>Ga0335078_10012730_pt1 | contig 12467 bp, 10 predicted proteins | sample Lox_Sample_32_FD_206711 | JGI IMG/M metagenome (GOLD analysis project Ga0335078, IMG submission 206711) | Soil microbial communities from Loxahatchee National Wildlife Refuge, Florida, United States - Lox_Sample_3.2 | ecosystem: Environmental > Terrestrial > Soil > Wetlands | place: USA... | reverse complement strand
CTGGCCACGCCGGTGCTGGCGGTGGCGCTGGTGCCCTTCTTCGGCAACCGCCTCTCGGCGCCGCGCAACGGCGAGTGGCTGGCGCGCGACTTCGCCTACGACATGCTGCAGTCGGTGCCGCCCTACGGCATCCTCGTCACCGCCGGCGACAACGACACCTTCCCGCTCTGGTATGGGCAGGTCGTCGAGCACATCCGGGACGACGTCTCGGTCCTCAACCTCTCGCTGGCCAACACGGACTGGTACGACCGGCAGCTGGAGCGGCGGCCGACGGCGACCTTCGACTCGGCGGCCGCGCCCGCGATCTGGCGCACGCGTCCGTACCCGAAGCCCGCCGGGCCGATCTGGAACATGAGCATGCGGGCCCTCGACTCGGTGCCGCCGTACTACGAGCTGCCGACCAGGCAGACCATCACCGTGGCGGGCTTCCCGGTGGTGCTCGACCCGCAGCGGCTGCAGTACGGCGTCCTCCAGCGGGCGGACGTGCTGGTGCTGCGGGCGATCCAGGACAACTTCGGCAAGCGCCCGATCGTGTTCGCGCGCACGGTCGCGGACTACCCGGACCGCTTCGACCTGACGCCGTACCTGGTGGGCGAGGGCATGGTCCGCGTGCTCGAGGCGCCGCCGATCGCCCGCGGCGACAGCATCACGGACGTGCCCGCGCTGGGCCTGACGAACGTCCCGCGGACCCGCGAGCTGCTGGACCACGTCTATCACGCCCACACGGCGGCGCGGCACCGCCCCATGGGCTGGGTGGACGTGCCGTCGGAGAACATCCTCGTGACGTACGCGGTGATGTACCAGGGCATGGGGCTGCAGCTGGCGAAGACCGACCCCGCAGCGGCCATGCATCTGCTCGCGCTCGCGGACTCGATCGCGGCGAACACGACGCTCGACCAGCGCCGCGCCCGGTGAGGGCCGCGCCCCGCCTCGCATGGACGAGCGCGCTGGCGCTGCTCGCCGCGTGCGAGCAGACCCACCCCGCGCTGCCGCTCGCCTACCTCTCGGCGCCGCCCGACGGGCGGTTCGAGCACGTCTCGTCGGCCGATCCGGCCGGCCGCAATCACGACTACGTGGAGATCCCCGCCGGCGACAGCGCGGTGCTGCTGAACGTGGCGGGACCCGGGCTGGTCCGGCGCCTGTGGGTCACCGTCGCCAGCACCGACCCCGACTACCTGCGGCGCATCGCGCTGAAGATGTACTGGGAGGGCGAGACCCACCCGTCGGTGGAGGCCCCGCTGGGCGACTTCTTCGGCGACGGGTTCGCCACGGTGCCGTACACGGCGCTGGTGATGGGCGAGTCGAGCGGCGGCTTCTACTGCTACCTGCCGATGCCGTTCCGGCGTCACGCGCGCATCGTGGTGGAGAACGGCACGGGCCGGCCGATCGACGCGTTCTACTTCAACATCGACCTCGTGACGGGCGTCGCGCTGCCGGCCGACGTGGAGACGCTGCACGCCTGGTGGAATCGCGATGCGCGCCTGACCGCGGCCGCGCCGCATCTGATCGTCGCCGCGCGCGGGCGGGGGGCCCTCGTGGGCGTCACCCTCGACGCGCAGGGCGCGGCGCGTGACTTCTCGTTCCTCGAGGGCAACGAGCAGTACACGGTGGACGGGGAGAGCCGTGGCGAGGGCACCGGCACCGAGGACTACTTCAACAGCGGCTGGTACTTCGCGACCGGCACCTTCGCGGGCCCGTACCACGGGCTGCTGATCAAGGACGACACCCTCGGCCGGATCGCCGCCTACCGCTGGCACATCCCCGATCCGGTCCCGTTCGAGCGCTCGCTGCGCCTCACCATCGAGCACGGTGCGGAGAACACCGTGGTCGCGGACTACGCGACGATGGCCTACTGGTATCAGACGGAGCCGCACCAGCCGCTGCCGCCGCTGCCGCCGGCCGACGAGCGCCGGGTGCGCCCCGTCGTGATCCCCACCACGGCCGTCCTGCTGGATTCGGCCCCGCGCCCCGGGCCCGGCGCACCGGTGGCCCTCGCGCTTCCGGTGCCGCGCCCGGACCGTTACGTGCCCGTGCTCTACCCGCGCGCCGACGCCCCGGGCCCGCTCGCTCCGGTCGCGCTCCGCGCCGTGCCCGCGCGCGACAGCCTCCGGATCGTGCTTCCCGCCGGCCCCCTCCCCGCCGCCGTCGAAGCGCAGCCGTTGCGCGTCTGGGCCGCGGCGTGGAACGTCGTGGGCCCGTTCCCGAGCGCCCACCCCGGCCGCACGGAGCGCAGCCCCGCCCTCGACACCGTCCTGGCGCCGGAGCGGAACCCGGACCTGCGTGCGACGTACCGCGGCGCGCGCGGCGCGGCCGTCCGCTGGCGCCGCGTCCAGGCGCGCAGCGACGGCCACGTGGATCTGGCCGCGCTCTACGCGCCGGGAGACTGGATGCTCGCGTACGCGCAGGCGTGGGTGTACGCCCCCGCGCCGCGCACCGTGACGCTCCTGCTCGGCGCGGACGACGGCCACGTGCTCTGGGTCGACGGGGTGAAGGTCTCCGAGCGGCAGGGCCGCCACGTCCTCGTGACCGACGACGTCGCCGCGCGCGCGACCCTGCACGCCGGCTGGAACCGCGTGCTCCTCAAGGTCGCGAACCTGAGCGGTGGGTGGGGTTTCCAGCTGCGCGCCGCCGACCCGGACGGCGTCCTGCGCTGGAGCCCCACCGCCGGTCGCTGACCTGGCTCCTCCCCCGACCGCCGTCACGGTCCGGCCGGCGGCGCCGGACGATGCCGCCGCCCTGGCGACGATCTACAATCACTACGTCCGCGAGACGATCGTGACCTTCGAGGAGCAGGTCGTCGCCGACGCGGAGATGGCAGGGCGCGTCGCGCAGGTGCGCGCCGCCTCCCTGCCCTGGCTGGTGGCCGAGACGGGCGGCCGAGTCGCCGGCTACGCGTACGCGGCGCCGTGGAAGACGCGCAGCGGCTACCGGTTCTCGGTCGAGAGCACGGTGTACCTCGCTCCCGGGTGCTCGGGCCGCGGCATCGGCTCCCAGCTCTACGGCGAACTGTTCCCGCTTCTCGAGGCGCGAGGCGTGCACGCCGTCATGGCCGGCATCGCGCTCCCCAACGACGCCAGCGTCGCGCTCCACGAGAAGCTCGGCATGCGCAAGGTCGCCCACTTCGCCCAGGTCGGATGGAAGCTCGGCCGCTGGATCGACGTGGGCTATTGGCAACGCATCCTCCAGGAACCCTGACCATGGCCATCACATTGGCGCCGGACGCCCGGAAGCAGGCGCTCGCCTCCCTGCAGCGGTACTTCGCCGAGAACTGGGAGCAGGACATCGGCGACCTCAAGGCCGGCCTGCTGCTCGACTACGTCCTGGCGGAGATCGCGCCGTCGGTGTACAACAAGGCGATCGGCGACGCGCAGGTGTACGTGCGGGACCGGGCCGCCGATCTCGAGGGAGCCTGCTACGAGCGGGAGTTCACCTACTGGCCCTCGTCGTCGCGACGCCTCAAGGAGTGACGCTCCCGGCGTCGCCGTCCGTCCTTCGACGGCCGGAGGGCTCGACCTGTTCGCCGCGCGCGCCTGCCTGGCGGGCGAAACCATCCGCACCGGGGCACCGTGTAGCCGTGCCGCTGCATGGCCGAACCGTGCCGCGGCGCGACCACCGGCGATGGCTTCCTGCTGCCTGAGGAGATCCCGAGGGAGTATCGGCCGCCGCTCGCCGACTGGTTCGTGCGGCGGCACCGGGACCGCGTCGTCCGGCACGAGCGCGCGGGTCCGGTCCCCGGGACCTAGCGACGCTCCGCCGGTGGCGCCGCGAGGAGGTCGTCGATCGCGTCCGCGTAGGCATCGGGCCGGTCCACCCAGATGAGGTGTCCCGCTCCGGGCACCTGCACGAGCCGGGCCCGCGGGAAGACGGCGGCGTACTGCGCCGAGAACGCCGCCGGCAGGTAGTCGGCGCTGCCGTGCAGGATCAGCACCGGCTGCTCGAACCGGCCGAGCCGCGGCCGCGCGCGCGCCGCGCCGGTCCGCTCGTCCCGGTTCGTCATCGTCCAGGCCCAGAAGCCCATCCCGTGCATCCGCGCCGACGCCACCTTCGACGGATCGGCGACCGCCTTCACGAGAATCTGGCTGGTGAGCCACGCGTCGAGCAGGCTGTCCGGGGCCGCGTCTCCGGCCCAGGCATGCGCCGCCCGCACGTCCCTCGTCATCCGGTGGCTCAGCTCGAGGCACCAGCGGTACGCCGCCGCCGGGCCGTGGTCCCGGACCCACGCCAGCAGCTCGGGGTCGAGGCGCAGCACGCCTGGCGGACCCTCCCAGTCGGAGGCATCCAGCGCGCCGGGCGACACGAAGACCGCGCGCGCTACCCTGTCAGGATGTGCGGCGATGTAGTGGGCGGCCAGCGTCGCGCCCCACGACTCGCCGATCAGCACCACGCGCGCGGCGCCGAGGCGCTCGCGGATCGCGTCGAGGTCGGCCACGTGGCGCGCGACGGTGTACCCGGTGGGATCGGTGAGGCGCGCCGAGAGGCCGCTCCCGATCTGATCGTAGAAGACCACGTCGTAGCCGAGGGCCGCCCATCGGGCCGCGAAGCGGCGGTAGGCGCCCAGCGATGCCACCTCGTACGCCCCCGGGCCGCCGTGCACGTAGATGAGCGGCGGGAGGCCGGCGGCGCGCGCGGCCGGCACGCGCACCCACGCGACGCGGGAGCCGGTGGGGAGATCCCAGGAGCGGATGCTGTCGGCCGCCTGGGCCGCCGCCGGTTGCACTGCGCACGGCGCCGCGGCCAGGGCGGCGACCGCCAGCAGCACGCGGATACGCATCGGCGGTCTCCTCCGCGCCGGAGGTGGGCCTAGACGGTCGTCAGCCCGTCGGGCCCGACCCAGTCGTACGCCTGCTCGCCGTTGCCGAACCGCCAGCGGCGGGGCCACGTCGTATCCTGCCAGTCCACCGCCTCGCCCAGCGGCTGCGGCAACGAGGCCCGCTCAAGCGCGGAGCGCAGCCCGCGCCGCTGCTCGGCGCCGAGCGCGTCGGGCGCGAGGGACACGAACAGCACGGTGCCGCTCCGGGCCACCAGGTCCAGCCACTGCGCGTTGGCCGGCCACGGGATCGCCGTGGTGATCCCCGCGCAGTCGGGGTCGGCGGCGTAGAAGGCCTCCTGGTGCACGCCGCGGAACGCGAGGGTGTTGACCCCCATCCGGCACACCCGGTTCCAATCGGTCCCGCTGGTATCGTCGCCGATGCGGCACAGCTCGAAGCGTCCGGCCGAGAGATGGCTCACCGTGTTGCAGCCGAGGACCAGGGCGTCTCCCGCGGCCGCACGGATCGCGTCGTACAGCGCGCCGACCACCTGGGCCGTGGTGCGCACCGGCCCTTCGGCGAACGTCCAGCCGGCGTCGGTGAGGTCCGCTCCCATGCGGAACCCCCAGCGCCCGAGGATGTCGTACGTGGAGTAGTCGTGCTTGACCAGCTCGAAGCCCCAGCCGCGCACGCGTCCGATGTCGGCACCCACCTTCTCGAGCACCGCGGGCACCGTCGGGTCCAGCACGCTCCGCTCGCGCGCCAGGCGCCAGGCGTCCGGCGCGTCCGCCGGCGCGAGCAGCGGGCGAACCCAGAGGCCGGGGCGCGCCCCGATCCGCCGCACGTCGGCCGCCAGCCCCGGCATGTCGGGAAACTTCTCGTTGCCCGCGTCCCACACGCCCGGCCGCGGATGCTCCGCGCTCCGCTCGGGCTGCCAGCCGTCGTCAATCACGGCGAAGGGACGGTTCGCGCCGGTCGGCGCAAGGTCCACGATCCGCTGCGCATCGTCGCGCACGCTCGCCGCGCTGTTCCGGCCGTAGGCCCAGTACCAGTCGTTCTCGCCGTAGACGGGGGCCGGCGGCAGCCGGGGCGCGGGGCAGAGCGTGCGGCAGAACGCGCGGAGGGCCGCGAACGGGCTCTCCCCGTCCTTCCCGGCGCGGCAGCTCACGTCGCACACGGCCAGCACGCCGCCGCCCAGCCGCACGCCGACGCCCCCGCTGCGCACGTCGGCCCAGAGGCTGATGCCCTCGGGGTCCACCTGCCAGAAACAGAAGGCGGCGGCACCGGTCCGCACGCCATAGGCGTCGGTCCGGCGCCCGTCCCACGCCGCCACGTACCAGGGCATCACGCGGTCGGGCACGAAGGACCGCCACGCCAGGTCGCCGTAGCTCCGCTCCCACGCGTCGCCGAGCAGCAGGCGGATCGCTCCCAGGCGGCCACGCCAGCGCAGGTGCAGGCGCTGCACGGCCACCGACGGTGCCGCCAGGCTCACGCGCCGCCCGTCGGGCGCCTCGTCCGCCGCCACCACGACGCCGCCGCCCTCCCAGCGCCCGCCCGGGCCGGCGGCGAGCGGAACGTACGCCGCCGCCGTCTGGGCGGTGACGGCGTCCGGGGGTCGGCGCAGGTCGAGGAAGGACGGTGACGGATCGTCCGCCGGGGGCGCCGAGCCGCGGGCCGCCGCGGCACCCGCGGGCAGGGTCAGGCCGACCGCCGCCAGGGCGCTCTGCCCGAGGAACCGGCGGCGCGAGGTCATCTCACTTGCCGAGGAGGAAGACGAGCGGCCCGGCCACCCGCACGCGCCACGAGCGCTCGGAGTGATCGGCGCCGGGGAAGACGCGGGAGATCCAGTTGCGCCCCTCGGTGTAGCCGGCCGCGCGCCCGGCGGCATCCACCCGCGCCTGGTAGGGCGCGTAGAGCGAATCGAGCGTCTCGGTGCCGTGGTCGAAGTACAGCCGGTGCGACGCCGGCGGCGGCAGCCGGCCCGCCAGCCAGGTGACGAAGGCGCCGTCCGCCGCGGGCCAGTGCGTGGAGAGGCACGCGGCCCCGCCGAACACCTGCGGGTATTCCATCACGGCGTAGAGCGAGATCAGCCCGCCCATGCTCGAGCCCATGACGAAGGTGTCCGACGGCCCCGGCCGCGTCCGGTACGCGCTGTCCACGAACGGCTTCAGCTCCTCGACCATGAAGCGCAGATAGGCGTCGGAGAGGGCCGGTCCCTTCACCATCCCGAGTCCGGGCACGCCGGAGCTGAACGCGCTGTCGGTCCCGAGCGCCTGCTGCGGCATGTACTCCTGGAAGCGGGCGGGCGTGTTCCAGATCGCCACCACGATGGCGGGGCGGACCGCGTGCTCGGCGATCAGGCGGGTCATCGTCTCGTCCACGCCCCAGTCCACCCCGGTGTAGGAGGTGGCGGGATCGAAGACGTTCTGGCCGTCCTGCAGGTACAGCACCGGATAGCGGGCCGTCGTGTCGCGGGCGTAGCCGGGCGGGAGCCACACCTCGACGTTCCGCGGCGCGACGTCGCGCGAGCGGAAGTTCCCGTAGAACCGGATGGTGCCCGTCACGCCGAGCGGCGGGCCCGCGGGCGGCGGGGCGACCTGCGCGGCGGCGCGCGGCGGCACGATGGCGGCGGCGAGCAGCACCGCCGTCCGGAGCGCGGCGCCGCGGCTCACACCGCTCCCGGCGTGCGGCGGAGGAACCGCCCCGCGCCGGGCCGGCCCACGAAGCGCCCGCCCTCGATCACGGCGCGGCCGCGTGACAGCACGAGCTCCGGCATCCCCTTGACCACCCTGCCCTCGTACGGATTGTAGTCCACGCGCATGTGGTGGGTCGCGGCGCTCCACGTGTGCTCGCGCTCGGGGTCCCAGACCACGAGGTCCGCATCGGCCCCGGGCGCGACGACCCCCTTGCGGGGGTAGAGGCCGAAGATCTTCGCCGGGTTCGTCGCCGTCACCTCGACGAAGCGGCTGAGCGACAGCCGCCCTCCGCGGACGCCGGCGTCGTAGACCAGGCTCAGGCGCGTCTCGATGCCCGGCGCCCCGCCGGGGATCCGCGAGAAGTCGTCGCGCCCCACGGCCTTCTGGTCGCGCATGCGGAACGAGCAGTGGTCGGTCGCGACCACCTGCAGGTCGTCCGCGGCGAGCGCGCGCCACAGCCGCTCCTGGCTCGCGGGCGGCCGCAGCGGCGGACTCATCACGTACTTGGCGCCCTCGAAGCCCGGCGCCTCGTAGCAGGCGTCGGACAGCACGAGGTACTGCGGGCAGGTCTCCCCCAGCACCGGCCGGCCGGCGCCGCGCGCCCGGGCGGCGCCGAGCTCTTCGGCCGCCTCCGCGCTGGAGACGTGCACGACGTACAGCGCCGCCTCCGCCAGCGCCGCGAGCGCGACGCCCCGGTGCACGGCCTCCGCCTCCGCGCGCGCCGGCCGCGTCAGGGCGTGGTACCGCGGCGCCGTGTGTCCCTCCGCCAGCGCCCGCCGCACCAGCGCCTCGATGACGCCGCCGTTCTCGGCGTGCAGCAGCACCAGGCCTCCGTTCTCGCCGGTGCGCCGCAGCACCCGGAAGATCGTCTCGTCGTCCACCATCAGGCGGCCGGGATACGCCATGAACAGCTTGAACGTGGTCACGCCCTCGGCCACCAGCGCGTCCATCTCCTCCAGGCCGCCGGCCGGCAGGTCGGTGACGATCATGTGGAAGCCGTAGTCGATCGCCGCCTTCCCTTCCGCCTTCCGCATCCACGTCTCCCAGGCCTCGCGCATCGGCCGCCCGCGGTCCTGGACCGCGAAGTCCACGATCGTGGTCGTGCCGCCGAACGCGGCGGCGACGGTGCCGGACTCGAAGTCGTCGGCCGTCACCGTGTCGCCGAGCGGCATGTCGAGGTGGGTGTGCGCGTCCACGCCGCCGGGCAGCACGTACCGGCCGCGGACGTCGTGGGTGACGTCGGCGGTGGCGGCGAGCCCGGGCCCGACCTGGGCGATGGTCTCCCCGTCCACGAGGACGTCGGCCACCAGCGCCCCGGCCGCGGTGACCACCGTGCCGTGCCGCAGGAGCGTGCGCATGGAGGACAAGAAGCGTCGGGGCGCGGCGGGCGGCAAGCCCCGCCGGATCACTCGCTGCTGCGGTTCCGCCCGGCGGCCTTGGCGCGGTACAGCGCGGCGTCGGCGGCGCCCACGAGCTGCTCGGCCGTCGGCCACTCCTCGCCGCCGTCGTACCGGGCCACGCCCGCCGACAGCGTGATGATGCGGGTGGCGCGGCCCACGCCGACCGGCAAGGCCGAAACGGCGGCGCGGAACCGCTCGGCCGCCTGCATGCTGCCGGTGCCGCCGGTGCCCGCCAGCACCGCGATGAATTCCTCGCCGCCGTAGCGGCCCAGCCAGTCCACGGCGCGGCCGGCCTCGGCGAGGCGGCGCCCCACTTCGCTCAGCACGCGGTCGCCCGCCTGGTGGCCGAGCGAGTCGTTGACCGCCTTGAAGTGGTCCACGTCCATCATCACCACGGTGATCGGCTGGCGGGCCCGCGCGGCGCGGCGGATCTCCCGCGCCAGCGCGTCCATCACGACCTCGCGGCGATACAGCCCGGTCAGCCGATCGTACAGGGCCGTGGTCTGCGTGTCGGCGAAGCGCCCGGCCGTGGTGAGCGCGACGCTCAGCACGAAGCCGACCGCGCCGTACTGCAGCACGATGCCCGACCCCACCCACCGCGGCAGCACGCCCCAGGACAGGGAGACGTCGTGCAGCGCCGCGAGGGCGAGCACGACGCTGCCCCAGAACAACGCCTCGGCGTGCCGCAGCCCCCGCGTCCGCACCCGCACGGCCAGCGCCACCAGCACCAGCGAGCCGGCGCCGACTCCCGCGTCGTACGGGAACCGCTCGACCCAGCTGACCTCGGCCCACTCCGGAAGCACCAGGACCAGCGGCACGAGCAAGCCGAAGTAGATGCCCAGGACCCGGGCCGCGCGCGCGGCGAGGCTCTCCGGCTCGACCTCGAAGATGCCGCGCACGCCCATCGCGAGCGCCGCTCCGGAGGCGGCGCTCAAGGCCAGGTAGAGGCGGAACCAGTCGAGCACGGGCGCCAGGGCGTTGCGGACCGACGGCATCCACAGCACGAACGACAGGGCCAGCCCCGTGCAGAACAGGAAGACGAACAGGTGCTCCCGGGCCTCGTGGCGGCGGGCCCAGAACAGGAGCTGGTACACGGCCAGGCCCACGAACAGGACTGCCGCGCCGAGCATCAGGAAGTCGTCGCGCCACGTGCGGGCCAGGAGCTGCTCGAGCGGGCCGATGGTGACCGCCTCGAGGCCGGCCGGCCCCCCGGCGGCCGCCCAGCCGCGAATCGCGATCACGTGCGTCCCCGGCGCAAGGCTCCCGATCGGGATCGCGAAGGTGGCCGGGATCTCGGAGCGCACGTGGGCGTCCGGCGGGAAGCTCCCGATCCCGCCCAGCCGGACGCCGTCCACGAACACCTCCAGGGCCGCGCCGTCCGACCGCACGGCGAGACCCAGCTGCCCCGCCGGCGTGGCATCGAGCACGTACCGGCCGCGGTACCAGAACGGGCCCTCCGCCGGCGCGCCGGCGGCGCCCGGCGCGGCCGGCAGGGCCACCAGGCGCCAGTCGGCGTCGTCGAACGCGGGGCTCGCGTACGCCGCCGCGTCGCCGCCGTGATAGCGCCAAGTCCCCTGCAGCGCGACCGCGCCGGCCGAAGGCACCAGCCAACGCGCCTGCAGCAGCAGCACCAGGAGGAGGTTCGACATGGGCCGCTAAGCTAGCAGCCGCGGCGGCCGGCGGCGAGCGCGGGCGGCCCGTGCGTCCCGGCGCCATCCCGGCGCCCGGCGGGCTATCTTACGATGGCCATGACCACCCCCACGATTGCCCCGAAGGTGACGGAGCGCGAGGCGCGCGACGTCGCCGAAGCCGCCCGCGAGACCGAATGGCACGCTCCCAGCTTCGTCGCGGAGCTGTTCGCCGGCCGGCTGCGGATGGACCTGATCCACCCGCATCCGGAGCCGAGCGCCGACGACGAGGCCCGGGCGCGACCGTTCCTCACCGCGCTCGAGACCTTCCTCCGCGAGAAGGTGGACGGCGACGCCATCGACCGGAACGGCAAGGTGCCGCCCGACGTCGTGCAGGGCCTCAAGGACATCGGCGCCTTCGGCATCAAGATCCCGCGGGAGTACGGCGGCCTCGGCCTCTCGCAGCTGCACTACACGCGCGCCATCGGCATGGTCTCGAGCGTGTGCGGCTCGACCGTCGCCCTGCTCTCCGCGCACCAGTCCATCGGCGTGCCGCAGCCGCTCAAGCTCTTCGGCACGCCGGAGCAGAAGAAGAAGTACCTGCCGCGGCTGGCACGGGGCGCCGTCTCCGCCTTCGCCCTCACCGAGCCGGGCGTGGGCTCCGACCCGGCGGCCATGGAGACCACCGCGGTCCTCGCGGAGGACGGCCAGGCCTGGATCCTGAACGGCGAGAAGCTGTGGATCACGAACGGCACCATCGCCGAGCTGATGGTGGTGATGGCCCGGACGCCGCCGGTCGTCGTCAAGGGCCGGGAGCGGCGCCAGATCACCGCGTTCATCGTCGAGGCCGCCTGGCCGGGCGTCGAGGTCGTGCGGCGCTGCGAGTTCATGGGGCTCAAGGGCATCGAGAACGCGGTGCTGCGGTTCACCAACGTCCGCGTCCCGAAGGAGAACGTGCTGTGGGGCGAGGGCAAGGGCCTGAAGCTCGCGCTCATCACCCTCAACACGGGCCGCCTGACGCTCCCGGCCTCGTCGGTCGCCGCGGCCAAGCGCTGCCTCGAGATCTCTCGCCAGTGGGCCAACCAGCGGGTGCAGTGGGGGCAGCCCGTCGGCAAGCACGACGCGGTGGCGCAGAAGATCGGCCGCATGGCCGCCGATACCTTCGGCCTCGAGGCGGTCGCGGAGCTGTGCTCCACGCTGGCCGACACCGGCGGGTACGACATCCGGCTCGAGGCCGCGATCGCCAAGCTCTACAACTCGGAGCACGCCTGGCGGATCGTGGACGACACCGTGCAGATCCGCGGCGGGCGCGGCTACGAGACCGCGGCGTCGCTCGAGGCCCGGGGCGAGATCCCGTGGCCGGTCGAGCGGATCATGCGCGACTTTCGCATCAACCTGATCTTCGAGGGCAGCTCGGAGATCATGCACCTGTTCATCGCCCGCGAGGCGGTGGACCGGCACCTGAAGGTGGCCGGCGCGCTCCTCGATCCGCGGACGCCCCTGGCCGCGCGGGCCGCGGCGCTGGCGCGCACGGCGGTGTTCTACGCCGGGTGGTATCCGAGTCGCTACGTGGGTTGGGGGCGCTGGCCCCGCTACGCCGGGTTCGGGCGGCTCGCGACCCACGTCCGCTTCGCCGAGCGGATGAGCCGCAAGCTGGCGCGGACCACGTTCCACGCCATGGTGCGCTTCGGGCCGCGGCTCGAGAAGCGGCAGTCCGTGCTGTTCCGGCTGGTGGACGTGGGCGCCGACCTGTTCGCCATCGCGGCGGCCTGCGCGCGCGCCGAGATGCTGCGCCGCAAGGGACAGCCGGAAGCCGTCGAGCTGGCCGACCTGTTCTGCCGCGGCGCCCGCCGCCGCGTCCGGGCGGCTTTCCGGACGGTCTTCGCCAACGACGACGACCGGACCTACGCGCTGGCGCGGAAGGTCCTCGACGGGAAGCACCGCTGGCTGGAGCAGGGCATGGTCTGAGGCGGAGGCGAGGACAGGGTGAGGTGA
>Ga0335078_10012729_pt1 | contig 12467 bp, 13 predicted proteins | sample Lox_Sample_32_FD_206711 | JGI IMG/M metagenome (GOLD analysis project Ga0335078, IMG submission 206711) | Soil microbial communities from Loxahatchee National Wildlife Refuge, Florida, United States - Lox_Sample_3.2 | ecosystem: Environmental > Terrestrial > Soil > Wetlands | place: USA... | reverse complement strand
TGCCGCGCGGCTCGATCGCTGGCGAGAGCTGGGCGCGGCATGGTGCGCTCATCGTGACGCGCAATTGGCAGGAAGCGATCCCCCTCGTCGACCGGATCGCGCCGGAGCATCTGGAGATCGCGGTCGAGGACGCCGAGGCGCTCGCGGGCCGGGTGCGCAATGCCGGCGCGATCTTCCTCGGCCGCCACTCGCCCGAGGCCGTCGGCGACTATGTCGGCGGGCCCAATCACGTGCTCCCAACCGCCCGGAGCGCCCGCTTCTCCTCCGGACTCGGCGTGCAGGATTTCATGAAGCGCACGTCGCTTCTGTCCTGTGGGCCCGAGGGCCTACGCGCGGTCGGACCCGCCGCAATCGAGCTCGCACGCGCCGAAGGGCTCGACGCACACGCACTTTCGATCGCGATCCGGCTTAACCTGCCGCCGGGCTGAGGCCATGGCCGCGGGCGACCAGCGCATCGTCAAGATCGACCTCGACGAGAAGAGCGTCGTCCGCCGCAATGCCGATATCGAGCACGAGCGCGCCGTCGCGATCTTCGACCTGCTGGAGGAGAACTCCTTCGCACCGGTCGCGCCGCGGACGGGGCCGTTCCATTTACGGATCGGGCTCGAGGAGAGCCGGCTCATCCTCGACCTCCGCGCGACCGATGAGTCGCCGCTCGACCGGCTCGCGATCCCACTGCAGCCCCTCCGCGGCATCATCCGCGACTACTTCCTGATCTGCGAGAGCTATTACAAGGCGATCCGCACCGCGACGCCCTCGCGGATCGAAGCGATCGACATGGGCCGGCGCGGCCTTCACAACGAGGGCTCGGAGCTTCTGCGCGAGCGCCTCGCGGAGAAGGTCGAGATGGATCTCGACACCGCGCGGCGTCTATTCACGCTGATCTGCGTCCTGCACATCAGGGGCTGAGGCGATGACGCGGCTTCCCGGCAGCGTGCTCTTCGCCTGCAACTACAACTCGATCCGCTCGCCCATGGCGGCGGCGCTGCTGCGGCGGCTCCACTCGCGGCGTATCTTCGTGGACAGTGTGGGCATTCGCGGTCTCCCGATCGATCCCTTCGTCGTCGCTGTGATGGAGGAGATGGGGATCGACCTCGCGAGCCACCGTCCCAAGAGCTTCGAGGAGCTCGAGGACGGCTCCTTCGATCTCGTGGTCTCGCTGACACCGCAAGCGCAGCATCGGGCGGTCGAGCTCACACGCAGCATGGCTTGCGAGGTGGAATTCTGGCCGACGCATGAGCCCGGCGCCGTTGAGGGAAACCGCGCGGAGATCCTCGCGGCCTATCGCGCGCTTCGCGACGACCTCTGGCGCCGCATCCGCGAGCGCTTCCCGCCGGGGATAACGGGACAGGTATAGCGCGTGCCCCTTCCCCTTGAGCTGGGAGCTCTCACGAGACCGCGTCGTCGATCTCCGCGCCGCTGCGATCGAAGCCGCGATTGGAGCGCAGAAGCTCGCGCGTATAGGGATGGCTCACTCTCCCTGACGCCAGCGCATCGGCGGTCGTGATCTCGACGATCCTTCCGTGGCTCATCACCGCGACACGCTCGCAGAGATGCGCGACCACCGCGAGATCGTGGCTCACCATCAGCGCGGTGAGGCCGTGATCGCGCCGCAGCCGCACCAGCAGGTTCAGGATCTCCGCCTGCACGGAGACATCGAGTGCGGAGGTGGGCTCGTCGAGAAGCAGGATGCGCGGCTCCAGGATGAGCGCGCGCGCGATCGCGACACGCTGGCGCTGCCCGCCCGAGAGCTGGTGCGGAAAGCGGTAGCGATGCTCGCGGCCGAGCCCGACCTCACGCAGCGCGGAGGAGATGCGGCGCTCGGTGTCGCCGAGGCGGTGGATCACGACCGGCATGCTCAAGGTCTGGTCGACCGTTTGGTTCGGATGCAGGGAGCCATAGGGATCCTGGAACACCATCTGCACCATCTTGCGCTCGGCCTTGGTCCGGCGCGGCTGCATCTCCTGGCTCGCCAGCGTGACGCGGCCCTCCGCGTGCGGGATTAGCCCGGCGATCGCCCGCAGCACGGTCGATTTGCCGGAGCCGGACTCGCCCACCAGCCCGAAGGTCTCGCCGATGGCGACGCCAAAAGAGACGTCGCGTACGGCGTCGATCCGCCGCTCGCCGCTGCCGTAGCTGACGGTGACGCCCTCCAGCTCGATCACGGGGCATCCGCCGCCCAGGCGGGGTCGCGCTGCAATTGCGGGAGCTCCGCGCGCCGCCTTCCGAGCTCCGGCAGTGAGGCGAGGAGGCCGCGGGTGTAGGGATGCCGCGCGGTCGCGAGTTCCGAGGCCTTGCAGGTCTCGAGCACACGTCCCGCATACATCACGAGCACGCGGTCGCAGAAGGCTGAGACCAGATGGAGGTTGTGACTGATGAGGATCAATCCCATCCCGCGGCGGCGCACGAGATCGTCCATGATCGCGAGCACCTGATGCTGCACGGTCACGTCGAGCGCCGAGGTCGGCTCGTCCGCGATGAGGAGATCGGGTCCCGCAATCAGCATCATCGCGATCATGACCCGCTGGCCCATGCCCCCGGAGACCTGATGAGGGTAGAGCGCATAGACGCGCTCGGGATCGCGGATGTGCACGGCCGCCAGCATCTCCAAAGCCGCCACGCGCGCCGCGGCGGCGTTGCTTCCGAAGTGGCAGCGGTGGGTCTCGGCGATCTGGTGGCCGACGCTCATGACGGGATCGAGCGAGTACTTCGGGTCCTGCAGGATCATCGCGACCCGCTTACCGCGAATGCGGCGGAAGCCGCGCTCGTCGAGCCGAAGCAGGTTCTCCTCGCCGAGGCGGAGCTCGTCGGCCTCGACGCGCCCCGGCTCCGGCACGAGGCCCATGATCGCACGCCCCGTGGTCGATTTGCCCGAGCCGGACTCCCCGACGATGCCGAGCCGCTCGCGTCCGAGCTCGAAGGAGACGCCGCGTACCGCGACGAAATCGCCCTCGTCACTGGGATAGGTCACCCTCAGGTTACGCACGGAAAGGAGCTTGGACTCGCTCATGTCGCGCGGGAATCCGCGACGTCGCGCAGGCCGTCACCCAGCAGATTGAACCCCACGCTGGTGAAGAAGATGGCGATGCCCGGAATGGTCGCGACCCACCAGTGGTCGAGCAGAACCTGCCTGCCGGAGGAAACCATCGCGCCCCATTCCGGTGCGGGCGGCTGCGCGCCGAGGCCGAGGAAGCCGAGGCCGGCCGCGGTCAGGATGATCCCGGCCATGTCGAGGGTGAGGCGAATGATTACCGAGGGCAGGCAGAGCGGCACGATCTGCGAGAGGATGATCCGGAGCTGCGATGCCCCTTGCATCTCCGCGGCCTCGATGAATTCCGCACGGCGCCGGGTGAGCGTCTCCGCACGCGCGAGGCGCGCATAAGGCGGCCAGGTCGTCAGCGAGATCGCGATGACGGCATTCTCGATGCCCGGTCCCAGCGCCGCAGCGAAGGCGAGCGCCAGCACCAGGCGCGGGAAGGAAAGGAATATGTCGGTAATGCGCATCAGCAGCGCATCGATCCAGCCGCCGAAATAGCCCGCGGGAAGCCCGATCCCGAGGCCCACGGGAACAACGATCACCGACACCAAGATGACGATGACGAGTGTGGTTCGCGCGCCGAAAATGATTCTCGCGAAGATGTCGCGGCCGAGCTCGTCGGTGCCGAACCAATGCTGGGCGGAGGCCGGCTGCAGCCGGTCCGCGAGCACTTGCAGGGTTGCCGCGCTGGGTTCCGCGATCAGCGGCGCGAAGACCGCCATCAGCACCACCAGCAGCACGATACCGAGGCCGGCCATCGCGAGACCGTTGCGCCGGAACGCCATCCACGCGCGGTACCAGCGCCCGAGCCGAGCCTGGCGCCGGCTCGCGGGCGCGGGGTCGAGAAGCCATCCCCTCCATGCGACCGCGTCCGTCATCGCTGCTCCCGCGCGCGCGGATCGACCAGCGGATACACCAGGTCGGATAGCATGTTGAGGCCGATGTAGACGACACCCACGAGCATCGTTCCCCCGAGCACCGCATTGAGGTCGGCGTTGAATAGCGAGTTCTTCATGTAGAGCCCAAGCCCGGGCCAGGCGAAGACGGTCTCGGTGAGCACCGCGCCTTCGAGCAGATTGCCGAAAGTGAGCGCGATCACCGTCACGAGCTGAACCCAGACATTGCCGAGCGCGTGCACCCAGACCACTCGGAAAGGCGAGAGTCCTTTGGCGAGCGTCGCGAGGACGTATTCCTGCTTGAGCTGCGCGAGCATGAAGCTCCGCGTCATCCTCGCGACATAGGCGAGCGAGAGATATCCCAGGATCGACGCCGGCAGTATCAGATGGCTAAGGGCGTTCCAGAACACCTCGTCCTCGCCCTCGATGAGACTGTCGAGGGTGAGGAGCCCGGTGACGGGATGGACGATATCGTCGTAGCTCACGTCGATCCGGCCGGGTCCCGCGACCCAGCCGAGCTCGGCATAGAAGGCAAGCAGCCCCACGAGCCCGAGCCAAAACACCGGCATGGAATATCCGAGCAACGAGACGAAGCGGATCACCTGGTCCTGCCATCGCCCGCGATGTGTCGCGGCGAGGACGCCCAAGGGGATGCCAAAAACCACGCCGATGATGAGCGCCAGCACCGAAAGCTCCAGCGTCGCTGGAAATACGTGCATGAGGTCATGTAGCACGGGCTCGGAGGTGATGATGGAATTGCCGAAGTCCCCGTGCACGATCTTCACGAGGTAGCGCCAGTATTGCACCGGGATCGGTTGGTCCAGGCCGATCTCGATTTTCACTTTGTTGTAGGTCGCGATCGAGGCTTTGTCGCCGACGATGGCGAGCACGGGATCGATCGGGATCACTCGGCCAATGAAGAAGGTGACGCAGGTCAGACCCAGGAAGGTCAGCGCCACCGAAAAAAGCAGCCTGCCGAGGCGACGGATGGGTCGGGCAAGCCGCCCAACCCACCCGTCCTCGGCAACCGTCGCTACGCGGACGGCCGGCACCGTTGGCAAACCGTCACTTCGTGATCGTGCGATAGAAGTTGAAGTCCTCGAAGAGTCCCGTCTTGAAGCCCTTCACGTCCGCACGCATCGCAACCTGGTTTGCGTTCTGGAACATGATGACGAAGGGCCCGTCGTCCGTGACCTTCTTCTGCAAGTCCGCATACATGGCCTTGCGCTTCTCGGTGTCGACTTCCTTCGCCGCCGCGAGCGTGATCTTGGTCATCTCCGGAATGTACCAATGCGTACGCCAGGCCAGCGGCTTGATCTTCGGCGTATCGCCGTCGTCATCGTTGTGCGCGAAGGTGTCGGCATTGCTGTGCGGATCGAAGTAATCGGGCGCCCAGCTATTGAGCACGAGCTGGTGCTTCCTGCCCCGGAAGATCGCAAGCTCCTGCTTCAGCTCCACTTGCACGAGTTTGAGCTTGATGCCGCCCTGAGCCATCGTCTGCTGCACCGACTGCGAGATGTCGGTCCAGGGAGACGTGTTCGGCGCGGTGAACTCGAGCTCGAAGCCGTTGGGATAGCCGGCCTCGGCGAGGAGAGCCTTCGCCTTGGCGACGTCGAGCTTGTAGGGGTTGTAGGCGATGGCGCCCAGGAACCCGACCGGCAGGAAGGCCTCCTGCACGATGAAGCGCCCCTTGAGGACCGTGTTGACCAGGCCCTGGTAATCCACGAGGTATTTCATCGCCTCGCGAACCTTGGGGTTCTTCATGTGCTCCTCGGACATGTTCATGCCGAGGTAGTAGGTGTTCGCCGCCGGGAAGGATTCGATCTTGATGTCCTTGTTTCCCTCCATCGGCTTGAGCTGATCGGGCGTCAGGTCGCGCGCGATGTCGATGTCGCCCTTCTCGAGTAGCAGACGCTGGGTCGACGGCTCGGGAATGTGGCGGATGACGATCCGCTTCATGTGCGGCGCCCCCATGTGATAGAGGGGGTTGGCCTCGAGCGTCACGGATTCATCGGGCTTCCAGGAGACGAGCGTATAGGGGCCCGACGCTGCCGAATGCGATTTGAGCCAGGAGTTCCCGAGGTCGCCGTTGACCTCGTTGGCCATTGCCACCTTCTTCTCGACGACCGATGCCGCGTAGGTGCTCATGAGATTGAGCACGAGCGAGGGGGCGAGATCCTCGGTGATCTTGAACGTAAGCGTGCTGGGGTCGGTCGCCTGCACCAGCGTCTTGACGTTGTCCTTGTTCCAGCCGAGCTGGGTGAAGAGGAAGGCCGGCGCCTTGTCGAGTATCACGACCCGCTGAAGCGACCACGCCATGTCGTCGGCCGTGACCGGAGAGCCGCTCGCGAACTTTTGGTTCGGGCGTAGCTTGAAGGTGAAGGTCTTGGCGTCCGGGGAGATCGTCCAGCTCTCGGCGACGCCGCCCACGAGCTTGGAGGGATCCTCCGCCTCATATCGCGTGAGCCGGTCGTAGATATTGGTGCCGAACTCCTGCGTGGCGATCTCGTAGGACTCGGCGGGATCGAAGGTGAGGACACCATCGAGCTGCCAGCCCATCACAATCGTATCCTTAGGCGTCGCCGCAAATACTGCGGAGCTCCCGAACGCCAGCGGTAGAGCGACCGCCAGCGCTGCGAGGCGAAGTCTGGTCGACATTGTTGCCTCCGTGTTTTCCCTGGAACTCCATAATGTTCCGATATCAGCAGGTAATGCAATATTCCCCAGGCTGGCTTTCCAGCTGCAGCCGCCCCCGTTGACAGGCGCCAGCCTCGGCTCCGACCATGCACGGAGCATGCCGCGCGCCTGGGCCGGCTGCCACTGAGAGGCGGGGAGGGGCGGATGAAATTCGCGATCGCATTGCCTGCCGCGGCGGATTCCTGGGGGACCGTGGCCCGTGCCGAGGAGCTCGGTTTCTCCCGCGCTTGGTTCTACGACACGCAAATGCTGAGTGCGGACTGTTTCGTCGCGATGGCCGCGGCCGCGGTGAAGACCCGCCGCATCCGGCTCGGCACCGGCGTGCTCGTTCCCTCGAACCGCATCGCGCCCGTGACGGCCAATTCCCTGGCCTCGCTCAACAAGCTAGCTCCGGGCCGCATTGATTTCGGGGTCGGGACCGGCTTCACCGCGCGGCGTGCGATGGGCTTCGGCGCAATCAAGATGAAGGACATGGAGACCTATATCGCGCAGGTCTATGGGCTCTTGCGCGGCGAGACCGTCGAGTTCGAGATGGAGGGCGAGCGGCACAAGATCCGCCTCCTTAATCCCGAGCTCGGGCTTTACAACACGCGCGATCCGATCCCGCTGCATCTCTCGGCATTCGGCCCGCGGACGCGCTCGCTCACGGCACGGCTCAACGCCGGATGGGTCGATTTCGTGAGCAACGTCGACCATGCCGTGCGCGAAGTCGAGGCAATGCGCGAGGAATGGAGGAAAGCCGGCCATGCTCTCTCGGACCTCTCCGCCACCGCTTTCGCGCTGGGCTGCGTCTTGGAAGAGGGCGAGCCCGCGGATTCCGAGCGGGCTGTGGCGCAAGGGGGACCGCGGGCGGCGGTGATGCTGCACCGTGCCGCTGACGAGGCGCTTTCGGGCCTCGCGCCCGGCACCGCCATGCCGACTTTCGCGCGCGCGGAGATCGCGGGCTACATCGAGGTCGCGCGGCGCTTCGAGCCGGCGGATGCTCTCTATCTCAGCAATCACCGGAGCCACCTCATGGCGATACGGCCGGAGGAGCGGCCTTTCATCACCGCCGACCTCGTCCGCGCCACCTCCTTCACCGCGACGGAGGGGGAGATCAGGCGGCGGATCGGCGTCCTGCGCGACGCCGGCTATACGGAATTCGCGATCCAGCTCGTTCCCGGCCAAGAAGCGGCGCTCTCGGATTGGGCCCGCATCCGCCAAGCTTTCGCCTGATTGCGGTCTCGTTGCAGATGGTGAGCCCGAGGGATATCCTCGCGGCTAGATAGCCCCGATCGCGATCTCGGAGGGAAAAATGAGCCCGCACCGCACGCCCGCGGAAGTCCGTGCCGGCCTCAAGCACCCGATCGTCGATGCCGACGGCCACTGGCTCGAATATGTCCCGGTCTTCGCGGAGCAGATGCGCAAGGTCGCGGGCGACAAGGCCGCGGACGGCTTCATCAAAAGCCAGCAGCGCGCGCCCGACGCGCTCAACCTGTCGATCGCCGAGCGCAAGGAGCGCGGCATCGCCATGGAGGCCTATTGGTCGCGCCAGTCCACCAACACGCGCGATCGCGCGACCGCGATGATGCCGCGGATGCTCTACGACCGGCTCGAGGAGCTCGGCATCGATTTTGCGATCATCTATCCAACGGCCGGCCTCGGCATTCACCGCATCGTCGACGACGAGACGCGCCGGGCCGTCGTCCACGCCTTCAACATCGTTACGGCGAACTATTTCGAGAAGCTCGGCGACCGCCTGACGCCCGCGGCCGTCATCCCCATGCACACGCCCGAGGAAGCGATCGCGGAGATGGACTTCGCGACGAAGCAGCTCGGCGCCAAGGTCTGCATGTTCGCAAGCGGCATTCAGCGCCGCCTCCCCGCCGCTAGGGACCTCGATCCCTCGCTCGGTCGCTTCACCGCTTTCTACGATCAGCTCGGCATCGACAGCCACTACGACTACGATCCCGTCTGGCAGCGCTGCCGCGAGCTCGGCGTCGCTCCGACCTTCCACACCGGCGGGCGCGGCTTTGGGCTGCGCAACACGCCCGGCAACTTCACCTTCAACCACATCGGCCATTTCGCATCCTCTGGCCACGCCGTCGCCAAGGCGCTCTTCCTCGGCGGCGTCACGCGGCGCTTTCCCGACGTCAACTTCGCCTTCCTCGAGGGCGGCGTGGGCTGGGGCTGCCAACTCTTCGCGGACCTGATCGAGCATTGGGAGCGGCGGGGTGCCGCGGGGCTTGCCTATATGGATCCGAAGAAGCTCGATCGCGGGCTTCTCAAGAGCCTGGTCCGGAAATACGGCTACGCCGAAATGGAAGCGGAGCTCGAGCGACGCGACGGTTGGCCGCAGAGCGAATTCGACGATCCCACTGGCGGCGTTCCCGTCCATGACGACTACGCGGCCTGCGGCATCGCCCGCAAGGAAGACTGGATCGACCTCTATGCCAGACCCTTCTATTTCGGCTGCGAGGCCGACGATCGCATGAACGTCGTCGCTTTTGGACGGAGCAATCCCTTCGGTGCGCGGCTCAATGCGATCTTCAGCTCCGACATCGGCCACTTCGACGTGCCGGACATGCTGCATCCCGTGCCGGAGGCGCACGAGATGGTCGAGGAAGGCTTCATCACGGAAGCGGATTTCCGAGACTTTGCCTTCGCAAATGCGGTCAGGCTCTGGGGCAAGCAGAACCCGCGCTTCTTCGAGGGAACCTGCGTCGCGAAGGCTGCCGCGGAGGTGCTGAGCGCCGGGGCTACGCGCGCCGCCGCGGAATAGGCGACGCTACGGGGCCAATGCCTCCATCGCGTACATGATCCGCAGCAGCGTCGGCGGACGCACGACCCAGGTGCCGAACCACTTTCCCCAGATGCCTTCGATCTCGCCGTTCTGATAGATGAAGGCGAGAGTACGATCCGCGAGCAGTCGGAAATCTGCGTCGTTCCTGCGGACCATCAACGCATAGGGCTCATAGGAATAAAGCTGTCCGGTGAGCCGGAATTTCGCGGGGTCCTTCGCACCGAGTACGAGGCCGATGAGCACGACTTCGTCTCCGGCATAGGCGTCCGCCTTCCCGGCCTCGACGGCGGCGAGGCCCTCGGCTGAATCACGGACCGGGATGAGCTGCGCGGTCGGTGCTTCGGCGGCGATCATCCGTTTTATTGCGGCTTCCGTCGTCGTTCCCGGCTGTGCCGCGATCTTCTTGTTCGTGAGCTGCTCCGGTCCGCTGATACCGGAATCCGCCTTCACTACCATCTCCGTTCCCGTCAGGAACGTGAACAATGTGAAATCGACACGGGCTTGGCGGCTGAGCGTCCGCGTGGTCGTGCCGCACTCGATGTCGATGTCGCCGGATTCGAGCTTGTCGACCCGGTTCTCGGCGGTCACGGGGACGTAACGGACCTCGAGGTTCGGCAATTTCAGCTCGGTTTTGATTGCCTCCGCGATCCTGTTGCAGATATCGATCGAATAGCCCTGCGGCTTCTTGTCGGCGCCGAGGAAGGAGAAGGGCGGCGCACCCTCGCGATAGCCGATGATGAGCGTGCCGCGCGAACGGAGGGTCGCGAGGGTGTCGGCCTTCGCCGCGGCGATCGCGAAGCCCATCGAGAGCAGGATCGAGAGCAGAAAAATCACAGACTTACGCATGCGGCCCACCTTTCGGTTCGCGCGACTGCGCACAGATTGCGTTGGGACGCCAAAACCGGAATACCGCAAAACCCTGGTCGCGGCCGGATTCCGGTGGGACGCGGAACGCGCTCGAAAGGGCCGGCCGAATTACGCCGCGATCGGCCGGCGCTCAATCGCGGCAATGCTAATCCGCGTAGGACGGGTCTTTCTCATCGAGGATCGCCTTCATCTCCGCGAAATGCGCGAAGGGGGCCTCTTCGTCGTAATCGAGCCAAGCCTGGACCGTGCGCTCCGCGATCTCCGGCGAGAGCAGGTTGAGCCGCTGTCCCGTGGAATAGGCGAGAACCAGCGTCTGGCAGGCGCGCTCGAGGTAATAGAGATCGTGGAAAGCCTCGGCGACGGTGTCCGCGACGACGAGCACCCCGTGATTGCCCATCATCATGCGCTTGTGGTTGCCGAAGGCGCGGGCAAGGCGCTCGCCTTCCGCATTGTTGTCGGCGATGCCGCCGAAGGCGAGGTCGATTGCGACGCGGTTGTAGTATCGCGCGGTATTCTGATCGATCGGCTTGATCTCGGGGTCTGCGAGAGAGGCGATTGCCGTTGCATACGGCGGATGGCAATGGAGAACGCAGCGCGCCTGCGGCAGTTCCGCGTGAAGGCGGCCGTGGATGCACCAGGCGGATGCCTCAGGAGCATTCGGCTGGCTCATGGTCTCCTCGTCGTCGGCATCGAGCAGCAGCAGGTCGCTCGCCTTGATGCGCGAGAAGTGGCGGTTCTTCGCGTTCATCAGGAACTTCTTGCCGTCGGCGGAGGCGGCGAGGCTGAAGTGGTTCGCCACCCCCTCGTGCCAGCCAAACATCGCCGCCAGGCGAAAAACGGCGGCAAGGTCGACGCGCAGGTGTGCCAGGCTCGTCGAGGTCTCCACACTCTCGCGGGGCGAGATGCGATTCATGGACGGGCTCCTCTGTTGCCGAAATCCTGCGAAGCCGGCGGAGAAAAAGCAAGAGCCGGAGGGCCGCTCACCCCGGCCGGTCCTTGAGTTCGATGTCGACGAAGGCGAGCGGCGCGGCTCCCCCGTTATAGACGGTATGGTCGACGCCGGCCTTGCGGAAATAGGCGACCCCCGGGCTGAGGGCGATCGTGCTCTCGCCCGCGGCGGCGACGATCCGCAGCGTCCCCACGGTCAGCGGCACGACGACGTAATCATAGCCGTGCCGATGGCGGCCGGTGGTGGCGCCGGGCTCCAGACGCACCTCCGTCACCTTGACTTCCGGCGTCTCCACACGGGGAATCGACTCGAATTTCGGCATGTCCTCCTCCTTAGCCGGCGCCTTCCATCCTTGCGCCGCGGGGAAAAGCATCGCACCCTTGGCGCGAAATGACCATGCAGGGATCGAGGCCACGGAAGATGGCGCCGCAGACCTCGCTCGCTCCGATCGCGTGCGCGCGGCAGAGCCGATAGCTCCCCTCATCCTCGCCTCCGCCTCGCCGCGCCGGCGCGATCTTCTCGTGCAGGTGCGGCTCCGCGCGGATGCCGTCGATCCCGCCGAAATCGACGAGACCCCACGGCCGCGCGAGACGCCCGCGCATCACGCGCTCCGTCTCGCCGAGGAAAAGGCGCGCGAGGTCGCGGCACGTCATCCCGGGGCCTTCGTGCTCGGCGCCGATACCGTCGTCGCCTGCGGCCGCCGCATCCTGCCGAAACCCCTCGACGAGGCGACGGCGCGACGCTGCCTGTTGCTGATCTCTGGGCGGCGGCATCGGGTTCTCGGGGGGATCGCGGTGGTGGCACCGAACGGCACGCTCGCAAGCCGACTCGCCGAGAGCGTCGTCACTCTGAAGCGGCTCGCGCCGGAGGAGATCGGCGACTACCTCGCGACACGCGAGTGGGAGGGCAAGGCCGGCGGCTACGCGATCCAGGGAATTGCCGCGCGCTTCGTCCGCGCGTTGAGTGGCTCCTACTCGAACGTCGTGGGCTTGCCGCTCTATGAGACGGTGGCGCTCCTCGCGGGCCGGGGCTATGCGCCGGCGCGGCGCATCCTCGGATCGCCATGACGCGGAGCCTACTCATTGCGGCGTCTCCGGGTGAGCTTCGCGCCGCTCTTGTCGACGCGGGCGAGCTCCGCGACTTCCGTCTTGCGCGCACCGTGGGTGCGAGCGCCGTCGGAGAGGTCCATCTCGGGCGCATCGTGCGATTGTTGCCGGCTCTCCATGCCGCGCTGGTCGA
>Ga0335078_10012728_pt1 | contig 12467 bp, 7 predicted proteins | sample Lox_Sample_32_FD_206711 | JGI IMG/M metagenome (GOLD analysis project Ga0335078, IMG submission 206711) | Soil microbial communities from Loxahatchee National Wildlife Refuge, Florida, United States - Lox_Sample_3.2 | ecosystem: Environmental > Terrestrial > Soil > Wetlands | place: USA: Florida... | reverse complement strand
ATCCCGATTACTGGTGACAAGGGGATTTCGCGCCAGCAATCCGGTGCGACCTGCGCAGCCGTCAGTATCCGGTTTGCCCGTTATACGACCAAGTGGCATGTTTCGAAGCTGGGCTGCCCAGAGAACCCGACAACCCCCGGGAGTTCGTGGATCAACAGTAGCCGACAAGCCGGGAGCCATACTTAGCGGGTCTCGTCGGAGGCGCGGCCCATCTGCACTCGCCGGGAAATCGTCTTGCATAGACATATGACGCTTTGCGATCGTAGATGAATGCAAACTGTCTTCGAAGCGGCGGGTGGTAACGAGGGCCTGCGCCGCCTTGCCGACGCTTGGCATCGTCGGGTGATGGCAGACGAGGTGGTCGCCCATGCGTTCAGCCACGGCTTCCATCCCCAGCATGTCGAACGACTCGCCGCTTACTGGGCCGAGGCACTCGGGGGCCCGACCACGTATTCGGATTCCTATGGTGACGAGACCACCGTCGTCAAGATCCACAGCGGGAACGGTGTACACGATGAAATGGATCGCCGCGCAATTGCCTGCTTCGACCAGGCTGTGGCCGATGTCGGACTAGCCAACGATGGTGCTTTGCGACAAGTGCTGCACGACTACTTCACCTGGGCGACCACGACAACGATGAGCCGCTACCACCAGTCCGCCGCAGATGTGCCGAACGGCCTCAGCATCCCACACTGGTCATGGGACGGACTTCAGGTGTAAGACTCCACGGCTCACCACGGGTATTGGCCGCGACTTCGGACCTTCATATTGACCATCGTGGCGGCACTGTGCCAGCCGAAGGCGTAGATCCTCCCTGACTGGCCTGGTCGGATATTTGAACGAGGCACCGCCTCAAGTCACCCCCGAAAACTGAACGTGACTCCGATCAAGGCGCATCGGCAGACTGTGCTTCGCGGGGTGAAGGCCAATTGGGGCGGATGATGTAATTCTCCGGTGAAGATCGGTGCGTGAGGGCCTAACTTATCGCTCGACGACACGTCAAAGTGAATGAGGCCAGGTAAATTTGTAGGCCGACAACCAAGACGCAGGAAAAAAGTCAACCTGGGCGAGTTTCGGTGATCCGTTTGCCTCGTCCAAGTCTTACGAGGGGTGTATGCAAACGCTTTGGCAGGATTTACGTTACGCGCTGCGCATGTTGGCTAAGTCGCCCGGCTTCGCCGCGGTCGCCATCCTGACGCTAGCCCTCGGAATCGGCGCGAATGCCGCCATCTTTCAACTGGTCGACGCCGTCCGCCTGCGCGCGCTCCCCGTCCACGATCCGAGCACTCTCGCCATGGTCCATCTCAACACCAACCACTGGGGTAGCGGCAACTTCACCGGGTCGTACAGCGAATTTACCTTCCCGCTCTGGCAGCAAGTCCAGAAGCGGCAGCAAGCTTTTTCGTCGATCGCTGCCTGGGGTGGCACTCAACTGAACCTGGCGAAAGGCGGCGAGGTTGACAATGCCCAGGCCATTTGGATCAGCGGACATTTTTTTCAAGTGTTAGGCGTGCAGCCGATCCTCGGCCGTCTGATCTCTACCGCCGATGACCCGGACGATGAGCAAGCCGGGTGTTCGGGTGCCGTGAATATCAGCTACGGCTTCTGGCAGCGCCGCTACGGCGGTGACGCGTCGGTGATCGGCAAGACGCTCACTCTGGAAGGACATCCCTTCCCCATCGTGGGGGTGACGCCCCCCTCTTTCTTCGGTGTCTCCGTCGGCGATCGCTTCGATTTGGCCGTACCCCTCTGTGCGGAACCTCTGGTCAACGCCCAATACAGTTTCATAACCGGTCCTCGGGCGCGCGAGACGTGGTGGCTGGCACTCCTCGGCCGCCTCAAGCCCGGATGGACGCTCGCCCGAGCGGGCGCGCAACTCGAGTCGACTGCGCCCGCAGCGTTGCGCGAGACCGTTCCTCCGCAATACGACGCCGAAGGCGTGAAGCATTATGTGGAATACAAACTGGAAGCGCGCCCCGCAGCCAACGGGTTTTCTAATATGCGGCAAGACGCATCCGACCCGCTCTATCTCCTGCTGGGGCTCTCGGGTCTCGTCCTGCTGATCGCCTGCGCCAATCTCGCCAACCTGCTTCTCGCGCGCGCCAGCGCCCGGGAACGCGAGGTGGCGGTGCGCCTCGCATTGGGAGCTTCGCGCGCCCGCCTCATTCGTCAGTTGCTTTCGGAGAGCGCTCTGCTGGCCGTTGCTGGCGCCGTTGCCGGCGGTTTTCTCGCTGCCGCGCTCAGCCGGACGCTCATCGCCTGCGTCAGCACGCCGGATAACCCGGTCTTTCTCGATATGCCCACGGACTGGCGCGTCCTCGGCTTTGCCGCCGTCCTGGCAATCTTGACGACGTTGCTCTTTGGCCTTGCCCCCGCTCTGCGCGCGGGAAATGTCGAACCTGGATCCGCCCTGAAAGCTGGTGGGCGCGGCATGACCGCCGGCCGCGAACATTTCCGCTTGCAGCGCATCCTGGTCGCCGCGCAAGTTGCCCTTTCGGTCGTCTTGCTCGCGGGCGCGCTGCTCTTCGCGCGCAGCCTCCAGAATCTGATGACGCGCAATACGGGCTTCCAGCAAAATGGTGTGCTCATTGCTAACCTGGACACCAGTCCCCTTAACTTGTCGCTCCAGCAAGGCCCAAGCCTCGAGCAAGATCTACTGGAACACATTCGCGCTCTGCCCGGTGTCGCCGCCGCCGCGATTTCAGAACGCTCCCCCGTAAGCGGCAGCAGCAGCAATGATTGGGTCCTCGACGCCAAAGGCGATCATCCCAACGGCGCCTCTTGGGAGGATTACATCAGCCCTGGATACTTCGAAACCATGGAGATACCGCTGATTGCCGGGCGCGATTTCACGATCGACGACAACGTTACCTCTCCGAAAGCAGCGATTGTCAACGAGACGTTCATCCAGAAATTTCTTGGCGGCACGAGGCTTCCCATCGGCGAGCGGATCCGCGTTTGGGCTCCGCCGGGAAAACCCGCACGTTACTACCAGGTGGTCGGCTTGGTGAAGGATTCCGTTTACGAGGACATGCACCAGCCCATGGTGCCGGTCATGTACTTCGCGCGGGCGCAGACCGATGAACCGCGACTATTCGCCGGTCCCGACATCCTGGTTCGCTCGCGAGGCGGTCTCGCCGGTCTGCTGAATTCCGTTAAGAACGAAATCGTAGGCGTGAATCCCGAGATCAACATTCAGTTCAAACTGCTTCGCACCCAGATTCACGATTCGTTGCTTCAGGATGAGGAGATGACCACCCTCTGCGGCTTCTTCGGTGGGCTCGCATTGCTCCTCGCGGCCGTCGGACTGTATGGAGTGATTTCCTACACGGTTGCTCAGCGGACGAACGAAATCGGCATCCGCATAGCACTTGGATCGCAACGCGCCGGAGTGGTCCGCCTCATCCTGGGCGAAGTAGCGATCCTCGTCACCGTCGGCTTGGCCGTTGGCCTTGGACTCACGCTCGCCGGAAGCAAAGTCGCCACCTCCATGCTTTTTGGCCTGAAACCGCGCGACCCGCTGACGCTTGCGCTAACGGTGCTCATCCTCGCCGCCATCGGCTTCGCCGCCAGCTACCTGCCCGCTCGCCGGGCCTCGCGCCTCGATCCCATGACCGCGCTCCGCTACGAGTAGCCGCGCCCGAATCGGTTCGAGCCGTGCAGTTCGGGAAGCTCGACCGGGGCGAGCCCCAATTTCACACGGCAACTCGAATTGTCAAGCGGCCCAGGAGGAAGGACGGGGGCCGCACTTTCTGGCTAAACGGTATTCCGACTACTCGTTAGTGATGCCAAGGCCGATGGGAGTCTGGTCCGCTTTCGTGCAGTCGTCCCACTCTCCGGGTAGGGCGTTCCCAGGCGGAATCTTGAAGGATCGGGCCAAGCAGAATCTTGCAATTCTGCACTTGACACCTAAGGGATCTGCGCGGGCAATTTTCGCGGCCTGCGCTCTGTAGGGGCCGTGACTCGGACACCTTTGGGCTTTTTCTCGATCGCAGGATTGGGGTTACGTTATTTGATTGGCCGAGCAGGAGGAGGGGCCAATCCTCGACCTCACGACCCCTGATTACCTCAGACGGCACAGGATACAGCCTAGTGTCGCAAAGTCGACAATCGGCTTCCGGTGTAAGAGCTCGTGGGCTTTCTCGACAGGGAGACGAGGGACTTTTCCTCAGGTGGGTGAGCGGTGCTGAGTAGGACAGAGATACGAGGAATCTCGGGATAAGCGTCAGTGCGGCCCAGTACGGGCTCCGCTACGGGAGAGAGAAGGCGCGCGAACGTGTCTTCCAGTCGGCAAAAGACGCTACCCGGCTGCTGGATGGCGCCGCCGATCTTTACGCCATGGCTAGCGGCGTCGTAGAGCTCCCCAGTAAGAAAGCGTCACCAGCCTATACTCATGCCACTCCGTAAAGACGCCGATCTAGATAGAGGAGACAACTACTTGCAGCAGATTCTGAAGGAGGCAGGCTTCTAGTGCCGACGCTAGTCCAGACCGCCGATTGCCGGGAGATGGCGCGTCAACTGGCGGCACTCGCCGACGATTCTGCCCGCCTACAGTTCCTGAATCAGAATCCGAGCCTTCAGGATCCCGCGGCGGTAGAGAAGCTCTCGGAGGAGATTCCCGGCTTGGCACAAGTCGACATCGATCACGCCGACCGCGTGGCGCAGGCCACGGCTTGGCTGGCCGAGCGTCTGAACGACGACTTCAGTCGAGCTCACTCCTTGCGGGCCGTTGGCAACGTCCTCTTTCTGCGAGGGAAGCATCCCGAGGCGCTCGACCATTACGAGGCGGCGGAGAGGCTCTTCTCGGCGCTCGGCGACGAGATCGAGGTCGCACGCACGTTGAGCACTTCGCTCCAGTCCCTGATCTTCATCGGACAGTTTGAGCAGGCCTTTACCGCTGTCGCCAGGGCGCAGGAGGTCTTTGAGAAGCACGGTGAGCGGCTGCGGCTGGCACGATTGCACAACAACCTCGGGAATGTGCTCTACCGGCTCGATCGCATCCCGGAGTCGCTCGATGCCTACCTTAGAGCTTACGATGGGCTGCAGGCGCCAAGCGGTGACCCTGAGGCAGTGGCGGCCGTGCTGCACAATCTGGCGGTGTGCTACATCAGCCTCAATCGGTTCCCCGACGCTCTGCACGCCTATGAGCGCGCCCGCGAACACTGCCAGCGTCACAACCTGCTTCTACTGATGGCCCAGGCGGACTACAATATTGCGTATCTCTACTATCTGCGGGGCGAATACGTGCGCGCCATCGAGCTCTATTCCGCCACGCGCCGACTTTGCGACAAGCTCGGTGATCACTACCACAAGGCACTTTGCGATCTCGACGAGTCGGAGATGTATATCGAGCTGAACCTCAGCGAAGAGGGAAGCCAGCTTGCCCAGCAGGCTTTTGCCGGCTTCGAAGACCTCGGCATGGGCTACGAAGCGGCCAAGGCCCTGGCCAACCTTGCCATCTCGGTCAGCCGCCAAGGCAAGGCATTTCAGGCGCTGGAGCTCTTTGCCAGGTCACGCGAACTGTTCGTACGCCAGCAAAATCACCTCTGGCCCAGCCTGATTGATCTGTATGTGGGACTCGTCCAATTCCAGGAAGGGCGCGATTGTGAAGCGCGGCTGCACTGTGAGGCAGCGTTGCAGTTCTTTTCCGGGACGCCGCTGGCAAGCAAGATGGCCCTCTGCGAGCTGCTGCTGGCGCGGCTTGACCTTCGGATCGGAGAGACAAGTTCGGCGCGGACCCGGTGCCTCTCGGCTCTGGAAAGGCTCAAGCTGGCAGAGGCTCCGGCGCTCGACTACCAGGCCTATTTCGTCCTGGGGCAGATCGAGGAAGCCTTGGGAGATCGTCCTGCCTCCTTCGAAGCTTATCGGCAGGCCCATGTCCGCCTGGAGAACCTGCGCAGCCACCTGAACCAGGAGGAGCTCAAGATTGCCTTCCTCAAAGACAAGCTCTCGGTCTACGAAAGCCTGGTCTGGATGTGTTTGGGTGACGAGTCAGAGCCGGGCTCAGCGGAAGCCGCCTTCGGCTATATCGAGCAGGCCAAGTCAAGGAGCCTCGCGGACCTGATCGCATTCCGCGCCCACGCGCTTCCCGCCCCTACCGACATCCGCAGCGACTTGGTGGAACAGGTGCGCGACCTGCGTGAGGAGCTGAATTGGTACTACCGGCAGATTGATCTCGAGGGCGTGCGGGAAGAGAGCCGGTCAACCCAGCGGGTCGATGAGCTACGACGGCGGACCCGCGACTGCGAAGAACAGTTGAAGAAGCTGATGGGTGACATGAAGGGCGTCCAGAGCGAATTCACCAACCTGCAAGGTGGCGCCGCCATCGATCTTTCGACCATCCGCGAGGCCATCCCCGAGGATGCGGTGCTGCTGGAGTACTATTCGGTGCGCGACATCCTGTGCGCCTGCATCCTCGACCGCCGGCGCCTGGAAATCATTCCTCTCATCCCCAAATCCCGCATCCGCGACCTGCTGCGCATGCTCAACCTCCAGCTTGCCAAGTTTCACTTAGGTGAGGGCTATACCAGCACCTTCTCGCAAACCCTTCTCGCTTCCACCCAAGCGCACCTCAAGGATCTCTACACTCGGTTGCTGGCACCGGTTATCGAGGAGCTGAGCGTGCGGCACCTGCTGATCGTACCCCACGATCTGCTGCACCACGTCCCATTCCACGCCCTTTGGGATGGTGAGCAGTACCTGATGGAACGGTTCTCCATTTCCTACGCGCAGAGCGCCAGCGTCTACTACCTCAGCGCCACCAAAGTGACTCATCCCGAGGAACGCTCCCTCATTCTGGGTGTGCCTGACGACTCCGCGCCCTCAATCGCGCAAGAGGCCCGCGAGGTGGCCTCTTACCTGCCCGATCCACGCCTTTATGTCGGTGAAGAGGCCACCGCGCAGAGGCTCCGGGCCGAAGCGCCAACCAGCCGGTTCGTCCATATTGCCACCCACGGACTGTTCCGCCAAAGCAATCCCATGTTCTCGTCGATCCGCCTTGCCGACTCGCGCTTGAGCCTGTTTGATCTCTACCACCTCAGCCTTTCCGCGGAACTGGTGACCCTGAGCCGTTGCGCTACCGGGCTCAACGTGGTGGAGGGTGGCGACGAATTGCTCGGCCTGGCGCGTGGCTTGTTCTATGCCGGGGCGCAGTCCGTGCTGCTGACGTTGTGGGACGTGAACGATCGCAGCACCGCCGAGTTCATGACGAGGTTCTATGGCCGCCTGCAGGCCGCGCCCGGCGAGAGGGCGGAGGCACTGCAAGCCGCCATGCTGGATATGAAGGAGCTCTATCCTCACCCCTATTACTGGGCCCCCTTCGCCCTGATGGGCAAGTTTCGTTCGTGAACCGAAGGATCGCATGGTACCGTACGACAGGCGCGGTACTGCCGTGCGCCTGGTTTCATGTTTTCTTGCCACCTTAGAGCCCCTCATCCCGGGTGGGCGCAGTTTGTCGAAGCCCGCCACAGTGTGCCCTGTGAATCGAAACCCTTTTATCTCCAGAGGGTTAACCTTGATGCGTGTGTTCGGTTGCGACCGATGACGATGGGGAGGGCGGGTACTTGCGGCGGTCCCGCAGATCGGGCCGAGTAGTACTAAAGTGTGGGAATAGCCAGTACTTCGGTAGCCCATCGGGGTATATTCTTGGGATCAGAAGAGACCCTTATACCTTGTAGGGCCTGAAACCGCAAGAATTGGGTTGCAGGTTTAAGGTTGCGATCGAAAGAGAACAGCCCCAGACGGAGATGGAAAGAGAATTTCGTAAGGAGGCGAGGACAATGAAGATCGAACAGCGCGAATCACGGAGAAGGAAGGCCATGAAGCGACTTATCCCGATTCTGTTTCTCGCGCTGGCAACGCTGCTGCTTCCTGCCCGCCGGACCACCGCCCAGTCCACCCCAAGCGTCGTACCAGCGCAAACCGAGATCCAGGAATACATCCTGACAACCGCCCCGGCCAACCTTTCCACGGTCTGTTCTAACCACGGGCTGAACATCATTTCCACCATTAACTCCAACCCGCAGCAGGTCCAAGTCCTGGTTTCGGGATCGCCCCTGGTGGATCCGGCGGGACTGCTGCTGGAGGTACAGGGAGATCCACTCGTCCTCCAGTTCCAATTCCAACGCACGGTGGTGAGTACTGCGGTTCAGAACCAGCTCCCCAGCACCGTTACCTCCGGTGTGAGCGCGACGGCGGCGAACTATGCCAGCGTACCCCTCGCCACCACGGCCTACTTTTACGGCCAATACGTCTGGCAGCCGTATGCCACCCAGACGGCTCCGTTGATGCTGAATCCCGTCAGCCTCAGCCCCGCCGCCAATTTCGCGCACATTCAAACCCAAAACAATAACGGCGTGACCACCACCACTTACACCTATGGGAACCTGCCGGGTGGGGGTCAGGCGCCGGTGCCGCTGTGCCAGCAGTACGCCCAGGGCACCGTCAACGGTAACCAAAATCTGGGTTTGGGTATTGTGGCCATCATTGACACGGGTGTGGATGCCAATAACCCGATGCTGAAGCCGTGCCTGGTTTCCGGCTATGACTTCACCACCAACACGCCGGGCATCCCCGACGAGATGAAAGACCCCATGCTTAACCAATCCACCGCGCACATTCTGAACCAATCCACCGCGCACATCCTGAACGGACAATCAATGCTGCTACTCAACCAGTCGACGGCCGCCATTCTGAACCAGTCAACGGCCGCCATTCTGAACGCCAACATGCTGCCCGCAGATTTCGGCCACGGCACCATGGTAGCGGGCCTGGTTCACCTGATCGCGCCGGGCGCCCAGATCATGCCGCTCAAAGCCTTCGCGGAAGACGGAACGTCCCAGGACTCGAACATTGTGGCGGCCATCTACTATGCCGTCCAGAACGGCGCGGCGGTGATCAATATGAGCTTCGGGGAGAGTGATATCTCCTCCCCGGTGATGCAGGCGATCAACTTCGCCACCCGCAATAACGTGGTCTGCGTGGCTTCCACCGGCAACGCCGGAACCCAGGCGATCGTGTACCCGGCGGGTTACGGTAACGTGCTCGGGGTTACCTCGGTCAACGCTCAGGGTTACCTCTCCGTCTTCTCCAATTACGGTCCGGACATCACCGCTGTAGCGGCGCCGGGAGAGAACCTGGTGACCACCTATCCTGGAGGCAACTTTGCCGCGGTCTCGGGCACTTCCTTCGCCGCTGCCCTCATGTCCGGCGCGGTATCCGAGTTGCTCCTTCCCCAGAAGGGACTACCAGGCAATGCCCCACCGGTGTCGCAGTTGCTCAACCCGTTCTATGTCCTGACATCGTTCGCCTCGGGCGGAACCCTGCAGAACCAGGTCGGCGGCTACGGAGTCGTCAATCTCGTTACCGCGGCAAAGCAGGCCCAAAACTACCAGGCGCACTAATTGTCGGATTACGCCTCGTCGAGTCGCCGTCCGGTTTCCGGGTGGCGACTCACGCCCCTGACCCCTGAGCGCATGAGTAGCCGGGCCAGATTCAAGAAAACGCCACGGGCGAGAGGTTGATCACCGGCGAACCGAGGAGGATTCGGAAATGCAGCACCGAATTCAAGCCTTGCTGGCAACGGCGACGCTGGAAAAGCAACTCGCCCAGATGCGGAATGCCGTGGTCTGCGGCCTGAGCCAGCTCCTTGATCTGAAAGACTTAAATACTGGCGTGCATAGCACCCGACTGGCGGAATGGAGCGTGCGGATCGCCGAGCAACTTGGCATGAACGAGGAGTATCAGCGAGACGTGGAGCTTGCCGCCCTGCTGCACGACATCGGCAAGGTAGGCATCCCCGACTCGGTGCTGAACAAGCCGGGCCGGCTGACCGAGGACGAGTTCAGAACGATGCAGAAGCACCCGGAGTTCGGCTGGAGCATCCTGCGTCTGCTGCCCGGGTTCGAGCGCGCCAGTCTTTTTGTCTTGCATCACCATGAGCGGGCGGACGGCAAAGGGTATCCCGCCGGCCTGCGGGGCCAGCAAATCCCTTTGGGTTCGAGCATCATCTGCGTTATGGATGCGTTTGACGCCATGGTGTCAAACCGCGTGTACCGCAAGAGTCTGCCGCTCGAGGAGGCGTTAAGACGGGTCCGGGATGCGGCGGGCACGCAGTTTGACGGAGACATCGTCCACCACTTTACGGGCATTGTTGAGTGGCAGTTGCCAGAAGTCTCTCGGATCGCCGAGCCACTGCGAGTCACCTCCGCGCTGGACGCCAAGCACGCCTGACCCGGCTCAGACCGTCGGCTTCCAGGGAGTCCAGTCGGGAAGGCCTGGAAGCCTTCGCAGTCGAGGAATCTATTATGGTGCCAACCAATGAACTTCTCGGCCAGCTTGATTCGAGAATCCCAAGGGAAGGGGCGAGCCTATCACCGGAGTTTTCGGGGTGACCAAGTCACCCAAGGCCGAGGCACGTTGTCTCGCGTCGCCTGGCCATCTGGAGCCAAACTATTCCGGCGCGTTCAGGTCCATTACCCCCGATCAACGGCGCAGTGGCGAGTCTGGGGCATTCTAGTGGGCGACGGTCAAGGGGGCCGTCGCCCATGTCAAAACTGCGCAAGAAGAAACGATCGCCGAAAAGAGTCCTAGCCCTTCCAGATCTTGAACAGTCGAAAGCGGCCGTCCTGAACAGCCTCAGCTCCGAAAGCGGTCAGCGTACCTATGATCACGCTATAACCGAGTTCGTCGACTGGTACTGCTCAGAACCGCGTCTCGCTTTCAACCGCACCGTGGTTCTGCGCTACAGGATCTATCTCGAGCAGAAGCAGTACGCCGCGACGACAATCAATCTACGATTGGCGGCAGTCCGGAGGGTTGCTTACGAGGCCGCTGACTCGGGCTTGCTCAGCCCGGAATTGGCCGCCGGGATTCGACGAGTGAAGGGAGTGCGCCGGATCGGAGTCCGGGTGGGAAACTGGCTGACCGCTGAGCAGGGCAAGGGACTGCTGGCCGGCGTGGAGCGGAGATCGCTTCGGGGCAAGAGGAATTATGCTATGCTCGCCATGCTCATCGGATGCGGGCTACGACGAGGCGAGTTGCTGGCGTTGCGCGTGGAGTCCATCCAGTTGCGCGAGGAGCACTGGGTCATTGCCGACCTTCTGGGTAAGGCCGGGCACATTCGTACGGTTCCGGTCCCGAGGTGGGTGAAGGATGCGACCGACGAATGGAAGGAGGCGAGTGGGATCACGGAGGGGGCGCTCTTTCGATCGATACACCGGACCGGCCGGGTCTGGGGAACGGGGATGACGCCGAAGGTGCTGTGGGAGATAGTGCGGGAGGCTGCCTCACGGGCAGGGATCGAGAAGCTCGCTCCCCATCACCTCCGCCGCACTTGTGCGAGGCTCTGCCGTTTAGCTGGCGGCGAATTGGATCAAATCCAGTTTCTGCTCGGCCATGTGTCGATTCAAACCACCGAGCGTTACCTCGGGTGCAAGCAGAAACTGCGCTGCGCAGTCAACGACCGGATCGGCATCGAGCCGGGGGACGCCCAAGCGAGGTAAGTGGGTGCCGGGCAATCATGGCCCGCCACTTGCCGACTAATCGTTACTGATGGCGGCTCGATGGAAGTCCGGTTGGGTGGTGTGAATTGCGGCTCCCCTTGAAGCGGGAGCGGCGTCCCACACCAGCGCTCTGACCCAGCCATTGATTATCAACACCAAGTGGAAGCACTCGTTTTGGGAGGATGTTACAATCCGAAAACCGACGGAGACTGGAGTTGACGCTGCCCCGATTCGGCCTCGGCTCAGTAAGGAGGGCTGAACCTAATAATCCCGATTCTTTACCCTACGCCGGTTGGGTCGGTTGTCCTCGCAGCCTGATAGGCCAGCGGGGCAACCAGCACAAGAAATGCAATCGGCAGTTTCAAAGCTGGAAATCCTACCAGATATCAGTCAGGGGCCCGTCACTCTTGCGCTTCAAGCGAAATTCCTCAGGCCCTGACAGTCTTTGAAGACCTCAAGACGGTCCCAATTCCGGACGATAACTACCTGGTGGAGATGCCTCTTTGTGGGATTGTCGAGCTCGCCTCTGCCGCCAATCGCGGCCATCGGAACGCCGCCTTTCCTTCCGGCATGGGCGGAGCGAGACAGGGGAATGTGACGAGTACCAATTCAGCAACAAACCGCCAAAGCCGTGCATGGGCTTGGATTCTTCTATTTGCTATAATTTGCTATCATTGGCTTCAAGAACGCTACCGCCCAGACTCTCGATCCCACCAAGGCGATCAACCAGTTCGTGCACGAAGTCTGGAAAACGGAGGACGGCCTGCCTGAGAACTCCGTGCAGGCTGTGGTCCAGACCCGAGACGGTTATATCTGGCTAGCAACTCAAGAAGGGCTGGTTCGCTTTGATGGCATACAGTTCACAGTGTTCGACAAAAGCAAATACACCTCAGCTCGGAAGCAGTTACGTCCTGGCCTTGTATGAAGGTCACGACAACAGCCTTTGCATTGGCACCAGTCGTGGCA
>Ga0335078_10012725_pt1 | contig 12468 bp, 14 predicted proteins | sample Lox_Sample_32_FD_206711 | JGI IMG/M metagenome (GOLD analysis project Ga0335078, IMG submission 206711) | Soil microbial communities from Loxahatchee National Wildlife Refuge, Florida, United States - Lox_Sample_3.2 | ecosystem: Environmental > Terrestrial > Soil > Wetlands | place: USA... | reverse complement strand
CTCACAGTAGCTACGATCGCTTTACGAGGAATTGAAATGCCAAACCCGAAACGGCGCCACTCCAAAGCCCGCACCGCAAATCGGCGCGCGCACGACTCTCTCAAAGTCCGTTCACTTTCTGAATGCCCGAACTGTCACGAGCGTAAATTGCCGCATCGCGCCTGCCCTAAGTGCGGTTACTATAAGGGCCGCGAAGTTCTGGAAGTGGAAACCGCCAGCTAACTTTCTCGCACACCATGCCAAGCGTCATAGCCTTGGACGCGATGGGTTCGGATCGCCGACCGAAACCTGAGATCGAAGGGGCAATCCAGGCGGCACGCCACTTCCACGTACGCGTGCTGCTGGTGGGTCCGGAACCAACCTTGCGGGCTGAACTGGGACGCTATCCATCGGCTTCCGAGCTGCCCATAGAAATTGTCCATGCCAGCGAAGTCATCCGGATGGACGATAAGGCCGTGCAGGCGGTGCGCAGCAAGCGCGATTCGTCCATGCGTGTGGGCCTGCGCCTGGTGCGGGAACGGCGGGCCGCTGGTTTCGTGACGGCCGGCAATACCGGGGCCGCGATGGCCACGGCGAAGATGGTGTTAGGGGCGATTCCGGGAGTGGATCGTCCGGCGTTGGCGGCGGTTTTCCCTACCGCCATGGGAACTGCCGCGATCCTGCTCGATGTCGGGGCCAATGTCGATTGCAAGCCCCACAACCTCGAGCAATTTGCGGTCATGGGGGAAATCTACTTTCGCACCATGTTCGGTACCCGCGGCCCACGGGTGGGGTTGCTTTCGATCGGCGAGGAAGAAACCAAAGGAAACGATCTGACCAAGGAATCCTTCCAATTGCTGAAGCAGCTGCCGCTCAATTTTGTGGGAAACGTGGAGGGACGCGATTTGTACAACGGAAATGTCGATGTCATCGTGGCGGACGGGTTTGTCGGCAACGTCGCCTTGAAGATCTCCGAGGGACTGGCGAATCTGGTGCGCCATACGCTCAAGGAATCGCTGAAGGCTACGATCACGCGGCAAGTCGGTTATCTGCTCTCGCGCAGTGCGTTCGCCGATTTCAAGAAACGCTTGGACCACACCGAGTATGGCGGTGCGGCGCTGCTCGGGGTGAAGGGTGTGTGCTTCATTACCCATGGATCGTCGAATGCGAATGCCATCAAGAATGCGATTCGCGTGGCGGCTGAATTCGCCGAGAGTGGAATCAACGAAAAGATTGAGAAGGAGCTGGCAGGTTTAGGCAGCGCGGCCGCCCTTTCCCGGTAACCGTGGCGGTTCGTCCACGAAATCATTACATCCATGACAAATTCGTCCCCGATCGCATTTCTGTTTCCTGGCCAAGGCTCGCAGAGCGTCGGCATGGGCAAAGAATTGGCCGAGAAATATCCGATTGCCCGGCAAACCTTCGCCGAAGCCGACGAAGCGCTCGGCTATGAGCTTTCTCGGGTTTGCTTCGAAGGACCGGAGGAGAGGCTTCGGCTTACCGAGGTCACGCAACCCGCCATCCTGACGACTTCCGTTGCTGCTTGGCGTGTTCTCCGCGAGAAAGGGATCAAAGCCTCCTTTGTCGCCGGGCACAGCCTAGGGGAATATTCGGCCCACGTGGCCGCCGGTACGCTGAGTTTCGTGGACGCCGTGCGTGCCGTACGACTGCGGGGAAAGTACATGCAGGAAGCGGTTCCGGTCGGCGTTGGTGCGATGGCAGCGATTCTGGGCATGGACCTCGATGCGGTGACCGAGGTTTGCCGTGATGCCGCCCAGGGCGAGGTCTGCGAGCCTGCCAACATCAATTCCGGGGAGCAAATTGTGATTTCCGGCCACGCCCCGGCCGTCGAACGTGGCGCGAAATTGGCTGACGAGCGCGGCGCCAAACGCGCCAAAGTACTCCCCGTCAGCGCACCCTTTCATTGTTCCCTGATGAAACCTGCCCAAGATCGCCTGGCGCCGGATCTTCGCAAGCTGCCGTTTCAGCGCCCTGGGATTCTACTGGCATCGAATGTCGACGCCGCTCTGGTCGAGGATGCCAACGGCTCTCGAGACGCGCTCATCCGCCAGGTCACAAGACCCGTACAGTGGGAGCCATCGATGCGCCTGCTGATCGCTCAGGGTGTCGCCACCTTTGTCGAAATCGGTCCCGGGAAAGTGCTTTGCGGCCTTTTGCGGCAGATTGATCGATCCAAGGCTGGATTCAACGTGGACGATGAAGCTTCTCTGCAGAAGACCTTGGAGCATCTGGCGGTGCGAGCCTAAGGGCCCGCATTTTACTCTGTAACCCAGGCCCACCAATTGCCGCACTCGATCTCCTCGGGGGGAAACGAGAGGGTATGATCAGATTTCTGCACCCAGACGTAAGCGTGCTTGCTGCGTTGGTTGACCGTCACCTGTACGATGACCCCGCTCCCACCTCCCGGGCTTAACGAGCAGTCGACGTGGTAGGACTTCACCAGCCCCCATTCGCTGCCCGGACCCCAGTCGCGATAAAAATCGTTGAATGGATAACCGCTATATTTCGCAAGGTGTTGCTTCCAGTCTGGATCATGCAGCCAAATGGAGTATGCGTCCTCGTAATCCTGCTTCTCGAGGGCGGCAAAAAACCTGCGCACTGCGGCCCGCTGGGAATGATTGCGCAGATGATAGGCAACCCATGACCCGAGCAGCAGGACACACACGATGGTGAGGATCAACCTTCGTCGCCTGCGCTCGCTCGTCGGGTCGTACTGCTGAGCATCCATCAAGGCCATGGCTTAAGCATAACGGATGGCCCTTGCCATTCACCATAGAAAGGGCCGCGCGCAAGGGTGGCGGAGGAGAGTTTCCTGCTTTTCCTCCGTTCTCCACGGCTCTTACAGGGTCCTCTTAAAAAGAGGGGTCGCTATGCCCAAGGTGACGCACGCGAAGATCGTGAGGTAAATCATGTCGGGAACAATCGAGCTCAGACTGGCCTCTTTCAGAAGCAGGGACTTGAAGCCATGCACCGCGTAGGTAAAGGGGTCGGCTTTGGCGATCGCCTGCAGCCAGGAAGGAAACGCTTGCACGGGATAGATGGAGCCACTGGGGAAAAACAATAGCGTGTTTAGGATTCCGAAGATGGCGCGGGGTACCAGCGGGTCTTCGACGCGAACCATCAACAGGAACATGAACGTATTGAAGGCGACCGAGGTCAAAACAATCATGATGAGCAAGCCCACCATGGCCGAGGGATGAAACACCGTGCCTACGCCGGCCAGCAAGGAGCCGATCACGGTGATAACGATGCCGGTCAGCACCGCCTTGATCGCACCTGCCCCGTTGAGACCAAATACCAGTTCGGTCTTCGTGATCGGTGTGACCAGATAGCCCTCGTGGATGCCGCGCGCTTTGTCATCGATGTAAAGCATACCGCCGCCAATCATGACCGAAACAAACATCGCCAGCGTAATCGAGCCGGGAAGAAGGTATTTCATGTATTCGATATAGGGGTACAACTCAACCGTCTGGAGAGCGGTTTGTTCGAGAATGCGAGGAGAAACCGTGGGTTGATTGAGGGCGTTGGTGATACCCGTCAGTTCGTCCTGCAAGGTTGAGCTCATGAAGTTGTCACTGTTGTCGACTACGAGAGCGATGCGGGGCTGATCCTGTTCGTAAACACGCCGGGAATATTGGGGAGGAATGATGACCGCTCCCTGAATCTTGCCATTGCGAACGTCGTTCATCGCGGTTGTCGGATCGTGATAGTAAACCGGCTCGAAGGTGCGCATGTTGGAGCGCACGGAATCGAAAGCTTGGCGGATTTTCAGGGCCTGCGTGCCCCCGTCCTGGTCGACTACCCCTAGTCTCGCATCGCGAATTTTGCCGCCAAAGGCGTTGCCTAGCACAATCAGCTGCACCAGAGGAAAAATCATCGAGGCCATCATTAAAGCCGGGGAGCGGAAAAACTTCCGCATTTCGCGTTCGATAATGGCCAGAATGCGATTCATGGACGCAGCCCCGGAGCTTGCGGCATTACGAAGGCGTAAGCCTTTTGCAGCTCATCCCGCAGCTGCCGCCCGGTGTAGTGCACGAACACGTCATCGAGCGTGGTGTTTTGTACGGAGAGAGACTTCACGGCGACTCCCGCCGCAACCGCGGCTTCGACCAGTTGGGTAGTTGTCTCGGAACCATTTCCGGTCAGGATCCGGTAGGCCCCCGGAGCCTCCGTCTTTACCGAGGTCACACCCTTCAACGCGCGTAATTGTTTCTCCCAATCGGGGGGCATCGCCGTGAACTGCACTTCGATCACATTCGATCCCGGCACGCTCGCCTTCAAGGCCTGAGGGCTGTCGAGAGCGACGAGCTTGCCATGGTCCACGATGGCGATGCGGTCACAGAGGCGGTCGGCTTCGTCCATGTAATGGGTGGTGATGAGGATAGTAAGCTCGCGATGGGCCTTGATGTTGGTTAGCATCTCCCACACCCCGACGCGGGAAACCGGATCAAGTCCTGTGGTGGGCTCGTCTAGAAAGAAGATCTGCGGGTTGTGCACCAGGCCGCGAGCAATTTCCAGGCGTCGCCGCATTCCACCCGATAAGGTCTTGGTCTGGGCGGTGCGCCACTTCGTCAGGTCCACCAATTCCAGCAGCTCCGCGATCGAGGCTTTACGCTTTTTGGCCGGAACATCATAGAGCTTGGCGTAGATGTCCATGTTCTCTTCAACGCTGAGATCAAGATCACTGGTAAGCGCCTGGGGAATGACCCCGATGGCCCGCCGCGCGGCATTCGGCTCGGCGGTCACATCGTGACCGGCCACGCGGGCCCAGCCCGCGGTGATGGGAATCAGGGTTGTCATCATGCGGATGAGGGTGGATTTGCCGGCCCCGTTCGGGCCAAGCAGGCCGAAGATCTCTTCGTCCTTAACCTGGAAAGAAATGTCGTCGACGGCGGTGAAATCGCCAAATTTCTTGACGATGTGCTCTACCTCGATGGCGTTGGGGGATCGGCTGTTGTCATGCCCATTGCGCGACTTGCCCGCGGAATTTACGTCGGTCGAGGGCGCGATCACGGTTGCTTCTCCGCTGCGGTCTTGGCTTGTGCCGTAGCCTTGAGTTGCTCCGGCGTTATCAAAACTTCGGCGGTCATACCGGGAACGTAGGCACCCCGGGGGTTGTCCAGCCGCACCTTGAGCACAACGGTTCGAATATCGCGCTTGCGCCGATTGACGTCGCGCTGGGTGGCGAAATCGGCCTCCGCGGCCTTGAAGAAGACCTTTCCCGAGGTCAAGGTGCCGCCGGGAAGGCGAATGGGCAAGACGTCTCCCAGCCCGATGTGGTCGGCATTGGTTTCCGGAATGGCGGCTCGAACCCAGGTATCGCTCAGTTCGACCAGGGTGACAATGGGCTGTCCCGGATTCAACACTTCCCCTTCGCGAGCTGCCCGCACGGAGACGGTTCCCGTGATGGGAGCATAGATTTTCGTATAGCCCAGCCGGACTTCGGCCTGCCTCAGGATTTCCACCGCATTCTCCAGCTGAGCCCGGGTAGAGGCGACCGTGCGTTCGGCGGCATGGGCGGTATGGGTATTGGCGACTGCCGTATTGAGATCTGCCTGCGCGGCACTCACCTGCTGCCCGAGTGATTCGACCACCGCTTGCTGAGCCGCCAAGTTGGTCTCCGCCTGAACCCGATCCTGATCGGAGGCCACCCCTTCTTTAGCCAGCTCAATGGTTCGCCGGCTGTCACTCTGGGTACGCTCCAAGGTGGCTTCGGCCTGGGACAGCTGAGCCCGAACCGAAGCCAGCCGGGCTTGTGCGTTGGCCACGCTGCTGGTCGTAGATCCTGCGGTTGCCTCTAGGGTTGCCTGGGTTTCCGCGACCCTGTACTTCAGACTGTCAATGGTAGCCGCCGCCGCCCGTTCTTCGGCTTCAAGTTCGGAGGGATCGAGCACGGCGATCAGGTCGCCTTGCTTCACCGGGGTTCCTTCCTCTACCAGCAATTTTTGTATACGTCCCTGAATCTGGGGACTCACGATGACCTGGTTAGAATCGACGGTTCCGATGAGCACGAGGTCGCGATGACTGGGCGTCGAAACAAAGTAATAGGTCAGCGAGATCCCGAAAATGATCAGCACGATCAACAGAAATCGGTTCCGCACGCTCATGGACGGACTCTCCCGCCCTGGTTCTCCTCCCTCCGCTTCGTGGCGGCATCAGGGCTTAGTTGCTCCTCCAGGCAGGAGTCAGGGAGCGACAGTTTGGCCGAAGATGGCTGAGAAACGAGCACACGCAAGATCCCCAAGAATTCCTCATTGAGGCTCATGGCACTCTCTCTCCGGTTTCTGATTAGGCAGAAACAACGCCGCTGAAATGAAATCCAGCACCGCGGCCCGACGCTCCGCGACGCGTTCTGCCGACAATGGATCGGAGCCGATCACACTCTTGAGCACCGGAGCGCTGATGAAGTAAAACACCACCAAGGCAACCATCGAGGGAATAAATTGCAGCGGGTTCGTGGGACGAAACTCTCCCGCATCGATTCCCTGGCGAATCACCACACCCAGCCTGCGATACAGCGGCTGGAAGTACTGTTTGGCAATTCGTTTCAAATGGGGCGAACCCTGTCCCGAACGCATCATTTCCATCTGGATCAGGTCGCGGTTGAACTTGTGATTGGCGACGTAGTCAAAGTACGAGCCCACATAGGTCAAAATCTTTTCCTTGGGGGCAAGATCGCGATCGAGGACCTCGAGCAGCTGGGTTCGCATTTGGCCAAAGGCATGATCCAAGGAGGCGCCGTAGAGCGTTTCCTTGTCCTCGAAGTAGTAATAGAGCAGGGCCTTGTTGACTTTGGCGGTTTCGGCGATAGCATCGATCCGGGCGCCCGCCATACCTCTGCGGGCAAACTCTTGGATCGCCGCCTGCAGGATCGTAGCCCGACTAATTTCCGGCTGACCCCGGGAACCCAAGCGCGATGGAACCGCTCTCATTGCCATATTAATTAACCAGTTAGTTAGATTATACAGGTAGGAGCGGTCCCAGGCAAGCGCGACTCAAGAACCCTCACTGTATCTAGATGTTACCGCCAGCGACCGAGGGAACGAGCAGCACCTCATCTCCGTCCTGGAAGGTGTAGCCGTTTCCGCCGAGGAAGCGGATATCTTCTTCATTGACGTAAATGTTCAGGAAGCGGCGAACCTGCCCGGCCTCATCCCGCAAATGCGGTTTCAGCTCGGGGAACTGCTGATCGAGCACGGCAAACAACTCTCCCAGATTCGCCGGCGAGCAAGTCACCCTGGCGGTGCCACCGGTATGGCGGCGCAGGGCAGTGGGAATCTGCACGGTGATGGCCATGTCAAGCCTCCACAATTTCCTGGATCGGGGCAGAAAGCTGGTCGGCTCGTTCGAGCAAGGCTTCGAATTCCGCCAGTTTAGGACGAATGGGTTCGACGGCTTCGATTTGCCCCGAAAGCGCATCCGTGGTTTTCAAACCATTGCCGGTGATGCACAGAACCGTCGTCTCGTCGGGTCGAATCCGCCCTTGCGCATACAACTTGCCGGCGCAGCCGACGGTCACGCCGCCCGCGGTTTCGGCGAAGACACCTTCGCTTTCGGCCAGGAGCCGTATCGAGTCGAGGATTTCGCCGTCGGAGACATCCTCGGCCCAGCCGCCGCTCGTGCGGATCGTCTTGATCGCATAGTGGCCGTCGGCCGGATTTCCAATGGCCAGGGACCGCGCCACGGTGAATGGTTTCTGCGGTTCAATTTCCGCATTCCCGGCCTTGACGGCGGTCGCAATCGGAGAACAACCCGTTGCTTGTGCGCCGAAGATCTTCACCGGCTTGGGCTCGACCAGCCCGAGAGCGATCAGTTCCTCGAAGGCTTTCTTGATCTTGGTGATGAGCGATCCGCCGGCCATCGGCACCACCACGTTGTCCGGAAGACGCCAGCCGAGTTGCTCGGCAATCTCGAATCCAACCGTCTTCGATCCTTCCGCATAGTACGGCCGGAGGTTGACATTCACGAATCCCCAATGATGCTCGTCCGCGATTTGCGAGCATAGCCGGTTCACCTGATCGTAATTGCCCGCGATGCGCACCAGTGCTGCGCCAAACACCTGCGTGCCCAGAATCTTTGCTGGTTCCAGATCGGCCGGAATGAAGATCCAGGCTTTCAATCCGTTGCGGACCGCCTGTGCGGCCACGGCATTGGCCAAATTGCCGGTAGAGGAGCAGGCAACGGTGTCAAAGCCAAGGCTGCGGGCTTGCGCCAAGGCCACGGCCACGACCCGGTCTTTGAAGCTCAGAGTCGGCAAGCACACCGCGTCGTTCTTCAGGAATACCCTTTTCGTCCCCCAAGCGTCGGCCAAACGGGGCGCCGCGAGCAGCGGCGTGAAGCCGACAGGAAGGCTCGGCTCAAAGTCTGGAGGCAGGGGCAGCAATTCCGCATATCGCCACAGATTCGGCGGGCGGCTGCTGATCAGCTCGCGGGTCAATTGGCCGCGCACGGCCTCGTAATCGTAGAAAACCTCCAGGGGAGAAAAACAGTCTTCGCAGATGGAGCGGGCTTGATTCCCCCAGCTTCTACCACATTCCCGACAACGCAATTCGTAGTGTGCCATCCTGCCCCTCGCCTTCCGAGTAGCTGCGGACGAGCCAGGGAAAAGAGTCCTAAAATGCGAAGGCCTCTTTTTCCAGGAATAGGAAAAGAGGCTGCGGAGGCAAAAACTAATCGCATCCGAATCTCATGTTCCCTGTTTCCAGGAGAGAGTTGGCACCTGACGGTCAGAATTGATTCTGATCCGGTTGCCGTGGCGTCAAAGGGCTCGTCCCTCAGCCACTCTACATGAAATCCCGGTGTGCTCCGAGGAGCAACCGTTACCCAGCCATCCTACACAGGCAACCGAAGGCGCGTCAAGAGTCGATCTGCGGATCCTGCGGATCGGCTATGCCAGTTTCTTCTTGGCAAGCGGGACCGCGTAGGCGGCAGGGGGATTGTGCGAACTGGCCGTGGACGCTTTGCGATAGTACGCGAGCGCCTTCTCCTGATCGCCCAGCTTTTCGTAGGTTTCACCGAGCATGCACTGGATGAAGGCGTCGTTCTGGTCCGCTTGCTTCCAGTGTTCGAGAGCCGTTTTGTAGTCTCCCATGTAAAAGGCGACGTAGGCCTCGAGGTAGGGAAAGAACCGTGCCTGCTCGGGGATGGTGCCCTTGTCAAGGATGGCCTTGGCCGCGGCCACGTGTTTCTGGGCTTCGGCTTGGTTCGCTCGCCGGGCCGCGATACGGGCTTGGGCATGCTCCCAGCGGAAGTTCCATAGGTCTTTCCGGTCGGGTTTGATGTCCGGTTCCTTCAAGCCTGTTTCGTGCCCGAGTTTGTACCACTTCTCGGCGGCATCCAGGTCTCCAGAATCGAGGCAAACACGTGCGGCCTCGTCGGCCATCTCTCCTTGCTGAAAGAAGTTGTTGACCGTGGCGTAGAAGTCGAAGACCTGTTGCTCATAGGCGGCCGCTTGGGTGCAATTCCTCTCGAAAGCGTACGACATCGCCATCGCTCGTTGCGCTCCAGCTTTGTGCTCGGGGCTATCTGCCACGGCAACAGCCTTCGCGAAATATTTCCGCGCTTCCTCGCCCTGTAACATCAGGTCGAGCACGCTGCCGGCCGCGATATTGGCCGGCACTGAATCGGGCGACGTCCGAAGCACTCCTTGATACAGCTCGAGGGCTTGCTGTGGTTTTCCTTCGCGGATCAACTGCTGGCCCTGTCGAATGAACTCGGGTGGTTGCTGCTGGCCAGGGGTTTGCGCAAATAACGCTGCCGAAAAGGCGAGCAACAAAAACAGCCGCTCTGCGAAGGCACCGTAGCTGGCTTGCATCGGAGGTGATTATATATCGCTCTTTGCTTCAAACCACGAGACAGCAAACTTCGGAACGCAGCCCAAATCCGACAAAAAATTTCAGCCGTGACCCCGCATCGGCGGCTTAGGCTGCGTTAGGTAGAGCCCCGCTCGAAGCCCCCGGTTTTAGCTCGACCGTGACTTTTTCGATCTTTCCCGTGAACTCAAAAGGCATCTTGTAAGTGAAGTCAACCGGTGACCCGACATCCCGGCCGATGTCCAATCCCTCTCCGAGCGAGAGCTGGATCGGAATCGTGCGCTCGAGTCGGTCTTGGGCAATCTTTCTTTCCGTTAGCGGTCATCGTGATCTGGCCGCCCTTTCCCATGCCGCCGCCGTAAACGAAATCGACCACCAGCTGCACCTTTCCCTTGGGCAAGGCGTCTGCACCCGTGAATGTAGGTCGCTCCATCGAGAGGAAGTTGTAAACAAATGTCGGCTTGCCGTTGCGCAGGTAGAGGCCGTAACCGCCTTCCAGACCCCCATGGGTAATGATCATGCCGTTCGTGCTGTCATCGGTCAGCTCTAGGTCGGCAGTGATGGTCCAGGATTTGTTGCACATCGGCGGCGAAGCCGCGTCAGGAAGGCCGATGGTGCCGGCGTAATAAATCATCTTGGTGCGTCCCGCGATCAAGCTCGGACGGCCCATCAGCTCGGCATTCATCCGGATCGTGGCGCGCCAATCAAGCGGCAGCACGTTATACTTCGCGGCCTCAACCCACCATAGATCCTGAAGCTCCCTTAGCTTTTCCGGGTATTGTTGGGCCAGGTCATTCGCTTGCGAGAAATCCTCGTCAATCTTGTAGAGCTCCCACGGAGCTTTGTCGAGATCGAAACCGCTACGATTTGGGTCCCAAGGCACAAACGATGGGCTCGATGCCATCCAACCGTCATGGAATAGGCCACGGTTGCAGCCCAGTTCGAAATACTGCGTCTTGCGCAGGGTCTTCGCCTCGGCATCATCCAGGGTGAAGGCGAAGCTGATCCCTTCAATCGGCTTTTGCTGGATGCCGTTCAATTCCGTAGGCGCGGCGATTCCGCAGAGTTCGTATAAGGTGGGAACGATGTCGATCGTATGCAGGAACTGGGTCCGCAGTCCGCCCTTGTCCTTGATGCGCGCCGGCCAGGAGACAATCATCGGATTGCGGGTTCCGCCGAAATGACTGGCGACCTGTTTGGTCCACTGGAACGGTGTGTTCATGGCATGCGCCCAAGCGGAGGGAAAGTGGTTGAAGTGCTTGGGGCCGCCTAGTTCATCGATCGCCTTGATATTGTCCTGCCATTTTTCCGAAAACCCATTGAAGAACATGTTCTCGCAGAGCGAACCTTCCAGCCCGCCTTCGCCGCTAGCGCCGTTGTCTCCGGCAACATAGAGGATGAGCGTGTTGTCGGCGTTGGGGAGCTCTTTCACGGCATCGACAACGCGGCCCATCTCGTGGTCGCAATGGGCGCCATAGCCGGCGAATACCTCCATCATCCGGGCATACAGACGTTTCTGCTCGGCATGCAACGAATCCCACGCCGGCAAACCCTTGGACCGAACCGTTAGCTTGGTGTCCTGGGGAACAACCCCCCGCTTCTTTTGCCGCCCCAGTGTCTCTTCGCGATAGGCGTCCCACCCCTGGTCGAATTTCCCCTTGAACTTGTCGATCCATTCTTTCGGGGTGTGATGCGGAGCGTGGGTAGCGCCTGGCGCCACATAGAGGAAATACGGCCTGCCGGGCGAAATGCTCGTGGTCTGACGCACCCAGGCAATGGCCTTGTCAGCGATGTCGGTGGTCAGATGATAGTTCGGGTCGGTAGAGGCTGGCACGAGATCCCGGTTTTGGTAGAGAATTGGATTCCAGTGATTCATACCTCCCGCATTGAATCCGTAGAAATAGTCAAAACCAAGCCCGTTGGCCCAGCGATCGAAAGGTCCCGCTGCGCTCGTTTCCCAGGTGGGCGTGTTGTGGTTCTTGCCGATCCAGGCGGTCATATATCCGTTTTGGCGTAAAGACTTCGCCGATTGTGCCGCAGCTTCTCGGCAGAATGCAGGTGTAGCCGTCATATCCTGTGGCTAGCTCGGTGATGCCCGCGAACGCCGCCGAATGATGATTGCGTCCGGTGATCAGGGCGGCACGCGTGGGGCTGCACAGGGCGGTCGTATGAAAATGGTTGTAGCGCAGCCCTTCGGCAGCGAGCCGGTCCATGGTGGGGGAGGGAATGCCACCGCCGAACGTGCTGAACTGACCAAACCCGGCGTCATCGATCAGAATCAGCAAAATGTTGGGCGCGCCTTCGGGCGCCTGTACCGGTTTTGGAAACTGCGCCGGGTCGGAGTCGAGATAGGTGCGGCCGATCTCGCCAGGAAAATGAAAATCGGGGCGGGGCAAGACACTTGGCGTGCCGCCTTTCTGTTCTAGGGATTTTTGTGGAGCTACGTTTTCGACCTTGGCCATTGCATTCTCCCTGGGAATATTTTTTCGTACCCTGGGGAGCAGCCTAAGGAAGGGAAGTCCGACGAAACAACTGTTACATGTAACAGGCGGAGAAGGATAATCCGCGCGGGTTTACCGGCTTTTTTAGCGGCTGTATTGGTTCTTCTTCTTCTCTCGGTGGCGCTCCATCCCGAGCTCGATCAACCGCTCGATCA
>Ga0335078_10012723_pt1 | contig 12468 bp, 15 predicted proteins | sample Lox_Sample_32_FD_206711 | JGI IMG/M metagenome (GOLD analysis project Ga0335078, IMG submission 206711) | Soil microbial communities from Loxahatchee National Wildlife Refuge, Florida, United States - Lox_Sample_3.2 | ecosystem: Environmental > Terrestrial > Soil > Wetlands | place: USA... | reverse complement strand
CCGTTCCCGGAGTCGTACGCGAACTGCGGCTCGTCGCCCCCGCTTCCGCATCCGGGGGTGATCTGCGCCACTATCACGTTGGACGTGCTGATCGCCTCGACCGAGTCCGAGCCGGCCTGGAGCGGCGCGTGCACGTAGACCTCGGAGTTGGACGGGTCGTAGATCGCCGCCCCCGCCCCACCTCCGCCGACGGCCGCTAGCTGGATGTCGGTTACGAAGGAGTTGGTTGCCCCGTTGATCACTGTCAGGTAGTTTGGCGCGTTGTTGTTCGTGACGTAGAGGTCCCCGTTGGCCGGGTCATAGACGATCTGGTTGGGGACGTTCGGCCCGTCGAGCGAGCCGGCTATCGTGGCCACGACCTGGTTCGTCGCCCCGCTTATCACCGAGACCGGGCTTATGGTCGAGCCGGAGTTGTCGCTCCCGACGTAGACGTCCCCGTTGGCCGGGTCCAGGGCCAGGACGAGCGGCAGAGGCACGGCGACGGTCGCGACGACCGTCCTGGTGACGGGGCTGACCGCCGCCACGTAGTTGGAGCCGCCGTAGCAGGCGACGTACAGCTCGTCGTTCGCGGGGTCGTAGATGGCCGCCTGCGCGTAGGTCGACGTCCCGGCGCAGACCCCGAACGTGTAGGCCCAGTCGCTTCCGTTGACCGCCGTAAGGCCAGGGAAGTGCTCGTCGACCACGAAGAGGAGCCGGTCGGAGGCGTCGTAGGCACCCGTCAGCGGGAAGGCACCGGTGGGCACGCTGTAGTGCACCGTGAAGGTGGGGCCGCCGGAGGTGGTGCTCGATGTCGTGGTGGACGTCGTGCTCGAAGAGGTCGCGGTGGTGGAGGAGGTCGTGCGTGATGTCGTCGTGCTGGAGGAGGTGGAGCTGCTGGAATGATGAATTGCGTCCCCGAGGGACTGAGGCGCCGCGTAGCCGTTTGAGGCCGCGAGGCTGCCAAGCGGGACGAGCAGGACCGAGAGCACCGCCAAGACGAACAGGGCACCGTATCTTCCGTGCATGCCCCGTTCCCGCGGTCCGGCGCCTATTGAGCCAATCTCAAGGTTTGTTCAACATTCATTCCAGATTTGGAGCATGCGTGGTTCAGCTTCCGCCGCGGAGGCGCATCGTGGCAGTTTCCCGGCCCCCGTCGCCGAGCGGGAAGACGGACCACGGGAAGCCGGCGCCGGAGGCGCACCGCACGCCCGCCAGGTAGATGTTGACCGAGGTGTACGCCGCGGCGTGCCAGCGGAAGGAAGGCGAGGCACAGCTCTGCCGCCTGGCGCGCCCCTTCCCCGTCTTCGTCCGTGGCGACCTCGTTCGGTCTCGACGACACGAACGTCTCGACCGGGCCGGGAGACGTAGGCGAGCGATGCTGGGCCTCGATGGTGAGGGCCGATCGCCGGCGACGGCAGCGCGTCCTCGGAACGATGGCTCGCGCTCGGGTGGCTCCTGGGAGCGGAGCGGCGTCGACCTTCGGAGACCTCGCGAACGCGGGCCCTAGGCCCGCCTCTGGCGCCTCAGGGCGAGTTCCGTATCGTTATGCTCCTGACCATCGCCTGGGCCGGGACGGCCGGCCGGTCCGCCGGGTCGACGGGGAGGCTGCCGAGGGCCATCGCCACTTCCAGCCCGGACACCACCTTCCCGAAGACGGCGTACTGGCCGTTGAGGAATTCGTTGTCGGCCAGGTTGATGTAGAACTGCGAGCTCGCGCTGTTCGGATCCTGGGACCTCGCCATGCCCAGGCAGCCGGCGTCGTTCCGTAGGCCGGCGCGCACCTCGAGGGGGATGGTCTGACCCGACCCTCCGGTCCCCCAGCGGTTCCGGTCCCCGCCCCCGTCCTTCGAGAGGGGGTCTCCGGTCTGTATCACGAACCCTCTGACTATCCGGTGCCAGACAAGGCCTGTGAAGAAGCCGGCGTTCGCGAGGCTCACGAAGTTCGCGACCGTCCTGGGCGCCGACGAGGGGAAGAGCTCCGCGACGATCACCCCCGCCGAGGTCTCGATCACGGCGTAGGGACCCGGCGCGGCTGGCGGCGCGCCTCCGGGACCGCCCGACGAGCTCTCCACGCTCCTGCGAAGACCGGCGGCCCCGCTCGATGGAGCGCCGGAGGCCGCTCCTGGGAGACCGCTCGGGTTTCCTATGGGGTAGGGGTGCACTTCCGCACCTACGCGACCGCGGTAGAATAACTTCGCGAGCGCCGGCCGTGCGGGAGACTGCCGGAGCCCGGCGCGCGCCGGCGGAGGGTTCGAAGCCAGCCTGAAGAGAGCCTCGCCGGCCAGCCTAGCCGTAACCGGAGAAGTACGGCTTCTTCCAGAATATCTTGACGCTGTGGCCCCCGACGTCGCAGCTGGAATACGTGATCTTGTAGTCCACGGTCGGCGATGGCTCGTCCAGGGTCCACGAACCGTACCCGTACTCGCTGGGACGGACGAGCTCGACACTTCCCTGGCACACGGGGCATCGGGCGCGCTGGCGCTGGCTGTGGTCGTCCATCATAGCGGTTCAGCGTGCGGCGGAGGCGTGCAATCTAAAGCTTCCGGCTCCGACGCAGCTCCGGGCGAGGCCGCACGAGGAGGGGTGGCTCGTTCGTCGTGTCCCGGGAAGGCCGCCGGACGCGCGTGCGTGCGGACGGCGGGAGCGTCGTCCCGCCCTTCAGGCGTGGACCTTTCTGGAGTTCCACTGGCCCTGCTTCTCGGGCTCGATTCCCCAGCTCACGGAGACCCTCGGGGTGATGCGGAGGTACTTGCCCTTCCCGAACCGCCCCTCGCGCTCCACGACCTCGGCCTTTCCGAGGAACTTTATGCCGCGCACCTTCCACGGGTCCACGGAGACCAGGTCGTCGACGACGAGCGAGACGCGATCGTTCCCCCGGGTTATGTTCTTGACCCTCTGGGTCATGGGGAAGAACCCCTGGTCGTGCGTCCCGACGTACAGGTATCTCCCGTCCCACTCGAAGCCCACCGGGGAGACCTCTGGCTGACCCCGGGGAGAGACTGAGGCGAGCCGGGCGAGCCGCTGCGCCTTCAGGTATTCGATCTCTGGACCCGATAGCACGGCCCTTTGGGCGTCGGGGGAGTTCTTAAGACGTTCCATCCGTCCCGCCCTGGGCGACCCGGCGGAGCACCCGCGCTCTCGACTTATGTACAGACGGGACGCGAGGGTCCGACGGAGACGTAGACAGCCAGTTGGAGCCGGGCTCGCCGAGGGACAGGCTGATAGTGATCGGGGAAGGGGCGGATGACCTCGAGAACGGGCTGGTGCTGCTCGCCGGGATGGTGGGATACGAGACGGTGGTCATCGACGAGCTCTCGGTCCTGACCGAGAAGCCCGACAGCCGGCTGGCGGACTACGACCTCGAGAGGTTCCCGTTCCGCCCGTCCGACTCGGTGGTCGTGGTGACCCACAACCAGAGGGACGTGCCGGTCCTGGAGGCGCTCTCGAGGAAGCGGGTGAGGTTCGTGGGGTTCATGGGGGACCGGCAGCGGGGCCGCGAGACCGTCGAGAGGCTGCGAGGGATGGGCGTCGCGCAGTCGTTCCTCGAGTCGATGCACACCCCGGTCGGCGTGGACATCGGGTCCGTCTCGGCCGAGGAGATATCCCTGAGCATAGTCGCGGAGCTCGTCGCAATGAGGCACGGCTTGCACCCCGCTCACGAGGGCGAGTCCCGGGGCGCGTCGGAGGACGGCGGGGCCCGGGAACTACGCCGGAAGAACGCCTAGGGCGTCCCTCGAGGCCGGCCGGCATCTGGCCTCCCCTCGCACCGGATGCCGGTATCCGCCGTCTGCGATTCACCGCGCCCTGACGCCGCGGCTCTTGCGCGGCCTCTCGGATGCGAGCGCCCCCGCCTCCCGCAGGAGCCGGACGACCTCGGCCTCGTCGACCTCGGCGGAGGCCTTGACGGTCACGTGGCGCATGCCCCTTCCGGTCCCCTTCAGGAGGGCCGACGAGAGCCGTGCGCCCTGCATCAGGTAGAGGTTGACGTGCTCTCTGTACTCTGCGATGGAGGCCACCCCGGTTCCGTCGAGGGCGTAGTAGGGGGCGCCCCACTTGATCGATTCGGAGGCCTCCGGGAGGGCCATCTTCACCAGCGAGCGGAGCTTCTCGAAGCGGCTCCTCAGCTTCGGGTCGACCCCGGAGACGTACGAGTCTACCTCCGACATTGGACGCCCGGGGCGCCCGCGCGATACTTTAGGGTTTCATCTCGGGAATCGTCGAGCGGGGGTCGGCGCGGGGCGGTCGGCGTGCAGAGGCGTCGCCTCAGGCGAACCTTCGCTTGTACTCCGCGAGGGCGACCGAGAGGATCCTCGCGATGATCGTGTTGCTGTAGCCGAGGATGGTCCTGTCCAGCTTCTCGTCGTAGTTCTCCTCCCCGTGGACGAGGTTGCACCTCACCTTGTACAGCCACTTCAGCAGGTACTCGGTCGTATCGGGGGCGCTCTCGCTGTAGAACGCCTCCCTGAGCCGGCTGGCTATCGGGGTCGGATGCGACCGTCCCCAGTACTCCTCCCTGAACGCCGGGATCGTCTCCAGGTAGTCCTTCAGCGGCTGTCTGAGGTCTTCGAGGAGGGCTCCCTTGTCGGCGACGAGGTCTGCGGCCCTTATCGCCCTCTTCCTGTCTCCGAAGGCGAGGTCCACGCCCGCGTCCATCTCCTTCGCGTAGAGGTTGTAGAGCATGTTGAACGCGGTGAAGTAGGAGACGTACCTGTCGAACGGCTCCCGCTCCTTCTCGGCCCTTTGGATCCAACCCTCGATCTCCGCGAGCAGGTTCTTCTTCGCACTCGGGTTGAGCATCGCACAGCCATCCATCCTGGGCTAAGTAAGACTTCCCGGGGTCGTGGTCCGCCCTCGCGGCGGAATCGACCGCCGGACGGGGCGCGACCGGCCCCTCGCTCTTTAACCCGTGAGACGGAGAGGGAGCGGATGGCCTCGAGCAGCCGGGCGAACGTCCCGGTCGTCGGCGCGCTGGTGGTGATGAACGTCTTCGTCTCGATCGTCCAGACGAGCATCGCGCCCCTCAACCTCCCGATATCCCTCGAGTTCCACCAGGACCTCTACGGCCTCGGTCTCCTCTCCTCGGGCTTCTTCGTCGCCTACGGCCTCTTCGAGCTGCCCGGCGGCCTGCTCGCGTTCCGCGTCGGCGCGAAGAGGCTTCTGGTCGTCGGAGGGCTGGTCAGCTCGGTCGCGGCGCTCGCCGGCGCGGCCTCCCCGACCTTCGGCGTCCTGATAGCGCTGAGGTTCCTCGCCGGGATGGGCCTGGCGTTCTCCTTCCCCCCGATAGTGGTCCTCCTTATCAGGAGCCTCAGGCCCGGTTCCTCGGGGCTGGGCGCCGCGCTGGTCCTGACATCGTTCGCCATCGGCGGCGGGACCGGGGTCTTCGGGTGGGCCGTCCTGAGCGTGGCCCTTGGCTGGAGGGACAGCGTCTTCATCTCCGGGGCGCTCTGCCTGGCCTCCACCCTCGTCGTGGTCCGGCTGCTCCCCGCGGACGCTCCCCTGACCGCGCCGACCGGCATGGCGGCGGCGCTGAGGAGGGTGGTCTCCGACAGGCAGGTCCTCACCATCGGGGTCGCCTTCCTGGGGGCCGGGGGCGCGACGGCCGTCGTCGGCAACTTCATGGTCTACTACCTCGAGCAACACCTGGGCGTGGGCCCCGAGAGCGCCGGGCTCATAGGAGGGCTGACGTACGCGCTGCCCCTGCTCACGAGCCCCTTCTTCGGGAGGCTCTACGACAGGGGGCGGAGCGAGAAGGGGCTGCTCCTGTCGGGCGTCGCGCTCCTTGCGGCGGGGGTGGCTGTCGCCGCGCTGGACAGCGTCGCCTCCGCCGTCGTCTCGGTGGTCGGGGTGGGTCTCGCGACGGGGATCGTCTTCACGGTCGGGTTCTCGGCGGCCCGGGACAGGTCGCCAATGCAGGAGCTGGAGAGCTTCACCGTGGGGCTCGTCGACTCCTTCTCGCTCCTGGGGTCCTTCGCATCCCCCCTCTACTTCTCGGTGATCGTCCTCGACCACGGCTACCCGTCCGCATGGCTCGCCGGGTCCGCCGCCGCCGTGGCGCTGGCGGTGCCGCTCGTCTTCCTGAAGGGGAAGGCCAGGGCCGCCCCGTGACCGGTTCGCCCTGCCCGCGGCCGCGCCTCCTCCCGTCGGAGGGTCCGGCTCCCGGTCGAAGCCTCTGGGGCGGGCCGATCTGATCATCCGACCGCTGCTGCGAACGACGGAGAGTCGAGGAGGTCGCGCAGCCTCTCCCTGAACGAGCTCGGGCCGACCCGTCCCAGCCTCACCCCCCTCGCGCCGAGCCCGTCCGCGGTACGAAGGAGGCCGAGGGCGAACGGCTCGGCCGCCTCCCGCAGGTCGACGCCCCGCTCCCACCAGGCTCTCTCGACCCGGAGCTCGCCTGCGGCCCGGTCGAACGACGGCTCGATCCGCCCGACGAGCCTGTCGCCCAGCAGGACCGGGAGCACGTAGTAGCCCCACCGGCGCTTCGATGCCGGCTTGTAGACCTCCCACAGGTACTCGAAGCCGAAGAGCGCCTGCGCGCGCTCCCGGGCCGCGACGACGTCCAGGGGGGCTAGGAACAGAGCCTCGGGCCTCTCCGAGAGAGGACGCCAGGCCCGGGGCACATCCCCCGCGGCGAGCTGCTCGAGCAGCGGCAGGCCCTCGGCCGGCAGCACGCCGGAGGTGCGGTCCCCCTCCAGGGCCACCTCCGCCAGCCGCCCCTCGTCGACGAGCCTCTGGCGGACCTCTCGCTTGGTGGCCTCCGACCGGCCGCGCCCGTCCTCCTGCGTCCTTAGGTACGCGATGCCGTAGCGGCCCGAGAGGCCGAGCCAGCTCAGGGTCTCCAGCGCCAGCCCGTAGAGCGTCTCATCCCTGGACAGCGGCGCCGGCGTGGGGCCGAACATCCGCTCGGTGAGGTCGTAGAACTTCCGGTTCCCGTCCCTGTGGTGGATGAGGACCTCGAGCCGGCGCCAGAGGCAGTAGAGCGCGAGCCCCTCCACCCGCTTCGAGCGGTAGTGCTCGGTGCGCTCGCCCCCCAGGTAGTCCCGGGCCTCGCGGGGGCCGAGCCTCTCGACCTCCTCCCTCACGCGCCGGACCTGCGGCCCGTGCTCGTCGTACCACTTCTCCCACCGGGCTGGGAGCCCGTAGTGGTGCACCCACGACCGCTGGAGGCGGAGCCGGTCCCGCGGGAGGATCGCCGCGTTGCCGCCGTGCTCGAACCCGGCGTGGTCCCGATAGAGCAGGGCGTCCAGGTCGGACCTGCGGTACCCCTCGACCCTGCTCGCAAGGGCCAGGTCCTGGCTCCGCCCTACCACGTCCAGTGGGTCGATCTGGATCCGCCGGCACTCGGAGAGGGCCGAGCGGGTCCCTTCGAGGCCCCTCCAGCGCCTCCCCGGCCAGAGGCCCTGGGACCCCAGGACGAAGCGGCGCTCGGTCTGCTTGGAGACCTTCACGCCTCCGGTCGCGGGCTGGCGCGTAGAAAACGTTGCGGCCGTCCTGGAGAACGGCGGCGCCCGGCGGGCCCTAGGACCGACGCGGCCCGGATCGCCTCTGCATTGAATGGACGCGAGCCCCAGAGGAGAACGTGTCTGCCGGATTCGGTCCCGACCTTCAAGGAGCTGGTTCGAGGCTCTACCGGGCGGAGTGCGCGGCCATCACCCTCGAGGCGATAGGATACCTGCTTTGGAGGACGTTCTACGCCGGAGGGGTGGACTGGCTCCAGGTCGTCTTCTGGGCGGTCCTTCCAGACCTGGCCGCCTTCATACCGATAGGAATCTCTTCGCAGAGGAAGGGATGGCCGTCCTGGGACCCGCACCTGTACAACCTCTTCCACACGCTGCTGTTGTGGGGCCTCGCCTTCGTGGCCGTCCTCGCGGTGCTCCGGGAGCCCTACCGGCCGCTGCTGGGGTGGCTCGGTCACATCGCCGCCGACCGGACGGTCGGATGCGGTCTCCGCTCGGAGGTCCCGTCTGTGCAGCCATTCCCGTGATCCATCGGTGTCGGTCGCGCCCGCGCCAGGCCCTTCACGCGCCGCTGCCCGGAGGTCCAGACCGCAGCCGGGAGAGCTTGAGGCTCCCAACGTGGTCGACTATCCACCGGACTATCCCGTCGTAGGCCTCCGAACCTGACGGAGTGAGCTGCACCCGGCCGTCCGAGTCGAGCCTGACGAAACCCTTCTCCGTCATCCAGTCCAGGTACTTGGCCAGGCGGTCGTACGAGAGGCCGGTCGCCGTCGCCAGCGCGGTCCTGTTCATCGCCCCCTTCTCCCTCAGGGTCTTGACGATGCGGGCGAAGACGTAGAGGTCAGGCCTTGTTGAACTCGGCCCTCTTGAACTCAGAGTAGAACCCCCTCAGGTCCCAGAACAGAAGATCGAGCGAGCGCAGGCGGTTGAAGCCCGCCTCGAGGCTCTTCTTGCTGAAGATCAGCACCACGACGACGGACACCGGCGCGACGTACTCCTGGCCCGAAGGGAACAGGTACCACAGGCCCGAGACCCCCCCGACCACCAGGAGCACGACGCAGGTCAGCAGCGAGTAGCCAGCGACCTTGAGGACGGAGTAGAGGAGGTACGCGAGCCTCGAGGTGCTGACCATGCCCAGCTGCGCCTCCCAGTCGAGCTCGGAGAGGAGCTTGACCGCGCCGGGGACGCCCTCCTCCATCGTCTTCTTCCATTCGCCCGTCTTGGTCCGGCCGACCCTCCGGTCGACCCAGAGTATCCCCCCGAGGAACCCTCCCAGGACGATGAAGACCATGGCGAGAGAGGCGAGGTTGGGCGAAGGGATGTTGGCAATCAAGAAGCTCTCGCCGTCCACCGGGAACCCCGAGGTGACGTCGTATACGCCCTCCAAGAAGATGAGGAGGACCGAGGCTATGGCCGTCACCACCAGTATGGCCAGGAAGTCCACCATGGCGTAGGCGAGCTCCCTGTACCTCCGGACGTCGTCGAGGGCCCGCATGAGGTCGCTGACCTGCTCGACCACCTCGGCTTCGCTCATAGGGACACACCCAGCACCCGCGTCGAGACCATGGCGGCCCCGTCGATCACGAGATAGAAGACGTGAATTCCTTTGGCGGGGACCGGAGCCGCATCGTAGGTCAAGAATTCGGTGGCGTTCTGTCCGGTCAGAAACGCGACGTCGAGGGGATGGTTCCCGAAGACGGTGTATCCCTCGCCGCTCGTGCCGACGTCCTCGAAGGTGTAGTAGACGGTGTTCGGCAGGACGATGGACTCGGTTCGGGCGGCGCCCTGGACGGTCGTGCTCGTCCCGTTCGGGAAGGTCACCGATGCCGACTGGTTCACCCCGTCGGGCTGAATCGTCACCAGGACCCGCACGTAGACGTAGTCTTCCCTGGCGATCACCAGCACCGAGCTGCCAGAGTCGCCCGTCTGGTAGAACGAGGGAGGAGGGCTCTGAAACAGCGTGAGCGTGGGCGCGACCAGCAAGAGAATCAGGACCAGGACGAGGACCCATCTGGTTCTCATGGGTCGCCGCGCCCCTCGAGTCTATTTAAGGCGGACTCACTCGGGGAGAGTTTCCGGGCGGCTGCTCTTCGCGCCGGACGTCGATCGCGCGTCACCGAACGCAGCGCCTCGTCCAGGCGCCAGGACGGGCCCGTGCCGGTACGGCCGCCCGGCGGGACCGGGGAACCTCCGAGGCGCCGGCTCGACGGAACGCTAAAGAATCGGGCGCGCCATCGCCCGCGGGTAGAGCTTGGCTCGGCGAATCCTCTTCTCGCGGGAGCTGATGAGCACCGACGTACACGAGAACCTCAGGGACGCCGTCCTGGCCGAGAGGCAGGGGTTCGACTGCCTGTGGATCCCCGACCACCTGACCGACATCCCGCCGCCGACCGTGGTGCTCGACGCCTGGACCGCCCTGAGCTACGTCGGGTCGCACACGAAGAGGATCAGGGTCGCCTCGGGCGTCACGGACACCCAGAGGATACATCCCGCCAAGACCGCGAACATCGTCGCGACGCTGGACAACATCACCGACGGGCGCGCCGTCCTCGGCATCGGCGCCGGCGAGCTGATGAACACCAAGCCCTACGGCATCCCGTGGGAGTCGAGCGAGATGCGGGTCGAGCGGGTGGAGGAGGCGATAAGGGTGATAAGGCTCCTCTGGTCCTCGTCCTACGACAGGCCAGTCAGCTTCGAGGGAGAGCACTTCAGGCTCGACCGGGCGCACCTCGACCTGTCGCCGGTCCAGAAGCCGTCTCCCCCCATCTACGTGGGCGCCTACTCCTCCTCGAAGATGCTCGCCATCGCCGGGGAGTTTGCCGACGGCTGGTATCCCGCCTTCTACTACACCGTCGCCGCCTACAGGGAGAGGCTGGGCGTCATCAGAGAGGCCGCCGCGAGGACGGGCAGGAGGTTCGATACCATAGACAGGGTAGCCTACGTGCCCGTCGTCATCGGGGAGAGGTCGCCCTCCCTCGTGAGGGACCTCAAGAGGTACCTGAAGAGGCAGATGATAACCAACAGGTACCTGTTCAAGGTGCTCGGTGTGGAGGAGGCGCTCGCCTCGGTCCCCAAGGAGCTGCACTACCAGCTCGTCGCCCCGACGCCAGACTACGCCAGGATGATAGACAGGGTGGTGGAGAGGCTCGAGGTCCCGGACGAGGCCCTCGAGAGGGGGCTGGACGAGATGATGGCCATCGGCCCGCCCGACCAGTGTCTGGGCTCGCTCGAGAGGTTCGTGAAAGCCGGCGCGACCCACATCTGCGTGAGCGCGCCGCTCGGCGGGAGGGCCGACTACGGCGCCATCGCGAGCAAGATAATCCCGCACTTTAGGCCGGGGTGAGGCGCGCACGGTGCACGCGCAGAGCGAGGACGACTATGAGTCGCGATGGGCTCACCGCTGCGCATCAGCCGGCCGGTCCTTCTTCCTTCCGTCCTCTCCGGGGCGTCCGGTCGGCATCCCAGGGATGGGGGCCACGTGACGGGGCGTGAGGCACCGTCCGGCTCGGGCGCGGACCGCCTCTACGGCGAAGCGTTCTACGGCAGACGTCGCGTCACGCAGACCGGCTGAGCGAGAGACGGGGAACGTCCCGCTACCCTTCCAGCAGGTCCCGGGACAGGCCCCCGGAGCGCTCGTCCGCCAGCGGCGCCCCCGTCGCCTCGTCGTATGCGCGGTCCGGAGCGAACTTGGCGAGCGCCCGCCTGAGCGTCGGAGCCGGTCCGACGGCGAGGTCGGCGTCGCCCGTGATGTCGATCTGGATGTCGCCCCGGTCCGACCTGAACGTCACGTGACCGCTGACGAAGCCGCCCGGCTCCTTGAAGAATATCCCCCGGACCGAGTCCCTGGGAAGCTCGAAGTCTCTCCTGGCCATCAGCTCCGCGGCTCCCCTCCCTCCCTTCGCCCTGTCGTCCGGGAGGATGTCGGAGTCAGGGCCGAGATAGCCGCAGAAGCTGCTGAGCCAGGGGATGTTCCACGACCCGACGATCCTGGTGGACGTTATCACGAGGCCGTAGCCTCCACCGCTCGAGTGGGGGTGTATGAACCGTCCCCAGACGACGCCGTACAGCTGCTCCTGGGCAGGCATCCAGACGACTCCCGGTGCGGCCCGCTTTCTGCTAGGATATACTCGTTCGCAGTGCCCTCGCTCCCTTTCCGGGCCGCCTCCCAGGAGGACGCTCCGTCGGGTGGATCGGCCGGTTCGTCGTCCCGCCGAGGCGCCCCGTTCGCGGCCTCTAGGCTAGGCTTAGGTACCCGGAGGTCGGTGATGGCTCGGGTTGTCGTCCGGCATGGAACGCGTCAAGGACGAGCGGTTCGTCCATCTCACGACGAAGGGCAGGAGGACCGGAAGGCCTCACACCGTGGAGCTGTGGTTCGCCCTCTCCGGGGGGAGCGTATACCTGTCCCACGAAGGGGAGCGCACCGACTGGATGAAGAACCTGGCCAGGGAGAGCGCGGTCACCGTGAGGATCGACGGCGTCACATCCTGGGCGAGCGCTCGGGTCGCCGAGGGCGCCGCGAGGGAGCTCGGGAAGAGGGCGCTGTACGAGAAGTACTACGGGAGGGCGAGCAAGGAGGTCATAGACGACTGGTTCGACCTCTCGGTCGTCCCGGAGCTGACCCCTTCGGGCGCCCCGCCTCGACCGGTGGCGGCCGGGAGGGCCGGTGCCGATGACTGAGGACGACGTCCTGAGTTGGCTCCTCCAGGAGGTCCAGCCCTCCGTCAGGTACCTCGCCCTGACCCGGCTCCTCGGCAGGACCGAGGACGACCCCGGCGTCTCGTCGGCGCGCAGGGCGATCTCCACGAGGGGGTGGGCGGCCGACATCCTCGCCAGGGAGCAGCGAGGAGGCTGGTGGGAGAGGAGCGACAGGCTCTACCAGCCCAAGTACCTGTCCACCAACTGGATGCTCCTCGTCCTCTCCGACCTCGGCGTCACCAGGTCCGACCCCCGGGTCGAGGAGGCGTGCGAGCGCTGGATCGGGGCCTTCGCCAAGGAGGACGGCGGGTTCGGGCCCGACGGCTCGAAGCGCAGCCAC
>Ga0335078_10012722_pt1 | contig 12469 bp, 9 predicted proteins | sample Lox_Sample_32_FD_206711 | JGI IMG/M metagenome (GOLD analysis project Ga0335078, IMG submission 206711) | Soil microbial communities from Loxahatchee National Wildlife Refuge, Florida, United States - Lox_Sample_3.2 | ecosystem: Environmental > Terrestrial > Soil > Wetlands | place: USA: Florida... | reverse complement strand
GCCTTTTTGATTGGGTCTGTGGTGTCGAGTTCGGCTTGCATTTCCCTCAAAGTTTTTCCGTGGGGGTGAACGGCAGGCCGCGTTCGCCGTTGAAGAGTTTTTTCAACCGCCGGTCGCTGGAACTGCGCTTGCGCCGGATGATTTCCGGCGCGACTCGGTTGCCCAATTCCCGACGATACCGCCGCCCTTTCAGCCAGTCTTCGTAGCTGATGGAGCCGTCAATCGGGATACAAGGGATTTTTGATTTTGAGTTCATCGGCGACTTCTTGCACCAGTTTCACGCACGCTGAAAGGTTACGATATTCCGGCAGATTCGCAAGCCGCCGGACTTCGTCCCAGTCTGCCGGAATCGCGCCATCCAAAATCATGGCGGTCAATTTTTTCGCACAATCGCGCGCCGTCAGGTTTTCGCCGGATAAACCGACACCAGCACGCGCTCGACGAGCAAATCTTCTGGTTTCATCAGGCGAACCTCGCCGTAAGGTCCCTGCACGCGGCGAAACGGCGTGCGCGCAAAACTCTCCGCCGCGCCTAGCACGTCCACAAACATGCCGGCCACTTCCCAATTGCGCGGACCCCCTTTCGCGCCGAGCAAGCTCATGACTTCCTGCCGCTGGCGGAGCGGCAAGGTCGCCTTGTTGGTGTAGCACAGGTCGAGGTCGCCGGAGGTGTAGGCGCCGTCCGTCAAAATTTCGATGGCCGAGCCGCCAACCACAACAAGTTCAACACCATACTCGGCCCGAAGCGCGGTGCACAGCGACGCCATTTTCAAACTTTTGAGCGTCGGATCTTTCTCGGCTGTGATGTCGGCCAGTGCAGATTTGATTTTGTTTGCTTCCATTGCCCCGTTCGATTGTGCCGCAAATCCTGAATAACTTTTATGGCCGCAACATTCCCGGCAATCCGCCACCCATTTTCGCCATCATTTTCTGGAATTTGCCCATCTTCTTCATCATCTGCTGCATCTGCGCGAACTTGTTCAGCATGGTGTTCAGTTCCGTCACACTCACGCCGCTGCCTTTGGCAATGCGTTGCCGCCGTTTGGCGTTCAGGAGCGCCGGGTTCTTGCGTTCCTGCGGCGTCATGCCGCAAATCATCGCTTCCATGTGCCGGAACTCCTTTTCCTGCTTCGACAAATCACCCTGCTTCTTCAAAAGCTCGGTGCCGCCCGGCAACATGCCGACGACGCTCTCGAGCGAGCCGAGCTTTTTCATCGCGCGCAATTGCTCCAGAAAATCTTCCAGCGTGAACTGGCCTTTGCGCATCTTTTCTTCCAGCCGCTTGGCGTCCTCCAAATCCACCGCTTCGGCGGCCTTCTCGACCAGGCTTACCACGTCGCCCATCCCGAGAATGCGCGACGCCATCCGCTCGGGATGAAACGGCTCGAACTCGTCCAGCTTTTCGCCGACGCCAGCAAACTTGATAGGCTTGCCGGTAACAGCTCTCAGGCTCAACGCCGCGCCGCCGCGCGCGTCGCCGTCCAGCTTGGTCAGGATGGAGCCGGTGATTTGCAGCGCCTGATCGAAATGCGTAGCGACATTCACGGCTTCCTGGCCCGTTGCGGCGTCGAGAACGAGCAGAATTTCCTGCGGCTTTACGAGGTCGCGCAAGCGAACCAGTTCCTGCACCAGCGGCTCATCAATCTGCAATCGTCCGGCGGTGTCAAAAATCAGCACGTTGCGATTATTCGTTTTCGCGAAATCCAAAGCCTCGCGGGCGATTTTCGAAACATCCGCTTCACCGCGCTTGACGAAAACTGGAAGCTCAAGCTGTTTGCCGAGCGTGTCCAATTGGTCCATGGCAGCGGGGCGATAAACATCCGCCGCCACGAGTAACGGCTGGCGACCCTGTTTCTGAAGCAGCCGGGCGAGTTTGCCGCTGGACGTGGTCTTGCCGGAGCCGTGCAAACCGACCATCAGGATGCAATTCGGATTGCCACCCAGGTTCAGACCCGCGTTCTGTGCGCCGAGCAGGTCCACGAGTTCGTCGTGGATGATTTTGATGATCTGCTGCCCGGGCTGGATGCTCTGAACGACTTCGGCGCCGAGGGACTTGGTTTTGACGCGCTCGATGAAATCGCGGGCGACCTTGAAATTCACGTCCGCCTCCAGCAGCGCCAGGCGGACCTCACGCAAGGAATCGGCGACGTTGGCCTCGGAAATTTTCCCGAGCCCGCGCAGGTTGCGGAAGGCATTCTGGAGCTTGCCGCTCAACGACTCGAACATTTTTCTATTTTAGCGCAGAGACGCAGAGACGCAGAGAAAAATTTTCGGCAGTGCCCCCGGGCGCGCAACGCATCCAGGCAAACATTTCATCGCCCGGTCGAGATGGATTTGCTCATTGACGTGGTTGTAGAACCGGAACGCGGCGGAAAGACAAAACGTGAATTGCTGTCGGCAGGCATAACCACGAGACAATGTTGTGCTCGTGCGATTCAAAAACGCCCGAGGGACGGATGGGAATTGGCGGCGTTCACACGGTTTCGCATTGCGCGACCAAATCAAAAACGCGCGGCTAAAACAAATTCGGCTTCGGACAAATCTACATGTGGAACCAATTGTATCGGCTGAAGAAGACCGCCCAGTCCGCGGTTATTTCGGAAACCAGCATGAATAGAATCAGGAGCGTGAGTGCCACAAATTTCGTCTGGAGGCTCAACCGGTTGAGCGCACGGTCAAGGCCGTAAAGATAAAGCAGCAGAAAGGGGATCAGCGCGCCGAGCATCAACCGGCCCAGCGTGAAATACGGGTGCTCGCGTGACGGATTGAAATTATTGTGGAAATCGCAAATGACAGACAGGAAGCCGAGAAACGCCACGGCTACGGCCACATTCAAAAAGGCCAGCGTGAGCGCCTGCCGCTGCCGCCCGCTTGCCTGCTTGAAGCGCGGCAGGAGGGCAACCAGGGCCGCGATGACAAGGCTGACGGACGAACCGACGTAAAACCAATCAACCGTCGGCAGCGCAAGCGGCACCCGATGCCACAAAATTTCCCCGCGCCAGAAAGTCGCCGTCAGCCCCGAAACAAAAGTCCATAGACCCGGCGGAGTGAAGATTGGATGATGCCACCATTCGCTGAACGGTTTGTGCGTCAGGCCGAAAAAATGTGCGCCCGCCCCCGCGCCGGTGAAATCGCCGAAATTATATTTGCACCACACGGCCCATGCCGCCATGGGTAACACGGCACAAAAAAACAAGGCGGCCAGCATCGGAAGCGCCGCGCGCAATTTACCGGCGGCGGCCAAACGATACGACTTGAACAATACGATCCCTGCTGAAACCGTCAGCAGCGGCAGGTTGCTGATTTTCGTTAAATCGGTGGCCGCCAGGGCCAAACCGACACATGTTCCCAATCGGACGCCGGGAACGTCCACCTGCAGCCATCGGATCAGCAAAATAAATGACACACCGTAACAGAGTGGCGACAAGACATCATTTGAGATTGAGTAAAAAGTGGTTTGGGGCATGGTCGCCAGCAGCGCCGGAACGCCGATTCGCAAAAACAAATTTTCCGGAAAGAGGATGCGAGCCGTTATATGGCCGAGCCAAACGAGCGCCACGACCAGCAGGATGTCCAGGCACCGGACCCAAAGCAGCAGGCTTCCGCCATCCAGGTCGAGCCACCGCCCGCCGTGCCACCACAAAGCGGCCAGGGCGTAGTAAAGCGGCGGTTGCCAGGCTTCGTGATTGATTACTTTTTCCCAACCTTTTTGTCTCGACACCAAGAGGGGGGCGGCCTTTTTCATCGGCTGGGTCCACAACGGCGGGGTTTGCTCTGTCGGACAATTATTTGAAGGCCAGAGGTAGATTTCGAGCGCGTCGTAAACCGCGATGTAACTCGTGGTTTCCTTTGAAAGCGGCTCCAATTGGCGCGGGATCTGACCCTGTGAATATTTCAGAACCAGGTCAAAATGGGCATATTCGTCCACGTTGTTGAAAAAAGGAAAGGCGGCGGAAAAAACAAAAACGTGAACGGCCGCCACCAGGCTCAAAAGACAGACGATTGTGCGCTCGCGCATTGCGGAGATTCCGATGCCCGGGTTGGAATCGGCGTTGTTCAAAAGTTCGTGGTCAGCTTAAAACCCTGTCGGCAAAGCTCAAGTAATTCCCCGTGATCAAAAATCGCGCCTGATCGCCGACGTACCGTATTACCGAGTTCAAGGTGCTCGAAGCGTGTAAGCGCGCAGACTCGTGTAGTGTGTGTCCGGCAGGACAGACGATTGAGAATTACCGCGCCGGCTTGTGTGTGAAAACCAGCAAATCGGCGTTCGCCACCTGGTTTGTCGCCAGTGGTTCCGACCAATGGCCTTTCTCTTTGTCAGTCACGTAGCCGCCGACGAGAACGTAATCCTGTTTCAGGAACTGGTTCAAGAATTCACTGAATTCCGGCGGAGTTCCCGCCTGCCACAACCAACTGTTCGGTGTCGGTGAGGAAACGATCAGTTTCGGCGGGTGTCTCAGCAAGTCAGCAATGGCTTCGAGCTGGTATTTTCGCGCCACAGCGGTCGGGATCATCAGCGGGTAAACGGTGATGAATCGTGAACGGCTGAAGCGTTGGGCGTAATAAAGAATCTGAGGTTCGGAACCGGCGATGAAAATAAAATCATCGGGCGAGCTCAATTCAGCCACGTGCCTGGCAACCACGGGTGAGCCGATGAACGGGAACGCGCTCATTTTCACTTCCACAAACCGTTCGCGCGGGCACGTCAGCCAAGGCACATCGGGACGGAGCACCAGAAGCACGATTGCAGCCGTGAGCAAACATCCTGGCCATCGGGCCGGGCGCGCCAACCATTCCGTGATGCACGACGCGAGGGCGCAGATGCCAACAGCGCTCAACAACGCCCAGAATGGCATAACCACAATATAATATTGCGCATATCCGCTCGCACCGGTCGCAAAAATTGCGCTGACGAACATGCCCAGCCAGAACCCGACGCGCGGTCCGGGCCGCAACAACGCGGCCCACGGGATAAAGAACAAGATCCACCAGTTGCTCCAAAAAGTTCCAAACCTGGACCAGAGGTAGGCTGTGGCAAAGTTATTCGATGCCGCATAGTAACGGTTGAACGCTACCGTGCATTCCCATAGCCGCGTGCCGCCGTCATGGGCCAGAAAAAATCCCAATTCAAAGATAGCCGCCAGCAATGCGCCCAGCACCGCCGCCAGCCAGCTTCGTCGCAGCAATCTCGCGTCATGCGTCTGTCGCCATTGCTCGACCGACCAAACCACAAAAACAAACCCAAGCACCGGCAGCGTGGTGTATTTATAACAGAATGTCGTAAAGCCCAAAATTCCTGCCATCAGCCAGTATTTCGGGCAGTGGCCGCGATGCCGGCTGCGGAGGTAAACGGCGATGGTTGCCAGCAACGGCAGCAGCATGAACATTTCCGTGTTGGCGGCAAATTGATCAATGCCGGGCAGCAGGATCATCGGCGTCGCCAGCCACATCGCCGGCAGGGCAAAGCCCTTTCCGAACTCCAGCCGCGCGATGTATCCCAGCAAAACCGTCGCCAGCGCCACGAACAGATATGCCAGCAAACGCGGCGCCCAGAAAACACCCGGCAACAGCAGGTTGGCGAGTGCGTAGCTGTAAATGATCATTGGTGGTTTCTGGATGAAAGCGTGTTGGTATGGCGCAATGCCGTGAATCAGAAGTTGGGCGGAATAAGCGTATTCTCCCTCGTCACGAATGAACGGCGCATCGTAACTGTTCCAGCGCAGCGCAACGAACAGGAAAACGATTCCCGCAATTCCCAGCCACCTGCCCGTTTGTCCGCCGCGGGGAAATGAGGATTCTGATGTCATCGCCTCTCTATTGAAAATACAGCGGCCCTCTTCCGAAAGTCAATGAATTCAAACCGGACGTGGAAACGAATTTGTCCAGTGACCTCGCGAGTCCGGTGACAAAGTTCAAAACCGTGTTCGGGAAGCAGCAAGTCCATCCCTTGGGCAAGGTGGGTGGTTTTCCAATTTGGATGGTAACTTTGAACTTGAGCCCCGCAAATTTCTTTGGCTTAATTTATGTTCATTTTTGCGACTGGTAGGTTACCCAAGTGGCCAACGGGGGCAGACTGTAAATCTGCTGGCTTACGCCTTCGATGGTTCGAATCCATCACCTACCACCACCTTAAAAATACAGGGGGAATTCTCATTTTAGCCAATTTTTTCAATTGTTTTATGAGTCTTGCGTTTTTGATTCTGTGCGCCTTTGTGCCGTTGCCGTCTCTTGCTTGCGCTCTTGAAACGGTGCTCACAAGTATAGCAAAAGTATAGCAAGCCCAAGCTAGCAGACAGACGGTCTGCTTCCTCGCGGCATAATCAAACCAGCCCCAGGGCCAACGCAACGCGCGGAAATCGGCATCGTGGCGGGTGTTCGGACAAAAGAAAATTCCTTTTCAACTGGCCCAATCTGCCCCGCAATTTTTGATTTATGATCGAACTCGGCCGGGTTGAAAATAAAAAACTCCCGCCGTTAATTGAACAGCGGGAGTCTTGACAATTTTGATTTGGTCTAGTTGATGTTGACGTCGATCTGTTTCGGCTTCGCTTCTTCGGCCTTGGGCAAAGTCACGGTCAGGACGCCATCCTTATAAGCGGCCTTCACCTTATCAGCCGCTACCGCCGTTGGCAGTGTCAACGCACGCGCGAATTTTCCGTAATAGCGTTCCTGCCGGTGTACTTCGGATTCCTTGCTCACCTTTTCCTCTTTGCGCTCTCCGGAAATGGTCAGCACGCCGTCCTGCAAAGAGACTTGGATGTCTTCCCGCTTAAAACCGGGCAACTCCACCTGCACGGTGAAACTTTCCTTGTCTTCATGCGCATCGAGCGCCGGCAGCCAGCCCGTCAACGGCGATTCAAACAAGCGATCCAGTTCGTCTCGCAGATTCGATAGCCGTCCAAATGTCGGCCAAACCACGTCAGGCTTTTGATATCGTATCAGATTCATATTTATCCTTTCGTTAATTGTTTCACCGAGTATTCAGCGCGGAACGTGCCAAGGCCATACTAAAATCATATCACGCTGATTACAAAGATATTATAAATAACAAACCTGGCGCACAAAGGCAAATAATAGAGCCATAATGACACATTGATGGCTTTGCAATTTGCCACAAGTGCCAAAATGTCAAAACGAGCAGCGTGCGCTAAAAAATAGGCTCCGCAAGATTTGTCGCGGAGCCTCGCTGAGATTTCGTCTTCTGATTAATCAAACGCGTGGCCGGCGCAGCAGAGCACATCTTTTATTTTGTGCCGGACGAGGTCCTTTACGTGTGCCCGGGCCGGGCCAAGATATTTGCGCGGATCAAACTCCTTGGGATTTTCAAACATCGCTTTGCGGATGGCCGCCGTCATAGCCAGACGCAGGTCGGTATCAATGTTCACCTTGGTGCAACCGGTGCGGCGAGCCACTTCAATGTCGGCCTCGGGCACGCCCGCGGTATCGGTGCCCAGTTTGCCGCCGTATTTGTTGATCTCCTCGGCCAGTTCTTTCGGCACGCTTGAGGCGCCGTGCAACACGAGCGGATAATCGCCGAGGCCCGCGTCCATGAGCGCCTGTTTGATCGACTTGAGGCGCTCGAGGTCGAGGTGTTGTTCGCCTTTGAACTTGTAGGCGCCATGGGAATTGCCGATAGCGACAGCGAGCGAATCGCAACCGCATTCCTTCACAAATTTCACCGCCTCCTCGGGGTGCGTGTAATGGCCGCCGTGCGAAAAACTCCCGCCCGCCTCGCCTTCGTCGAACTGCGCGCCGACAAGGTGGCCGAGTTCGGACTCCACCACGCAGTTGTGCTTGTGAGCGTACTCCACGACCCTCCTGGTGATTTCAACGTTCTTCTCGAATGGCTCGTGGCTGGCGTCAATCATCACGCTGGTAAACCCTTCGTCAATGCAGTCCTTGCACAATTCAAACGTGTCACCGTGATCCAGATGCACCGCAATCGGGATCGTGGACAGACTGACGGCTGCCTCGATGAGTTTCTTGAGATAAACCGGATTGGCGTATTGGCGCGCCCCTTTGGAAATCTGGAGCATCACCGGCGCCTTTTCCTCTTCGCACGCCTCGACGATGGCCTGGAGCAGCTCCATGTTGTTGACGTTGAACGCGCCAAGGGCGTATTTGCCCTTCAACGCCTTCGCAAAAAGTTCCCGGGTGTGTGTCAGTGGCATAATTCGTATTTAATTGGTTGAATCAAATGCGGTTATTTCGACGGGAGTAAATGTTAAACCAATTCGTCTGAAAGGAAACAAAAAATATTGGGGATATCCGGCACGGCCCGAAATAATTTCTTTGCGACGGTGCGTCTTTGCGCGAAAAATCCGGTGTGCAAGCGCGCTTTCTTCTCGGCCCGGCCGGCAGTGGCAAGACATTTCGATGCCTCGCCGAAATCCGCGCGGGGTTGAGAGCATCGCCGGAAGGCCCGCCGCTGATTCTGCTGGCGCCCAAACAGGCCACGTTTCAGCTCGAACGGCAGTTGCTGGCCGACAACTCACTGAACGGCTACACGCGACTACACATTCTTTCCTTCGAACGGCTCGCTCTATTCATATTTGAAGAACTGCAAATCGTTCCGCCGCAATTGCTCGCCGGAGAAGGACACAGCATGATCCTGCGGGCGTTGTTGATGCAGCGCGAGGACGAATTGAAATTGTTCCACCGCAGCGCGCACCGACCGGGTTTTGCCCGGCAGCTTGGCGGGTTGCTCAGGGAGTTGCAGCAACATCAATTCACACCCGCCAAACTCCGCGCCCTCGCCTCCCGCCTTGCGGAACGCCACGAACTGCGAGACAAACTCCGCGACCTGGCACTGCTGCTCGATGCCCAGGTGCACTGGCTGGCAGACCATAAACTACAGGACGCGAACCAGCTCCTCGATGCCGCGGTCACCGCTCTGTGCGAAGAGCCCCGGATACAGAACCCCGGACCCTGGATCGAACATTTGTGGCTCGATGGTTTCGCCGAAATGACGCCGCAAGAATCGGATTTGCTGGCCGCGGTGGCGCCTTATTGCAGGGGCGCGACGCTCGCCTTTTGCCTCGAAAACCCGCCCGAAGCCGAAACTTCGTGGCTCTCTATCTGGTCGTCGGTCGGCAAGACCTTCCAGCAATGCCGGCAACGGTTCGAAAATCTGCCGGATTGCACGATTGAAATCGAAATACTCAAGCGTGAGTCGCGAAAAAGTCGTTTTGCGGCGGGTTCCGAACTTGCGCAGCTCGAAAAAAACTGGTCACGACCATTCAATGCCAGTTCCGCAAAATCCGGAATTCGAAATCCGAAATCTGAAATTTCGCTGGCGGCCTGTCAAAACCCTGCAGCCGAGGCGGTATTCGCCGCGCGGGAGATCCTGAAATATGTCCGCGCCGGCGCACGATTCCGCGACTGCGCCGTGCTCGTGCGAAATCTTGACGGTTATCACCAGCCGCTGGCACACACCTTCCGCCGTTATGGTATCCCGTTTTTCCTGGACCGCCGCGAATCGGTCGCTCATCACCCGCTGGCCGAACTCACCCGCGGCGCGTTGCGCGTGGTCGCCTTTGACTGGCTGCACGACGACTGGTTTGCCGCGCTCAAGGCCGGCTTTTCCGGCGTGGCGGAAACGGAATTGGACCGGCTCGAAAATGCCGCGCTGGAATTCGGCTGGCGCGGCAAAAAATGGCGCGAACCGTTGCCGGCCGCCGACGCTGCGCTGGAACGCCTGCGAAAAACGATTCTACCGCCATTTGAGAAGTTTGCCGCGCAGCTCACACGATACGAAAATCAGCCGACCGGCACGCAACTGGCCGACGCGCTGCGCGAACTTTGGGCTGAACTTGGCGTGGAGGAAACCCTGGAGCACTGGAGTGCGGCTGACCAGGAAAATTCGTCAGTCGCCAATCGTCAATCGTCAATTCACAGGACGGTCTGGGAGCAAATGAACGCGTGGCTCGACAACGTGGCGCTCGCCTTTTCTCGCGAAGCGCTGCCCTTGCGCAACTGGCTGCCAGTACTGGAAGCCGGGCTGACCAGCCTGACGGTCGGCGTGATCCCGCCCGTGCTCGACGAGGTGCTGGTGGGCGCCATTGACCGCGCGCGCAATCCCAACTTGAAACTGGCGCTCGTGCTCGGCGTGAACGAGACGATTTTCCCCGCCGCGCCCGCGACGCCGCCGATTTTAACGGACGCCGACCGCGAGGCGTTGGAACAAGGCGGCGTCACGCTCGGCCCGGATCTGCGCGAGCGGCTGGCGCGCGAACGTTATTACGGTTACATCGCCTGCACTCGCGCGAGCGAAAAACTCGCTGTCACTTTCGCCCACCACAATGCCGAGGGCAAACTGTTGAATCCATCGTCATTTGTTTCACATTTGCAGCGGCTGTTTCCCGGGTTGGAAATCGAAGAATCCGGCGCCGAAACCGATCTGTCCGGGGCCGTGCATCCCATCGAAATCGCGGCACCGCTGGTTGAACTTCAACATTCCGTAGCAGCCGAGGTAACGAGGCTCAAACCAAAAGAATATCAGAGCCTCCTCACGTCGTCTCCTGCCATTGCTGGCTGGCGGAAGCTGCTCGAATTGCCGTCGTTGAAGCTGTTCGCCGAAAGTCTGCGCCGGTTGCGTGAACCGGATTCGACGCAAAACCTGCCGCCGGCACTCGCGGAAAAACTCTTTGGCCGGGTGCTCCGGACGTCGGTAAGCCGGCTTGAGGAATTTGCCCAATGCCCGTTCCGCTTTTTTGTCCGCAGCGGTTTAAGGGCCGGGGAACGGAAAATATTTGAACTCGACGCGCGGGAACGGGGCAGCTTCCAGCACGATGTCCTGAAAGTCTTCCACGAACGTCTGGCCGCCGAAGGCCGGCGTTGGCGCGATTTGACGCCACCCGAGGCGCGGGAACGCGTCCGCGACATCGCGGTTGAACTGACGGAGAATTTCCGCGGCGGGTTGCTGCACGACACCGCCCAGACGCAGTTCGAGGCGCGAGCGATGAGTGCATCGCTGCAGGATTTCATCGAAGTCGTGGTAACGTGGCTGCGGGAACAGAATGAATTTGACCCCGTGGTGGCGGAACTGGATTTCGGCGGCGACGAGGCCCGCGCGCCGGCGTGGGAATTGGACGCCGGCGATGGCCGTCGACTCGAATTGCGCGGCCGGATTGATCGCGTGGATTTGTGGCGCGAGCCGGGCAGCGACGACGCACTGGCGCTGGTGCTGGACTACAAATCCAGCGGCAAAAGGCTCGACGCGATTCTGGTGCAACACGGGGTGCAGTTGCAGTTGCTCGCGTATCTGAACGTGCTGCGGCATTGGGCCAACCCGCGCGGAGTGTTGGGCGTGGCGCGCCTGGTCCCCGCCGGTGTCTTTTACGTGAACCTGCGTGGCCAATACGCAAGCGGCGACACGCGGGCCGAGGTATTGGACAATGCTGCCGACGCGCGCAAACGCGCCTATCCCCACACGGGACGATTCGACGCCAGTGTTCTGCCGAAATTGGATCGCCTGGGTGCAGCGGATCAATTCAGTTACCAGCGAAACAAGGACGGTTCCCTGCGCAAAGGTTCGGTTGAAGCATTGTCGCATGACGAATTCGGAAAACTGCTCGACAGGCTGGAGGCGCAGTTGCAAGGAATGGGCCGCGCCATTTTCTCCGGCGCAGCAGCCGTGGACCCGTATCGCAAGGGCAGCGAAACGCCCTGCGAGTACTGCGACTACCGGGCCGTGTGTCGGATCGATCCCTGGACGCATCACTATCGGGTCTTGCGTGGGCCTCCCAAGGGGTCAAGCGAATGACGGTGCGCGGCAAATCCGATCCCGGCTGGCCGGCGCAGGTCGAAGAATGGAAGGCAACGCAAGCGCGCCTGCGCGAACGGATGGTTATCGCGCCGCTGGAACCGCTGCCACGCTTCGTCGCCGGCGCCGATTGCGCGTTCTCGGGCGACAAACAATTCATCTTCGCCGCCGCGGTTGTTTATGATCGCGAAACGTGCCAAATCATCGAGTTTGCACACGCCACGCGGCCGGCGGAATTCCCGTATGTTCCCGGCTTTCTAAGTTTCCGTGAAGGCCCGGCAGTAATGCAGGTGATCCGGGCCTTGCGGCACGAATTCGGCGCCATTCTTTTTGATGGGCAGGGTTTCGCCCATCCGCAACGCTGCGGTATCGCATCGCATCTGGCGATCCAACTGGACCAACCCGGCGTTGGTGTCGCTAAAAGCTGCCTAGTCGGAACGTTTGGAAAACTGGCGGCACATGCCGGCGCCACCACCCCACTCCAAGACGGCGATGCACAAATTGGTGTGGTGCTGCGGACGCAAAAAGGCGTCCGCCCGGTTTTTGTGAGCATCGGCCATCGCGTGGATTTGGATTCCGCCGTTAAACTCGTGCTGGCTTGCTGCGCGCGCTATCGCATCCCCGAACCGACACGCCAAGCGGACATCGAAGTGACAAAATTGAAGCGAAGATAAGAATACCTCGCGCGCTAACTAACCGCCGCTCA
>Ga0335078_10012720_pt1 | contig 12470 bp, 10 predicted proteins | sample Lox_Sample_32_FD_206711 | JGI IMG/M metagenome (GOLD analysis project Ga0335078, IMG submission 206711) | Soil microbial communities from Loxahatchee National Wildlife Refuge, Florida, United States - Lox_Sample_3.2 | ecosystem: Environmental > Terrestrial > Soil > Wetlands | place: USA... | reverse complement strand
CGACAATCGAGAAGGCGTTGGCCCTATCGGGGCGCAAAGTCCATTTGATCGGGCACAGTCTGGGCGGGATTATCGCTCGCGCCATAGCCGCGCAGCGGCCGTCAGATGTCGCTTCGGTGATTACATTGGGTGCGCCATTTCGCGGTACAGTGGCCCACAGCAGCATTTTGCAGGCGGCTGAAATCGTCCGCCGTCGTATCCGTGCAAAACATGGCAATAGCGTGCTTCCAGACTGCTACACCGGGCACTGCACTTGCGATTTCCTGAATTCGTTGCGGCACACGATGCCCGCGTCGGTAGCAGAAAGCGCTGTATATAGCGAGGGCGACGGAGTAGTGGACTGGAGATATTGCAAGACAGACTGCCCCGAATCGGACTTCTCAGTCTCCGGAACACATCTCGGGCTAGTATTTAACCCCTCCGTCTATCGTATCGTTGCTGAGCGCCTGGCTAAGGTCCGGTGCTAGGGGAATAGTTCTTCCTGTATCACGGGCAACCCTGACGTAATCCTGTAACGTAAGGGTTGCCGACCATCCATACCCTAACTGGATAGTTGACGGTTACCAGGCATTGTCACGTGTTGGTCAGCAGTTGCATGCGCTTGAAATACAAGGCCAAGCAGAGCATGGAACCGGAGGCGGTCACGATCCAAGGAGAACCGAGGAGACGCAGGGGAATGGAAAAAGTCGGATAGAAATAGACCAGAGCGATAACCGGAGTCATGACTGCGTTGGCAATGAAAAAGCACTTGGCCCACTTCTCGATTCCTCCATTTCTGAAAACGAACGATCCGAACAGCGTGGCTAATCCCATGCAGATATAGCCCAATGCATCGAGGTCCCAGAAAAGCGAGTGCGGGGTCTGTTCGAGGACGCGAACCTCGTCTAGCTTGTGCTGCATCGTCGCCGGGATTACCGTCGCCAGCTGGACGGTGTAGTTCATGGTGACATAAATGCCGTACATAACCGCGAAGACCAATGCGGCATTGCTCCAAAATTTGCTTTCCGTGGGTGCCACGTAATGTAAGGCGAGCACGGCGATGATGAACGGGATTACGATGCAAAGCGAGAAGCCAAAAATAAGTATCCCGTCAAGTGGTGGGCGCAGGACGTTCGTGACCTGGATGACCTGAGCGATGCCGTAGAGAGTGGTGGCACCGAACGCCCCCATGGCCGCCAAAAAACCTATTTTGCGAATGTCCCTCATGCCGACCCGGCATCGTGTCGCGGATTTGCGCTAGAACTCATCAAGTATCTGCAGACATTCTAACTTTTTCGTTCCTGATGTGTGACGAGCAAGCCGGAAGTCAACTTCCCAATCGCCGACAAACCAGGAGTGACCACCTGCACGCCGCCGTAGGCATTCCAATACATGAGCGTGGGTAGACCGGTGGACCTTAGCGCAGGCCGTAGCTAGTCGTGCGATGCCGAGCGCTTTCCCGGCCCCAGGAGCGCACGGCCGGGGAACACATCCGGCACGATCTTGCCTTCGTCAACGACTACGGTTCCTCCCACCACCAAATAGCGTACGCCCACACTCGGCTCCATGGGCTTCTCGAAAGTGGAGCGGTCGCTGATAGTTCGCGCATCGAACACAACGATGTCGGCGTCGGCGCCCTCCTGCAATCGGCCTTTTTGCCGGGCCGCGGGAGTCGAACGCTCCAGCATCTCCGCCGGCATGAGGCTCATCTTTCGCAACGCGTCCATCAGCGTGATCGTTCCCTTCTCGCGGACGTATTGCGCCAGCACGCGCGAATAGGTTCCGGCGTTACGAGGATGGCCTTCGAGGCCATCGCTGGCGATCATCACCAAAGGATGAGGGATCACTTTGTCTAGGACTTCCTGCTTATTGTTGAAGATCACCACCCAGTGCGTTGTCGTGGAATTATGCAGTTCGTCGAAACGCTCCTTGGTGAGGCGCTCGCCCGTTTCGGGAAGCATGAGGTCGCCGTAGCCGATGCCAAATTTGTCCTGCCAGCCGGGGTTGAACAGCGCTGAGTTTATGGAAGTCATGCCTGCGATGTAGGGATACGCCTCGGTGGTCACATCGAGGCCGCGGGCGCGTGCTCCTTCGACCATGGAGAGACACTCGAAAACGTCGCGCAGGCAGGTGCTGTTGATGTGCACGATGTGCAGCGAAGCGCCCGTGATGGCAGCCGCGCCAATCACTTCGCTGATCTCCTGAACGGTGGGGCCGGGTTCGACGCGGCCCGAGCTGCGTGCGTGGGTGTACACCGGCACCCTCCGCTCGGCGGCGACACGGAACATGTCAATCACCTCCAGCCGGGTTGCTCCGGGCGTGTACTCGATCCCCATCCCGACGGCCAAGCCGCCAGCGTCAAGCTCCGCGCGCAGGCGCTCCCGCATGTCCTCGATTTGTTCGGGCGTGGCGGGCTGATCGGTCGCAGGTCCGCTCTTAGGCAGGATGGCCCCGGCTGGCAGCGGCGCACCGAACACCAGCGCCCGCGCCGCCACATGGCTCGCCGCAGTGCCGTAGTGAATAAACGAATGGCCTTCCTTAGCTTTCAAAAACTGGCTAACGTCGGGCGCACCGATTTCCAACTCCAGCGCCATGGTGACGCCGTCGAGCGCCTTGACGCGCTGGCTGGTGAGATCCTGGCCGTGCTGGTGCAGGTCAATGAATCCAGGAGCGACCACGAGCCCACTGGCATGAATGACGCGCCGTCCACTCAGCGCCTCGGACGAGATGCGGACAATCTTTCCGTCGCGGATGCCCACGTTGCGCACGGCATCCAGGCCAGTTTCAGGATCCATGACGCGTCCGCCTTCCAGCACGAGATCGAACTGTTGTGCTGAGACAATGGGGGTTGATAACGCCAGAAGAAAGAGAGAGAAAATCAGCTTGCGCATGGTTGCTCCGTTTGACCAGCGATGATATCAGGTGAAGCTCCATTTGGAGCTTGCCGCCGATTGCGAGCGGATGACGAGCAAGCCTGAAGTAATCTCAAGGTAAGGTTGGCCGACGACTCGCCAAGGAACTGGACAATTCTCGAGTTTGACTGCTATCGCGATGCTTATGCCGAAGAGTCGCTGAAGAGCTAGAATTATGCGTCGAGCGCTTCTGCGATTAACGCCCTTTTCATTTTTTTCCTGGGAGCCTTAGGAGGGGATGCTATGACAACCAGTCCTATCGATGCCTCACAACAAAAGGTTGCAAGAGTGGCGGGTCTCTCTTACCTAATTACGTTCGCCACTGTGGTCTACGTCAATTTTGGTATCCACGACCGTCTGATTGTCCAGAACAACGAGGAAACCGCCCGGAACATCCTGGCGCACGAACGACTCTTTCGTATCGGAATTGCCGGCGATCTCATTTATTGCTCAGGCGTTGTCGTGCTTCTGACGGCGCTTTACGTAATTCTCAAGCCGGTCAATCGGGGACTGGCCTTACTGGCGGCGTTGTGGAGGCTCGTATGGGTCTTGATATGGCTTGCCATGACGGTCAATCTCTTTGACGCTCTGCGGCTTCTCAGTGGTGCTGATTACCTGCGAGCCATTGAACCGGAACGATTGCAGGCTTTGGCTAGGTTCTATCTCGGGACGCGTTTCGAATACTACTACGTAGGGTTGTTATTTGGCGCGCTGGCATCCACAGTCTGCGCTTACTTGTGGTTCAAGTCCCGCTATATCCCTCGATCGCTGGCGGCCTTTGGCCTGATCTCTTCTGCATTTTGCGTGGCGTGTACACTCATTTTCTATATTTTCCCCCATTTCGACAAAATCGTTAACCTTTGGTGGTTCGATACGCCGATGGGTCTTTTCGATATAGCACTGAGTTTTTGGCTTCTATTCAAGGGGCTAACGCTGTCTGGGGTGGGCGAAGCTCGAGCACAGGCCGTTGCGCTTTGAAGGCTCTCATTCCCAGCCGCGAACTGCGGCCACGGAAATCCGGGCTGGAGCAGTGGGCAACCTACCAAACTGCGCCGGTGTCTGCCAACGGATTTCGAGGAAGAAGTCCGACGACTGGGATTAGATGAGCAGAACTGCATAGGCTCGGCCTTGCTGAGGTCACGGTGCCAGCGCAATAAAGATCGCCGGTACATCCCCGAGCATCTACTGACGCGATGGAGAATCGATGTCGATCCGAACCTCAGCTAAGCCGATGGCACGGTTTCTCGCAGACGTGATCTACGTTGAAGCCGTACTCACCCTCGAACGCTGTAGCGAGTGCGGGATGACTTTCTCAATTCCAAAAGAGACGGCGCAGAGTAATGCGGGATTGGCAACCCGCGACTTCTACCACGCGTTCGCTGAGGATGAGTGCAATAAGCCCGAGGCTACCCCGCTACAGACATAACCCGTTGGATGCCGACTCTTTTCTGCAACATTCAATAGGTTTGTCCAAGCCTTGTCCCATCCTTCTGTGTTTAACTGGTCCGGCTCCATCGATGCCAGCTGTGCTGGTGTCGGGGTATTTGTCGGAACGGAGTTGGTCACTGCCTTGTGCCTGCAAGCAAGTGTCAACGAGAGAATGCAGACGAAACCCCCGAAAGCGAGCAGGCGTTGAATGGCAGCAGTCATATCTGTCGTTCTCCAGGAAAGCGGATTGCCCCGTTCGTGCGACGCAACTCATTCATTGGACGGTGAGTGTGACGCTGGTGCTGTGCTGCAGCGATCCAGAAGTTCCCGTGACCGTTATGGTGTAAGTTCCTGGAGGTGTGCCCCCTGTGCCGCGCGGACCTCCGCTGCCTCCGCCTCCGCAGGAGCTTTGAAAGATTGCAGCGCCAAACACTACACCCCAGGCGAGAATGCGGAGCACTCCTGACCTCTTTCGCGCCGGGGCTAGCGCGCCGGCGAAAAGCGCCAGGCCAAGCAGCGGTAGACATGCGGCGTAGAGCCATTTCGAGCGTGACGCAGAACTCATCGTCGCACTGGGTGCGGAGGTAGTGAGAGTTAGCGTAGGCTCTGCGTCGCCCGGAATTCCAGTGGTTGGAGACACCGAGCATTGCGGCGCATACTGCGGAGCCGGTTGTACGGAGCAGGTCAAGTTTATTGGAGAGCTGAATTGAAGGAAGCCTTGGCTTAATTGCACGCCACCAGAGGAACTCTGCCCGGCGCTAATCGGATTCGGGGACAGCGCCGGAGATATACCAACGGAGAAATCCGGGAACACCGTGGAGGTGGCCGTAACAGTTTCATCCGAGGCCATTACGATGCTGCAAGTGCCGGTTCCCGAGCATCCTGCTCCGCTCCAACCGTTAAACGTATCGCCTGTTCCAGTCGAAGCAGTGAGCGTGACCGTTGAACCCGTCGCAAATGCCGCTTCGCACGTTCCCAGGCTGCCCGCGCCCACATTGTTGACGCAGTCAATCCCAGAAGGAGCGCTCGTCACAGTCGAGACGCCGACTCCGGCGGAAATAACCGTAAGCGTCTGAAGTCCAGATATGTGGTTAAAGGTTGCCGTCACCGTTAGATCCGAATTCATGGTTTCGACACAGTCGACCTGCTGTGCCGTACACCCGCTTCCACTCCAGCCACCGAAAGTAGAGGCTGGATCTGGAGATCCGCCGAGATGGACTACCATTCCACTTGGGTAACTCGCCGAGCAGACTTTGCCGCTGCAGCTAAGTTGAGGAGCACAGTAAGACCCGCAAGATAGGTATGCGACTTCAGCGATGGGCTCACCATCACCGGGACCATCCTTGTTCACGGTTAGCGTGTAGGTCGTCGGATTGTCGATGAAGGTTGCTGTAACAGATTTGTCTACGTTGGTGTCTATGATGCATCCCGAGTTTCCGGTGCAGTCTCCGCTCCAACTACCGAACGCCAGGAAGTTGCGAAATGGCGTCTCTGGCGTTAGCGTTACTTGGGTGTCTGGGACAAAGGCAACACTGCAGCCCGGGCAGTTGGAGTACCCGGGAGTAGCCAGCACAGTCGGCGGCCCATAGTCGTCGGCGGGTGCATGGAGATTGTTCGATAAGATATCTGCTGGCCCGCTACCGATATTTAACAATGGGACTACCCACGTTCCCCCCGAGGCGACGGCAACATCTTTTTTCGAGTCTCCATTCAAGTCCGCGACCGCCACGAAAACGGGAGCAGTGCCGACAAAGTAGTCCAGATGAGGCCTGAAGGTGCCGTCGCCATTGCCCCATAGAATGCTGATCGTATTGCCCGTAGCGCCCCCGAATACAAAGTCAATCTGAGGATTCGCCGTCACGATGTCTAGCTTTCCGTCGCCGTTCACATCTCCTACAGTCACCCCATACGGTCCCGGCGGAGTGTCGTAGTTAACGGCATCCTTAAATGTCCCATCTCCGTTTCCCAGCAGAACGCTTACATTGCTGTCGTCGGCACAGCTGACGATATTCCCAGACTGGTCGAGAGTACAACGGTCGAATCCATTGGTGACCACAAGGTCTTGATTGCCGTCACCATTGAGATCCGCCACCGCCAGTCCGATTGCCTGGCCTACAGCGTAATCCCTGTGCGCTTGAAAAGTACCGTCGCCATTGCCCAGCAAGACGCTCACTCGACCGGGGATTTGTCCAGTAATATCTGCTAGACCTGCCGAAGCGATGTCGAGTTTTCCATCATTGTTGAAATCGCCCACCGCCACAAAAAGCGTTCCGTATGCCGTGGGATAGTCCGCGCGAGTGCCAAACGTTCCGTCGCCTTTGCCGAGAAAAACACTAACTGAAGGCGTACCACTATTAGCGACGGCAAGGTCCAGCTTTCCGTCTCCATTGAAATCACCGACGGCCACCGACCATGCACCCGCTGCACCGCTATACGCAATTGGGGATTGGAAGGTCCCGTCGCCGTTGCCTAACAACACGCCGAGAGTGCTTGTAGTCTTACCAAACGAGACGGTGACCAAGTCTATACGGCCGTCCCCGTTGAAGTCTCCGACCGCAAGATCCTGAGGCGATGTGGCGGGAGTGTCCACATGCGCACGATAAGTTCCGTCGCCGTTGCCGAGCAGAACACTCACTGTGCTGGAGCCTGGACAGAAGCAGACGGAAGAATTCGCTGTGGCCAGGTCTGGAATCCCGTCACCGTTAAAGTCCGCGACCACTATCGCGGCGCTGCCGCTAGCAAGGAATCTCTGGTTGGTGGGAAACGTGCCGTTGGCACTATTCAGAAGGAGAGAATTGTCTGTAACCAAGTCTGGTTTGCCATCGCCGTTAAAATCTCCCACCAGGACCTCGTTGACGCTGCCTGTCCAATAGTTGACGCATGACTGAAAGCTGCCATCTCCGTTCCCAAACTGAACGCTGAGGCTAAAATCACCGTTGTTGCTTACGACCAAGTCCAGCTTTCCATCGCCGTTGAAATCCGCTTTAACAAGCGAAGCGCCAAGGGAAGAGTGCGTGAGACAGGTTGCATAGTCTTTATTTGCCTGAAGAGTGCCATCGCCATTACCCAACATCATGCCCACCGCCGACGTGCCGAGGACAGCTATGTCCGGTTTCTGATCGCTGTTGAAATCACCGACCACCAAACCCAAGGGTTCAGCAGTTGACAGGTAGTCAACGTGAGGTTGTAACGTGCCATCGCCATTTCCGAGCAGTACGTTTACGCTGTAAGTGTCGGTATATCCTACTTGGTAGATTAGGGCCACATCCATTTTGCCATCCCCATTGAGATCAACGATCGCAGGAGAACCGACGGTCGCCTCTGAGTGAGGATCGCCTGGGGAGTAATCAACATGGGGCTGAAAGGTCCCGTTACCGTTCCCCATAAAGACCAACAGGAGAATGGGATTGGGGGAAGTGTCTGGGGGACTCGAGGTCGCTACCAGGTCAAGTTTGCCATCGCCATTCAGATCGCCGACCGCAAGTCCGGAAATGCCTGAGATACCAGGGAGTGGTAGGTCCGTTCTCGGTTGAAAGGTGCCGTCTCCGTTCCCAAGCAGAACGGAAAGCATAGTCTGAACCACCCCACCGGCGGCGACCGCGAGATCAAGTTTGCCGTCGCCATTGAAATCCGCGACGACTATTCCCGAGATCGAAGCCCCCACGGGGATCTCCACGTTGGGCACGGTGAAGGTGTCTCCGGTGCTGAACGCTACTTGGAGTTGCCCCGTGCTAGTGACCTCCAATAGGTCATCTTTTCCGTCGCCATTGAAATCCGCGACCGCGACCGGTGATCCGCCGAAGAACCGTGGTGCCGCGGGGAACTGCTGGTACTGCTGCGCCGCCAGGATACTCGGCAACAGAAATACACCCGCAACTGGAAACAGCAATCGTCGCATCGTGGCTCGACCCAAGAGTGGCATGGCCGCCTCCAGTTCGCCCTTGGCATCAGTTTTCAATCAAGAGCTGAAGCAAGACGGAGGCGAACGGGCCGTCTTGCCCCAGCCGTTAGTCTCTAAAAAATACCCGGTTCACATCCGCCGTGATCACAGCCGGAAGAACGGTGCCGTCGGCGAGCGTCAGAGACGTGAAAATCATCCGTGCATGGTTCACGTCGCTGTCATAAGCCACGTTCAAAGTGGCGGTACGGAGGAGTTGACCGTTTACCGAGACATTGATGGTCATACTGCCGGTGCAATCTTTATTCACCGTGTAGGTTCCAGAGATATCTTCCCCCTCTGTTTGCCCTGCAAGGGTGTGAGTCTGGCTTCCAGCGACGTTACCGCTGGAATCCAGGTGAGCGTGTCCCACCGCAGCGACCGGCAGCGGGTTCGGGACGAAAACGGTCCCGTTGTACGTGTAGGCCCACTTGCCTGCGACTGACGCCTGTGAGCACTGAGCGGCGTGAGCCTGCAACGGGAGTAGATTCACGATGCAAATTGCTGCCAGGACTAATCCTGCATAGGCAAAGCTACGTTTCATAACGATCTCCTCGGTTTGATTTTGTTTTTGTGGGTTCCCCAAATCGCTTCGTCCCACATCACTGCGCATGGTTATGCCTTCAAATGGTTAGGCACACAATCCTCCACGGCTCTCCTGTCGCTCTCTTGTGTGTAGCGGAATTGAGGAGGAGCCTCGGACGGAATGCTATCGGGCCTTCCAGAAGTAGTGCTAAACTACCAGCGCTGAATGGGTTAGCCTGTATGGGGATGACGCCTTCGCACCGCCGCGTCCGCTTTGGCTCGTTCGAGATGGACGAGATCGCAGGAGAGTTGTGGAAGGACGGCGCCAAGATCAGGTTGCAGGAACAGCCTTTCCAAATCCTCCAAATTCTGCTGGAACGCCCCGGCGAGGTTGCAACCAGGGAAGAACTTCGAAAACGAGTCTGGCCTTCGGACACCTTCGTAGATTTCGACCACGGCATCAACAACGCCATCAAGCGGCTGCGCGAAGCGCTGGGCGATACTGCGGAGACCCCGCGCTACGTCGAGACGCTGCCGCGACGTGGTTATCGGTTCATGGGAAAGATCGAGCGCGATGCCCCGCTCATGCTTTCTTTGGCAGTCTTGCCATTGGAGAATCTGTCGAACGATCCCGAGCAAGAATACTTTTCGGAGGGTTTGACCGAAGCGCTCATCACTGAGCTGGCAAAAATTGGTGAACTGCGAGTCGTCTCACGGACTTCTTCTTCACGGTACAAGCGAGCTCTCAAGCCGCTGCGCGAGATTGCGCACGAATTGGAAGTCGACGCAATTGTCGAAGGCACGGTGCTCCGTGCAGGAGACCGGGTGCGCGTCACAGCGCAGCTCATCGACGCGATCAAAGAGACCCACCTCTGGGCCGAAAGCTACGAACGTCCCTTGCGCGATATATTGGACCTGCAGGCAGACGTCGCACAGGCCATAGCACGGGAAGTCCAAGTCAAACTTACGCCAAAAGAGCAGGCACAGTTCGCGCACGCGCGACCCGTTGATCCTGAAGCATACGAAGCCTATCTCAAGGGTCGATATCACTGGAATAGGCGAAGTCAGGACGGACTGCCCAAGGGTGTCCAGTACTTTCAAGAAGCCATTGACAAGGATCCGCGTTTTGCCCCAGCCTACGCCGGCCTAGCCGATTGCCTATCCGGGCTTAGTATATTCGGGTTCCGGGCGCCGGATGACGGTATCGCCAAGGCGAAGGGTCTGGCAGTGCGAGCTGTCGAGCTGGATCCTGGCCTATCTGAAGCGCACGCATCGGTCGCGTGGGTGAAAACATGGTATGACTTCGATTTCGCGGCTGCCGAAAGAGAATTCGAGCGGTCCATTGAACTGAATCCTCGTTACCCGGTAGCACACGGGTGGTTCGGTTATTTTCTCGGTCTGATGGGACGGTACGAAGAGGCCTACACCGAATGCCAACGGGCGATTCGCCTAGATCCGCTTTCCAGCGTAATGCAGTGTTACCTGGCATGCATCTGTTGGCTGGCACGCCGATACGATCAGGCTCTCGAGCAGCTTCAAAGGACACTGGAGTTCGATGCCAGTTTCATTTGGGTACACGGGTGGCTGGGGTGGGCATATCTGGGCAAGTCCATGCATCAAGCGGCGATCACGGCGATGCGAAAAGGAGTTGAGCTTTCGCCGGCTTCCACGTTGTATCTTGCCGGCCTCGGAGAAGCTTATGCCGCGGCGGGGGAGCAATCAGAGGCCCAGGCGGTTCTGGAACAGCTGAAGGAGGTTTCGAAACAGCGATACGTGACACCTTACATGGTGGCACGAATTTACACTGCGTTAGGTGACAAACATGCAGCCCTGAAGTGGTTGGAAACTGCTTTCCAGGAGCGGGCCCCTTTTATTGCGTTTTCTAAGGTCGACCCTCAGTTAGATAATCTTCGCTCTGACGCACGCTTTCAGGACCTACTGCGCCGCATGACCTTCAGGCCGTAGATTGTTGCCGTTGTCAAATCGGTTTCAAATACTTGCTCGACCCTAGGAAGGGACTGGCATAGAGTGCCATCAACGAGAGTAACGTCGATTCGTCCGTCGACAAGGAGTTTGTTAGGCGTTCTAAATCCAAACAGCGTTGACGGCCACCTTTATCTGGCTTGGTTTCTGGAAGGAACTGGGCGGCTCTCGGATGCGTTGAAAGAATACGAACTAGCACAAGAACTGGACCCCAAAGAGGACCATCTTTCCAAAGGTCTTGCAGCTCAAGGCAAGTACGATGAAGCCATCGGATTGATGCGTCGCGCTCTAATAATTGACCCTGACGACGGCTACCTGCATTACGAGCTTGCAGACATATACGCCAAGAAAGGCGACTACAAAGATTGGCTCCGGGAACAACAACGTTCCGTGGTTCTGTTTGGCTCCCCTGAACTCGTAGTACCTTTGGGTGATGCATTTGTGAAGGCCGGTTATCGAGGCGCCATGCAGGTCCTAGCAGCTGATCTTGAGCGACTTCAAGTACAGCAAAGGATTTATATGCCTATAAGGTTAGCAGAAGTTTATACAGCATTGGGAGACGAGGAGCGCGCGTTTTACTGGCTGGAGGACGCATATAACCACTATCGGTTAGGCTAAAGCGATTCTGCCGACGGCGGTATGATGTGGCTCAAGGGAGATCCCTGGTTCGCACCTCTCCGCTCCGACGATAGGTTCAACGACTTGGCACGGCGAGTGGGACTCCCGCAGTAAAAGCTCTGCCTTGTTGTTTGAACGCAACTTGGAAAAGATCGATTCTAAACTGTTCTCGTGGTGACCTTCAGAATAGAACGAAGGTTGCGGGAAAGGGTAAAAAACGTTTACGACAAACTTGCCAGCAATTATCACCTGATCTTCGAGGATTGGGATGCCTCTATCAAGCGTCAAGCAGCATCGCTGGAGATAATACTGCGACGCGAATGTTCAACCGGTGCTCTGCGAATCCTCGATTGTGGCTGCGGAATAGGTACGCAGGCCTTGGGCCTGGCCAGCCTTGGACACAAAGTCTCCGCTTGCGACCTAAGCCCAGCTGCCGTCAACAGAATGTGCCTGGAAGCCTCCAGGCGCGGTTTGCAGGTCCAGGGATACGTGGCAAATCTGCTAGACCTGACCGTCATTCGTGAACGCGATTTCGACGCTGCTGTCTGCATGGACAACGTGCTTCCACATCTGGAGGGGCAGGACCAACTTGTTCAAGCGGCTACTCAGATCCGACACATACTTCGACCTGGTGGATTGTTCATTGCCAGCATCAGAGATTACGACGCCCTCGTTCGCGAGAGGCCAGTCGTGCAAGGTCCTGCTTTTTATGTTGATGACGGAAGACGACGTATCGTTCATCAAGTGTGGGACTGGTTCGATGATCGTCGCTACTATCTTCACCTCTACATTACTCGGGAGACATCGCGTGGCTGGGAAAGTCAGCATTACGTCTCGACCTACCGCGCTTTGCTTCGGGAGGAGATGAGCAATGGACTCGAAATGGCGGGTTTTGTCGGTCCTTACTGGCTCTTCCCTACGGAGGATGGCTTCTACCAGCCGACTGTACTGGCCAGGACACCAAATGCTGACCTGTGATTTGTTCTATGGTATAGGGTGTTGTTAGAGGCTCTTAGAGATGGCAGGAGCTGTAGTATGGGGCTGATCGCCTCGTTCAGCTTCTCCGCCAGTGCGAGTAACTCGTCGGG
>Ga0335078_10012719_pt1 | contig 12470 bp, 12 predicted proteins | sample Lox_Sample_32_FD_206711 | JGI IMG/M metagenome (GOLD analysis project Ga0335078, IMG submission 206711) | Soil microbial communities from Loxahatchee National Wildlife Refuge, Florida, United States - Lox_Sample_3.2 | ecosystem: Environmental > Terrestrial > Soil > Wetlands | place: USA... | reverse complement strand
TCGGCTGGCGCGAGGTGGTGATTCTGGCGCCGCTCGTCGCGCTCACTATTTTCTTCGGCATTTATCCGAAGCCAGTGCTTGACGTTTCCGCCGTGTCCGTGGCGCAGCTTATCGACAACTTCCAGCACGCCGTCGCCAATGTGCAGGCGGCGGATTTGGGCCGGTGATGCCATGAACGCGCCGTTCACGTTCGCCGGTCTCCTGCCGCTTTTGCCCGAAATTGTGCTCGGGGTCGGCGCCATGACGCTGTTGCTGATCGGGGTTTATCGCAACGAGCGCACGGTCGTCTTTATCGATGTCGCCTGTATCGCGCTGCTGATCATCGCCGGAATAATGGTGATCCTGCTGCCGGGCCATAAGCAAGTCATCTTTAACGGCAGCTTCGTGGTCGACCCCTTCGCGCGGTTCTTGAAAATTCTGGCGCTGGCGGGATCAGCCGCCGCCATTTTGATGTCGATCGATTACGCCAAGCGCCAGCGGCAACGACACTTCGAGTATTCGGTGCTCATCCTGCTTTCCACGCTCGGCATGTTGATGCTTATTTCCGCGGCCGATCTTATCGCGCTCTATCTCGGCCTGGAATTGATGAGCTTGCCGCTCTACGTGGTCGCGGCGGGACAGCGTAGCGTGCTCCGCTCGACCGAAGCCGGTCTCAAATATTTCGTCCTCGGCGCGCTGTCGTCGGGAATGCTGCTCTATGGGGCGTCGCTCACCTATGGCTTTACCGGCACGGTTTCGTTTTCCGGGATCGCCCATTCGGCTGCCGATGCCGGACCGGGATTGATTTTCGGCCTGGTCTTTCTGTTTGCTGGTTTTTGCTTCAAGGTCTCCGCCGTTCCCTTCCACATGTGGACGCCCGACGTCTATGAGGGCGCGCCGACGCCGGTAACGGCCTTTTTTGCCGCCGCTCCGAAGGTCGCCGGTATTGCCATGTTCGTGCGCGCGGCCGTCGCCGCATTTCCCGGCATCGCCAGCCAATGGCAGGAGATCGTGGCGTTCGTTGCGATTGCGTCGATGCTGCTCGGGTCTTTCGCCGCCATCGGCCAGCGCAACATCAAGCGGCTGCTGGCTTATTCATCGATCGGCCACATGGGCTTTGCGCTGGTCGGACTTGCGGCGGGAACGTCGGAGGGCGTGCAGGGCGTGCTGATCTATATGGCCATCTACATCACCATGACGCTTGGCGTTTTTGCCGTAGTGCTGTCGATGCGCCGCGGCGATGCCATGGTGGAGTCAATCAATCAGCTTGCCGGACTTGCCCGGACCAATCCGACCATGGCGTTCTTTATGGCGATGCTGCTGTTCTCGATGGCCGGCGTGCCGCCGCTCGCCGGCTTCTTTGCCAAATTCTACGTCTTTCTCGCGGCGATAAAGGCGGGTCTCTACGTGCTCGCGGTGATCGGCGTCTTGGCGAGCGTCGTCGGCGCCTATTATTATCTGGCGATTATCAAGATCATGTATTTCGAGGAGCCGGAGAAGGGTTTCGCGCCGATGCCGGACGAACTCAAAGTGGTGCTCGGTGCTTGCGGCTTGTTCAATATCTTGTTCTTCGTCTATCCGGGACCGCTGGTCGGCCTCGCGAGCGCCGCGGCCCATTCCCTGTTCTGATGCAGCTGCATCCTAGCGCCGCCGCGGCCGGCTTTCGCTTTTCCGCTTTTGCGACGTTGCCGTCGACCAATACGTATGCTCTTATGCTGGCGCGCGGCGGAGAGCGCGGCCCGCTTTGGATCACGGCCGGGCAGCAAACCGAGGGCCGCGGGCGGCGCGGCAATGCGTGGATTTCCCCGCCCGGGAATCTTTACACGACGCTTCTTTTAACCGACCCCGCGCCCGCCGAATGCGCACCGCAATCCTCGTTCGTGTCGGCCCTTGCCGTCCTCGACGCAATCGACGGCTGCGCTCCCGGCTTGCGCGATGCGCTGACGCTGAAATGGCCGAATGATGTTCTCTGCAGCGGGTGCAAGCTCGCCGGCATTTTGATCGAAGGCGAGCAGGTGCCGCACGGTCTTGCCATCGCAATCGGGATCGGGGTGAACGTGCGGCACCATCCGCAGGGCACGTCATATCCGACGACCGATCTCACCGCGGCAGGCGCCGATGTATCCGCCGAAAGTCTATTTGCGGCATTGTCGGCTGCGATGCTGGAGCGTCTTGCGCAGTGGCGGCGCGGCGCGGGGTTTGGCGCCATTCGCGCCGCTTGGCTTGAGCGCGCGGGCTTGATGAGCGGCGAAATGAAAGTACGGCTGCCGGGCAGCGAAGTGACGGGCCGTTGCGAAAGCCTCGACGAAAAAGGCCGCTTGCTGTTGCGCCTTGGCGATGGAACGCTGCAAGCTATCGCCGCCGGCGAGGTATTTCCGCTCGCTGGCGCGGCCGTGGAGCACGTTTCTTCCACGGCGCGGATTGAGTGATGCCGTCTCCAGAACTGGTCTTCGCGGCGCTCGGCGGCATTGGCGAGATCGGAATGAACCTTTCGATCTACGGCTACGGCGACAGCCGACGGCGTCAGTGGCTCATTGTAGATTGCGGCGTCTCCTTTGCCGCCGAAGAGCATTTGCCGGGCGTCGACCTCATCTTGCCCGACATCCGCTATCTCATCGAAGAACGAAAGAATCTCGTCGGCTTGGTGTTGACCCATGCCCACGAAGACCACATGGGCGCGCTGATCGATCTGTGGCCGAAACTTAATGTTCCGCTCTACGCGACTCCGTTTGCCGCGGCCTTGTTCGAAGCCCGGCGCCTCTCTGAACCGGGCGCTCCGAAAATTCCGGTGAACGTGGCGTTGCCGGGCAAGCCCTTGCAGCTTGGTCCATTCGGCGTCGATTTCATCAACGTCGCCCATTCCATTCCCGAGTCGAATGCGCTGGCGATCCGCACGCCGCTCGGCTGCGTCGTCCATACCGGTGACTGGAAGATCGATCCGACGCCACTCATCGGCGGCCCGACGGACGCGGCGAAATTGACAGCGCTCGGCGATGAAGGCGTGCTCGCGCTTGTCGGCGATTCAACCAATGCCATCCGCGACGGCCGATCGCCTTCCGAGGCCGAGGTTGCGAAGACGTTGTCCGAACTCATACGCGCGGCGCCGGCGCGGGTAGCTGTCACTACTTTCGCCTCGCATGTGGGGCGAATACGCGCAGTGGCGGACGCGGCGCGCTTGGCCGAACGCGAGGTGGTCGTAGTCGGCCGCGCCATGGAACGGGTGGTCCAGGTCGCGCGTGAGACCGGCTATCTCGACGGCGTTCAAGATTTTCGCGGGGCCGAGACCTACGGCTATTTGCCGCCCAACAAAGTCGTGGCGCTTTGCACCGGCAGCCAGGGCGAACCGCGCGCGGCGCTCGCCCGCATCGCCGAGGACGAGCATCCGGAGGTCACGTTGACGCGGGGCGATCGCGTTATCTTTTCCGCTCGCGCCATACCGGGCAATGAGAAGGCGATCGACCGGGTGATCAATGGACTAGTTGCGCAGGGGATCGAGGTCATTACCGATCGCAGCCACCTGGTGCACGTCTCCGGACATCCGCGCCGCGGCGAGTTGCGCGACATGATCGGCTGGACCAGGCCGCAAATTCTTATTCCGGCGCACGGCGAAGCGTTGCATCTCGCTGAGCACGCCAAGCTGGCCCGCGAAGCCGGGGTGCCCAACGTGTTGCTGTGCCGTAACGGCGACTTGGCGCGCCTTGCGCCCGGACCGCCGGCAATCATCGATGAAATTCCGTCCGGACGCGTCTACAAGGATGGCGCGCTTCTTATCGATTCCCAAGAGCGCACTGTGGCCGCGCGTCGCCGGCTTGCTTTTGCCGGTGTCGCCATTATCGCAATGGCGGTCAGCGACAAAGGGATACTGACGACCCATCCCGAAATCGAATTAATCGGGATTCCGGCCGCCGACGCGAGCGGCCGCCGCATGGAAGAAATCGTCAGCGAGGCCGTCGAGGAGGCGTTTGCCGCATTGCCCAAACCGCGGCGACGCGATCCCAACGAAATTTCCGAAGCCGTGCGGCGTGCTGTCCGATCGGCGGTTGCCGAACGCTGGAACAAAAAGCCGATCTGCCACGTGCACGTCCTTGTGGTGTAGGATCATCGGGTAGCGCGCCGAGGCAGTGTCGAGGGAGAAACAGATGATCGGGCGATTAAATCACGTCGCAATCGCCGTACGCGATGCCGGCAAGGCGGCGGCGATTTATCGGGACGTGCTTGGCGCCGAAATTTCCGCTGCGGTTCCGCAACCGGATCACGGCGTGATCACGGTGTTCGTGACCTTGCCCAATACGAAAATCGAGTTTCTCGAACCATTGGGCGGGAATTCGCCGATCGCAAAATTTTTGGAGCGCAACCCGGACGGCGGCATGCATCACGTCTGTTACGAAGTGGACGATATCCGCGCGGCCAGCGCCAGCTTAAAGGCCGCGGGAGCGCGCGTTCTCGGCGATGGTGAGCCGCGCATCGGCGCTCACGGCAAGCCGGTATTGTTTCTGCACCCGAAGGACTTCTCCGGCACCTTGGTCGAGTTGGAACAGGCGTAAGCATGATCCGGAAAAGCGGTTGCCGGTTTTCCGAAACGATCATGCTCCACTGAAGAGTCATTCATGCCGGTCACAACAGCGATCGCGATCTTTTTCCTGATCTGGTGGGTTGTGTTGTTCGCGGTCCTGCCGTGGGGCATCCGCAGTCAGCACGAGGGTGGCGAGATCGTTCCCGGGACCGACCCCGGCGCCCCAACCATCCCCAGGCTGTTTCGCAAAGTGATGTGGACGACCGGCGTTTCCGCCGTGATCTTTGCCGGTTGCTATGTGGTCTATGTATATCGATTGGTGACCCTTGACGGCCTGGTGCACCTGATGGGCCTATAATAGCGCATGGCTGTGGGAGTAAAAAAATACAGCAGGGCCATAGCCCTGCCGTAAAAATCTCGCCCAATCTTTGATCCGCGCTTGGCCTTTAAAGACCGGGCCTTGAGCGTCGGCGGCAGCTTTGATTTTGCGCCGTTAAACCATCCTCCCAAGACTTGGACCGCTTCCCGGCTCAGTTACGCCCACGCAGCGCCGGTAGGCAACTTTTCGTACTCGATCTTTGACCCAATGTCATCATCTTACCGCCGACTGATGACGAAAAAATTTAAAAATCGGCCCACCTCATTGAGGTTCCACCCGAATGTTTCTCTTGTAATTCAGCCGCCGTTGCGGATTCACTGCCGCCGCGCTCTGGCGCATAAGGCAACGAACATTCATGCGTCTTTCTCGCTATTTCCTGCCAATCCTGCGTGAAACACCCAAGGAAGCGGAAGTCGTCTCCCACCGCTTGATGCTGCGGGCCGGGATGATCCGCCAGGAGGCGGCCGGCATTTACGCGTTTCTGCCCCTGGGGCTGCGCGTTCTCGACAAGGTGTGCCGAATTGTGCGCGAGGAGCAAAACCGCGCTGGCGCAATCGAGTTGCTCATGCCGACCATTCAGTCGGCGGAGCTTTGGCGGGAAAGCGGACGTTACGAAGCTTACGGCAAGGAGATGCTGCGCATCAAAGACCGGCACGAGCGCGAGCTGCTTTACGGTCCGACCAACGAGGAAATGATCACCGAAATCTTTCGTGCCTATGTCCGCTCATACAAGGACCTGCCGCTCAATCTGTATCATCTGCAATGGAAGTTCCGCGACGAAGTGCGGCCGCGTTTTGGCCTCATGCGCGGGCGCGAATTCCTGATGAAGGACGCCTATTCGTTCGATGTGGATTTTGCCGGCGCCAAGCACGCGTACAACCGCATGTTCGTCGCTTATCTGCGGACCTTCGCGCGGATGGGGCTTAAGTCTATTCCGATGGTCGCCGAAAGCGGTCCCATCGGCGGCAATCTTTCGCACGAGTTCATTGTGCTGGCCGACACCGGCGAGAGCGAAGTGTTCTGTCATCGCGACTATCTCGATTTTACGATCCCCGGCCCGGACGTTGATTTCGACGATGTTTCGGGCTTGCAAGCGATCGTCGACAAGTGGACGCGGCTTTATGCGGCGACCTCGGAAAAGCACCGCGCGGACGCCTTCGCCGAATTGCCGGCGGAAAAGCAAATCTCCGCGCGCGGCATTGAAGTCGGCCAAGTCTTCTATTTCGGTACGAAATATTCAGAGCCGATGAAGGCGCTGGTGACCGGGCCCGACGGTGCCGAACGGCCGGTGCACATGGGTTCGTACGGGATCGGCCCGACGCGCCTCGTCGCTGCCCTGATCGAGGTGTTTCACGACGAAGCCGGAATTCTCTGGCCCGATGCGGTCGCTCCTTTTGCAGTCGCCATCCTCAACCTCAAGCAAGGCTCGAGCGAAACCGATACAGCTTGCGAACGGCTTTATGCGGACTTGACGGCCAAAGGCGTCGACACGCTCTACCACGATCTCGATGAGCGGCCCGGCTCGAAATTCGCCACCGCGGATTTGATCGGCATTCCGTGGCAGGTCCTGGTTGGGCCGCGCGGGCTCGCGGAAGGCAAGGTTGAACTCAAGCGCCGCTCGGATGGATCGCGGGAGTTATTGTCATCTGACGACGCGGTTGTGCGATTGACGTCGTCAAGCTGATCGGAGATCGTTCAGCGCCTGGATCGCCTGATTGTTGTTCGATGGGCGGCCGTTTGAATTTGCCGGTTTGTAATTGTCGGAACCGACTTGCAATATCGATCGATGCTAAATCGCGATTTAGCGGAAGGCGTTACGCTGGTCGCGATTGACCGTCGCCGCGATCGTCGGGGCCAGATCGCTGTCTTTGGGTTCGACGCGATGCCCTTCACGCCGGTCCGGTCGTTTGTCATTTTGGACGTTCCTGAAGGGGCTTCGCGCGGCAGACACGCGCTCTCCTGTGACGAGTTTTTGTGGGTTGCCGCGGGCTCCTGCCGTGTCTCCTTCGCGAACGAAACGCAAAAATCATCCTTCAAGCTCGACGACGGCGGGCACGGTGTGTTGGTGGCGGCAGGCGTCTGGATCGAGTTGAATGATTTTGCACCGGGGACCGTCGTCTGTGGGTTTGCACCGGTGCCGTACGCGGAAACCCGAAAATTTGATAAACCACAACCCGACTTGATTGCGGCGCGGAACAGAATGTGATTCCCCAAGCCGATCCGAAACGGCGGCTGTTCGAGGCGCGCGACGAGATCCGGCGGGCCGTCGACCGCGTCCTCGACCGCGGCACATTCATTCTCGGCGAAGAGGTTTCAGCTTTCGAGGCCGAGTTCGCGCAGTACGTGGGCGCGCGGCACGCGGTCGGAGTGTCGTCCGGTACCCAGGCGCTGTCGCTTGCGCTTGCGGCGCTCGGTGTCGGGCGCGGCGACGAGGTGATTACCGCTGCGATGACGTTCACCGCCACCGCGAGCGCCATCGAAGCTGTCAACGCCGTACCGATATTTGTCGACGTCGATTCAGCGACACGATGCATTGATCCCATCCTGGTCGGCGCCGCAGTCGGCCCGAAGACGGCTGCGATCGTGCCGGTGCATTTGCACGGCTTTCCCGCGCCGATGCTACCGCTCCTCGCCATCGCGGCGCGCCACGGCTTGGCGGTGGTCGAGGATTGCGCGCAGTCGCATGGCGCGACGATCGCTGGACGGCGCACCGGCACGTTCGGGCACGCCAACGCGTTCAGCTTCTATCCGACTAAGAATCTTGGCGCCGTCGGTGACGGCGGCGCCATCACCACGGACGATCCCGCTATCGCGGCCAAGCTGAAGCGGCTACGCAGCTACGGCTTGGATGAAGCCGAGCAGTGCGTCGGGCCCGGCGTCAACGGCCGGCTCGACGAACTGCAGGCCGCCATCCTGCGGGTCTTGCTGCCGTCGCTAGACCGTGACAATGATGAACGCCGCCTGATGGCCGCCCGTTATCGCGCAAAACTTGCTAGTCATGCCCCGTGGCTGCCGCTGGACGATGACGGTGCCGTCTACCATCAGTTCGCGGTTGCGGTGCCCCAGCGCGACCGGATTCGTTCAATCCTCGCCGCCAGGCACGGCATCCAAACTGGTATCCATTACCTGCGCGGTTTGCACCGGCATCCGCACTTTCAACGTCCGGGTGTCGTCCTACCGGTCACCGATCGGCTGGCCGATGAATTGCTCAGCCTGCCGATCCAGCCGCAGATTGCGCGTGATCAAGTGGAGGTCATCGCCGACGCGCTGCTCGATGCCGAGGCCGCATGTCGATAATTCTCTACGGCGTTGGATCCATGATCGTAGCCGATGTTGCGGAAACCTGCGCGCGGCTCGGCTTGCCGATCGCTGCTTGGGTCAAGAATGTCGAGGGAACAACCTACGAGCCTTCAGGCCAAACCGTCGTCTTGGCCGCGAATATACCGCCCGAATTGACCGTGCTCGAATTCGCTGTGCCGCTCTTCACGCCGTCCCATCGGCTGAAGGCTGCCGCTGACGCAGAGCGTCGTGGCCTGACCAGGCCGCGAAGCTTGGTCGATCCGACTGCCGTCGTCGCTTCGTCGACGACGCTCGCACCGGGTTGCTACGTCAACAGTGCTGCGACAATCGGCGCCGCCGGCAATATCGGACGGTTTGTTTTCATCAATCGCAGCGCGAGCATCGGCCATCACGCCAAGATTGCCGACTACGTCTCGATCGGCCCGGGTGCCGTCATTAACGGCAACGTTCGCCTCGGGCGCGGCGCCGTCGTAGGGGCCGGGGCCATCGTTTTGCCGAGCTTGGACGTTGGTGACAATGCGGTGGTAGCGGCTGGCGCCGTCGTGACCGAAGCAGTGCCGCCGCACTGTCTTGTCGCGGGAAATCCGGCGCGCGTGAAGAAGTCTAGGATTCCCGGCTACAACAACTATTCCGTGTAGAGTATGATTCCGAAAAGCGGAGACCGATTTTCGGATAGGACATTAGGCGCCACCACGCGCGACGTTGACGATATTGCCGAACAGCCCGAACCTGAACTGGCCGCAATCGCGTATTGCCTTGGCGCGCTGAGCCATCGCATAAATGCCGGCGGGGTCGCCGCAGGCCAGCGCCAGGCAGGTGGCAATGCTGTCGTCGTCATAGCGGAACAGCAGTGCGTTCTCGCCGTGCGTGAATAGGCCGCGGTGGGCGCGGTTGTCTTCCAGGATCGGTAAGCAGCCGGCGTTGAGCGCGTTGCAGGTGCGGTCGTGGATGGAATCGTTCACCGGACTGACGCTCAGCACCGTGCGGCATAGGCGCATGCTGGTCAGCGTTTGCGGCGTGCTGACGTCCTGGCGGAAGTGCGACGGTCCGGGACCGATCAGACTACGGGCGGTTGCGTCGGACTGGATGAGCACGCCAAACCGGTTGGCGATCCTGAAGATGTGCGCCCGGCGGAAGTGTTGGACCGTGTCGTTGAGCAGCCGAAAGCACCGATTGAAGGTCGCATTATCGAGTACCAGGCGGCTGTCCGCGAGCGCCCTCGTTAGATGGATTTCCATGGGCTGATCGAGATCGAAGCGAGCCTGAGCGATAGCCTGCCGCAACGTTTCCGCGAGAGCCGGGTCCAAGGCGCCGATGCTTGCTTCGGTTTCGGCGGCTGATACGCCCAATCGTGCCATGCTGAGCGCGATCATGCAGGTGATTGGTCGCCGCGAGAATGCAGCAAAGCCGTCTACGTTGGATCGCGAGCGCCCATTAGGACCGACGCTGCCGGTCGTGGCCGTTATCGCGCCTTTACAGCAGAATTTTTCGAAATAGGCCTGCGAATAAGGCGAGTGGAATAGAAAGCGGGACGTGGTTGGATCAGAGGATTTGAATTCTGGCCAGCGGCTGCTCGGATGGTCGAGTATCCACTGCATTACAGTGATACCATGGCGGGCAGCGGCCGAGACGAGCGGCTCCTTCTCGATCCAGGCGTGATCGACCTGTGCATTGAACCCGAGCAGCGCGACGTTGCGGCCGTCCGCCTGGTAACGCGCCAACTCGTCTAGGGTGAAAGGGGTACCGAGGTGACGGAACTCGTGGTCGATGCCGCGTCCGATGAGAAATTCGAAGACATTTTCAACGTAGCCTTCATCGTTTTGATGCCCCTCGTGACAAACGACGATCTTTTGCCGCCGGGCTTCGGACGTCGAAGCAATCAATGTCACGATACCAATCCATTTGGATCAGGAGAGCCTTTTCTGCACCACTTCAAGAAGCTGGGCTATCCCATTCCAGCCTAAGCTTAGCCACGATTTCGGAAAATTCATGCTCTGTTTCCCGTGCGAATGGGTTGCGGCGTATCAGTGCCCGGAAAAACCGGCTCCATCAAAAGGTTAGCGGAGAAACTCATTGATTGGTAAGGAGCTACGCTATTCTGCCAGAATCGTGTGAGACTCCGGTCTATCTCGGGGACCCCAAATAGATGCGAGAGCCGACCGGCACTCATCCCTTCGCACCTTTCGAGTGGATGCTGTCCCTGCGCTATCTGCGCGCGCGGCGCAAGGAAGGCTTTATTTCGGTGATCGCTGGGTTCTCCTTTCTCGGCATCATGCTCGGCGTTGCGACGCTGATCATTGTCATGGCGGTGATGAATGGCTTCCGTCAGGAGTTGTTGGCAAAGATTCTCGGTCTCAACGGCCATCTGTTGATTCAACCGCTGGAGTCGCCCCTGACCGATTGGCAGGCGGTCGCCGACCGGATTTCCAAAGTTTCTGGCGTGCGGCTCGCTGCCCCCATTGTCGAGGGTCAGGCCCTGGCGTCTTCGCCGTTCAACGCCTCCGGCGTGTTGGTCCGCGGCATCCGATCAGCCGATTTGGCCAAGCTTTCCTCAATCGCCAACAACATCAAGCAGGGGACGCTCGAAGGATTCGACTTAGGCCAAGGCATCGCCATCGGTACGCGACTGGCCGAACAGCTCTCGCTGCGGGCCGGAGACAACCTCACTTTGGTGGCGCCACGCGGCGCGGTTACGCCGATGGGTACGACGCCGCGCATTAAGGCCTACAAGATCGCCGCCGTGTTCGAAATCGGCATGTCCGAATACGACACGGCGTTCGTATTCATGCCGCTGACTGAAGCGCAGGCTTATTTTAATCGCTCGGGCGATGTCACAGCGATAGAAGTCTATACCGACGATCCGGACCGGGTTGACCGTTATCGCACGCTAATCACCGAGGCGGCCGCGCGGCCGATCTACATGATCGATTGGCGCCAGCGCAACGCTACGTTCTTCAACGCGTTGCAGGTCGAGCGCAACGTCATGTTTTTGATTTTGATGCTGATCGTATTGGTGGCGGCGCTCAACATCGTTTCCGGTTTGATCATGCTGGTAAAAGATAAAGGCAGCGATGTCGCCATTCTGCGCACCATGGGCGCGACGCAAGGGGCGATCATGCGCATCTTCCTCATCACCGGCGCTGCAATCGGCGTGCTGGGTACGCTGGTCGGGTTCCTTCTCGGCACCATCATTTGCCTGAACATTGAATCGATCCGTCACTTCTTGTCGTGGCTGACGAACACCGAACTGTTCTCGCCGGAGCTTTATTTCTTATCCCGGCTTCCCGCAGATATGAATCCCGGCGAAACCACGGCGGTCGTGGTTATGGCGCTCGGATTATCGCTCTTGGCAACTCTCTATCCATCGTGGCGGGCGGCACGGCTCGATCCGGTCGAAGCGCTGCGCTACGAGTGATCACGCCCGATGGACGATGCGACAACCCTCACGCAGTCTGCGCCGTCGACGGCGGTCGGCGAGGATTATCCAATCGTATTTTTGCACGCGATTACGCGGCGGTTTCGCCAGGGCGACAACACGCTCGAAATCCTCAAGAGCGCCGAATTAGCGGTGTGGCCGGGCCAATCGGTGGCGCTGGTTGCGCCTTCCGGCTCGGGAAAATCGACGTTGCTCCACATAGCCGGCTTACTTGAGCACGCGGATGCGGGCGAAGTGTACATCGACGCGGTCGCAACGTCGCACATGACCGACATTCAACGTACCCGGATACGCCGCTCCGACATCGGTTTCGTCTACCAGTTTCATCATCTGCTGCCGGAATTCTCGGCGCTGGAGAATGTGATGCTGCCGCAGATGATCCGCGGATTGAAGCGTGCTGACGCGCACGCACGGGCCGCCGAACTTCTGAGCTATCTCGGTCTCAAGGATCGTTTGACTCACCGGCCGGCGGAGCTTTCCGGCGGTGAGCAACAACGAGTCGCCATCGCGCGGGCGGTAGCTAACGCGCCGCGCATCCTTTTGGCCGATGAGCCGACCGGAAATCTCGATCGGCGGACCTCCGAGCATGTTTTTGCAACGCTCGGACAGTTGGTGCGCGCCTCGGGCCTCGCGGCGATTGTCGCCACGCACAACCTCGACATAGCGGCGCAAATGGACCGGCGCGTAACTATCCGCGACGGTGCCGTGGTGGAATTAGCCTGAAGCTAAAAAGGATCGAGGCCGCCCGAGGGCGGCCTCGCTTCACTCAATCGCGCCCCCACTCAGCAGGGACGGCACCAGCAGCGATATGGGCCGCAAACCCGGTGGTATCCTGGGGGACACCAGCGGCCGAATCCGAAGCA
>Ga0335078_10012718_pt1 | contig 12470 bp, 11 predicted proteins | sample Lox_Sample_32_FD_206711 | JGI IMG/M metagenome (GOLD analysis project Ga0335078, IMG submission 206711) | Soil microbial communities from Loxahatchee National Wildlife Refuge, Florida, United States - Lox_Sample_3.2 | ecosystem: Environmental > Terrestrial > Soil > Wetlands | place: USA... | reverse complement strand
TGATCGCGTTCGGCTGCACGGTGTCGGCCATCGCGCTCTTTGTGATGGCGGGCTGGGATCTGAGTGTGGACTACAGCCACGCGGTGCGCGCGCGCATGTTGCAGAGCTTTGGCCTGGCATTTTTGTTTATTCCCATCAATGTGTCGGCGTTTGCGTTCGTACCCAAGGAAAAAACCAACATGGGCACGGGAATCATCAACCTGGCGCGAAACATTGGCGCCAGTGTTGGAATCGCGACGGTGACGACCATGCTCGAGCGGCGCACGCAGTTTCATCAGGCGCAGTTAGTTGAATACGTGAACAATTTCAGGCCGGCGTTCGCGCGGACAACGAATGGCAACACCATGCGTCTAATTTCTTATGGATCGAATGCTGCGCATGCAGCGGTACAGTCGAACGGGCTGATCTACAACCTCGTCCAGCGGCAGTCGGCGATGCTGGCGTTCGTCGACAACTTCAAGATGCTGGGCGTCATTTTTCTGGCGGTGATTCCGGTTCTGCTTTTGATGAGGAGGCCGAGGGTGGCGGCCGGAGGTGTCTCCGTGCACTGAAGTGCACGAGTGTTTGACGCAGCGCGAGAGCGCGCTTGGGATTTTGCAGTGATAACGGGGGGAACGATGGCAACACAAGCTGCTGTGGGAACGCAATTCAGTGAGGAGAAGCTGATCCGTGCCGGACAAAGAGGCGATGCGCAGGCAGTGGAAGCACTGTTCCGGCGCTACCAGCGCCCGTTGTTTCAGACCGCGTTGCGCGTGCTGGGCAATACCGAAGACGCCGAAGATGCTTTGCAGGACGGCTTGCTCTCCGCGTACCGCAATATGAAGCGCTTTGAAGGCCGCTCGCAATTTTCCACGTGGCTGACCAGGATCGTCATCAACGCGGCCCTGATGCGCCGACGCAGCGCCAAGGCTCGTCCGGCTGTGTCGCTAGATGAACCGCCCCGCGAGGACGAACTTCCCATCGCGGAACGTTTTGCCGCGGACGATCCGAACCCGGAACAGGTGTTCGCCGGCACCGAGCTGCGCGAGATGATCAGCGAAAATCTGGACGAGCTTTCCCCACTGCTGCGCACGGCGTTCGTGTTGCGCGAAGTGGAAGGCTACTCAACCGGCGAAGCGGCGAAGAAGCTGGGCGTCACGGAAAATACCTTGAAGGCACGCTTGTGGCGCGCCCGGCATCAGCTTGCCGAGCGGCTTGGCCAGCGCCTGCGCCGCATTAAGGATGACGTGACCGGCGGCGGAATGGGCGATGCGGAGTGCAGTTACTGCTGACGCCAAGCCCGAGAGCCTGCCGCGAAGGCAAAAAACTGTCTGAGGGATGGCCGGTGAAGCTGCCGGCCTTCTTCATTTTTGCTGCGCTCGCCAGCCGGTGGAGGGCAGTGGGTATCTTAGGTCTCTCCCTGTGCAGCTGCTGCAGAGCTGCGAGCCGCTGCGTAGAGGCCGAGAATCCGCAGATCGCTCGTGGCTTTGCGCACGTCTTTGATAGCGCTGCTGAGTTGTTCTGTATGTTCTGCTTCCACGTCGATGAAAAACTGGTATTCCCAGGGGCGGCCGTGGATGGGGCGGCTTTCTATCTTCAGCAAATTGACGCCAAGGCGCGAGAAGGGCTCCAAAGCAGCGAGCAGGGCGCCTGGCCGGTGGGCAAGGCGCAGCGCCAGGCACATTTTCAGTATCGGCGCCGAAGTGAAGCGCTCGCTCTGACGCACGCGAAGCTCAGTCATGAGATCGGTGACGCCGGGGGATGCCACGGACGCGGAGTTTGGCGAATTACCTGGGCTTGCATTCTCGCGCTGCACGGCAACAAGCAAAACAAACCGCGTGAAGTTCTCGGCGTTATCCTGAATACCCGGCATGAGGATGGCTCCGCCGTAGTGCTCCGCGGCGCGCCGCCCGGCAATGGCAGCGCGGCTCGTATCGCCCAAGGCGAGCACTTCCCGCACGCTGCCGGCAGTGTCTTCCGCGGGCACGCGCTTGATACTGGGGTGCGCAAGGAAGAAGCGCTCACACTGCGCGAGGGCCATGGGGTGCGAAGCGACTGAGCGGATCGCATCGAGCGAAGTGCCGGGACAGCCAATCAGATGATGCTCAATGGGGAGGATGGTTTCCGCAACGATGCCGAGATTGCTGGTTAGGAGCAGGTCATAGACCCGCACGACCGAGCCTGCCAGCGAATTTTCTACCGGCGCGAGCACCGCATCGGCCAAATCTTCCTCGACCGAGCGAAACGCGGAATCAAACGTAGGGCGCGGCACAGTCGTAATCCGCGAACCAAGAAGCTGAACCGCTGCCTCCTCGCTGAACGCGCCCGGCTCTCCCTGAAAGGCAATGCGCATGGTTAAGGTCTATCTGGCCTCGTCGCCGGCGCATACTCCTGTCGCAGAGTTTCGCGAGGAGCGTCACGGGTTAAGCACAGCAAACGAGCGCGTTCTCCCCGAGTTCCAGTCCCTATGATGAAATGAAACGGATACGCCCGCAAGCTGCGCCGCATGTGCAACGACGGAGCGGAGCAGAGGCCATGCAGGCCCGAAAGCTGGGAAACTAGCAATGAAATTGCCGACGCCCGTCAAGATCGCCGCAACCCTATTGGTATTGGCGTTGGCCGCTTGGCTGGGCACAAGCGAGCACTTCTACCAGTCGGCGCTGCTTTCACTCTTTTTCGGCGTCACGCTGGCAAGTGTGGTGCTCATTCACTTTCGTGTCGGGCCGTCCTGGCGAGACGCCTTGTGCGTCCTCGGAGGAGCGATTTTATTTTCAGTGGTTGATTTTGGCTTTCTGCAGTTTGTTCCGAGCCTCGCGGGTATCATCTCGTTTCTGGGGATCAGCAGCCTGATGATTCTTGGCTTGCGCGCTACTTGGTCGACGGGCGCACAGGGAGAACAGATGGCTCTGGCGTTCCTTCCCGCGCTCCTTTTCGTAACGTCAGACTGGGGCAGCACGGTGTTGCTGCGCTGGACGGAGAAGGCCCACCCGAATGTTCTCGACCTTTATCTTTTTTCCTTCGATTCCAGCTTGCACGTGCAGCTTGCATTCCTGGCGGGGCAAGCCTACGCCCTGTGGCCGCTATTCAAAGGGCTTGGGCTGACCTTCTACATCGGGCTGCCGATGGTCATCGCGATGGTGTACGCCGGGCAGCTTCGGCGGGATCGAACGCAGGCGCTCTCCGCGATGACCGCTTTCCTGATAACGGGTCCCATCGGGGTGCTTTTCTACAATCTTCTACCAGCGGTCGGTCCGATTCACGTGTTTCTTGGCAGGTTTCCGTGGAAGCCGATTCCACCTGCGGATGCCACGCGGCTCTTGGCGGAGCCGATTCCGATCGCAGGTCTGCGCAATTGTATGCCGTCACTGCACATGGGATGGGTGCTGCTGGCCTGGTGGTATTCGAAGGGCCTCTCGATCTGGGAACGGGGCATCGCCATGGCTTTTGCTATTTTCACGGCCTTCGCGACGATGGGTACGGGAGAGCACTATTCGATTGACCTGGTGGTCGCCTTCCCGTTCGCCGTGTTCTTGCAAGGACTCTGCGCGCTGCGCCTGCCTTGGAGCAGCCGTGCACGCATCATGGCCATCAGTTACGGTTTGCTCGCGACGCTCGGATGGATGGGCGCGTTGCGCTTGGCGCTCAAGTTTTTTTGGATTTCGCCAATAGTGCCATGGACTGCATGCATTCTGACCATTGCCTCAGCGATTGCGGTTCAGAAACGGTTGGAAACGGCTACAGACGAACCGCAGGTCTTCGAGTCCCTTGCTTCCGAGGCAGCGCCCGCCGGAATTTCCTGAGATCCGCCCGCGGTGAAGCTCGAATATGGTTCGAGAGCCACATTGGCTGCGAGTTTCGCAGAAGAGCGTTGCGAAACCTAAATCACCTCTTGGCGGCCGCGCTACACTGGTTGACACACGAGACAGTAAAGGGAGGACAGCGATGACACCGTCAAGGCCGGAAGCCGGCGAATATGCACCTTACTACGAGAAATATATTTCGCTCGTGGCGAGTAGCGATGTCGTGAGCGCTCTCGAAGCGCAGCGAACTCACACGCTTCAACTTTGCTCCGGGCTTAGCGAAGCAAATGGAAATTTTCGCTACGCACCCGGGAAGTGGACGGTAAAAGAAGTCCTTGGGCACATCGCCGACTCTGAGAGAATCTTCACGTACCGCGCGCTCCGGATCGGCCGAGGCGACAAGACCGCCATCGAGGGCTTTGAGCAGGACGATTATGTGCGCGGGGGAGCCTTCAGCGAACGTGCGTTGAAAAGTCTGCTGGAAGAATTCACCGCGGTGCGCAGCGCTACAACGGCGTTGTATCGCTCACTCAGCGAAGAAGCGTGGACGCGCCGCGGAACCGCGAACAAGAACGAGGTCAGCGTGAGGGCTCTGGCGTTCATCACCGCGGGTCATGAACTGCACCACGTGAAAATTCTCGAGGAGCGCTACTTTCCGGCTATTCCACGTTCCTGAACCGCGCGAGGCGCGCCCTCTTGCCATGGCGCGGCTTAGGTTTAAGCAAGTAATAGAACAGGATCGCCGCCACGGTGAAGCTGAAAGCCGCGGCGAGTACTCCGGCTGCCTGGGCATTTAGAGGGTGCTCGAAAGCGTCTTCCACTAGGTACAGCCCGCACAGCAGGAAAAGTATTGCCAGGAAACTGACCAGGCTTCCGAACGTACGTGCCAGCCCCCCGCGAATCACCAGGGGTTTCGTGTGGCGGGCGACGCGCCCGAAGGATTCCGCGCGCATGGCTCATCCCTCGCGGGAGCCTTCTCGCAGGAAGGACGGCTGCTCCAGCCGCAGGAAATCCAGATACGTGAAATGCGGCTGCGTGTATTTCTTTTTCATCGGAGAACCACACCCGCAGCGCGGGTTGCTGCCGTCCACTTCGCTGGTGGATTGGACCAGAACTTCGCAGCGGCACGCGGGATTGCTGCAATGCCACGGCTGACCTGCTTTCATGATCATGGTGGCCGTACCTCTCTTGAAGCCGGGCTCGCGGGGACCGCCAGAAAAGCGCGAAGGCCGAGGCTATATTAACTTTAGATGTAATATAACAGTAATTACAAGAACGATTCCTGATGAATGTAAATCATGTCCAGGAATCTGTGGAAAAATCTCAAGGCGCGCTCTTTTGCTGTTGAACCACCGGCCTGTTGCGCTTTTCCTTCGCCTAGGAGCTGCGCGGCGTCGCCTCAGCGAAATCGGTGGCTCGGCAATCCGACTTGGCGGCCTCAAGTTGCGAGGGCCACGAGCCGCTGCTAAAATTCTTGGTTTGCCGAGCCCACGGCGTTCCCGCCGGAGCGGCTCGAGCAGCGTGGGCTGGGTATCCAACAGTTTGCTTTTTTGTCTGCAAACAATCCGATTGAACGCGCAACCCCAAAGCTATCCACGGAAGCGGAAACCGCATCGGGGCTGATGGACCGGTTCGACCCCCGCGAAAGGGAGATGACGAGTGGCAAAGTACGATGTGGCAATCATCGGAAGCGGTCCCGGCGGTTATGTGGCGGCCATTCGCGCTGGCGAGCTCGGATTGAAGACCGTCGTCGTGGAGAAAGATCCTTTCCTTGGCGGAACCTGCCTGCACGTCGGCTGTATCCCGACCAAAGTCCTGCTGCACCATGCCGACGTTTACGAGCACTTCAAAAATAGCGCCGAGCTGGGCTTTGAGGTCAGCGGGCTGAAGATTAATTGGGCGAATATCCTGGCGCGCAAAGACAAAATCGTGAAAAAGCACGCCAAGGGCATCGAGTTTCTCTTCAAAAAGAACAAGGTCGAGTGGGTGCAGGGCTGGGGACGCTACGCCGGGCCAGGCCGCGTGAGCGTCGAAAAAGACGGCAAGACCACGGAGATAGAGGCGGCAAATATCTTGATCGTCAGCGGCTCCGAGGCGCGCTCGCTCCCGGGCATTGAACCAGACCACAAAGCCATTTTGACGAACCGTTCCATCCTGGAGCTGCCGGAGATTCCCAAGACGCTCATCGTCGTCGGCGCTGGTGCTGTCGGCGTCGAGTTCGCCTCGATCTACAACACCTTCGGTACGCAAGTCACCATTCTCGAGATGTTGCCGCGCGTCGTTCCCGTGGAAGACGAGGAAATTTCGGCGGAACTGGAGAGGGATTTCAAGAAGCGCGGCATCCAGATTTTCACAAAGAGCACGGTGGACTCCGTGAAAAAAGACGCCAAAGGCGTCACCGTGTCCTTCAAGGACAAGGATGGCAAGGCGCAGACGCTGCAGGCGGAAAAGTTGCTGCTCGCCGTCGGACGCAAGCCCATGACCGAAAATTGCGGATTCGAGAAATCGAAGGCCCGCCTCGAACGCGGGTTCGTGCATGTCGGACCTCTCATGGAGACTGATGAAAAGGGCCTGTACGCCATCGGAGACATCGTGGCTGGCATGCCGCAACTGGCGCACGCGGCAATGATGGAGGGCATCGTCGCTGTTACCCACATCGCCGGAAAAAAGGCGCAGCCCATCGTGAAGACGCGCATTCCCAATGCCACTTACTGCGAACCGCAGATTGGTTCCATTGGGCTGACCGAAAAGCAGGCCCGCGATGCAGGTTACGCTGTAAAAACGGGGAAATTCCCCTTCGTCGGCAACAGCAAGGCGACCATCTTGGGCAGCCACAACGGCTTCATCAAAGTCGTTTCGGACGAAAAGTACGGCGAGGTGCTGGGCATTCACATCATCGGCCCGCTGGCCACCGAGATTCTCTCGGAAGCCGCGGCCACGCTCCACCTCGAAGGCACCATCGACGACATGATGAACATGATTCACGCGCATCCCACGGTTTGGGAAGGTATGGGCGATGCGTTCGCCAGCGTGAGAGGATTGCAGATTAACGTCTAGATTTTTTTGTCGCAGCGGGCACTGCCTACGGCGTCCCTGCAAGGAAAATCGAGCCACTGTGAAATGTTGCCGCATCGTCGAGCTAGGAATGATTGGCTACGCGGAAGCGTATGCGCTGCAGAAGCGCATCGTGGCGTTGCGCAAGGCCGGTGCTATTGACGACGTGCTGCTGCTCTGCCAGCACATGCCGGTGATCACCCAGGGCCGCAACGGCAAACGCGAGCACTTGCTCGCTTCCGAACACCTCTTGCGCCAGCGCAACGTCGAGTTCTTCGAGACCAGCCGCGGCGGTGACGTCACTTTTCATGGACCGGGCCAAATTGTCGGCTACCCTATATTGCATCTCGCGCCCATTCGCAAAGATGTAGTCTGGTACGTGCGTATGCTGGAAGAAGTCATGATCCGCGCCACCAACGAATTCGGCCTGGCGGCCCAGCGCGAACCGGGCAAGACCGGCGCGTGGGTGAGCGTACCCGCGGGGTCCTCCGCACAAGGTTCGCAGTTCAACGCTCCCGAGAAAATTGGCGCCATCGGCGTGCACATCAGCCGCTGGGTCACCTCCCATGGCTTCGCCTATAACGTCTCCACGGATCTTCGCTATTTCGATCTGATCGTGCCCTGTGGCATTGCCGGGCGCAAAGCAACTTCGCTCGAGAAATTGCTTGGGCGCGCCGTCGCTCCCGGCGAAGCTGCGCCGCGCCTGGCATATCATTTTGCGGAAGTGTTCGACTTCCAGCTTCTGCCGGCCTGCAAACCGGACTTGTTCGAGATGCTCGAGCAAGCCGAGCACTCTCTTGCGGCGCAAGCCGTAGCTTAGGAGCGGTACCGTGGCAAACGGAAACGGCATCAAGAAGCAACTGACGCGGCAACAGTACCTCGACCTGTATTACTACATGCGGCTGAACCGCGCGGTCGAGGACACCATGGTCAAGCTCTTCCGGCAAAACAAGATTGTCGGCGGGCTGTACTCCAGTCTCGGCCAGGAAGCTATTTCCGTCGGGACGGCCTACGCACTCGAGAAGAAAGACTGGCTGGCCCCGATGATCCGCAACATCGGCGCCTTGCTGGTGAAAGGCGTGCCGCCGCGCGACGTCTTCATGCAGCACATGGCCAAGTTCGATTCGCCGACCAAAGGCAAAGACGGCACCAGCCACTTCGGCGACCTCGAAAAGCTGCATATCGTCTCGCCTATTTCCATGCTCGGCGATTTGATTCCCGTCATGACCGGCATCGCCATCGGCGGCCGCTATCTCGGACAGAAAATCGTCACCATGACCTGGATCGGCGACGGCGGAAGCTCCACGGGCGTCTTTCACGAGGGGCTGAATCTTGCCGCGACGCAAAAGGCTCCCTTTGTGCTAATCCTCGAAAACAATCTTTGGGCCTATTCGACGCCGGTAAAGCGCCAGGTGCCCATCGAAAATCTCGCCGACCGCGCCAAGGCTTACGGCATCTCCAGCTACATTGTGGATGGCAACGACGTCGTCGCCGTTTTTAGCACCGCCCGGGAAGCGGTGGCCCGCGCGCGGGCCGGGGAAGGGCCTATCCTGATCGAAGCCAAGACCTTCCGCCGCCTCGGCCACGCGCAGCACGATCCCGCCGAATACGTTCCGAAAGAGATGCGTGCCTACTGGGAAGCCCGCGATCCCATCCTGCTGTACGAAAAATTTCTGATGCACGAAAAGCTGCTCGACGCCAAAGGAAAGAAGGAAGTTGAAGACAGGATCGACGCTTTGCTGGCCAAGGAACGCGAGTTTGCCGAGAACTCTCCCATGCCACCGCCGGAATTTGCCGAGACCGGCGTCTATTGCGCCGGCGATGACTGCCACAAGATTCGTCCGCGCTGGGAACGGCCACGGTCTGAAGTGACGCCGCCAAAATCCAGTGTGAAGCCGGTCTGGAGCGTGGAAGGCTTCGGCGTGGGCCAGAGCGCCGCCAGCGCCGCGATCCACTTCGGCGATACCAAGAGCGTCATCGAAACTCCAGAAGCCGAGCCAGCTCGGGGCAACGGCGCAAGGCCCGCCGCCAAGCCACCCGCCAAGAAACCTGCGAAAGCCACTGTCGTTGCGGCGAGAAAGGCGCGGAGCTAGTCATGGCGGAAGCGAGCGCGAACGGCACCCAAATCACCTTTCTCGAGGCCATCAAGCAAGCTATGTTCGAGGAGATGGAGCGCGATCCCGCCGTGGTGCTGCTCGGCGAGGATGTCGGCGTTTACGGCGGCGCGTTCAAAACCAGCGAGGGCCTGCTCGAGCGTTTCGGCTGGGAACGTGTGATAGATACGCCCATCAGCGAAAGCGCTATCATCGGCGCGGCCTGCGGCATGAGCTACCTCGGCTTGCGGCCCATTGCCGAACTGCAGTTTATTGACTTCATCGTCTGCGCCTTCAACCAGATTACGAATTTTGTCGCCAAGGGCCACTACCTCTGGAACGCTCCGGCTCCGATGGTCATGCGCGGGCCGGCCGGCGGCGGCGTCCACGGCGGCCCGTTTCATTCCGCGAACCCGGAAATGTATTTCGTGCACACCCCTGGACTGAAGGTGATTTATCCCTCGACGCCTTACGACGCCAAGGGCCTGCTCAAAGCCGCGGTCCGCGACAACAATCCCGTACTTTTCTTTGAGCACAAATTTCTCTACCGGCGCATCAAAGGCGAGGTGCCCACAGAAGACTACACCGTGCCCATCGGCAAGGCCGTCGTCCGCCGGGAGGGCCGGCATCTCACCATCGTCTCCTACGCCGCCATGGCCCACGCTTCTCTCGAAGCCGCGGACGCCCTTGCCAAAGAAGGCGTCGAAGCCGAGGTGATTGACCTGCGCACCCTCCTGCCGCTCGATGAAGAAACCATTCTGCAATCGGTGAAGAAGACCAACAAATGCCTCGTGGTGCACGAAGACACCAGGACCGGTGGAATTGCCGGCGAAATCGCCGCCATTCTCTGCGAGAAAGCCTTCGGCGACCTGGACGGCCCAGTCCTGCGCGTCACCGCGCTCGATACGCCGGTGCCGTACTCGCCGCCGCTCGAGGAGCACTTCCTGCCGAACGCGAAAAAAATTTTCAGCGCTGCGAAAGATCTGGCGCGCTACTAGAGATTTGCGGGGGCGCGGCTTGCCCGCCCCATTTAGCGAGATTGCTGCAAACAGGAGAAACGCAAAATGGCCACAGACGTAGTCATGCCGCAGATGGGCGAAAGCATTTTCGAAGGGACCATCACCAAGTGGCTCAAAAAACCTGGTGACAAAGTCGAACGCGACGAGCCGCTCTTCGAAATCTCCACCGACAAGGTGGATGCGGAAATCCCTTCGCCTTCCGCCGGCATTTTGAGAGAAATCAAGGTCAACGAAGGCCAGACCGTGCCGATTCAGACCGTCGTGGCGGTCATCGACGGAGCAGGCGGCGCGGCAGCCTCCGCGCCCGCACCAGCACCGACTCCTGCGCCCGCAAAGGCCGCTGCCCCGGCTCCTGCCGCTGCGTCGGCGCCCCCGCCGGCCGGGAAACCTTCAGCCCCGACCGCCGCGCCCATCGCTCCGCAACGCCCCGGCGAACGCATTCATAGCTCGCCGCTGGTGCGCCGGATGGCCGCCGAACACGGCATCGATCTTTCGACCGTCCCAGGAACCGGTGCGGGCGGAAGAATCAGCAAGCAGGATATCGAAGCGGTCATCGCCGCTGGCGGAACGCCATCGGCGGCGCCTCCGAGCGCCCCCGCCGCAGTCCCGGCTCGTCCAACACCGCCGCCTCCTCCGGCGGCCTCTACCCCTGCGCTTCCGGCTGTCTCCGGCGGCCAGGTTCATGTCGTTTTCGAGACCGCCGTCCCACGCGAAAAGATCTACTTCGGCAACTACCAGATCGAGCCCATGAGCACCATGCGCCAGCGCATCGCCGAGCACATGGTCGCCTCGAAGCGCGTTTCCGCGCACGTCTACTCCGTGGACGAAGTGGACATGAGCAAAGTGGCCGCGCTGCGCGCCAAAGCCAAGGATGAGTTCGAGAAGCGCTACGAAACCAAGCTCACCTTCATGCCCTTCTTTGTCAAGGCCGCCGTCGCCGGCCTGCGCGCCTACCCAACGATGAACGCTTCGCTCGACGGCACCAACGTCGTCCTGCACAAGGAAATCAACATCGGCATCGCCGTAGCCCTCGATTGGGGCCTGATCGTGCCAGTGGTGAAGAACGCGGACGAGAAGAACGTTCTGGGCATCCAGCGCACCCTAAACGACCTCGCCGAGCGAGCGCGCTCCAAGAAGCTCAAGCCCGAGGAAGTGCAGGAAGGCACCTTCTCCATCACCAATCCGGGGGTCTTCGGCGGCCTCTTCGGCCTCCCGGTCATCAGCCAGCCCAATGTCGGCATTCTCGGCCTGGGGGCCATCGAAAAGCGGCCGGTGGTTATCAACGATTCCATTGCCATCCGTTCCATGTGCTACGTCACGCTGAGCTATGACCATCGCGTGGTGGATGGCGCCATCGCCCACCAGTTCCTGCACGTTGTCAAGGACACCCTGGAGAACTGGTCGGAGCCCATCGTCTAGCAGCGGCAAGGCTCAAGCGAGCGTCCGGGCCCGGTGGCAAACTCTTGGGCTTTAACTCCCTTGCCGTCCGAATTCGGGCACTTGTCCGGATTCGGACGCTCTTTCCCGCTTGTGGTCGCCGTTGACAGCCCAAATAGCGCGGGAATTTCCGCCAAGCTCGCTAAAATAGAGGCTTTAGATCATCCGGCCGCTGGAAGCCCGGTTGCCGGTACTCCCGCTGCGAGGCTAATCCTCGGCGGGCGTGATTTCCCGGCCCAGAAACCAGAAACAGGGAAACTCCGGATCAAAAACAACGTACCAATAAAGACCATGCCGCGCATCCTTATCGCCGACGATCAGCCCGACGTTTTGAACGCCCTAAGGCTCCTGCTCAAGGGGCAGGGTTACGAAACGCAGGCAGTCACGTCCCCCGCCGAGTTGCTGGAAGCCGTCGCGGCCAGCGAATTTGACCTCCTGCTGATGGACCTGAATTACGCGCGCGACACCACCTCGGGCCGCGAAGGGCTGGATCTCTTGAGCCGCCTGAAGGAAATGGAGGACGCCCCGGCCATCGTGGTGATGACCGGCTGGGCTACCGTGGGCCTGGCCGTGGAAGCCATGCAATACGGCGTAGCCGACTTCGTCGAAAAGCCCTGGACCAATTCCCGCCTTCTCGAAATTCTTGAAAAACAGATCACGCTCGGCCGCGAGCGCCGCGCCTCCCGGCGCCGCGCCCGGCAAGAAGATCAGGACCATCATGAGCTGGCCCGGCAGTTTCACCGCCAGGAACAGGAAGTGGCCGAAGCCCACGCCATTCAGCAGGGCCTCTTGCCGAAAGTCATCCCGCAGCAGACCGGATACGAAATCGCCGGCGCCTGGCAGCCGGCGCAAAGCGTCGGCGGCGACTATTACGACGTGCTCGCATTCGATGGAGACACCCTGGGCTTGTGCATCGCGGACGTCGCCGGCAAAGGCCTGCCCGCCGCGCTGCTCATGTCCAATCTGCAAGCCGCGGTGCGCGGCCTGGCCTCACCGTCCTTATCGCCCGCCGGCTTGTGTCAGCGGCTCAACTCTCTCGTCTGCCACAACACCGCCAACGACCGCTTCATCACCTTTTTCTATGCGGA
>Ga0335078_10012717_pt1 | contig 12471 bp, 8 predicted proteins | sample Lox_Sample_32_FD_206711 | JGI IMG/M metagenome (GOLD analysis project Ga0335078, IMG submission 206711) | Soil microbial communities from Loxahatchee National Wildlife Refuge, Florida, United States - Lox_Sample_3.2 | ecosystem: Environmental > Terrestrial > Soil > Wetlands | place: USA: Florida... | reverse complement strand
TGCGCGGAGAAGCGATCCCACTTACCGCCCGGGTGATGCAGATTGTGGACGTGTATGACGCGCTGACGACGGAGCGGCCGTATAAGAAGGCATTCTCCGCGATCGAAGCACTCGAAACCATGCGCCAGGAAGTCGCTAAGGGCTGGTGGGATCCCCACCTCTTCCAGCAATTCGAGTTGCTGGTCAGAAGTAATACCACAGAGAATCCAGCGCGCGCCAAGGCGGCAAGCGGAAATAGCAAGTAAGAGAGGAGCAGTGTTCAGAAAATGGTGGCCGTTATCACCAACCTTCGATCGCGAGGAGGACGACGTTCCGGCAGAGTTCTCGCCTGCTCGCAAGGATGGATTGCCGGGCGGCGCGCCGTCGTCATTGGCTTGGTTGTGCTGGCGGGATTGGTCAACCAAGGTCTTGCCGATCCGGGAGGAGAACCAGAAAGCAGCGATGTTCTCAAACAACTTAGTCTGGCAGAGCTGGGCAACGTAGAGGTAACGACGGCGTCGAAAGAGCCGGAAGAAGTTTGGAAGACACCTGCGGCCGTTTACGTCGTCACACAGGAAGATATCCGCCAGTCCGGCGCTACAAGTATTCCGGAAGTATTGCGATTGGTGCCGGGGGTCGAGGTAGCGCAGGTTGATTCCGACCATTGGTCGGTGGGGATTCGTGGATTCGGAGCTGTCTTAGCCAGTAAGTTGCTGGTAATGATCGACGGCCGCAGCGTATATACACCGCTGTTTGCCGGGGTCTACTGGCAAGCTCAAGCTGTTCCGCTCGAAGATATTGAGCGCATTGAGGTGATCCGGGGACCGGGTGGCACGATTTGGGGAGCGAATGCGGTCGACGGGATTATTAACATCATCACCAAGAACGCGAAGGACACGCACGGGTCCATGGTGTCGGTCGGAGGCGGAAATGTTGACCAGGGTACCGGCGCCGTCCACTACGGCGGAAACGAGCGGGGATTTAACTACCGCGTGTACGGCATGGGCTTTGTCCGCGGGGCCGACTTTCACCCGGATGGCATCAACTTCGACGATTGGCGACTGGGGCAGGCCGGTTTCCGCACAGACTGGAGCTCAGGCGCGCGTGACAGCTTCACGTTTCAGGGTGACATCTACCGCGAGGGCACCGGCGAAGCGACCACATATGCTCTGTATTCTCCGCCCTCTCAAATCAACGCCTACGGCACCGCGTATTTAACGGGAGGGAATCTGCTGAGCCGGTGGAAGCGGGTTGTGAATGAGAGATCGGACTTTCAGATTCAGGCATATTTTGACCGCACGAATCATTTTGAGCCTGAATTCGGAGAGACCCGAAACACCTTTGATGTCGATTTCCTCGACCATTTGACCCTGCCGTGGCATCAGAATTTTCTCTGGGGACTGGGAGCGCGCTGGAGTCCCGCGAACCTTATACAGACGGTGCCGACGATCAACTTCGTGCCGGCCCAACAAACCGATCACGTTTACAGCGGTTTCGCGCAGGACGAGATTCCATTCTTCGGAAACCGGCTCGCCCTGACGCTGGGTTCGAAGCTCGAACACAACAATTACAACGGATTCCAGGCGCAACCGAGCGCGCGACTGCTGTGGAACAGCACGCCACGACAGTCGGTGTGGGCATCGGTAACGCGCGCGGTGCGAACTCCATCCCGGCTCGACGAGGATGTGGAGCTCACGGATTATGCAGGAACGAGCTCGGGCTTGCCCGTTTACCTGCGGGTCGACGGCAATACTCAGTTCCGGTCCGAAGAATTGCTTGCCTATGAGACCGGCTACCGGGCTCTGGTAACGCCGCATTGCTATGTGGATGTTGCCCTGTTCTACAACGACTATAACGATCTCTATAGCTTCCAGGTCGGCGCGCCCTTTCTTGAAACGTCGCCAGGGCCGGTGCACGCGATCCTCCCGCTGTTAACCAGCAACGGGATCAAAGGCAACACGAAGGGATTCGAAATAGCACCCGACTGGAAGCCGATGAACGGCTGGGAGCTAAGAGCCTCCTACTCCTACCTGGATATGGAGCTCGAAAACAAGCCAAGCAGCAACGATCCGACAAGCGTTGGCAATGATGAGGGCTCAAGCCCACGCCACCAGGTAGTCGTTCAGTCTTTCGTGCGACTGCCCAAGAAGCTGGAATTCGACCAGACTTATCGCTATGTGAGCGCCCTACCCGCCCAGACGGTGGCTAGCTATCAAACGATGGATACGAGATTCGGCTGGCACATCAATCCCGAACTGGAGCTCTCGGTGGGTGGTCAAAACCTGCTGCAGCCGCATTACGCACAATTCGGAGGCGATCCGGGTGGTCCGGTGGAGATTAAGAGGAGCGTTTACGCCAAACTCGTCTGGCGATTCGGCGAGAAGTAACATTCGCGAAAACGATTGCGGCTGTTCATGAACGAGAGAAAACCTGGCCCCTGAAGAATCATAAGCTTCCAACTTTGATTTCCTTACGTTTCGAGCATTAAGCGGTTCAACTGATGAGGCGGACCAGCGGGAACGAGGCGGCGAAACAACGGCCATGATCAGCGCAAATCATAGGGCCGCGATCCGAGAGCATCGCGGATTATGGGGTGTTCGCAGGCTTCGGCAGGCGCGTGTTCTACCCGCCGTCCTCTGGCTACTGTTGGCCGTGTTGGGCGCGCAGGGGCAGCAGAAGCCTAGCGAGTATCAGGTCGAGGCAGCCTACCTTTACAACTTCGGTCGATTCGTCGAATGGCCTGTGCAAGGAAAGAATGGCGCTGGCGAATTTAATATTTGCATCCTGGGTGACGATCCCTTTGGCCCGACGCTGGACGCGGTGCTGGCGGGCGAAAAAATCGGAAACCGGAGTGTGGTTGCCAGACGAATCGCGAATCCGCGCGACTCTTCCGCCTGCCAGATTTTGTTCATCAGCTCATCGGAAGCCAATCGGCTCAACAAGATCATCGAAGCATTAGACAAAACCGCCGTCCTGACGGTCAGTGACATCCCGCAGTTTTCGCAGCGGCGCGGCATGATCGAGTTTGTATTAGAGGAAAATCGGATCCGCTTTGCGGTCAACCTAGCCGCAGCCCAACGCGCGGGCCTGATGCTCAGCTCGGAGCTGCTCAAGGTGGCGACAACAGTCAGAAGGAATCCTCAGTCCGGAGATTGACGCTCAATGCTCAACATCCACAACTATTCCATCTCGAAGAAACTCACATGGATGAACATGCTGGTGAGCGGAGCGGCCTTACTGCTGGCTTGCGGAGGCTTTTGTGCATACGACCTGCACAGTTTTCGAGTTGCGCTGGTAGAAAGTGTCTCTACTCAAGCTCAGATTATTGGCGACAATACCGTGTCGGCGCTGCTGTTTGACGATCCCAATTCCGCCTGCAAGACATTATCAGCGTTAGGTGCCAATCGGCATCTCATCTACGCACAAATCTACACGCACGACGGCCATCCCTTCGCGGGATACTGGCGCGATCGGGCGGGCAAGACCCAGGCTTTACCCGTGATTCCCTCCGGTCAAGCGCAGACCTACTGGTTCTCCAACGGGCAGCTGGGGCTGGCACGATCCATCATCTTCCAGGGCAAACCAACCGGAGTGGTCTATATCCGCTCCGACTTACAGGCCATGAATGACCAGCTGAGAAGTTACGCGGTCATCATTATCGCGGTATTTATAGGCGCGCTGGTGGTCGCGCTGATGATTTCAAGAATATCGCAGCGGGTGATTTCCGACCCGGTGGTGCAGTTAGCGGAGACGGTCCGCATCGTATCGAGGGAGAAGAACTATTCGATCCGGGCTGCCACAAACCGAAATCACGACGAAGTGTCGACCTTGATTGAATCCGTCAACGAGATGCTGGAACAGATTCAACGGCGGGATAGCGCCCTGCAACAGGCACACGACGAGCTGGAACAAAGGGTTCTGGAGCGCACCGCGCAACTGGCTGTAGCCAATGCGATTGTGAACTCCAGCGATGACGCCATCATCAGCGAGACGCTGGAAGGGACAATCACGGCGTGGAATTCAGGTGCCGAGAGGCTGTTTGGTTACACGTCGTCGGAAGCCGTGGGTCAACCGATGCGGATGTTGTTGCCGCAGGAGCGTACCGAGGAGGAATCCGACATTCTGACGCGTATCGGGCTGGGTAAGCGGGTCGAGCACTTTGAAACCGTTCGGATTCGCAAAGACGGTGCGCATATTGACATTTCCGCGACGATCTCGCCGATCAAGGACAGCAGTGGCTTGATCGTGGGCGCTTCGAACATCGCCCGCGACATCAGCGAACGCAAGCGGGCCGAAAAGCTGCTGAGGGAGAGCGAAGAACGGCACCGCAAACTGTTTGACAACAATCCTCACCCGACCTGGGTCTTTGACCGGGAGACGCTGCAATTCCTGGCGGTAAACGCGGCTGCGCTGCGTAGCTACGGCTATTCGAGGGAGGAATTTCTTGCGATGACCATCAAGGATATTCGCCCGGCCGAAGATGTTCCCGCCTTGCTCGAAACGGTCAGAACCCTGGGAGACGGAAACGAGAACCACGGTATCTGGAGGCACCGGCTGAAAGACGGGACCATCATCGACACAGAAAACACATCGTACTCTCTGACCTTCTTAGGCCGCGCCGCGCGCGCCGTGGTTGTGGTTGATGTCACCCAGAAAAAGCAGGCGGAAGCAGAAAAAGCGCAATTCATGGAGCGCCTGGCCGCGTCGAATCGAGAGCTTGAGCTTCGGAACCGGGAAGTCGAGCACGCGACCCAGATGAAGAGCAAATTCCTGGCCAGCATGAGCCATGAGCTGCGAACTCCACTGAATGCGATTGTTGGCTTCTCGGATCTGCTGGCTGAAGGCACGCCCGGTGATCTCAATGCCAAGCAGGAACGTTTTGTGAATCATATCAAGCAGGCGTCGGCTCATTTGTTGCAGCTGATCAATGACATTCTGGATCTATCCAAGATCGAGGCAGGACAACTGGAACTGCACACGGAAGAGTTTTTCGTGAAAGATGCCCTGCCCGAGGTACTTTCCACGATTGAGCCCCTGGCGCTGACCAAGAATATTCGGATCGAGCAGAAAGTAGAGAGCAAGTCTCAGGTGAAGGCTGATCGTGTCCGCTTCAAGCAGATCCTGTACAACCTGCTCAGCAATGCCGTCAAGTTTACGCCGAAAGGTGGCCGGATCTTCATCGAATGCGTGGACGACTGGGACTTTGTCCGTACGTCGGTAACGGATACCGGGATCGGGATTCGGCCAGAAGATCAGGCAATTGTCTTCGAGGAATTTCGACAGGTCGAGGACGCTTCGGGAGATGCACATCAGGGAACCGGTTTGGGACTGGCGATCACCAAACGGCTGGTTGAGCAGCAAGGCGGCCGCATTTCGGTGGAAAGCGAGCCGGGAAAAGGAAGCCGGTTCAGCTTCACGCTTCTTGCCGCCGAACCGAGGATCGAGGTCAGGGAGGTGGCAGAGAAACCAAAGGCCTTCGGCGCCGCGGCCCCAGGTCGTCTCTCACCTCTGGTTCTGATCGTGGATGACGAAGAACCGGCCCGCGAGCTGCTGGCCAGCTATCTAGAGCCAGAATACCGGGTCGCGATGGCCCGCTCAGGCGACGAAGCTCTTAGCATGGCTCAACAACTGCGGCCGGATGCCATCACCTTGGACGTGCTCATGCCGGGAAGTACGGGTTTCGAAACACTAATCGCGCTCCGGAAAAATCCAGAAACAGCGAACCTGCCCGTAATCATTCTCTCCATCATTGAGCAAAAGCACCTGGGCTTTGCTCTAGGTGCAGCCGACTATCTCATCAAGCCGGTTCGCAAACCGGTGCTACTGGAAACGATGCGCAAACATGTGGCATCTCCCGCCGACGACGATTCGTCGATCCTGCTGGTGGACGATGACCCAACAACCCTGGAGTGGCTGCAAGAGACCCTGCGGTTGGCGGGATACGAGACCCAGGGCGTGCGCAGCGGCAGGCGCGCGTTAGAGGTGCTCGAGAACAAAATGGTGGGAGCGATCTTGCTCGATCTCCTGATGCCCGGAATGGATGGGTTTCAAGTGATTCGCCACGTGCGGGAAGAACCGGCTCTAAAGGAACTCCCGATTCTTGTGATGACTGCCAAGAACCTGAGTTCGGAAGAGATCGCTCTGCTAAGTCGGCACACGCAAGGACTCCTCCACAAGAATGGGTCATGGAAGGAACAACTCCTTGCCGAGGTTGGCAAAGTCGTTCGAAGCAACAAGCGAGCGAAGTCTGCGGGGCAATCATGAGTCGGATTCTGATTGCAGAGGATAATGCTGTGAACCGAGAATTACTCCGCGAGCTGCTGGAGATCCTTGATTGCAGTGTGAGGGAAGCATGCAACGGTCAAGAGGCGCTCGAAATGATCGAACAAGAACAGCCGGATCTGCTGCTGCTCGATATCAGCATGCCAGTATTGGACGGCTTCGCCACCGTAAAGAGAATCAGGGAGAATCCCAAGCTCTCAGCACTACCAGTCCTGGCAGTTACCGCCTATGCTATGCGTGGCGACCAGGAGAAGATCCTGAATTCAGGATTTGACGGTTATCTGTCGAAGCCGATCAATCCAAAATCGCTCGCGGCTGCCCTCGATTCGCATCTAGGCAAGAGTCGGACCGTATGATGAGCCAGAAATGGCGAAGTGTTGAGAGTGCGATCTAACTTCCGCGTGTCGTCTGCTGCTACTGCGGCGTTAGCACGAAAGCGTGGTTGTGGCCGCCTTTGGTTCCGTATCCGGTGATCTGGCCCACATTGTTGATGGAGTTGGCGTTGATGAGCACCCACCCGGAGTCGGCGGGGATGAGCAAATTCAAATCCTTCATTCCTGCGCTGGCTGTCCAGATCATGGCGTGGGCGGCGTTATTGACGATATTGCCGTAGCCAACGACGACGTTGGAGTCATTGACGGCGAAAGCGATGCTGTAGTTGCCACCGGACAAGGTTCCGAGATCTTTGATTTTGTATTCAGTGTCCCACATGACGGCGTGCCAGTGGCCGCCGGTGGCGGAACCGTCGGACTGCCCGACCACGAATCCCGCTGTATTGACGGCGTCGGCCACGCTGGTGAGACCGCCTGGTAGCGTGCCGAGGTTCTTCAGAGCCCATCCCTTGCTGAGGAAAGCGCGGGAAGTAAAGGGCGGCCCATAGCTCAGGACCGACTCGCCGACAATGGTGCCGCCGTCGTTGAGATCGAGCGCAGCGGTAAAGATAGCGCCAGAAAGAGATCCCAAGTTGCTGATCTTGTTGTTTGTCCAGCGCGTCGCGTTGACTAAGCTGGAATTGACGAAGGAGTCGCCCGCGATCTCGCCCGAGGAATTGATTTCAAAGGCTGCGCTGGAGGACCCTCCTGAGAGAGTGCCAAGGTTGACCATGCCGGCGGTTGAGGTCCAAAGAAAAGCGACGAAGTTGGTGGCGGGCTTACCCTTGATGTTGGAGTAACCGACGACGGCGCCAGCGTCGTTGACGCCGGTCGCGCCGCTGACGGTGCCGTTGGAGAGCGTGCCGAGGTCTTTGATTCCGCCGCTCTTGCTCCACAGAAAAGCGTGCTGACCGGGCACCAGCCCGGTGCAGGGATAGCCCTCGGATGTTTCTGTATCGGAGCAGCCGACGACCTCGCCGAGGTTGTTAATCCAAAAGCCACTGCTCTCGTTATCGCCCCTGAGTACACCGAGGTCGGTGACCGTGTAAGTCTGTGCGGATGCCAGCGCAGACCAAGCCGAGAGCAAGAGTGCCAAGGACACTGCAAGTCTGGAAGTTTTCATGGATTCCCCACATCACCATCGTTAATTCGGTAGTATGCCATCGGTAAACTTTGTTGCAAGAGTCGTTAGTACCTCGCCCAAGTAAGTGGTCTAAGTCCTGTAACTCAATTGAACATTCGATTTTGGCGCGAGACCTGGCGGGAGCCTTCTGAAATCATTTGAAACGGGCTGGAAGTTGATGTACCGCGTGAAGTCCACAGGGGCGAAAGCCCGACAAAGAGACGACGGGGCCACCAACCTTGCGGCTCGCTAAGCCACACAACGATCTTCCCATTGGTGGCGCAATGAGACCGGTTGCAAGAGCTGCGAATGATCTGCGCAGCCTTGTTCAGACCGAATCTGCCATCATCTGCCGGCTGGGCTAGTGTACGATTTATCGGGCATCACCTATTTCGACTCATGAAACTCTCTGCTATTGCTGCAGCTCTCGATGCACGCTTGGAAAACGGGTCTCCCGACATTGAAATCACCGGCCTGAACGGGATTGAGCAGGCCAGGCCGGGAGAATTGACGTTCGTCTCCAATCCCAAGTACACGGCGGCGGCGCGGACGACGAAGGCGTCGGCTGTGATCGTGGCGGAAAACTTCCCTGCTATTGGGACGGCGATGCTGCGCGCGAAAGATCCGTACCTTTCTTTTGCGCGGGCGCTGGAGCTATTTCATGAGCCGTTGCGATATGCACCGGGAGTTCATCCGACGGCAATCGTGCACGCGAGTGCCAGAATCGGCGCGAATGCGCACATCGGGCCCTGTGTTGTGATTGATGAGGATGTGGAGATTGGCGCCAACGCGGTTTTGCTGGCGCATGTGGTGATCTATCGGGGAGTCAGGATTGGCGAGAAGTTTTTTGCGCACGCGCACTCGGTGGTGCGCGAGAACTGCCGCATCGGCAACAACGTGCTATTGCAGAACGGAGTGGTGATCGGCGCGGACGGGTTCGGCTTTGCCAAGACTGCCGAGGGACGCTGGCACAAGATCCCGCAACCCGGGCTGGTGGTGATTGGATCAGATGTGGAGGTGCAGGCGAACTCATGCATCGATCGGGCTAGCGTGGGCGAAACGCGGATTGGACGCGGCGTCAAGATCGATAATCTGGTGCAGGTCGGGCACGGATCGCAGGTCGGCGAAGATGCGCTGCTGTGCGCCCAGGTCGGGCTGGCGGGATCGACCGAGATCGGAAGCAGAGTGATTCTCACGGGACAGGTGGGAGTGGTTGGACATTGCAAGGTTGGGGATAACGCTATCGTGACGCCCCAGAGTGGCGTGGCGAACGATGTTCCGGCGGGGGCGCTGGTCAGCGGAGCGCCAGCGGTCGATCACAAACTGTGGCTGAAGTACTCAGCCATCCTGCCGAGGCTACCGGAGATGGCGCGAGCGGTGCGAAAGAAAGATTCAAAGGAATAAAGGCGAGGAACGCACACGGGATCCTACGCCGTTTCCCCGGAAGGCTGTGTGCTTCCGGTTAACGCCTGCAGCTGCCGATACTCCTGCGGTAATCCGCTCTCAATTGCAACACGGACTCTCTCCATCAGACAGTCGCGGCTGCCGAAACTTGCGGGCTCGATCGGGGAATGGAAGATCACTTTCACGGGACCGGGCTTGATCGCGAATCGCGCTTTGGGCATCGCGTAGTGCGTGCCGACGATGGTCATGGGAACGACGGGAACTCCGCACTCCATTGCCAGATAAAACGGGCCCTTTTTAAAGGGCAGCAGCTTGCCGTCGAAAGAGCGCTTCCCTTCGACGTAGATCGTCATATTGATTCCCTGATCGACGACTGTCTTGGCGGCCTTTACGGCGTCAATGCCGGCATCGCGATTGCCGCGGTCGACCGGGACCAGGGACGCCAATCGCATGGCAGGGCCAAGAATGGGAGTTTTGAACAATTCCTTTTTGACCATCACCGAGGTGCGACGAGGGATCAGCGGAATCTGGATCGGCGGATCGAGGTTCGACACGTGATTTGACATGAAGATGTAGGCCCGCGATTTGTCGAGCTTGTCGCGTCCAATGATTTCGACGCGTACGCCGGTGAGCCACACGCCCGCGTAGGCGCCCCAGTTGAACATGCGGTACAGGGGGAGGATGTCGCCGGTAATGAACGTCCAAGTAAAGCCAATCAAGGCCGCTGCCGGAGCGGCGAGGGTCCAGAATGACAGCATGATGATGGTGCGGATCATGGCGTTGTTGCCTTTGCGCCCGGTTCTGCTTCGCCCTTCAGCCAGGCCGCGCGGCGCGCGCGCTGCTCGGGACTAACCTGTTCGAGATCCTTCACCTCATAGGATATTTCCTGGCGGCCGCCGACTTTCCATTTCAATTCACGCTCGGCTCCGCGGCGAGATCGAACTCTGACGGTGAGCGTGTCGCCGGGGAGCAGGTTCGCTAAATCCTGTCGTGATTCCTGTACCGCGGGCTTGCCATCCAGTTCAAGGATGGTGTCGCCTACCTGCAGACCTGCGGCTTCGGCTTCACTGCCGGAAGTAACCGAACCGACCGACATGGGACCGTCAAAGTTGCGCGATGCAGTGAAACCGGCGTCGGGTAAGGTGTTTGCGGCCTGCTCTACGCGCAGGCCCACTGAACGCAGAAAATCGTTCCAGGGAATTTCTGCGGTTCCGGCAACGTATTTTTCAAAGAAGGAATCGAGATTGGAATGCGAGACGGCTTCGGCGGCTTGGCGCACCCCGTCGGAATCGGGGAAGAAGCGTCCTTTCTTCGCATAGTTAGCGTTCATCCATTGCATGACTTCCCGCAACGATGCCCGGCCGTCACTGGCATCGCGCAGCGCGAGGTCGAGCATGGTGCCGAGCAGCTCACCCTTGTTGTAGTAGGAAATGCTGCGCTCGGGACGGCGATAATAGGCGAATCCCTCGAGCCAGGCATCGAGGCTTGACTCCTCCGCCGATTGTGTCAAGTGAGCGGGACGGCGCTCCAGTTCGGTGATCTGCTCGCTGAGATGGTAAAGGTACATTTTCTCGTCGAGTAATCCCGCACGTAATTCGATGATGTCCTCAGCCGTGCTCGTAACCCCTTCGCTGAACCATAACGCCCGCGTGTAATTTTCCTTGGTATAGTCCACGGGCTCAAGGGTCTGAGGACGGATGCGCTTCACATTCCAGAGATGGAAGAATTCATGTGCCGTCACGCCGGTGAGCGGTGAGAGACTTTGCCGGAGGACTTCCGCATTTATGTCGATGGCCGTGGAATAGGCGTGCTCCATGCCACCGCCTCCAGGGCCGCGAGGAAAGTGATAGAAGAACGTGTAGGTGTCGAAGGGGCGGTCATTCATCCACGAAGTGGCAGCACTGACGATCTTGTGCAAGGCGGTAACGATCTTCTCCATGTCGTAGTCGGAGGGGTCGGCATCGACGATGACGCGGAAGAGCCCGCCGCTTTCGTGGAAATCGGATTCCTGAAAGTTGCCGATCTCGACCGGAGAGTCCACAAGGCGATCGTAATTCTCGGCGCTGAACTCGCCTTCCGCCGTCGGGGCCAGCGGTGTGGCAATGTGCCACGATTCGGGCACACGACTAAAATGGACACGCATGGGAGCGCTGCGCGCGTCCACCGGATACATCAGAATCTGAGCCAGATTGAAAAAAGCGTGATGCGTATTCAATTGCGCGCCGAAGGGGCCAGGAGAGTCCGCATAGATCTGGTAGTCGACGATCGCGCCTCCAGCAGCGTTTTGAATCTGCCAGCGGCTCTTGTCTAACTTGCGCACGGCGAGTTCCTTTCCCGAACGATCGTGCGCGCGGACCCAGTTCAAGTATTGAGAAAAATCGCGAACTTGATAGAGTGCGTTCCAGACGGGAAGTTGAAGTTCGCGGCGCGCCGCACCTTCAGGCAGGAAGACTTGCACTTCCAGGAGATGTTCGGGAGGGGAAGTGAGGGAGATCGTGTATCCGACAACGGGCGAGGGCTGGGCGGTCGCGGCAATCGAGAGAATGGCGACAGAAAATGCCAGTCGCCCAATTCGACGAACGACAGCCAGCGACAAGATCATAGCCTCCCCGTTTTTTCAGCCAATACCCGCAGACGGGTAGGCAATTTCTCGTAGATCCCGCCAAAGCCGCCATTAGAGAGAATTGCGACTACATCTCCGCTGCGCATTTCGGGACCGACGGTTTCGACGATGGCATCCGCATCCTTGAGAAGTCTTGCCCGACGGCCGTTCCGCTCGATTTCTGCGGCGAGCGCCGGTAATTCGAGCCGCTCGTTTTCCGGAACAGCCTCGGACCGAAAGACGTCTGCCACGACAATTTCGTCGGCCAAGGCAAGGCTGCGAGCCAAGTCCGATTGCAGAACGCGGCGACGCAAAGTGTTGGAGCGCGGTTCGAGAATCGCCCACAGTCGCGCACCGGCGTAACGCGATCGCAGCGCCTTCAGTGTTCCGGCGATTGCGGTAGGATGGTGCGCGAAATCATCGATGATGGTAATCCGATTCACTTGCGCCTTTACTTCGAGGCGCCGCTTCACGCTCTTGAAGGTCTTGAGCGCAGCCGAAATTGCTTCTTGGGAAATGCCGCTGGAGGCGGCCAAGGCGGCCGCGGCGGTGGCATTCCACACGTTGTACTCACCGGCGAGGACAAATTCGAACTCGGCCCACGGTTGGCCATCACGAAGGACGGTCCAGACGGTGCGACCGGGTTCCAGACGCAGATTCGTTATGTTCCAGTACGCCTGCGGACCCGAGCCGTAGCGCGCGACGGGGCA
>Ga0335078_10012715_pt1 | contig 12472 bp, 11 predicted proteins | sample Lox_Sample_32_FD_206711 | JGI IMG/M metagenome (GOLD analysis project Ga0335078, IMG submission 206711) | Soil microbial communities from Loxahatchee National Wildlife Refuge, Florida, United States - Lox_Sample_3.2 | ecosystem: Environmental > Terrestrial > Soil > Wetlands | place: USA... | reverse complement strand
AATTTGGCGCCCAGGAAATTGGCGCGATTGGCCGCATCCACAAAGAGGCTGCCGCCCTTGCCGCCCACCCAGCCGATGCTCTCGTTGAGTAGCGTAGCCACGTTGTAGGACTGGAATTGCGAGACCCAAGCGGGGACCATGAGACCGGTTTGCCAGTTGAATGCCTGGCTGAAGAGGCCGCTCGGATAGCGAACCCATTGCGGCGAAAGCTGCGAGGCCAGGTTGTTGAAATGGTAATCGTAATATTCCACGGGATAGACGGCTTCATCGTTGAAACCGCTGAAATTGGGATTCAGCACACTGGTGTGGGTGGTATCGATATTAATCGTGGCGGTGTTCTGCGCCATGCTGTTCAAGGCCGCAGCGGCAAATAGAATCAGCAGCGAGGCGAACCTGCGGAAGGCCATACCTGAATGGTGAAACACGGCGGGACAACTCGAGTTGCGTGCAGCCGCGGTCCGTTCAGGCGGCGAAGAGCTCGTCCAACGGCACGGCGAGATCGGGCCGTTCGGTCCGCAACATTCCATCGCGAATTTCGCGCATGAGATCGGGTGTGTATACCCAGGCTCTGCGGGTTTGAGGATCGATTACCCAGACATAGGCGACGCCAAAAGAGAGGTAGTCATCGATCTTAAGCTGCATGCGGCTCATGCGATCTTCAGGAGCTAGAATCTCGATGCACAAAAACGGCGGCTGGGTGAAGACCTGCTCTTTTGGCTCCGGGCCCGCAACGACGCATACATCGGGCACGCGAAAGCGGGTCGGGGAGACTTGCAGGCGCTGTTCAATGATGGGGAAGATTCCCCACTCTCGCCGGCGCTGGCGTAAATAGAACCAGAGCTCCTGCTGAATTAGGCTGTGATCCTTCTCTCCCACATTTCTCTCCACCAGGATACCGTCGACATAATCGCAGTCCGGTTCGTACACCGAGCGCAAGTACTCGTCGACCGATATGAGCTGCGGCAAGGCGCTCATAGAAACGATTATGGCACGCCGCCGATCCGCGCTATCTTTGAATCTGTGCCGAAAGCGGACGATCTGCCGCTCGATTCCCGTACGCCCGTGGAGTGGGGCCGCGCGGTGCTGGCCGAACCGATCCCGCTGCTGATCGATCACGCGTTTCTGGAGAAGAAAGCCGCCACCAATGCGATGGAACTGCTGACGCGGTGGCCGAAGGATTGGACCGACGGCTGGGTGGAAACCATGACGGCGGTCGCGCGCGATGAGGCGATTCACCTGGCGCAGGTGATGCGCCTGCTGCTGAACCGGGGCGGACGGCTGGAGCGCTTTCACAGAAATCCCTATGCCAATTCGCTGCGGCTGCTGGTGCGCAAAGGCGAGCCGAGCGAGACTCTGGACCGGCTGCTGGTATCGGCGCTGATCGAAGCACGAAGCTGCGAACGGTTTGGCGTCCTGGCGGAAGCGTCGCAGGATGCGGAACTGGCGGATTTCTATCGCGGGCTGTTGGCTTCCGAATTCGGCCACTACCGCGTATTTCTGAAGCTGGCGCGGGAAATCGAGCAGGCCGAGATCGTGGAGAAGCGATGGCAGGAGATGCTAGCCTCCGAAGCGCGAATACTGGCGGCGGAGCCCAAGGGTCCGCGGATTCATTCGGGGTGGTGAAAGCGGGCTGACCATCAGTCCGACCGACAGCCGGCCGCAGGCTGCCGGCCTGCCCCACAAGTTCACCGGGAGGCGGAACGGATGGCGCGCCGCGTGAAGCGGAAACTCTCCAGGTCGAAGGCCGATTTTCCGTCGAGCACGAGTTGCGTCATGATTTCGCCGACCACGCTGCAGAATTTGAATCCATGGCCGGAGAACCCGGCGGCAACGGCGACAATTCCGGCGTGATCGGGATGGAAATCGAGGATGAAGTGCTCGTCGGGCGTAAACGTGAAGAGGCACGTCTTCATCGCCATGGTGGGGCCGTCGGCATCGGGAAAGTATTTGCGGATCCCGGCGCGCAGCAGCGCTTCGTCTTGCGGATGACACTCGCGGTCCATGGCGTCGGCGTCGCCGCGCTGCGAGAGATGATAGAAGCGGCCGAATTTGAAGCCGGGGACGGAGAAAACCGGGAAGCCGTAGTAGCGGCCGTCGGGCGCCTCCATGTTGAAAATGGGAAACGTGGCAACCTGGAAATGTTCCGGGACGCGCGGCTGCGTCCAGATGAGCACCTGGCGTTCCGGAACCGCGGCGTGCTCGAGCGCGGGAATCAGCGATCGTGTCCAGGGTCCGGCCGAGAGGACCAGCCGCCGCCCGCGGTAGGTTCCGCGATCGGTGGTCACGGCCACCCCGCGGCGGTTGGCGGTCCAGCCGGTCACGCGCTCGCGTCCGTGGACTTCCGCGCCCAATGCGAGCGCGGCGTTGACGTGCGCCACGATGCATCGCTCGGGAAGCAGAAATCCCGAATCGGCCTGGTAGATGCTTACGATGTCTTTGGTGAGCCGATACCCGGGGAATCGCCGGGCGAGCGCGGCGGCGTCCAGGACCTGGTGGGGAAGATGGAAGCGGGCGCAACATCGCAGCACGCCGCGCACAATCGCGCTCCGCTCGTACCCGGCATCGATGCCGCCGCTGATAATCAAAAGGCGCTCTCCGGCGGCGGCTTCAAGCTGCCGCCATAATTCGTAGGACCGGCGAAGCAGCGGGACGTACTGCGGGCCTTCCGCATAGGCGAGGCGGATGATGCGCGTGATGCCGTGCGACGATCCGAGATCGTGCGGGATGTCGAACTGTTCCAGCCCGAGCACGCGGCACCCGCGGCGGGCCGCGTGGTATACGGCGGCGCTGCCCATCCCGCCGACGCCAATCACGATGACATCGAACATATCGCTCACGATTATGCTCCTTGCGCGTCGTGGATTACCATGCAACCTGCCGCCGCCGTACGCACTCTCTCGCGAACAGGTACATCCCCGCCGACCATGCCTGGTCGCGCACGCCCATGGGTTCGGCGGTCTCACCATGGTGCCATTCGTTGAACTGCCCGCGCTGGTTCAGCTCCGCGAGAAGACGCAAAGCGGTTTCGGCTTCGGCCTGGCGGCTGGCCTTCACGAGGGCGGCGGCGTAGAATCCGCCGATGAAGGGCCAGATGCCGCCGTTGTGATATTGATGCGGCAGGTTCAATTCGCCGTAGTAATCGCGCCAATCGGAATCTCCGGGCCGCACGACGGGCGTCAGGCTGCGCATCGGGCAGGAGTCGAGCGAATGACGCGCAATCAGATCGAAAATGGCCTCGCTCCGCGGCGCATCGGCGACACCCGCCAGGATCGCCAGCAGATTGCCCAGGGAGTCGAACCATTCGCCGGCGGCGCGAAAACCGAGATAGGGCAGATAATATTGCTCCGTGACGAGATATTTCTTCTCCGGCACCCAGCGCCGGCGGCCCAACGAGTCGTGAGCCGGATCGCCTTCGGTGCTGAAGCTGTGGGAGATGTGACGGAGCATGTCGCCGTCGCCGCGGTACCAGAGCCACGCGTTGATGCGGGCGGCGGCGCGATCGGCGCGGGCGACGTACCGCGCGGATTCCTCGGCCGGAAATAAGGGCGCGGCCATCCGCAGGGCCAGGACGTAGAGGCAGTTCAGGTAGAGTCCTTTGCCGCGGGTACAGAAAAGATCCTGCCAATCGGCCGATTCCTGCATGCTGACAAGGCCGCTCTGATCGACGTCCTGGCATTCGTACCAGGCCAGGACTTCGCGCATGAGCGCGGCGTCCGGAGCCCGGAGAGCATTGCCGACGATCCACCACAGCCCGCTATCGGCATACGCACGGAAATTTGGAAGCATACTGGGCGCGTCGACATTGTTGGGGATGGCACCGGCGGGGGTGCGCCGGCCGGCGAGCGTTCGAAGGCTGGCGTCGAGCGCGCGCTCGATTTCGTCGTCGCCGCTGAAACGCGCGCCCAGCAGGGCGATCATGCTATCACGCGCCCAGATCTGGCGATGGCCGAGGACTGCTCCCGATGCCTGCAAGCCGGCGGGGCGGCAACAGCGGCGCAAAGCCGCGATGGCGTCGGGCACAATGGCGTCGGCGAGGTCCAACTGAATATTCTAAACAACCGGGTGAAGAGAGGAGTCAGGAGACAGGAGTCAGTTGCCGATGCGCGCGGCCAGCATGGAGACCGATCCGCCGTCGATGCCGTCGACGGGGAAGGTAATCTCGTCGGAGGATTGGCGCGCCGCCAGCACGTAGAGGAGCGGCAGAAAGTGGTCGGGCGTGGGGATGGAGAGCGCCGCATCGCGCCCCAGTTTGCGGTAATCGACGAGCGGCGAGACCTCGCCGGCGAGCATCATTTCACGGGCCTGTTGCTCGAAACGCGCGGCCCAATCGTAAGGCCCTTGCAGTTGTCCGCCCCAGTCATAGGCGCGGAGATTGTGCACCAGGTTCCCGCTGCCGGCGATCAGGACGCCCTCCTCGCGCAAGGGGGCGAGGCGGCGTCCGAGATCGAAGTGGAAGGCCGCGGGAGACCGCTCATCGATACTCAACTGGACGACGGGAATATCGGCCTCCGGGTAGAGATGGCGGAGCACCGACCACGCGCCGTGATCGAGGCCCCAACTCTCATCGAGGGCGACCGGGAGCGGGGCCAGTAGTTCCTGCACCCGGCGGGCGAGGGCGGGATCGCCGGGTGCGGGATAGCGGACCTGGTACAATTCGGGCGGAAAGCCGCCGAAATCGTGGATCGTCCGCGGCGCGGTGCTCACGGTAACGCCGGTCTCGGGCACGAACCAGTGCGCGGAAATGCAGAGCACGGCCTTGGGCCGGGGTGTCTCCTCGCCGATTTTGCGCCACGCTTCGGTATAGCGATTGACCGCAAGCGCGTTCATGGGATTGCCGTGCCCGAAGAAAAAGACCGGCAGCGCAGCCATGGATTACGCCTTTTTGATGCCCTGCGCGTCGATGGACATCTTGACTTCCTCGCCAACCAGGACGCCGCCGGCTTCCAGCGCCACATTCCATCCCAGACCAAAGTCCTTGCGGTTGATCTTGCCGGTGGCGGTGGCGCCGACGCGCACGTTGCCCCAGGGGTCCTTGGCCTCCGGTGAAGGTCCTTCCACGCGCAGGGTGACTTCCCGGGTGACGCCGTGGATGGTCAGGTCGCCGCGGACGACGAGTTCTCCGTCCTCGGCCGTTACAGACTTGCTGCGGAACGTGATTTGCTGGTATTTCTCGGAATCAAAGAAATCGGGGCTTTTGAGGTGCTGGTCACGGTCGGGATCATTGGTGCGCAGCGAGGCAACCTCGATGGTCGCGTCGATACTGGAATTGGATGGATTCTCGGGGTCGTTCGTGAATGTGCCGGAGACTTTGGAAAACTCGCCGTGGACATTGGCGATCATCATGTGGCGCACGGTGAAATGCGCCGCCGAATGGGCCGGATCGATCTGGTACGTGGTCTGGGACATCGTGATCTCCTTCTCCTTCAATTACGCGTCACAACAATAGATGTTATCACAAGCAAAATGGTTTCAAGACGGATTCCGAGGGAGCCTCCGGTGCGATTGCCGACGCAGCCGGCGCACCGGCCACGGTTATTCTATCCGGGCTTTCTCGCGGCAGCAATGCGGGCAGGCTGCAGGTTAGTTCGCCGCATCCACCAAAGTCGATCTTGCCTGCCCGGCCCGGCTGTCGTAACGTTATTTTCGCCGAATTTTCCTCTAAGGAGCTGAAATGCGCAGATGCCTCATCATTCTCGGAGCCGTGTCGCTGGCCGCGGTATCCGCCCATGCCCAGGCTGGACAATGTAATGGCATGACACCGGGCCAGCTTACCAGCCTCAACGGATTCGTGCCGTTTCCAGCCGGAAATCTGTGGAACACCGACATCTCGGCAGCGCCGGTCGATCCCAATTCCGCGAACTACATCAATTTCATCGGCGCCAGCACGACGGTGCATGCCGATTTCGGATCGGGCCTGTACAACGGGCAGAGTATCGGCATTCCCTATCAGGTCGTCTCGGCGGCGCAGGCGAAAGTGCCGATCAAACTGGGCGCATACGCGAGCGAAGACGACGCTGGACCCATGCCGATCCCGTCCAACGCCTTGATTGAAGGCTATCCGAAACCGGGCAACGGCGACCGTCATGTGCTGGTGCTGGAGAAAGACAGCTGTTGGCTGTACGAGTTGGGCAATGCCCGCACAACCTCGACCGGATGGTCGGCCGATGCGGCGGCGGTGTTCGACATGACTATCAACGAGCAGCGTCCCTATACCTGGACATCGGCGGATGCGGCCGGTCTCCCGATCTTCGCCGGCCTGGCGCGGTATGACGAAGTGGCGGCGGGAGCCATCCGCCATGCGCTCCGCTTCACCATTCCGACCACCCAGCGGGCATTCACTCCGCCGGCGTCGCATTGGGCGTCGTCGGTGACGAATCCGAACGCACCGCCGATGGGCCTGCGGCTGCGGCTGAGGGCGGGCTTCGATATCTCCGGATTCTCCAAAACCAACCAGGTAATCCTGACGGCGCTCAAGATATACGGCCTGATCCTGGCCGATAACGGCAGCGCCATTTACATCAGCGGCGCCCCGGATCCGCGATGGAGCAACGACGACCTGCACAACCTCGGCAAGCTCACCGCCTCCGATTTCGAGGTAGTGCAGATGACGAATATCTATACTCCGGCGAATGTTCCGGCCGGTCCGGCGCCAACGATATCGAGCTTTACGGCCAATCCCTCCAGCCCCGCGGCGGGCCAGGCGGTGACCCTGAGCTGGACGGTTGCGAACAGCGAGTACATTATCGTGACGCCGCAGGCGGGGGCGGTTCGCGGAAACAGCGTGGTGGTGGTGCCGAACGCGGGCAAGACGACGTTTACGCTGGAAGCCACCAATCAGTTCGGGCGAACCACGAAATCGGTAACGGTGAACGTCCCGTAGCCGGCGCGCGCGGCTGGCCGCTCAGACGCTGTTCACGCCGGACGCCAGGAACCCGCCGTCCACGACGATGCATTGCCCGGTGATGAAACTGGCGGCGTCGGAGGCCAGCAGGACGGCCGGACCGACCAGTTCCGCGGCATCGCCGAAGCGGTTCATGGGCGTGCGCAAGCGCAGCTCCCGCCCGCGATCCGTGCCATCGAGCAGAGCGGCGTTCAGATCGGTGCGAAAGACTCCCGGGGCAATCGCATTCACATTGATATGATCTTTGGCCCACTCGACGGCGAGGCTTCGGGTCAGAGCCAGCACCGCACCCTTAGAGGCGGCATACGGCGCCACCTGGACGAGGGACACGAAAGAATTGAGCGATGCAATATTGATGACGCGCCCGCGCCCGGTCGCGGCCAGCGGGCCATGAAACGATTGGCAGGCGCGGAGCATGCCGGTCAGGTTGATGTCGAACAGGGCATTCCATTCGCGCTCGGTGACATCGACGGTGGGTTTGCGAAAAATCTGGCCGGCGGCGTTCACCAGCACGTCGATGCGGCCCATTTGCGCCAACACGGCATCGCGAAACTCATCCACGGAATTCCGCGACGCGATGTCGCAAGCCATGCGGATGGTGCGCGAACCGGCTGCTTCCACCTCCGCGCTCACTTCATCCACCAGCTCGGCGCGGCGTCCGGTTGCGACCACCTCGGCGCCGGCTTCCGCCAGTCCGATGGCGAGGCGCCGGCCGATTCCGGAGGTCCCGCCGATCACCACGGCCACGCGCCCGGCCAGGTCCATCAGGTTCTTTCGAGCCATCAGGGGTATTCTAACGTGCTCCAGGCAATTTCGAGGGTAGCGCGCCAACCGGCGCGCGGCCGATTTCCACCGCCCACGCGAACCTCCTCGTCGTGGAAATAAACTCAGTCGCCGAACTGGACTTCGTAGCTCTGGGCACGCGCGGCTGCTTTGCGGCGCCGGTCGTTGCGCGCGTTACGCCAGTTGACGCGGGGCATGAACAGCGTTTCATCGATGCGGTGGCGATACCGGATGGCGATGTTCAACAGGGAATCCAGCAGCGCCGTGGAGAGCGGGTGCGGCTGGAGTCCGAGCTCCGTCAATCTGGAGTGCCGGGCGTTGTAGTAGTGATTCTCGGCCTCCACTCGCGGATCGGGCAAATGGTCGATCTCCACCTCGAGACCCATCTTCTTGCCGGCGTCGCGAACCATGTGGGCCAGTTCCAAAACCGAGAATTGCTCGGTGAACTGGTTGAATACGCGGCATTCACCGGGACGCGCCGGATTCAGGCAGGCCAGCTCGACGCAGCGAACCGTGTCACGAATGTCCAGGTAGCCGCGCGTCTGCCCTCCCTTGCCGTAGACCGTGAGCGGATGGCCCACGGCTGCCTGCACGCAGAAGCGGTTCAGCACGGTGCCAAAGACTTCGTCATAATCGAACCGGTTGATCAGGGCCTCGTCGAGCATCACTTCCCGGGTGGAGTTGCCGTACACCACGCCCTGGTTCAGATCGGTGGCGCGAAGCCCCCAAATCCGGCAGGCGAACATGATGTTGTGGCTGTCGTGGACCTTGGAAAGGTGATAGAAGGAGCCGGGCTGCTTGGGAAATGGCAGGACATCGGAACGGCCGTTGTGTTCGATCCGGATGTAGCCTTCTTCGATATCGATGTTGGGAGTGCCATACTCCCCCATGGTGCCCAGCTTGACCAGGTGACAGTCCGGACAGAATTCCCGCAGAGCGAACAACAGGTTCAAATTGCCGACCACGTTATTGGACTGCGTGAAGACGGCATGTTTCCGATCGATCATCGAATACGGAGCCGACCGCTGTTCGGCGAAATGCACTACCGCCTCGGGTTCGATCTGCTGCATGGCCGAGGAAAGAAATTCGTAGTCCGTGATATCCCCCGTGAAAAGCTCGATTGGATTCTCGGAATACTGGCGCCAGACGCGCAGCCGCTCGGCCATAGTCTGGATGGGGGTCAATGTCTCTACGCCGAGTTCGTGATCCCATTGCCGGCGCGCGAAGTTGTCGATGACAGATACGGAGTGGCCTTTCGCGGATAAATACAGAGCCGTAGCCCAGCCGCAGTAACCATCCCCTCCGAGTACGCAAATCCTCATGTGAACCGTCCTTGTACTCCTGGGAAATTATATTGTCTTCGGACGCTTCACTCAGACCCCGCCGCAATATTGCGGTCTAGCGCAACCGCTGGCAAATCAGGCACATATGTAAGGCAATCCCCACCTGATCGACACTCGCGCTGAGATGTCCGGAAGCAGTCTCCGCTGTATCTTAACAATAATATCCGAGATCAGGACTAGCCCTTCTGGGCTAATCCGCACGTTTGCCGAGAATTAACGCATTTCCAATCAACAAGAAAAATGGAACTTAACTAACGGTTGGCCGAATTCGTCACTTAATTGTCACCACCATGCCGGTGGTGCTCATGATCGTGGTTGTGAGGATGGCCCTGCTCGTCGTGGGTGACCGGGATGGCGCAGCCGTTTTCGGAAATGGCGCAACCCACGTGTTCGAATTGGACCGTGGTGTGAGAAATGTGGAACTGATCGGCGAGAACGGTGTTGACCCGCCGCAGGATGGCGTCGCTGGAAGACGGCGGCACATCCTCGATGATTACGTGGCAGCTCAGCGCGTGGGTGTGCGATCCGAGACTCCAGATATGAAGATCGTGAACGTCCAGGACACCCTCGACCTTTCGCATCGAGGTTGTCACATCCTGCAACTTCAGGCCCCGGGGCAGGCCTTCCAGCAGGATATTCAGCGACTCGCGGATGATATCCCACGCGGTCCAGACGATCAGAATAGCGATCACCATGGAAAGCAGCGGGTCTACCTGCGACCAGCCGCTGTAACGAATCACCAGCGCGCCGGCGATGATCGCCACCGAGCCCAACGCGTCGCCGAGCATATGCACGAAGGCGCTGCGTACGTTCAGATCGTGCCGGCTGGCCTGCCGCAGCGCCAGCATGATTCCGCCATTGAGCAACAGGCCCAGGGTCGCCACCGCCATCATGACGTATTCCGCGACCGGCTCGGGAGTGCGCAAACGGAGGATGCTTTCGTAGAGAATCCAGAGCGAGAGCGCCAGCAGAGTCAGGGCATTGACGAAAGCCGCCAGGACACCCGCGCGATGATATCCGTAAGTCTTGGTTTCGTCGGCGGGCTTGGATTGCAGGTAGAAGCCGAACCAGGCTAAAAGCAGGGCCAGGGCATCGGTGAAATTATGTCCGGCGTCGGAGAGCAGCGCCAGGGAATGCGCCCGCAAACCGGCGAAGACCTCCACGGCGACGAAGAGGAATGTGGCCGTCAGACTCCATCGCAACACGTTGCCGGTACCGGCGCGGTAGTCGTGCGCATGCGAGTGCATCTATATCTTCAGTGTAGGACAGTCGCGGCGAGCCGTCTGCCGGGAATCGACAGGGCCAGAAGACGGCCGCCTGCTTTACCGCACTTCAAACCAGATCGGCATAATGCGCAGGTAGCCGCCTTTCATCCAGGCGTGGAACGGAACCCGGCCCATCACGTCGTGCAGCCTGGCTTGAAGCACGCTATCCGCGGAACGCTGCCGCAGCAGAAGATCGAGATAGCTCTCTTTAGCCGGATACAGCAATATCGACACGTTTTCCGAAGCGGGGATGCCGGCCTTCTGTTTGACCAGATCAATGGCCGTATCGATGCCGCCCAATTGGTCCAGCAGACCGTTGTTCTTGGCTTGCGATCCGAGCCAGACGCGGCCCTGCGCCACGGGCTGTATGTCATCCACCTTGCGATGGCGCGCCGTAGCCACCTTCTCCAGAAAATCCTGGTAGCTTTCGTCGATGCCGTTCTTCAGAAGCTGTCGTTCCTCGGGCGAGAGCGGGGTGTATTCGGAATCGATATCGGCATGTTTGCCGCGGTCCACGCTGTCCTCGGTGATGCCGAGCTTGTCGTAAAGGCCGTGCAGGTTCGGTTTCCCGAATACGACGCCGATGGAGCCGGTCTCGGTCTCCGGATATGCCACGATCGGATCCCCGGTCATGGCCATGTAATACCCGCCGGACGCGGCCACGTCCGACATCGAAATCACCATCGGCTTCTTCTTGCTCAGGAGGTTCATTTCCCGCCACATCTCGTCGCTGGCCGTGACTTCGCCGCCGGGTGAATCGATCCGCACCACGACTCCCTTGATCTGCGAATCGCCGCCGACGTCGCGAAGCACCTTGTCGAATCCGTACGAAGTGAGCGCGGCTTCCCCCGAGCCGTCGTCGCCGGGCGAGCCGCGGACAATATCGCCTTCGGCCACCACCATCGCGATCTTCCGCTTGCCCGGCAGCCCGGCGGCTTCCGGCGGCACTTTCACGTAATCCGCAATCGGCACGCGCTTCGGCTGGACGTTCAGCCGATTCTTGAGATCGCTCCACATTTCGTCGGCGAAACTGAGCTGATCCACCAGTCCGGCGGCCAGGGCCTGCCTGGCGGTGAACGGGCCGCGGTCGATGATACCGCGGACATCATCGGAGCTTTTGTGGCGCGCGGTCGCGATGCGGTCCACCAGGTTGCCGTACAGCCCGTCGACCACGCTGTTGATCACTTCGCGGGTTTCGGGGCTCATATCGGCGCGGGTGAACATATCGCCGAAGTCCTTGTACTTGCCGGCGTGCTCGACATCCACGCTGACTCCGAGCTTCTCGAGCGCGTTGTGGAAGTACATCAGCTCGGCGTGCATGCCTTTGAGCATGAGCGTCTCGGAGGGTCCGATATAGATGCGGTCGGCGGCCAGCGCCAGGTAGTACTCGCGCGCTCCGGGATTGCGCAGATAGGCGACAACCGGCTTGCCCGATTTGCGGAATTTCTCGATGTCGCCGCGGATTTCTTCGGCGCGGGCCCAGCCGATGGTCAGGTTCTCGGGCTCGACGACGACGGCGCGGATATGCCAGTCGGACGCTGCTTTGCGCAACGCCATCCAGATATTCGTGACCGTGGGAGCGGCTTCATCGCCCAGGAAGCCGGGCATATCGATACCGGCCTTTTCCGGAACGTCGCCCGACAGCCGCAGCACCAGTGCCGAATTGGAGTCTACGGTGGGAGGCTTTTGCGAGTAATGAATCGCAATCAGAACCACAGCCACGGCCGCGAGAATCGTCAGCAGGATGCCTGATACCAAGCCTACAAAGAACTTAGCCATGCTACTCCGACGGTAGCACACGATTCTCGCGGCCAGACCCGTTTTCCGGGCTGATGGTTACCGATTCAATGTGAAGGTTACGACGATTTCGTCTATAACCTCGACCGGGTGTCCGTTGAGCAGAGTGGGCTGATAGACCCACTGCCGTACCGCGTCCACCGCCGCCTGGATCAGGAGCGGATTGCCCGATTGCACGGTGAGCCCGCGGATGCGGCCATCGGTGCCGATGATGCCGGTCAGTCTCACCATTCCCGAAACACCCGCCCGTCGGGCGATATCCGGGTAGCGTGGGTCGACACGGTGCACCAGGACCGGGTCCTTCACGATGCCGCCGACCTTCAGGAGAGGGACAGGCGCCGGTTCTGCCCTGCGCGGCTCGACCGGGTGAGATGTGGGCCGCG
>Ga0335078_10012714_pt1 | contig 12473 bp, 9 predicted proteins | sample Lox_Sample_32_FD_206711 | JGI IMG/M metagenome (GOLD analysis project Ga0335078, IMG submission 206711) | Soil microbial communities from Loxahatchee National Wildlife Refuge, Florida, United States - Lox_Sample_3.2 | ecosystem: Environmental > Terrestrial > Soil > Wetlands | place: USA: Florida... | reverse complement strand
GTGGCATTCCGCTTCGGCGCCGAACCCGCCCATTACGCTCTCGAGGGCAGCGTCGCCATCACCGGCGCGCTCGTCCAGTGGGTGCGCGATAATCTCGGCTTGATCGCGCGCAGCCCCGAAATCGAAGCTCTGGCCCGCACCGTCGAGGACAACGGCGGCGTTTACTTCGTGCCCGCCTTTTCCGGCCTGTACGCGCCCTATTGGAAGCACAATGCGCGCGGCGTGATCGCCGGCCTGACCCGCTACAGCAACCGCGGCCACCTGGCGCGCGCCGTGCTCGAAGCCACCGCCTTTCAGACCCGCGAAGTGGTGGAAGCCATGGAACGCGACGCCGGCATTCCGGTGAACGTCCTTCGCACCGATGGCGGAATGGTCGACAACGAACTGCTCATGCAGTTTCAGGCCGATCTGCTCGATCGCCCCGTCGTCCGCCCGTCCGTGAAGGAGACTACCGCCCTCGGCGCGGCGTATGCGGCGGGCCTGGCCGTGGGCTTCTATCGCAACCTGGAAGAGTTAAAAAGTTACTGGTCGGCGGACCGCACCTGGCGGCCGGCGATGGATCCGTCGCGCCGCGAGCGCCTGTACCGCTTCTGGAAGAAAGCCGTCGAGCGGTCGTTCGACTGGCTGGAGGATTAATACGCGCCGGAGGAGTAACCCAAGCCGGAGGAATAAAACATATGGATAAGCGCGTTATCGGCGAGTTCATGGGCACGTTGGTGCTCATCCTGATGGGCAACGGCGTGGTTGCCAACGTTCTGCTGAAAAAATCCAAAGGCGAGGGCGCCGGCTGGATGGTGATCGCCACCGGGTGGGGCCTGGCCGTCATGCTGGGCGTCTTCACCGCCATCGCCTTCGGCAGTTCCGACGCCCACCTGAACCCTGCTTTTACCCTCGGAGTGGCCGTAGCCTCGGGAGATTTCACCAAGCTCGTGCCCTACGCCCTGGCGCAACTGGCCGGCGCCATCGCCGGCGCGTCGCTCGTCTGGATCTTCTACTTTCCGCATTGGCCCGAAACCCCTGAGCCGGATCTCAAGCGCGCCTGCTTCTGCACCTCGCCGGCCATCCGCTGGCCGATCTTCAACCTCGTCAGCGAGGTGATCGGAACCTTCATCCTGGTTCTGGTGGCCTCGGCCATCTTCTCCAAAGCCGTCGCGGCGGCCGGCCCCGCGGCAGGGCTTGGACCCTACCTGGTCGGCAGTCTCGTGTGGGGCATCGGACTGAGCCTCGGAGGCACCACCGGCTACGCCATCAACCCGGCTCGCGATCTCGGCCCGCGCATCGCTTACGCCATTCTGCCCGTCTCCAGGAAAGGCGATCCGGATTGGAGCTATGCCATCGTCCCCATACTCGGTCCGCTGATCGGCGGCGCGCTCGCCGGTGCGGTCGCCCGCTGGGCGGGATTCTGAAAACCGTGAGTCCGGTTCCTGCGCGCCGCTACGCCAGGTCGAACTTCTCCTGGTGCAGTTGCGGATCGCCGCTCCCGGGTGCGGTCGCGCGGGTGGGATTCTGACGAGCCGCGCCCACTTTTCGCACCGCTTCCTTCGCGCGGCTCCTTCCGCTCAACTACGCCAGGTCGAACTTTTCCTGGTGCAGTTGCGGATCGCTCTTGACGATCACCGTCCGCCCCAGGATCTCTTCCAGTTCCTGCAAGTACGAATTCTGATTCGATTTCAACAGCCGCGCCACTTCCGGATTCACCCGCAGAAGCACGTCCTTGCCTTCCACCGCGCGAGCCAGCTTCTGCGCCTCCTGCAGGATCTCGCCGATCAGCGTCTGCGGGCTCTTCACGTATCCCGCGCCTTCACAGTACGGGCACGGGATGCAGAGCGTGCGCTCCAGGCTCTGTTTCACGCGCTTGCGGGTGATCGCCACCAGTCCGAAATCGTTGAACTGCAGAATCTTGTACGGAGCGCGGTCGGCCCGCATGGCCTCTTCGAGCGCCTGCATCACCTTCTGCCGGTTCTTGCGCTCGTCCATGTCGATGAAGTCCACCACGATGATCCCGCCCAGGTCGCGCAGGCGGATCTGCCGCACAATCTCCTTCACCGCATCCGTATTGGTCTTGACGATGGTGTCCTCCAGCCGGTTGGACTTGCCCACGTACTTCCCGGTGTTGATGTCGATGGCCACCAGCGCTTCGGTCTGGTTGATCACGATGTGCCCGCCGGATCTCAGCCACACCTTGGGACGTAACGCCTTCTCCAGCTCCGCGGTGATGTTGAACTCGTCGAAGATCGGGTTCGCGCGCGTGTACAGCTTCACGCGGCCCACCAGCGCCGGCTGAAAGCGCTGCACGAAGCGCAGCACGTTCTCGTAGGTCTCCTCGTTATCCACCCAGATGCTCTTAAACGCGCTGGTCAGCTGGTCCCGCAGAACCCGCTCCACCACGTTCAGGTCGTGATGGATCAGCATCGGCGCCGGCCTCCGCTCGGCCTTCTGCCGCATGTCCAGCCACATGTTGTACAGGAACATCATGTCCGCGCGCAGCTCCTCTTCGGTGCGGCCGTCGCCCGCCGTGCGCACGATGTAGCCGCCCGGAATTCCCGTGCGGTTGCTCTGCAAAATGCGTTTCAGGCGCAGGCGCTCTTCGTCGCTCGGAATCTTGCGCGAAACCCCGATGTGGTCCACCGTGGGCATGTAAACCAGGAACCGGCCCGGCAGGGCGATGTGCGAAGTGATGCGCGCCCCCTTCTGGCCCAGGGGCTCCTTGGCAATCTGAACAATGATCTCCTGCCCTTCCCGAAGCAGGTCGCTGATCGAAGGCCCGGTCCGGTCGGGGCGGCTTTCACCGGCGTTGCGCGGAGCCGAAACGGTTCGCTGCTGATCGCCCCGCGGACCTTCCTGCGGCCGCATTTCCGGACGCCCCGGCTGGCCTTCCTGCCCCCGCCCGTCGGGACGTCCGCCCTTGCGCCGCATCCGCCGCGAAACCCGGTGCTCCAGGTAGCGCGGATTCTGTTCCCGCAAAGTCGCCGTGAGGCTGGTGGGAATGCGCGCCGGCTCGGGACCTTCGTCTACGGGAGGCTGTTCTTCGACAGCCGGAGCCTCCGTGGCATCGCCCGCTTCGGCTTCCGGACCCGCGCCAACCGGTTCGGACGCTCCTGGTTCGCCGCCTTCTCCCGTCTCATCGGCTTCGCCTCCCGCCGATTCCTCGGACATATCCAGCGGCTCGGCGGCATCGGTCGGAGTGACTTCGAGATCCTCGGCGATCTCGGCCGCTGCGGTTGCCTCGGCGGCGCCCGTCTCGTGCGCAGTCTCGGCGGCTGCGGCGGCTTCTTCCGCCTCCTCCGCGGCTTCCTCCGCGGCCTCTTCCACGGCTTCGGCTAACTCGGAAAGCGCCCCCGTCTCTTCCGCCTCTTCCGGCAGGCTCGCGGAAGCGGCAGCGGCTTCGCCCGGCTCGGCGTGCGCCTCGGTCTCCTCCTCTTCCAGCCGGCTTTCCGCCGCGGCGCCGGCTTCGGCAGCCTCGGCTACCGCTTCCGCTTCGGCCGCCTCTTCCAGCGCCGCTTCCACCAGGGTTTCTTCCGCTAAGACTTCAGCCACCTGGGCTTCCACTTCCTCTTCGGTGGCTGCGGCGTCTGCCGCCTCGGCGGCCTCCGCGCGGAAAAGCGCCTCGGAAGCCTCTTCCTCATCTTCCCCGGTCAGGATCGGTGCGGCTTCCGGTTCCTCCTCGTTCTCCGCATGCGTGTACTTGGCCAGCGATTCGCCGGGCAGAACGAAGAAGTCGTCCGGCGCCGGTTCGCGCGCCGATTCCCGCGACGGTGGCGCGGCGGGCGGCTGTGAACTTGCAAGCGGCGCGGCAGGCATCTCGCTTGGCCGCCCGGCAATCGGCGCACGGCCGCCTCCGGGTGAATAAAACTTGGATTCCGGCAGGCCTCGTCCCCCGCCTCTTTGCCCGCCGCGCCGCCGCCGCGACCGCCGTCCGCCGCGCCGGTCGCGGTCGTCCCGTCGTTGCTGGTCGTTGAAATGCCCCGGTCCGTGATGGTGCACGGGCCCCGCAGCCGGCGCAAACGGAGCAGCGGCGGAAGCCGCCTCCGGCCCGGCCGCAGTCTCCACGGCCGGCGCTCCTTCAGCCGCCGGAGCCGTTTCCAACGCCCCTTCCGGTGCCGCGGTCGCCATGCTTGCAACCGGTGTTTCCACCGCCTCTGGCGCAGCCGCCTCGCCGCTCCCGCCGGCCGGTATAACCAGGGCCGGCGGCATCACCTGCGGTGGCGGCGTCCGGTCCAGCTTCAGGACCTTCTCCTCCACGCTGGTGACAATCTTGTCGTACTCTTCGTTGTCTTCGAAGAAGTCCGAGACGTACAGAAATGCGTCCCGCTCGAGGCCTATATCGACGAATGCCGACTGCATGCCCGGTAATACCCGGGTCACGCGCCCCTTGTGAATGCTGCCGGCCAGCGAATATTCGTTTTCACGCTGATGGAAAATTTCCACCAGTTGATCGTCTTCCATCATCGCCACGCGTGTTTCATGGCGGTTGGACGAAATTACCAACTCCTTGGACATCGACACCTCCCAGGGAGCGCGGCAAGATCGTGAAAGAAGGTAAGTAGTCCCCTGCGTGGCTTCCGGTTGCTCCAACCGGGAGCCACCGGACTGAACTGCTTGCAGAACTCACGCCAGCCGGAAGTGGAGACGCAAACCTCGAACACCATCCGGCGGGGAACCGGCCTCTTTCGCCGGGAACGGCGTTCGTTACACCGCCGCCCCGGGGGTCTCTACAGGCTCCCGATTAAACTCGTTCACTCCTTCGAGCCGGCCGGCTTGCCTCTACTCACCCAAGGCCATCCCGGCCGCCCGGACTGCTCTAATTCACAAATCTTCTGAGGCGGACGTTGTTTACCAGACCGACCGCCATAAACATCGACCACACACTGGATCCCCCGGCGCTCATAAACGGAAGGGGAATGCCGGTAACCGGCATCTTCCCCGCCACCATCCCCACATTCACCAGAACGTGAAACAGCAGCAGGCCTGCCACTCCCATGCAAATGTACATGCCTACCCGGTCGGGCGCCGTTTGCGCATTCTGCACGATGCGCATTATCATCACAAAGAACAACGCCAGGACAATCACCACACCGACGAACCCATGTTCTTCGGCATAAGCCGAAAAAATGAAGTCCTTGTGCGGCACCGGCAGAAACCGAAGCTGCGTCTGCGTTCCCCCGGTGACGCCCTTTCCCCACATCCCGCCATGCCCTACGGCGATCTGCGACTGAATCAACTGGTAACCGGTACCCTGCGGATCCCGATCCGGGTCCAGGAAGCCGGTCAACCGCGCCTTCTGGTAATCCTTCATGAAGTGATAGCCCACCGGAAGCACGACCACCGACATAACCGCAATCAGAGCCACATACTTCCACCGCAATCCGGCGATAAAAGCCCCCACCACCAGCACTGCGATATAGGTGAGCGAAGTCCCCAGGTCGGGCTGAATCAAAACCAGAGCCCCGGGAACCATCACCAGGCACGCCAGTTTCAACATGTCCCAGATTTCCAGGTCGTCCGTCTTTAATTCCGTCAGGTAGCGTGCCACCAACAATATTATCACCAGCTTTACGAATTCCGATACCTGCAAGTGGAAACCGCCGCCCAGCGGAATCCAGCGCCGCGAGCCGAATGCCGACTCGCCCAGCAGGTACGTTCCCAGCAGCGCGATCACGCTTCCCACGTACAGCATCGGCACATAATGCAGCACCGTGTGGTAGTCCGTGGCCAGCACTGCCCACATCAGCAGCAGCCCGCCCCCCACGTAGAAAATCTGCTTCCACCAAGCGCTGTGAAAACTCGTGCCCATCGTGGCGCTGTAAATCTGCAGCACGCCCACGCCGCAAATGAACAGCACGATGGTGAGCAGCGTCCAGTCGATATCGCGTAGCGAAAGGTGCCGCGTCATCCTATTTCTTTCCGCCCGCCGGCGCTACCGCTTCCGCTTCCGCCCCTTGCACGGCCGCTGGCGCCGAAACCGCCGGCGGAGCTGCCGCCCCGACCACCTCTCCCGGCCCCGGCAAACCCAGCCCGCCCATCGCTGCCAACCTCTCTTTATCCTGCTGCAGCATCGACAGCCGCGCTTTCTTGTCGAAGTACGCTTTGATCACGTCCCGCACGATCGGCGCTGCCAGCGGGCCTTCCCCGCTGTGCTCCCAAAGCGCCACCACCGCGATTTCCGGCGCCGCGCGCGGCGCAAATCCCACGAACCACCCGTTCTCCTTCAGGTTCTCGCCCGAGTGGTGCGTCTTCATGTACTCGTACGAAGCCACTTGCGCCGTCCCGGTTTTGCCGCAGACTTCGATTCCCGGAATCCTCGCCCGCACCCCCGTTCCATACTCGTTCACCACCCCGTACATGCCGTCGATCACGTCTTTCAGGTTGTCGGGGTTGAAAGACCATTCGACCGTCCGGAACTTCTTGCCCGCGATATCGACCAGGTGCGGCTGATGCCACACCCCGCCCATGGCGATGCCGCTGATCGCTCGCACCATTTGCAGAGGCGTCACGATCAAAGCGCCCTGTCCGATCGCCACCGACGGCGTGTCCCCCGCAAACCATTTCTGCCGCTGCGTCTGCATCTTCCACTGCGCCGATGGCATCAGGCCCGGCTTTTCCTGCGGAAGGTCAATCCCGGTCAACTGCCCATACCCCACCAGGTTGCCGTAGTAGGACATGTTGTCGATGCCCATCCGGGAGCCCATGGTGTAGAAATAGGTGTCGCACGAACGGACAATCGCATTGTGCAGGGAGATCGTGCCGTGCACCTCGTGGCATTTGTAAAAGTGTCCGTATAAAGTAACGCCTCCCGCGCAGTGCACCGTCGTCGTATCGTCCATCGTTCCGGTTTCCAGGCCCGCCAGCGCCACGATCGGCTTGAACGTCGAGCCGGGCGCCTGCTGCGCCTGTATGGCCCGATTCAACATGGGGTTATCGGGATTGTTGGCAATCTCGTTCCAATCCTTCCGGTTGATATGGCCGCCGGCGAATTTGTTGGGATCGAAATTCGGGTGGCTGGCCATCGCCAGCACTTCCCCGGTACGTGGATCGAGCGCCACCACAGCCCCGTTCTTGCCTTCCAAAGCCAGCTCCGCCACCACCTGGAGATCCAGATCGATCGTCAGCTTGAGGTCCTTGCCGGGAATCGCAGGTTTCAATTTGAGAACCTGCTTGACCGTTCCGCGATTGTCCACCACCACCTGCCGCTGCCCGTCCACCCCGGTCAGCCAGTCGTTGTACTGCCGCTCGATTCCGAATTTCCCGATGATCGAACCGCGGTCATACTTGGCAAACTCCGGCGCATCCAGTTCCGCTTCGCTGATTTCTCCCGTGTACCCGATCACGTGCGCCAGCATCCCGTTCTGCGGATACAGCCTCTGCTGCGCCTCGATCTTCACCATCTCGGGAAAGAAATCCGCGTGCGAATCGACGAACGCCAGGTCCGACGGCGTCAGCTCGTCCTTGATCTTGATCGGTACGTATTTCGGCTCCGTCTGGAATCGCTCGACTTTCAACAGAAGGTCGGAATAGTCCAGGTCGAGACCCTGCGCGATAGCGCGCAAGTGCTCCATTTTCAGCGACTCGCGCGCAAGAATCAGGCTGAACGACGAGCGGTTGTCCACGATCACCCGTCCGTCCCGGTCGAGAATCTTTCCGCGCGGCGCCAGGATCGGAATCGACTTGATGCTGTTGGCCTGTGCCTGTTGATCGTAGAAATCCGGATTCTGCACCTGGAGCTGCCAGAAGCCTGAAATCAGAAACAGGAAAACCACCACCGACACGTATTGGAAAACGGCAATCTTCCCCGCCGCGAAGTGCGTATCGTCGCGCAGCGCCGGCTTTTCCGACGCCTTCTCTTCGAGATTCGGGTCAACCGGTGGAAGGATCACAAAACAGCGGTGAGGCGCTCCTCTCCCAATTTTATCGCGTCCGGGCCAATCCTTGTGCGGCTATCTGTGCGGGCCGCCCCGCCGCGAGGCCCCTAGCCCTGTCCACCTCCGGCAGCAGCACGGCGCCGCACCCAGGCTTCGGTTCTGCGCTTGCAACTTTGCCTCCCGCCCTGGCCCGCGGGGAGACGAGGCCCCTACCCTGTCCGCCTCCGGCAGCAGCACGGCGCCGCCCCGGGCTTCGCTTCTGCCCCCCGGCTTTGCCGGCCACTCTGGCACGGGGAAAGGACGGTCTTTGGTCGCCGGCCGGCCGCTATCGGACCCAAGCCACGCCGCGTCCAGGCTCCACGGTCCGCCTCCTGTTTTTGTACCCTCCACCGGCCGGTGACCAAGTTTGCAAAATGGATCCCCTTCCAGATCTGCCGCTTCCAGCCCCATCCAGCGGCTCGCCGCTTTCTCGCGTGCTACACGTGAGCCTTGGAAAGGAAAAGCCGATGTCCCATCGTTCCCTACGCCAGATCGAACCCCCCGACGAGCTTGCCCGCCTCCGCGAAGACCTCGTCGCCTTCTATCGTCCCGCCAACTCCCAGGAGCGGCTCGCCGTCGAGCGCATCGCCATGGCCCAGCAGTCCATGCTCCGCGCCGCGCGCCTCGAACACAGCCTCTTCGCCGAACCTCCCGGCGTCGAGCTGCACAGCCTCCTCGAAACCGATGCCTTCAAAATGTTCCTCCGCTACCAGGCCCAGGCCGAGCGCCTGTACCGCCGCGCCGTCGAAGAGCTGATGGCCCTCCGGGCGCGGCATCCGCAACTCCCCGAAGTCCCTGCCCGCAATCTCAAACCGCACGTCGTCGTGCCCGCCGCGGCCGTGTCCTCCCCGCCCGCCGTATCTCCCCCCGTCGTCCCCGCCGGTCCTGCCGCCGTGCCCGCAGCCGCCCGCGCCTTTTCCGGCAACCTGGCGCTCCGTCTTTAGTACCCTTGCGCCCCCCCGCTCCGCGCTTTTCGCCAAGCCGGTCCTCTCGCCACCCGACTTCCCTCCCCGGCATCGACCACCTCGCCCGCCCACGCCCCGCGCCCCTGCGCCCGCGTTTTCGTGCCAGAATAGCAGCAGGTCCGGAACTCGCCGCGTGGGAATCACATAACTTGCGGAAACTCCGTGCCGCTCGCTAAAATCAACGCGTTCACAAAAATCCCAGGAGGAACCATGGCAGGAGTGGAGCAGAAGGTAAAGCAGATTATTGTCGAGCAGCTCGGCGTGGATGAAAGCCAGGTCGATTCGAACGCGTCCTTTGTGGACGATCTCGGCGCCGACTCCCTGGATATCGTCGAGCTCGTGATGGCCTTCGAAGAGGCCTTCGAATTGGAAATTCCCGACGAGGACGCCGAAAAGATCACCACCGTGAAAGACGCGGTCGACTACATCGAGGCCAAGACCGCCAAAAAGTAGCCCAATTCTCATCCGGGGAGAGCCGTTTTGTCGCGAAGAGTCGTGGTGACCGGCGTCGGTCTGGTGACGCCGCTAGGGATCGGTACCGAAGTCTCCTGGGAGGCCATCCGCGCCGGCAAGTGCGGAATCGGACCCATTACCCAGTTCGACGCCTCCGCCTTCTCCTGCCGCATCGCGGGAGAGGTCAAGGGATTCGATCCTGCCGTGTACATCGAAAAAAAAGAGATCAAGAAGATGGGGCGCTTCATCCAGTTCGCCATCGCGGCGGCGGAGTTCGCCCAGGCCGGCTCCGGTCTCAAGGTCACCCCGGAAATCGCCGAGCAGGTCGGCGTCTACATCGGCAGCGGCATCGGAGGGTTCGAAGTCATCGAGCGCGAGCACCAAACCCTGGTCGAGCAGGGCCCGCGCCGCATCTCCCCGTTTTTCATTCCGGCCACCATCATCAACCTCGCCGCCGGCTACATCTCCATCCGCAGCGGCGCCAAGGGACCCAATCTGGCCACCGCTACCGCCTGCACCACCAGCGCCCACTCCATCGGCGAATCCCTTCGCCTCATCCAGTACGGCGATGCCGACGCCATGATCTGCGGCGGCACCGAAGCCTGCATCACTCCCATGGGCATCGGAGGATTCGCCGCCATGCGCGCCCTCTCTACCCGTAACGGCGACCCCGAGCACGCCTCCCGCCCCTGGGACCGCGACCGCGACGGATTCGTGGTCGGGGAAGGCGCCGGCATCCTGATCCTCGAGGAACTCGAATTCGCCCGCCGCCGCAACGCCCGCATTCTCGCCGAGCTTTCCGGCTATGGCATGAGCGGAGACGCCTACCACGTCACCGCTCCCCCCGATGATGGCGACGGCGCCTACCGCGTCATGCGCAACGCTCTCCGCGACGCCCGCATCGAGCCCCACCAGGTCGATTACATCAACGCCCACGGCACTTCCACCGAGGTCGGGGACCGCGCCGAAACCGCCGCCATCAAGCGCACCTTCGGCGGCCACGCTTACAAAGTCGCCGTCAGCTCCACCAAGTCTATGACCGGCCACCTGCTCGGCGGCGCCGGCGGCCTCGAGGCCGGCATCACCGTCATGGCGCTCCGCGACCAGGTCGCGCCGCCCACCATCAATCACGTCTCCCCCAGCGAGGATTGCGACCTGGATTACGTCCCCAACCAGGCCCGCCCCATGCACATCGAATATGCCCTTTCCAACAGCTTTGGGTTCGGCGGCACCAATGGCTGCCTCATTTTCCGGAAGTTCCCCAACTAGGGCCGCCGCGGAGGCTCTATGAAAATCATCGTCGCTATCAAGCAGGTCCCCTCGCGCGATGCCCAATTGAAAATCGCGGGGTCCCAGCGGTGGATCGAAGAGGAGGACCTGGCTTACGAAATCAACGAGCCGGATGCCTACGCGCTCGAAGCCGGCCTCCAGCTCCAGGAGAAAAACGGCGGCGAAGTCGTCGCCCTCTCGCTCGGCCCCGCGCGCTCTGCCCAGACCATCCGCGAAGCTCTCGCCAAGGGCGCTGCCCGCGGCATCCATATTGAAGAGGATGACCCCGGCGCGTTCGACGCCCTCGGCACCGCCCGCCTCCTGGCCGCCGCCGTCGCCAATGAAAAGCCCGACCTCATCCTCACCGGTCTCCAATCCGACGACCTGGGCTACGGCCAGACCGGCGTCATCCTCGCCGAACTCCTCGGCCTTGCCCACGCCACTATCATCATGCAGGTCGAAAAGCTGGATGGCTCCATCCGCGTCAAGCGCGAGCTCGAGGATGGCTGGTTCCAGCACGTCGAAATGCCCCTCCCCGCCCTCCTCACCATCCAGTCCGGGTTCAGCAAGCTGCGCTACGCCACCCTGATGGGCATCAAGAAGGCCAAGAGCAAGGAAATCCGCCGCCTCACCGCGGCCGGCCTCGGAGTGTCCTCCAAACCCTCCATCCTGCTCGATCGCCTCTACCTGCCCGAGCGCACCAAGCACACCCAGCTCTTCGAAGGGCCGCCCAAAGAGGCGGCGCAAAAACTGGTCGAGAAACTGAAATTCGAGGCGCGTGTTTTATGAGCATCCTGGCGGTATTGCAGCACGACGGACAGGCGTGGCACCGCATGTCCTGGGAAACCCTGGCCGCCGCCCAGCAGATTGCCGCGGAGTTGAACACCGCGGTCTCCGCGGCCGTCGTCGGTACGGCCGAAAGCGTGGCCGCCGAGCTGGCCGCGAAGCGCCTCGAGCGTGTCTGCCTGGTCGGGCACGAACTGCTCGCCCCATACACTCCCGATGGCTACTCGTTGGCCCTGAGGCAATTGATCGAGCGCCTCAAGCCCCGCCTGGTGCTGTTCCCGCACACCTACCAGGTGCGCGACTTCCTCCCCAAGCTGGCCACTTCCTTCGGCACCGTCGCCGTCACCGACGCCATCGCCCACCGCGTGGATGGCGGCTCGGTCCTCTTCGTGCGCCAGCTCTTTCAGGGCAAGGTGAACGTGGATGTCCGCTTCGCCGCCGGCGAAGGTCCGCACTTCGCCTCGCTCCAGGCAGGCGCATATCGCGCCGACCAGCTTGCCCCCGCCTCCACGCCGCCGCCTGTCGAGAAGTTCCGGCCCGAACTGACAGCCAGTCAGATCCGGACCAGGCCCCTCGATCTGTTCCGTGAATCCCAGCGCGCCGTCGATCTCACTGCCGCTGAGATCATCGTCTCGGTCGGCCGCGGCATCCAGGAAGCCGGCAACATTGGCCTCGTCCAGCAGCTCGCCGACGCTCTCGGCGCCGAATTGGGCGCCTCCCGCCCTATCTGCGACGCCGGCTGGCTTCCCATGGAACGTCAGGTCGGCAGCTCCGGCCAGACCGTCGCCCCCAAAATGTACATGGCGATCGGAATCTCCGGTGCGATCCAGCACCTCGTCGGGATGAAGGGATCCCGCACCGTCGTGGCCATTAATAAGGATGCCAACGCCCCCATCTTTGAAGTCGCCGACTACGGCATCGTGGGCGATCTCTTCCAGATCGTGCCCGAACTCACCGAAGCGGTGAAAAAGATCCGCTGAACTTCAGGCTGGTGTACCGTCCAGGCAAATCGCTGCCCGGGATGTGGGGCGGACGCCCTTCGTCCGCGCGCGACCCCCGGTCGCGCTCTCTCTCGTGCTTCCATTCGATAACCGCCGCCCGT
>Ga0335078_10012713_pt1 | contig 12474 bp, 12 predicted proteins | sample Lox_Sample_32_FD_206711 | JGI IMG/M metagenome (GOLD analysis project Ga0335078, IMG submission 206711) | Soil microbial communities from Loxahatchee National Wildlife Refuge, Florida, United States - Lox_Sample_3.2 | ecosystem: Environmental > Terrestrial > Soil > Wetlands | place: USA... | reverse complement strand
AGGCCATCGCGTAGACGGTTCGCCAGCCGAGGTTCCCCCCCACGAAGCCGGACACCGTCCGCGCGAGGAGGATGCCGACGAGCACCCCTCCCATGACGAGGCCGATGACGCGGCCCCGCTCTCCGGGCGTGGCGAGGTGAGCCGCGAGCGGCACGGCCACGTGCGGGACCACCGTGAAGAAGCCCACGAGGAAGCTCGAGGCGGAGAGCCACCACAGGCCCGGCGCGGCCGCGGTGGCGGCGAGCGCGGCGGCCGAGGCGCCGACGAGCACCAGGATGAGCCGGCGGCGCTCCACCGCGTCGCCGAGGGGAATGAAGAGGAAGAGGCCCGCCGCGTACCCCATCTGCGTCAAGACCGGCACCCACCCCACGGCGCGCGGGGTGGCGCCGAAGGCCCGACCCACCTCGGGGAGGAGCGGCTGCACGTAGTAGAGGTTCGCGACCGTGGCCGCCGCCGCCACGGCGAGGATCCCCACGAGCCCGGGCGAGATCCCCTCCCCGCCCCCCGCCTGGACCGACTCGCCCTCCATGCCCTGTTGCTAGCCTGACCCGGCGCGGCGCACAAGCCGGGGGAGAAGCGGGGCGGGAGCCCTTTCGGCCCGCCGCGGCGGCGAGATAGATTTCACGCCCTGATCGCCGGGGTCCTCGTCCTCGCCGCCGGCCTCTACGGCGCACTGCTCGGCGTCGGCGGCGGCCTCGTCCTCATCCCCATCCTCACCCACGGGATGGGGCTCCGCTTCTCCCAGGCGGTCGCCGTCTCCCTCACCGCCATCATCGTGAGCTCGTCGGCGAGCTCGGCCACTTACGTGGAGCAGGGGCTCGCCGACATGCGCACCGGGGTGGTGCTCGAGCTCGCCACCGCGAGCGGCGCGCTCGCCGCCGGCCTGCTCGCGTCCCTCATCCCCCAGGTGGTTCTGCTCGCGCTCTTCGCGGCCGTGGCCTGGTACACCGCCTACGCCTCCTGGCGGCGGCGGGGCCGCGCCAGCGAGGGGGAAGCGACCGGGGCCTACGCGGTCCGCCGCTGGGGGACGGGGCTCGCCCTGAGCTTCGCCGCCGGGGCCGCCTCGGCGCTCGTGGGGGTCGGCGGCGGCTTCCTCAAGGTGCCGGCCATGGCGCTCGTCATGGGCCTTCCCTTCAAGGCGGCGACGGCCACGAGCAACTTCATGATCGGCGTCACCGCCGCCGCCAGCGCCTACGTCTACGCGGCTCGCGGCGACCTCGATCTCTCGGTGGCCGCCCCGACCGTGGTGGGGGTGAAGGCCGGCGCCCGCCTCGGCTCGGCGCTCCTCCCCCGCGTCCGCAGCGCCCGGCTGCAAGGAGCCTTCGCGGCCGTGCTCGCCGTCGTCGGGGCCCGCATGGCGCTCGACGCCTGGAGCCTCGTCCGGTGAGGCGGACCGTGGCGCTCGTCCTCCTGGCCGGGACCGGCACCGGGGTGGGGCTCTGCGCCCTCGCCACGCTCCTCTACGCGGCCCACTCGACCCTGGCGCCCCACGCCGCCGTGGCGGGGGTGACGGCCCTCTTCGCCACCCCACCGCTCAGGCTTGCGACCGTGGCGGTCGGGTTCGCGCGGGAGGGAAGGCCCCGGCTCGCCCTCGCCGCGCTCGCCGTACTCGGGGTCCTCGCCGTCGCGGCCATTCGGGCAGCCATGGGGTCCCTCCTTTGACCTGTTCGCCCGGAGGGGGCATACTTGATGTCCGTCAGGGCGGCGGCTACCCCAGGGGGAGTAAATGCCAGGTGACGGGGAAGCGTAATCCGCTAGGCGTCGCGCACGCTTGCACTCCAGGTCCTTGAGCAAGGTGGCGGGGCCGAAACGAGGCGATACGATGGGGTCAGGGATGAGCCATCATCGGACCCGGGGGGATTCATGATGATGCGCGCCAACGCACGCGTGCTGCCGAGGGGGTCGTCGGCCCAATCCGATCCCACCGGCGCGCTGCGCTGCGACCGAGCGGCAGAGGACATGTTGCGTTCGTTCTGGTCGGAGGCGGCCGACGGAGGTCCACTCCCCGTCGAGCTGAGGGGCCTCTCCGAGGGGGCGCAGACGGGCGCACCCGGAGTCCGGCGGACGCTCATCATGGAGCAGGCGGGCGAGCGACTGCGGATCGAAGCCACGGCCGTGGGCAAGGGCCGGACCCAGTTCCACCTCTGGCGCGAGCTCCTCCCGGGCGTGCTGGAGAGCCCGGAGACCGTGGAGGAGGCGACCTCCGACGGGCTCACGCAGCGCGAGCGCGAGGTGGCGCTGCTCGTGGCGGACGGCCTGCGCAGCCGCGAGGTGGCCGAGAGGCTCGCCATCGCTCCGCAGACCGTGAAGAGCCACCTGAAGACCATCTTCGACAAGCTCGGCGTGCGGAACCGCGTCGAGCTCGCTCGCCGGCTGGCGCGGCGCTAGCGGCGCGCGCCGCGCGCCGTTCCCGGGGGTAGCGAGCCTACCCCACAGGCCCTCATTCTCCATGGTGACCCTCGAGGACGTCCAGGCGGCGCGACGGCGGATCCGCGACGCCATCTACCTCTCCCCGTGCGCCCGCACCGAGACCCTCTCCCGCCTGGCGCAGGCGCACGTCTACCTGAAGCTCGACAACCTGCAGATGACCGGCGCCTACAAGGAGCGCGGCGCCCTGAACAAGCTCCTCACCCTGGGAGAGGCCGAGCGGGGGCGCGGGCTCATCGCCGCCAGCGCCGGGAACCACGCCCAGGCGGTCGCCTACCACGCCGGCCGCCTGCACGTGAAGGCCACCATCGTCATGCCGGAGACCACCCCCATCATGAAGGTGGCGAACACCCGCAGCCACGGCGCCCGCGTCTTGTTGCACGGCTCGAGCTACGACGAGGCCTACGGGGAGGCGCGCCGCCTGGAGCGCGAGGGGGGGATGACCTTCGTCCACCCCTTCGACGACGAGATGGTGATCGCCGGCCAGGGGACCATCGGACCGGAGGTGCTGGAGCAGGTCCCGGAGCTCGACGCCCTGGTGGTCCCGGTCGGCGGCGGCGGGCTCATCTCCGGGGTGGCCGCGGCCGTCAAGGCCCTCGCTCCCAAGGTGAAGGTGGTCGGCGTCGAGGCCGAGGCGCTCCCCTGCATGCTGGCGGCCATGGAGGCCGGCGAGGTGGTGACCCTGGAGGGCGCCTCCACCATCGCCGACGGCATCGCCGTGAAGCGCGCCGGCGACCTCACCTTCGAGCACGTGCGCCATTTCGTGGACGAGATCGTGACGGTGAGCGAGGAGGAGATCGCGAGCGCCATCCTCTACCTGCTCGAGAAGGAGAAGACGGTGGCCGAGGGGGCCGGGGCCGTGGGGGTGGCCGCCCTCATGCACCATCGGCTCCGGGGGCTCGAGGGGAAGCGGGTCTGCGCGGTGGTGTCGGGCGGCAACATCGACGTGAACGTGATCGCCCGCGTCATCGAGCGGGGCCTCGCCAAGGACGGCCGCCTGGTCCGCATCAACATCCGGCTCCTCGACAAGCCGGGCCAGCTCGCCAAGGTCTCCGCCGTCATCTCCCACCACCGGGCGAACGTCATCGAGGTCCACCACTCCCGCGCCTTCACCGAGCGACTCGGCGACACCACCCTCCTCCTCACCCTGGAGACGCGCGGGCCCGAGCACGTGGACGAGATCCTCCGCGCGCTCCGCGAGCGGGGCTACCCGGTGGACCGGGTGTAGGACCGAGGTCGGCCGGTCCTCAGGACCCCGGCCGGCTCGGCGCCGGGAGGGGCACGAGCCTCAGGTCGAACTCCACCGTCACGAGGTCGTCCACCCCGATGGTGCCGAGCGCGGTGCGGTAGGGGCGGATCCCGAAGTCGCTCTGGGCGAAGCGGGCGCTGCCCGTGACCCGCAGCCCCGCTCCCTCGGCCCGGGCCCGGAAGCGGACCGGGAGCGGCCTCCGGACGCCGTGGAGGACGAGCTCGCCGCGGAGCACCCCCTCGAGCGCGCCCGCCCCGTCGGGGCGGAGCTCCGACGCCCCGGCGGCGCGGAAGCGGATCCCGGGGAAGCGGCGGGCGTCGAGGACCTCGTCCCCCCGGGCCTTGCGGTCCACCGCGGCGCGGCTCGCCTCGGTGAGGCGCTCCTCCTGGTCCTGCAGCGAACCGGCGTCCACCTCCACCGACACCTCGACGGCGCCGGGGTCCGCCGCGTCGAAGCGCGCCTCGGCCTGCCAGCTCTGGGGCACGAAGCGGTGCTCGTGAGAGGCGCCGGAGAGGAGGCCGGACCGGGCGACGTGGATGGCGAGCCGGCTCGCGGCCGGGTCGGCGCGCAGGGTCACTCCCCCGCCGGCTCCGAAGAAGAGGGCCGCGGCCAGCGACGGCGGGACGAGGAGCGCGAGGCAACGCAAGGGGACGGCTCTCCTTCCGCGTGCCTTCCACACCTCGCGCCGCCGCGGCGGGACATCGATCCGGCCACGCCTCCCCGCGGGCCCGGGACGAGGGACCCCTGGGACCTCCGGCGGGGCAGGAGCGCACCCCGGGCAGCGGCGTCCGGCCCTGCCCGGGTCGGCCGCGGGCCCCGGCTAGAGCCCCCAGAGGACGAGGAAGAGAGCGGAACCGGCCGGCTTCACCGCGTTCTGCCCGTCGAGCTTGAAGCCCTCGGCCCCGAAGGAGGCGTCGATGCCGAGGCGCAGGGGCCCGACGGGCGCGGTGACGAGGGCCACGGCCCCGGCCCAGAGCATCCCGGAGGAGAAGCTGCGGCTGTCGGGGAGCGTCTGGGTGGCGTAGCCGTAGCCGAGCTCGGGCCCGGCCTCCACGAGGACGGAGCCGGTGTTGAGGGGGTAGAGGAGGGCCGCCCCGCCGGAGAGAAACGAGAAGTCGTAATGCAGGCCCTGGTCGACGACCGCATTCCACGAATAGTCAAAGCGCACCCGGAGCCCGACCGGGCCGACCTCCTGGCGCAGGCCGATGCGCACGTCGGGCGCCACGCCGAAGTTGGGGAGGCCGATCCACTGCAGGCCCACCCCGGCGTAGAGGAGGCCCGGCCTCGGCCCTCCCTTGGCGCGGGCGAGCTCGTAACGGCTGGGGGTGAGCGGGGGGAGGTCGCTCGTCACCCCCTCCGCCAGCGCGATCTCGGCCGAGGCCCGCCCCTCCGGGGCTCGCCGCTCCACCGTGTAGCGACCGGCCGGAAGCGCCAGGGTGATGGGGGCGTCGCCGCCGGCCACCTCGGCGAGCAACCCCTTCGGGCCCCGCAGGATGTAGACGGTCCCCCGGTCCGCCGGCAAAACGAGCCTGGACCCCGCCTTGCGGAGGTCGGCGAGCACGATGTCTCCGCGGCCGGACATGCGGAACTCGTAGGTGGGGTGCTGCGGGCCCATGCGCGTCGCCGCGGTTCCCGAGACCGTCTGCGCCGCCGTGTAGCGAAAGGCCTCGCCCAGGGTGACGAGCCCGTCCCCGTCCGCGTCCGCCGCGCCGCGGAGTCCCACCTCGAGATGGTGGGTGAAGAAGCTGCCGCCGATGGCCGCCGACTCCTGGGCCGCCTCGCCCACCGCCGTGGAAGCCACGAAGGCGGTGCCCTTCACCCCGTCGTCCGGGAGCGCGAAGTTGAGCGCCGGCGCCGCCGAGGCGCCCTTCACCTGGGTGAGCATCCCCGACTCGCAGGCGTCGACGATGGCCACCTTGGCGTCGGCGGCGGAGCCGGCCACGAGGGAGCGGAGATCGTCGTACCCGAGCGTCTCGTTCCCCATCTCCAGGCCGGCCGAACCGGCGTGGCCGGAGTAGTAGAAGACGAGGAGCGTCCTCTCCCCGGCCGCCCGGGCGAGCTCGATGCGGGCCTCGGCGCCGGCCAGCGCCTCTCTCAGCTGGCGCACCGTCCCGCCCCGGAGGAGCACCGTCCGGTCCTCGCTGAAGTCCCCGAGCTCGCGCAGGGTGTCGCGGAAGCGCTCCGCGTCCTTCTCGGCGAACCAGAGCCGCGGACGCCCCACGGCGCCCACGTCGTTCCCCACCACCACCGCGAACCGCGCCGCCCCCGACGCCAGCGCCGGGGCGAAGAGCAGGCCGCCGAGGACGAGGAGCCTCAAGGCCGCTTCTCGAGGAGCAGGCTGGCCTGCAGCGCCCCCGCGGGGAGCCCGGCCAGGGCTCCGGCGCGGCGCACCGCCCGGTCTCCTCCCCCGGCCGCGGCTCGGCAGAGGGCCTCCAGGGTGGCCAGCGGAAGCGGCCGCGCCGTGCAGACGGCGTAGATCCGCTCCGGCCCTCCCAGGCCGTCGAGCAAGGCGCCGCCGGGCAGGGGGCCCGCCTGGCTCACCTCCGCGCCGCCGTCCCCCTGCGGGGGATAGAGTCTCGACACCTGGCTCGAGGCGTCCACCGACACGATCCAGAGGTGGCAGCGCACCGCCGGGCGGACCTGGAAGCGCAGGGCCGCCGAGGCCGAAACCGCCGAGCCGTCCGTCGCCGCCCAGGCTCCCTCCGCACCTCCCACGAACACGGTGAGGCCGAGGCCGTCGCCCTTCCCCCCGACGTAGTCGGGAGGGGGCGGGGCGCGCAGCGCGAAGAAGACGAGGACGGCGGCGACCGCCGCGGCGGAGGCGGCCGCCCCGAGGAGGCGAGGCCGGGGTCGGCGGGCCGCCGCCACCACCGCGTCGACGGTGACCGGGTGGACGAAGCGCCGGAAGTCCTCCCCCTCCTCCTCCATGCGCCTCAGGCGCTCCCGGCAAAAGCCGCACCCGGCGATGTGGGGGCCGATCCCGGACGCCGCCGGGTCGAGCAGGTGGCCCTCGAGCCGGAGATCCGAGGGGCACGGCGCGGTCATGGCCCGCTCCTCGCGAGATACTTCCGCGCGTTGGCGAGGAAGCGCTCCAGCTTGCGGGAGACCGTCCGCCGGGAGATCCCGAGGGCCGCCGCCACCTCCTCGTGCTCCATGCCGTCCACGAACACCCCCACCGCCACCGCCTGGGTGGCCGCGTCGAAGCGGGAGAGGACCTTGAGGGTGAGGCGGCGGTCCGCGAGCGCGTCCGGCGACTCCCGGGCGCCGACCTCCAGGTCCGGCGGCAGGGCCTCCTCGCCGCGGCGCAGGGCGTTGCGGCGCAGGTTCAGGCAGTGGTTGGTCGCGACCCGGTAGATCCAGGGCAGCACTTGGTCCCGATCCTCGAGCTTCTTCATGTCTCGCACGAGTCTCATGAAGACCTCCTGGGTCGCGTCGCGGGCGGCCTCCCGGTCGCGAAGCAGGCGCAGGCATCTCCGGTATACGGCCGGGCCGTACTCCCGGTAGAATCGCGCCGCCACTTCCTCTCTTCGATCGACCACCAGCCGCTCTCCCGCTGGCCGGTCCGGCGCCGCGCCGGTCGGAGTAGGGCAATGCGTATAACGGACTTCGAGTCGCATGCTCGACCGCCCTCGCGGGGGGCGGAGATCGTGGCCCGCGCAGCCCGCTCACTCCACCGTGACGACACCCGTCATTCCCAGCGAGCAGTGGACGTCGCAGTAGTACGGGTAGGTCCCCGGCGCCGTGAAGGTGAAGGAAAAGATGGTCCCGGTGCCGGTCGCGAAGAGTCCGTCCGGATGGCCGCACGTCGCCCCGGAGACGAGCGGGTGGGTCGTGAAGTCCCCCTGCCAGGTCACGGTGTCCCCGACCTTCACGGTGAGCGACGCGGGGCTGTAGGCGAGGCCGAGGGATCCGCCGAACGCGATCGCGTCGGCGCTCGCGCCGGTGCTCCCGCCGCTGCCGGCCCCGCCCCCACCTCCGCCGCCGCCCGCCGCACCGGGGCTGGCGCCGCCCGAGGCTCCGCAGGCGGTGGCGATGAGAACCCAGACGATTATGGATCTCGCCTTCCTCATGTGTCCCGCTCCTCCTTCCGCCCTCGCGAGGTCTGACACCCGCGGGCAGCCGGGTGCGCCAACAAGCCTCGCGCTCGCCTCGTCGCCGCCTTTTCCGTCCCGCGACGGCGCTCCTCGGTGTCCTGGCCTGGGGAGGAGTCACCTTCGCCAAGCCCCCGCCGCCGGCCGCGGGGGCCCCGGGAGCGCGGCTTGGATCGATCGGGCACCGTGAAAGCGCTCCTCGCCCTCCTCTCGACGCCCCTCCTCGCCTGCGGGAACACCCTTCTCGACCACGACGCGGACCCTTCGCTCCTGGCGCTCGACTGCGGGGCCAACGCCGTTGGCTGCAACGGGGTCTGCGTTTCCTGCGGGCCCTTCGAAAACGGGCAGCCGGCCTGCCTGGCCGGGACCTGCGGCGTCCGCTGCGACGCCGGCTTCAACCAATGCACCTCGGCCCCGGTCTGCACCGCGGAGAGCGGGACGAGCTGCGGGCCCTCCTGCGCGGACTGCGGGCCCCTCGCCCCCGCGAACGCGAGCCCCGCCTGCGCCGCGCACGCCTGCTCCTTCGCCTGCAACCCCGGCTACCTGAAGAGCGGCAGCGCGTGCCAGCGAGCGGTGGCGGTCTCGGCCGGCTACGAGCACACCTGCGCCCTCACCGCGGACGGCCGGGTGAAGTGCTGGGGGTCGAACGACTCCGGCCAGCTCGGGAACGGGTCGACGGAGAACTCGAGCGGCACGCCCGTGGACGTGGCGCTGCCCGGGTCGGCCCAAGGGATCGTCGCCGGGTACGACCACAGCTGCGCCGTCGTCTCCGGAGCGGTCTACTGCTGGGGCGACAACACCTTCGGCGAACTCGGCGACGGGACCACGAATTCCAGTCCGACGCCGGTGGCGGTGAGCGCGCTCACCGCCGACGTGGTGGGCTTGGGCGCCGGCGGAGGCATCCGGAACGGAACCACCTCCTTCGGCCACACCTGCGCCCTGCACGCGGCCGGCGCGCTCAGCTGCTGGGGGGACAACGCGTCCGGCCAGCTCGGCGACGGGACCACCACCACCCGCCTGACCCCGGTCCCGGTGACGGTGCTCGCTCCGGGGACCGCCGTCACCTCGGTCGCCTGCGGGGAGCGCCACACCTGCGCCATCGCCGGGGGCGCCGTCTTCTGCTTCGGCGCGAACGACTCCGGCCAGCTCGGCATCGGCTCGAGCGGGGCGCAGACGACTCCGGCGACGGCCGCCGTCCCGTCCGGAGCCTCGTCCGTCGCCACCGGCCAGGCCCACAGCTGTGCGGTGGTGGGGAGCGGCCTCCAGTGCTGGGGACTCAACACGAGCGGCCAGGTCGACGCCGGCAACTCCGGAAACGGGGCCTACCCGTCCCCCCTGGCCGTGCCCCTCGGAACCACCCTTCCCTCGATCGTCGGCACGGGTCGCGCTCACACCTGCGCCGCCGACGGAACCGCCCTCCCGGGCGTCCCGGTCTGCTTCGGCGCCGACAACGCCGACCAGCTCGGGAGCGCGGCCGGGAGCCTCGCCTCCGTATCGCTCCTCGCTCCGGCCGCCGCCGTGGTCTCCCTCACCGGCGGGGAGAACCACACCTGCGTCCTCACCGGCGAGGGCGGCGTCCAGTGCTGGGGCGCCGACGACGTGGGCCAGCTCGGCAACGGGACCGTCGGAGGCATGTCGGCGGCACCGTCCTACGCGTCCGGACTCTGAAGGCCAGCGCCGGCCTGCCCCTCGGGGGTAGGCCCCATCTGGCCTGTCTGCCCGCATCCGGATTCGGGTTTTTCACGCCGAGGAAATGGCGGCCGCGCGGCCCGCGGGTCGCGCCCCGCCCGTCGTCCCACTCGACCCGCAGAGCGGTCGCCTGCAAGGGAGGTTCCCGTGTCGAACCTGCGTATCCCGTTTGCCGTCCCGTTGGTGGCAGCACTCCTCTTCTCGGGCCTGAGCGGTTGCTCGGGCTCGTCGGGCTCGTCGGGCTCCGATCCCCCGAATCCCATGGCCGGCACGATGCTCGCGAGCGCACAGGCCGAGGCGCTCGTGGAGGCCGGCTTCTTCCCCCGCTTCAACGAGCCCGGGAACGTCCTCATCTCCGATCAGTTCAACAACCGGGTCATCGAGATCGACCCGCACGGGGATGGAGACATCGTCTGGTCGTTCGGTGGCGGGCCGAACGACGTCACCGCCGACTCCCCGGTGGGCGTGAACGACGCCCAGCGCGTGGGGCCGTTCACCCTCATGTCCGGCACCGGCGTGCCGCCCGGGACGTTCGAGCCCCTGTGCCCGGCCGGGTGCGTCGACAACCGCGTCTTTCTCGTCAGCCCGCGCGGCCACATCGTCTGGCAGTACGGCCAGTTCGGCGTCACCGGCTCCGGCCGGGACGAGCTCAGCACCCCGGTGCAGGCCACCTGGCTCCCGGACTTCCACGTGCTCATCACGGACCAGGCGAACAACCGCGTCATCGAGGTGACCCTGGACAAGCACATCGTCTGGCAGTACGGCATGACCGGCGTCGCCGGAGACGGGCCGGACCAGCTCAACAACCCGAACAGCGCCGAGCTCCTGGCGAACGGCCACATCCTCATCGCCGACCAGGGCAACAACCGGGCCATCGAGGTGACCCACGACGACGCCAAGGCCATCGTGGCCACCTTCACCGCAGGCGGAACGGTCAACACCTGCGCTTTTGCGAGCCGGCTCCGAAACGGCAACACCCTCCTCACGGACTCGGGAAACAACCGGGCCGTGGAGGTGGACAGGAACGACGACGTGGTCTGGCAGTACGCGACGAACCTCCAGCCGGGGAGCAACCCCGCTCCGAACCCCACCCGCGCCATCCGCCTCGCGGACGGGGACACCCTCATCAGCGACCAGTTCAACGACCGGGTGATCGTGGTCGACCACCAGACGCCGGCGAACCTGCTCAAGAGCTACGGGAACCTGAACGGGCCCGGCTACGGCACCCGCGACACCTCGCAGGGGCTGAACGCCCCCTACGACGCCAAGGTGGTCGGCGACTACACCGGGCTCACCCCCCCGTTCGGGGATGACTTCGACTGACGGGCGCGCTGCTGGCTCTCGCGCCCCCTCCGGCCGGGTCGCCTGCAGTCGGGCGGCCTGGCCCCCTTTCCTCGCCGCACCCGAAGGCCCCAAATGGACCGGCCCCGGCCCTTGAAGCGGGGCCGCGGCCTTGTATGCAGCATACAAAATGCCGCGAGAGGCGACGCCGGAGCGAGCCCCGACCATCTCACGCTCGTCCCTGTCCCAGCAGGTCGCCGAGCATCTCCGCCACCGCATCCACAGCCGGGAGCTCCTCCCCGGCCTGCGCCTCGACGAGAGCGAGCTCGCCGGGGAGCTCGGGGTGAGCCGCACGCCCGTGCGGGAGGCCCTCCGCCAGCTCGCCGCCCAGGGGCTCGTGGAGATCCGCTCGCACCGCGGCTGCTTCGTCTCCGAGCTCACCCCCGAGGACCGGCGGGAGATCCTCCCCATCCTGGCTCGGCTCGAGGGCTGGGCCGCCCACCAGGCCGCCGAGAAGGCGAGCGCCGCCGACCTGGTGCGGCTCGGGAGGCTCCAGGCCCGCATGGAGCGGCTCGCGGCCGCGAGGGACGGGGAGCGCTACCGGGAGGTGAGCCGCGCCTTCCACCTGGCCCTGCAGGAGCTCGCGGACAGCCGCTGGCTCGAGAACCTGCTCGGGGAGCTCCGGCGCAAGCTCGAGCTGACGCGCGACCGCTCGCCCGGGGTGCCCGGGGACATGCGCCGCTCCGCGGCCGAGCACCGCGCGGTGCTCCGGGCCATGGAGGGCGGACGGCCCGACGAGGCGGAGGCGGCCATGCGGGACGCCCTGCTCCGGCCGCTCGACCTCTCGCCCTCGCGCGCGAGGAAGAAGGAAACCAGTTCCAGGCGGCGAGTGGTCGCCGCGAGGAGAGAAGCGTGAGCCACCATCTGAGCCGCAGGGAACTCCTCCGGGGACTCCTCGGAGCACCCGCCCTCGCCCTGCTCGGCCGCAGCGCCCGGGCGGCGGAGCCGGTGAACCTCAAGATCTCCCACCAGTTCCCCGGAGGCACCGCCACCGAGGGAGACTTCCGCGATCGTCTGGTGCAGCGATTCGCTGCCGAGATCGCCCGCCGCACCAACGGCGCCCTCACCGCCACCGTCTACGCGGGCGCCTCCCTCATGAAGGTGAACGCTCAGTTTGGGGCCATGCGCAAGGGGGCCCTCGACCTGAGCCTCGTGCCCCTCCCCTACGCAGGCGGCGAGGTCGCCGAGGCCAACATCGGCCTCATGCCCGGCATCGTCACCTCCTACGAGCAGGCGCTCGCCTGGAAGAACGAGGAGGCCGGCAAGCTGCTCGCCCAGGCGCTGGCGGAGAAGGGCGTGCTCATCCTCACCTGGATCTGGCAGGCCGGCGGGGTGGCCGGGCGCGCCCGGCCGCTCGTCGAGCCCGACGACGCGAAGGGGCAGAAGGTTCGGGGCGGGAGCCGGGAGATGGACCTCGTGCTCAAGGCGGCCGGCGCGGCGGTGATGTCGATCCCCTCGAACGAGATCTACGCCGCCATGCAGACGGGCGCCCTCGACGCCGCCATGACCTCCTCGACGAGCCTCATGTCGTTCCGGCTGGAGGAGGCCTCGAAGTACCTCGTCACCGGGCGCGGCAAGACCTACTGGTTCATGCTCGAGCCGCTCATGATGTCGCTCTCGGTCTTCGAGCGCCTCCCCAAGGCGCACCGGGACGTCCTCGTGGCCGTGGGAGAGGAG
>Ga0335078_10012712_pt1 | contig 12474 bp, 10 predicted proteins | sample Lox_Sample_32_FD_206711 | JGI IMG/M metagenome (GOLD analysis project Ga0335078, IMG submission 206711) | Soil microbial communities from Loxahatchee National Wildlife Refuge, Florida, United States - Lox_Sample_3.2 | ecosystem: Environmental > Terrestrial > Soil > Wetlands | place: USA... | reverse complement strand
GTGACGATCGCAAATCAATCGACGTCGCAGGTCGCAGTGATCAGCTACAGCTCGCCGAACGTAGTCATCATCGATGGCAGCAATAACCCGCTCGATTTGTCGAGCAACACCATCGTCGCGAGCTATACCGCACCCGTCACCCAGACCTCTACGTTCGATGGGATCACCTGCATGATCTGCGCCGGTGTCGTCAATCCCTTGAATAATCAGCTCATCTTGAGCACAGCCCAGGGATACTATTCGCTCGACATGACCGCGGGGAAGTTTACCGCTCTGCCGTTTGTTCCGGCCCCAGCCGTGACGCCGAGTTTCTCACTGAACCCGGCCGTTGCCAATCCTTACATTCTGAGTCTGGATGCCGCCGCGGGTGCCATGCAGATGATCGATCTGACTTCGAACGCAGTAACCACGACGAGCAATGTGAGTCCTGCGCCCAATGCGGCTGCGATCGATCTAACCACTGGGTACGCTGCGATCGTCGACGGCAGCACCAACGATCAAACGCTCGTCAATCTGAGCGATCCGCAAAGTCCTCAGCTGCAGGCCCTGTCGAACGTCGGCAATTGTAGTGGTGGTCCGGCGTTTCAAAACATGGTTGCGATGGGAATCAGCGCCAACACTCTGAATCACACGCTCTTTACCAGTCAGACCGGTGGGAATTGTGTAGGATTGGCAGCTTGGCCCAACAGTTCCGTCATTCCTCTACAGCCAAGCCAGATCTACTACAACTACGGACCGATGCCGCCTACGCCTGACGGGAACCCGTTTGTGAACGGGAATGATCCGAATACGATCGCGAGCTTCACCAGTGCAGTGGATAAGAAAAACTATGGCGTCCTCGTCGACGCGAATCAGCAATGGATCGCAAAAATCAACTTCGGCACTGTTATCAGTCTAGTCCCGATCGGACCGGGGACCGGCAATAGCGCGCCGCTGCCGGCGGGTGCACCAATTCCTTCGCTTGACTTCCTGACCGGAGCCGGCGGCGATCCGATCGTCTATTTGCCAACCCCAAGCACGGATTTCACCGTCTCGGCATCTAACATCAACTTCGGCAACGTGGCGGTGGGCACGTCGAGCCCGCTGATTTCGGTGACGATCGCCAACATCGGCAGCGGGACACTATTTCCACAGATTTCACTCACGGGTGCCAACCCCGGCGATTTTTCCCTGCTCTCAAATTGTGCGAATGCGTTGTTTACGCTGAGCAACTGCGCTGTCAGCGTGACCTTCACACCGACCGCAACGGGAGCCCGTTCGGCGATTCTGAATGTTTCGAGTACAGGATTGCCCACGCAGACCGTTCCGCTGTCGGGAACGGGAAGCTAGGACCCGGTCCTGATATACGCGAGGAGAGACACATCTCTTCCGAGGATCTAGTGAAGATCCTTTTCCGCAAGCCTTTTCAGTCCGGATTGAGCCGAAGATAACTGTGCGTTGAGAACCAACGCCGATTGGTATGCCTTCTTCGCGCGATCTTTGTCTCCGGCTTGCTCCCACAGACTTCCAGCCTGGCTGAAGCCGTCTGCCGTGGGGCGTTGTCCCAGCGCATTCTCGAACTTCTGCGCTGCCTGCCGCAAAAGGACGTTACCCAAAGCCATCATGGCCGTCGTACTCTTGGGGTCGAGTTTAAGCGCTTGCCGGTAGCAATCGGCGGCACTGGCGTAATCTTCGATCTGTGTGTAGGCAATGCCTAGATTGGCGTAAACCGCAAGCAGGTGCTTTGGGTCGTTGCTAAGCGAGAGGGCAATGTGGTTCTGTTCGATTGCCCGGCGTGGATCGCGCTCGCGCAGGAAATATCCTAACGCGATGTGGGCCAGAGGCTCGTTGGGCTTCATGCGGATGGAGTTGTCGAAGTGCACAACAGCTTCATCATCGCGTCCCGCATCCATGAGCGCATAGCCCAGATTGTTTTCTGCGACGAAGCTGGTTGGAGTTACTTGCCAAGTGTGGGTCCACAATGAGAGCTGACTACGCCAGTATCCGGTTTGCCGTGTTGTCAGACCCGCTAACGCGAGCAGGAGGACGCAAGTGGAGGCTGATACCAGTCGCGGCGAATAGTCGTGAGAAGCGACGAAGTCGCCGACACGCCACACGACCATCACGAAGATTCCAACCAGCGGAATGTATGCATAGCGGTCTGCCATGGCTTGCGCGCCGACCTGAACGATTCCGACGACTGGAACGAGAATGCCGAGATAGCAAAGCCATCCTATGAGCAAATAACCCCGGCGTTTCCGCTGTCTCCAAACCCAGAAGCTAATGACGCTCAAGATGGCGAGACAGAAAATCGTCCATAAAGTGGTGGGAGGTTCTACTGGGTAAAAAACACCGAGGCGCAGTGGCCACGCTGCTTTAAGAAAGTAAAGAGCGTAGGAAGAGATCGCGTTGTCGAGACGCAACCAGACAGGCATTTGCGCCAGCGGAACGACGGCCTCTTTCTGGGCGATGATCGTGATGATTGCGCTGGCTGCGGACAGAACAAGTAACGGTGTCTTCTCGAGCGCGAGATTCCAAAATGATTTGCGAGAAGGTGCAAAGCCAACTAAAGAGCCATCGATGTTCATGCGGCCGAGTGGCCAATAGTCAAGCAGTAATAGGACGAACGGAAGCGTGATCACCATCGGCTTCGCCATCAGGCCGCATGCGAATAACAAAACCAGGATGCCGTATCGGCGAACCGACGGTAGTTTCACGTACCAGCCATACGCGCCCAGTGCCAGCAGAAACAGCAGCGTGCTCAGCAAGCTCTTGCGTTCCGCGGCCCATGCCACGCATTCGACGTTCAGCGGATGTACTGCGAACAACGCGGCCACGATTAGGCTCCGAAAGCGGGCTCCGGTGGCTTTCCACAGCAGAAGGAACAGCAGCAGCGTGTTCAGGGAGTGAAGCAGCATGCTGCTGAAATGATGACCTGCGGGGCTAAGTCCGAACATCTCAACGTCCAACTCGTGGGAGATCCAGACCAGAGGATGCCAATTGCCAGCGGTATAGGTCGTGAAGGCCCACCGAATACTTTCGTAGTTGAGGCCGGACCGAACATGCGAATTCTGCGTGATGTAGTCGCCGTCGTCGTAATCAATGAATCCGTTGCCCAGGGAGCGCAGGTAAACAGCACAGCTGACGATCGACAATAGCAGGCAGATCAGCAGGGTTTCTCTGCGAGCCTGCGAACCGAATTCTTTCGCTGGAGTTGCCTTCCCGGGCGAAACACTCCGTGGGTTCTTACGCTGGGCAAGTTTGGAAGGTTGGCCCATGGTTCGGCTAGAAGGCGAGGCTCAAAAACCGGCAGGGGCGAACCTCGGAGCTTGGGGCGTCACAGGGTGAATGTCACCGTTCCTTCGTCGCCCGCAACACACGGCTGGTTGTTCTGCGGCATGATCTTGTAGCTGCCGGTGAACGATGTTCCGTCCAGAGTAAGGGTTCCGTTGATTTCTCCCTGCTGCGTGTTTGTGGAGTCCAGCAGGTTCAGAGTTACGGACGTTCCGCTAATCACGCCTGACATGGTAAGCCCCGAAAAACAGTATGGAGTGGAGGCGCTAAACGAAAAACTGCCACTCACGCTTGTGTTGCTCAGGCCGGTGTTTGGGCCCTGAGTGACCGTGCCTCCCAGCGTATAGGAAGTGTTCAGGCGAGTTGAGGCAAAAGATCCGGTGGAAATCGTGCCATTCATTGGAGCGACGAGACTTGCCGTCCATGTGCCGGTCTGCGGCGAAGTCTGTTCTTGCTGGCATCCGGTAGAAATGAGAGTGTAATTGCCGCTCATGGAAGATGGGTTGGAAGTCGAAGTGCCGGTGAGAGTGATTTGTACTCCGACCGGAGCCACAACCAATGAGACGTTGTTTCCAGCCGCCGTGCCGGTCGCGCTGCCAACTCCAGAGCATGGCGAGTCCACAAGCAATAAGCTGCCCGAAATGGTGTTGCCGTTCTGTTGCAGGAACCCTGATTGCGACCGCGCGTGGATGTTGGTGCTGGGCAGCAAGCTCATTTGCCAATTGCCGGCCATCGGACCCGACACCGAAGACGGGTCTTTACTACTGCCGCATCCGGTAAACAGGAACGGCAAGGTTACTGCCATAATCCACGATCGCAGTCCCAATCCGCTGTGAAGACACTTCATACCTGATCCTTTGTAGTGGTAACCAAGGGATCTGCTCACGTTGATCATGCGGAAGCCGTGAGCCTTCCCTTGCCGGAAAGGGTAGGGTAGTTGGTGAGACGTTAACGAAGAGTTACGAAAAGATGAACATTATGTGAATTTCAGGCGAGCAGAGGCAGGAAATCCACACTCGCCTAACATCGAGGTTTCTAGCGAGTCTGCTCCGCTGGCCGCAGATTTGGCTGCAGCATCTCGAGCAAGTCATCTTTCAGAAGGGGACCGCCTGCCAGCAGGCCGGACAGCAGCGGATTGCGATTGTTGCAGCGCAGAGGAGCGTTGTCGAGCGTGGCTACAAATCCACCAGCGCTTTCGACCAGGGCCGCCCCGGCAGCGACATCCCACTCGTTCTTGGGCGTCAAGGTGAACGTGATATCAGCCAGGCCAGCAGCGACCAATCCCAGTTTGTACGCGACCGATCCCATGGGGCGGACCTGATATTTGCCGCCCTGAAATTGCGTCCACTCGCCACGCTTCACTTCGCTGCGGCTGGCAAGGATCAGGGAGCCGAGCAATTTGGTCCGCTGGCTGGGTTGTGCCGGCCGGCCGTTGTAGCGAACTCCGGCATCGATTGCTCCGACAATGGTTTCGTTCGTTGCAGGATTGCAGATGCCGCCAGCGACTGGCCGTCCGTCTTCGACGAAGCCAATGGACACGCAGAATTCGGGAATTCCTTGCACAAACTCGCGCGTTCCATCGAGTGGATCGACCACCCAAACACGGCTTTTGTTGAGCCGCGACATGTCGTCGGCACTTTCTTCTGAAAGCCAGCCCTCGCCGTCGCGAAGCAGGTTTTCGCGCATGACGGCGTCGACGGCGCGGTCGGCTTCGGTCACAGGGTCGTGGCCAATCTTGTATTCCGTTTCGATCGCGCCCGGGGTGAACCTGCCGAAGACGACGCGGGCGGCGTCGAGTGCAGCTTCGATACGATCCAGAATGTCCGAGTAAGCAGATGTCATGATGTCCTTAAAATTTGGTCTACAAGGCAGGCCACAACATGCGGGCTCCCGTAATCAGCAGCAAGGCGCAGAGCAGGCGGCGCAACCACGTCATGGGGACACGCGTCGCCAGGTGGGAACCAAGCAGCCCACCGGGTATGGACCCGATCAGCAATGAGAGAACCAGCATTGCATCGACGTTGCCCAGCCGAAAGTGGAGGAATCCCGTGACGCCGGTGAGTATCACCGCGTGCACGATATCGGTCCCGACATTTACTTTGGGCGGGAAACTGTAGAAGAGCAACAACAGCATCATGATGATGCTGCCCGATCCCACCGACGTCATTCCCACCAGAAAACCTGCGATTACTCCGATCAGAGCCATGCCCGCGAATCCCTTCATCGTCGGTGGACGATTCGCGACGCGTTCTTCGATGCGCCTCTGAAACAGCAGCAAGAGAGGAATGATGATCAGCAGGATGCCGACCGCAGTCTTGATGAAGTTGTTGACACCGTCGCCGTACAAGTGGCGGATGTACACCAGCAAGTTGACGCCGCCGATTGAGCCGGGCACGCTGCCGACTGCAAGCGCAATGACCACCTTCCGCCGCACTGTCCCCTTTTTAAGGTGCAGCAGGCTAGCTGGAATCTTGGTGAAGAAGTTGAACATCGCGTCGGAACCGACGGCCACGATCGGCGGATATCCCAGTCCGAAGATTAGAACGGGGAGCAGCAACACGCCGCCCCCCACGCCGCTGATTCCAATCAGAACCCCAACGACGAAGCCGACCAGGATTTTGACTGCCAGGATTGGCATAGTCGATCCGTCCCGCGTTTACGCTGCCGCTCCGTTTACTCCGATGAAGCCCTCGCGTTCGAGGTGCAGGATAATTTCCTGAGCGGCTTCCTCCGGAGACAGTTCCCCGGTGTTGATTGTGACCTCGGCGTCGGCAGGAACCTCGTAAGGATCCGAGATCCCTGTGAATTCCTTGAGAATCCCGGCACGCGCTTTGGCGTAGAGTCCCTTTCGGTCGCGCTGCTCGCAGACTTCTACCGAAGTTGCGATGTGTACGAGAATGAATCCGCCATAGGGTTCGACCATCTGGCGAACGTGTTTGCGGGTCGCATCGTACGGAGCAATCGGCGCGCAGATCGCAATTCCGCCGTTCTTCGTGATCTCAGACGCGACATAACCGATGCGGCGGATGTTGATATCGCGATGTTCCTTCGAGAATCCGAGTTCCGACGAGAGATGCTTGCGCACCAGGTCGCCGTCGAGAAGCGTGACCGGCCGGCCTCCGACTTCCAGAAACTTGGTCAGCAGCACATTCGCGATGGTCGACTTTCCCGAACCCGAAAGCCCGGTGAAGAAGATCGTCACGCCTTGACGGCTCCGCGGCGGAAAGCTACGGCGCAGTTCGTGCACGACTTCCGGATAAGTGAACCAGCCTGGGATGTCGCGTCCTTCATTCAGCCGTTGACGCAGTTCAGTGCCGGAGATGTTCAACACACGCTCGCCCGGCTTGACCTCGTTATCCGGAACATATTTGTCCTGGTCCTCGAGGTAGACCATCATGTTGAAGTTGACCATGGTGACGCCGATTTCAGGCTCGTGCTTTTTGAACAGTTCCTGCGCCTCGTAGGGGCCGTAAAACGGCTTGCCATCGGTGTCTTTTCCCGGCCCCGCGTGGTCGCGGCCCACGATGAAGTGAGTGCAGCCATGGTTCTTGCGAATGAGTGCATGCCAGATCGCTTCGCGCGGTCCGCCCATGCGCATCGCCAGCGGAAGCAGTGAGAGCTTCACCGTGCCTTGCGGAAATTTGGAAAGCAGCAACTGATAGCAGCGAACGCGCGTGAAGTAGTCGACGTCTCCCGGCTTGGTCATGCCGACGCTGGGGTTAATCAGAAGGTTGGCTTCGACCTGCTTGGCAGCGCGGAAGGTCAGTTCCACGTGCGCGCGGTGCATCGGGTTGCGTGTTTGAAATGCAACCGCGCGACGCCATCCCATGCGCGCGAACTCTGCGCGCAACTCTGCCGGCGTCAGGCGCAGCGTGCGGAAATCATAGTGTGATGGGCTTTGCGTCCCTTCTACACGTCCGCCAACGTACCACGGGTTTGATTTGTTGATCGTGTAGTCGGCTCCGGGGTGTGCCTTGCTGGTGCTGTTGAAAACCGCCTTTGCTTCTGCTGCCCGATCCGGCTGCCAGACCTCTTCGACGTGCAGCACGGCGAGCATCACACCTTCGGCGTCGCGCAGCGCAACCTTGCTGCTGCCAGGGGTCAGCCTCTTGGCGAATTCTTCGGTGACATCAAGAGTGATCGGCATTGGCCAGAGAACTCCGCTGGCCAGGTGCATGTTGTGGCAGACGCCTTCGTAGTCGGCCTTTGTCATGAAGCCGCGCAGCGGCGAGAAGCCTCCGCTCATGAGCAGTTCGAGATCGCAAATCTGGCGGGCCGTGAGGTCCCAGGAAGGCCATTCCCGAGAATGGGCTTTCAATTCTGCGGCTTTTTCGGGCGATGCGATGAGATCGATGAGTTCGCCACCGTGTGGGGCAATCAAATGACTGGTCGAAGCGGACAAGTGCGTGAACCTCCCAGGTTCTCGATTTGGATTGACGGCATGTAAATTCAGCGCTTCGCAGAAGGAATCAAAATGATGATTTCCGGACTGCTATTGGGGGGATTCCGAACGAGACTACAAAGCTTTGTTGCGGATCAACAACCCAAAGTTGACCACATTTTACACGAGCGGCACGATAACCCTTGCCACGCAAGTGCCGTGCCTGGCAGGTTTCTCCATTGTACTGTAAGTTGATAAGGATAAAAGCTTAATTTTCAGACTGTCGACTTGGGGAGCGGTCTGCAGTTGAAGTGTGCAAGTTCTTGCGCAGAGTGGGAAACTCCAATTCCTCCAAATCAGGCGACGCGGGGGGCTGGGGAACGTAATCCGCGGGTGTGCAAATGGCATTGAGATAAACAATGAGGTGCAATATCGCTATAAGTTATAGGTGCAAGCAGCGGTGTGACAGTTGAGCCTTCGATTGCCGTAGCGTATCCTAAACGCACAGTCGTGACGTCCTTGGATGCCTTACCCGCCAAAACCTCGTCGGCGATCGCCAGTCGCTGGGCGGGATGCGTGTCCGTCATTGTTCCCGTCTACAACGAAGAAGCTCACCTAGAGGATCTGCTGCGGGCAGTTCACGCGTCTCCGGTGAAAAAGGAAATCATCATCGTAGATGATGGCTCGACCGACGGGACGCGCCAGAAGTTGCAGGGCCTGCTACCGATGGACGACGTCACGATTCTTTTCCACGAGAAGAACTGCGGCAAAGGCGCATCGATTCGCACGGCGCTAAGCTATGCTCGCGGCGAATATGTGCTGATTCAGGATTCCGATCTTGAGTATGATCCGCAGGATTATCCGGCGTTGCTGCAGCCCCTTCGCGAAGATAAGGCGAATGTTGTCTATGGCGTGCGCCCGGATCGGCCCGAACGCGGTCTGAGGTTTTTTCTAGGCGCCAAGTTTCTGACGCACCTGACCAATCTGCTCTATGGCACGAAGATCCACGACGAAGCCACCTGCTACAAAGTTTTTCGTCGCTCGCTGCTTTCGCGAATGATCCTCAATTGTCAGCGTTTTGAGTTCTGCCCGGAAGTCACCGCGAAAGTCTGTCGCCTTGGAGAAACGATCTCGGAGGTTCCCATCTCATACAACCCGCGGTCGGCTGCTGAGGGAAAGAAGATTCGCCATTCCGACGGTTTGCAGGCGATCTGGACGCTAATCCGCTATCGCTTCCTACCACGAACCGGCTGGCTGCGAAAAGATGTGAGTCAGCCCGAAGCTCCCTTTGCCGTCAGCTTTTCGCGCATTCCGACGCCGACCGACTAGTTACCTTAAATCTCGCCGGAAAGATCTAGTCGTCGTCCGGTTCCGTGCGCGGACTCTTGTCGTTGATGAAGTATTGGGCATGGTGCGCGGCCGGCACTGTCTGGAACGGGATCGGCGACTGCGTCAGATCAAAGCAGTCAGACAGATCATCGGCTGGATCATCCGCATAGTGAAGCGACGGCAGGCCATATCTCTCCTCGATGAACTTCAAGATGCTGCCGAAATCGTGGGTCGTGTGCGAAATGTATCCGGCCTTTGCGTAGGGCGACACCACGATCAGCGGTACGCGGAATCCGTACACATAGCCTGATCCCCAGCTCACGCCATCATTCACAACCTTGGGCGCGACGTGATCGTACCAACCACCCCAATCGTCCCAGGTGATGATGATCGCCGTGTTGGCCCAATACTGGCTGTTGCCGATGGCATTGACAACGGAGGCGACCCAGGAAGGTCCTGTGCCGTCGTTAGAGGCGGCGTGATCGGAGTGTGCGCCGTCCGGGATCACCCAGCTGACTTGCGGTAACGTACCGTTTCCCGCGTCTTCCAGCACGTTCCATTCGGGCATCACCACGCTGTTCGTCCAGTCTGGTCCGGTGCATTCGAGCTTTCCATTCACCGTTTGGGGCTGGCAAATGTGATTGATGGCGTCGGGGCCAGTCCAAATCGATCCGGGCGTGGCCGCATAGTATTTCCAAGTCACTCCGGCAGTATCCATGAGATCGGTCAAGGTCGGATGCTCGAAGCAGGGATATTGCGCCGGTTGGTTGCTCTCACTACCGGTTGCATCAATCATCGTGACCGTCTCGCCTACCGGGGCGATACAACCGGCCGGACCTTCATTTGGATTTTCAGAGGCGAAAAGCGAACTGGTTGCCGTCGGAGCCGAAGTGCCGGAAATGATGAATTGGTGCGCCGGGAAGCTGGGTCCTTCATTGGTCTGGAACATCCTGTCGCCGAATGTAAACTGCTCCGCCAGCGTGAAATACGGGCCTACGTCAGCAGGCTTTACAAACTTGAATTGGGGACTGGCCGGGCAATTGGCCGCCGGGGAACAGGGAATCTTGTCCGCCCCATCCATCTTTCCGCCGTCGTACATCGCGACGAACGATGGATTCGAGTGGCTGAGATCGTAGTTCTGGGGATTGGAACCCGCAGTGCCGAGATCCATCGGCGTGAGCGTAATCGTCTGGCCAAGCGAATTCTTGCCGCTGCTCGCGATATCAGCGCCTCGACCAATCAGCACGGGGTCTTGAAATAAATTGTCCGGGGTGCGGTTTTCCTGGAAGATGACGACAACTCGTTGAATCACTGCCGCAGTGGTTAGGCTCAGATTCTGGGGTCCATCGCTTGGAGCTTGTTTGTTGGCATCGGCTCCGGTCAGGGAGATCGAATAGCTGCCGCCCGGAGTGTTGACCGTGGTTGAAACGGTGAGCGTGGAGGTTCCGCCGCCAGAGCCCGAAATCACAACGGGGTTTGTGCTAAACGCGCAGGTCGGAGCGGCGTTGCTCTTGATCGCTCCGCACGAGAGAGTCACGCTACCTGTATATCCGCCGGTTGGGGTGATCGTAATTGCAGACGTCGCCTCATTCCCCGCCGTGACGGTCCCGGGACTCAACGCGGCGGCGCTCAGAGAGTAGCTGGCTGTGCCGGCTCCGAGGTTGGAGGAAGAACCCCCACAGGCACAAAGGCTTAGGCAAAGGACGACGACACTGAGAAGGGATACCCACAGATTGGATGGAAGGCGATTCATCGAGAATCTCCTTGGCGCTGGGACTGGAATTCAGCGAAATAGAACCCGGCTCGCCGGCTTTCGACTCGCGAGAATCCCAGGTTTTGTTCGGCCCGATGGTTTGGAAACCCCGCAACAGTGCCGGAAGACGCCGTTGGCCCGCAATCTTAGAGGGGTTGATGGCGCGACTTGCCCAGCATGATTCAGCCAGCGTATAGCTTCGGGCAAACTTTGACCGGATCGCGGCTAGTCCTTCTTCTTCAGCTGCTGCTTCCAGCCGAGTACTCGGGCTTTGGCGCCCTCTGCCTCAGCCTCGGGGATCATCCCTTTCTTCTGATACAGAACCGAGAGACTCGTATGCGCGAGCACGTCATCTGGATCGATCTCTGCTATGCGCGAGGCTACCGCGATGGCTTCGTCATACCGCTGCAAATCCTGCAGGGCACGAGCCAGTCCGTGCATTGCTTCGGTGAAGGTCGAGTCTGCTTCGATCGACTCCTGATAGGCGGCGACTGCTCGATCGAGATGTCCCTCGGCCATCAGGTCGAGTGCGCTGTAGTAGTGGTCCTCAGCCTTCTGGCGGGCGTTTGAGTCAGGCATGAAAAATGGGGGTCCCGGAGAATAGTGTCGATCTTCGCCATGGGTGAGCAGCCTCAAGGGCACACACAGGGCACACTTCTGAGCATAGTCGAAATCTGGTCTTTTGTGCTTTGATGGTGGCATGGGTCACACGATCCGCTTCCTTTGGAACGCTACCAAAGGCCATCATCTCGCTCCATGGCGCAGCCCGTATCTTCTTTGGCGGATCGAGACCTACACCGGCGTGAAGATGAAGCAGATCGGGTTTCTGGAGTTCTGGGAGTTTATGTGGCGCGAGCGCCATGAGTTGTGGCGCTTTCTCAAATGGACGGGCGAGATGGAACGCTACGCGCATCCCAGACCAAAGAACCCGTAAGACTCTTTATGTTCGATACCAATCCCGAAAAACCCAAGCGCTCGAATCTGCAAGTGTTCCTCGGATTCCTGCTTGGGGTGGTGGCGAGCCTGGGATGTTTGTTCCTGACGATTTTCTTTGGGGCGACGTTCAATTCGCGCCACGGATGGATTTATCCGGTTTTCAATGCAGTCGCCTTGATTGCGGTCGGGATGTTGGCCTTTCGCCAAAGAAAAGAGTCAAACTATGCGGTCGGCGCTCTCATCGCCGTATCACTTTCACTGCTGCTGGATGCAGCTTGTGCAGTCGCGTTCTTGAAATGACGGCATTCCGATGAGCGAGGTTAGAAGAGCAGACGCGTTCGAAGTTCTACGCGCCCTTGCCCGCCGCGGCAGCCTCGCCCAAGAGGATACTCACCTCGGCGCCTTTGGTTGCTCCGGTAAGCTGCGCTGCCGGCGCTCGGTTGGCAACAATCTCGAGATACCCCATGCTTCCAAGGATCGCGAAAACTTCGCCGGGCTTGCCCTCGGCATAAGCTTTGCGAATTTCCGAGATTTCCTTGTTACCTACGACCAGCTTGAACTTTCCCGGCTTATCGGCAAAAAGAGCGGGAGCGTCTTCCGGCGTGATGTTGGTGATCAGGTTGCCGAAGCGGTCGACTTTCAGCACGACCGCGCGCATGCGGTTTTCAGCAGTCGCCTTCGGCCTTGGAGCAGCGAATTTAACGTAGTCTTCGATCTCGTCCCCGAACTTGTGGGAGTCAACAAACTTTGCCAGATATGCCGCCACCGGCGCGAATACGTCGCGCCCATGAAACGTGCTGCT
>Ga0335078_10012711_pt1 | contig 12474 bp, 11 predicted proteins | sample Lox_Sample_32_FD_206711 | JGI IMG/M metagenome (GOLD analysis project Ga0335078, IMG submission 206711) | Soil microbial communities from Loxahatchee National Wildlife Refuge, Florida, United States - Lox_Sample_3.2 | ecosystem: Environmental > Terrestrial > Soil > Wetlands | place: USA... | reverse complement strand
CGCCACCCAGCGGATGCTCGGCACCGCCGTCACCCGAAGGGCGGGCCGCAGGACCGAGCGCGAAGCGCTTGACGGCACGCCGACATCCGCTAACGCACTCGGGGGTTGACACAGGACGTCCACGGTGGTGACCGGTTGGCTGGCGGCGTTGATCGTGACCGCGGTCTACGGCGCCGCCGCCGGGGTGCTCGCGCTCACGGGCAAGAACAAGGTGAAGCAGAGCGTCCCGCCCGTGCCCGAGCAGGCCGTCGAGAGCGTGAAGGAGGACGTGGAATGGACCAGGCAGCGAGCGAAGGAGGCCCGGCGATGAGCGCCGCCGCAGGTGAGGGACAGCAGAAGAGCCCCGAGGAGATCGAGGCCGAGATCGAGCACACCCGAGCGGAGCTCGGCGACACCGTCGAGGCTCTGGCCAGGAAGGCCGATGTCAAAGCGCAGGCCAGGGACAGGATCGCTCAGGTCAGGGATACCGCCCAGCAAAAGAAGGATGAGCTGACGTCGACCGCGCGCGCGGCGGCCCCCGACTCCGCCGCGGCTGGGGCCCACCAGGTCGTCTCGACCGTCCAGCGCAAGCCGGTGCCGTTCGCCGTGGCCGGCGCGTTCGCGGGCGGGGTGCTCGTCGGGTGGATCTTGCGCCGGAGGTAGGCGATGACGATGCGTGAGCGATCGCACGTGCGCGAGGTCGACGCCCAGCGCGATGTGCGCAAGCCCGACCAGCCAACCGAGCTCCCCGGCCGCGCCTGGCCGGGGGTGCTCAAACGCACGCTGCGCGAGTACAAGGCCGACAAGCTGGGCGACCTCGCCGCCGCCCTGACGTATTACGGCGTGCTGGCGATCTTTCCGATGCTGATCGTCATCGTCTCGCTGCTTGGGCTGCTGGGTCGCTCGGTGACCCAGTCGCTGATCCAGAACATCGGCAACGCGGCGCCCAGCGACGCCCGGCAGATCTTCACCAAGGCGATCGAGAATATCCAGTCCCACCAGAGCACCGCGGGGGTGTTGTTCGCCGTCGGGCTAGCGCTTGCGCTGTGGTCGGCCTCGAGTTACATCGCCGCGTTCATGCGCGCTTCGAATGTCGTTTGGGACGTCGAGGAGGGACGGCCGATCTGGACGACGATCCCACTACGACTGGCGGTGACCCTTGTCACCGTCGTGCTGCTCACAATCACCGCCGCCGCGGTGGTGTTCACGGGCGGGCTGGCGGAGCAGCTTGGAAACGTGCTCGGGGTCGGCCATTCGGCGGTGACGATTTGGGACATCGCCAAGTGGCCGGTGCTGGTGCTCGTGGTCGCGTTCATCCTCGCGATCCTCTACTGGGCGGCGCCAAACGTGCGCCAACCGGGCTTTCGCTGGGTGACGCCGGGCGGCCTCATCGCGGTCGGGTTGTGGGTGATCGCGTCGGGCGCGTTCGCCTTCTACGTCGCCAACTTCTCGTCCTACAAGCAGACGTACGGCGCGATGGCGTCGGTCATCATCTTCCTGGTCTGGCTGTGGATCAGCAATACGGTGATCCTGCTTGGTGCTGAGCTCAACGCCGAGATCGAGCGCGGGCGCCAGATCGAGGGCGGCACGCCCGTCGACCGCGAGCCGTACCTACCACTGCGCCGGGAGCCGAAGCGGTGATCCCCGGTAACCACGATCTATACGAGCGAGGTGAGAGATGTCGAAGGTTATGTTCCTGCCGGTCAGCATCGGCGGCGGACTGCTCGCCGGCCTAATCGGCAAGAAGCTGTTCGGGGTCATCTGGGGCACGATCGACGACGAGGAGCCACCGAGCGCCGCACACCGGAAGATCAGCGTGCCCAAGCTGGTTGTCGCCCTCCTGATCGAGGGAGCCCTGTTCTCCCTGATTAAGGGATTGGTCGATCACGGGTCGCGGCACGCGTTCGCGCGTGTCACCGGCGCCTGGCCGGGAGACGAGCAATCTGACAGTAAGTGACAGCACCCCAGCTGTGAGGCTTCGCGCGCCGTAACGCACTCGCCTCGGGCGCATTCTCGCTCCGCCGTTGGCGTGCCCGCGCCTGATGGGCTGGTCAGTCCAGCGCTTCGGTGACGGCACGGGCAGCGAATTGCGGGACTCCGGCGCCAGATCGCACGCTTCCCGTGCACTCCGGGCGCCAGTGTCGAGAGTCGACCACCCGTCGAGGCCGTATGCTTTTGTCGGGGTCTAGGGGAATTGGACGACGCCGTTCATCAGCTGATCGGGCGGGACCGCGAGCTAAACGTGTTGGGGCGCTTGCTGGGCGAGGCGCTCGCCGGGTCGTCGCGGGTTGTGATCGTGAGCGGCGAGCCTGGCATCGGCAAGAGCTCTCTGGTCGCGGAGCTGGCGCTCCGAGCCGAAGCCGCCGGTTGCTTGGTGCTCGAGGGCAGGGCGACCGAGCTGGAGCGCGACTTTCCGTTCGGGCTGCTCGTCGATGCGCTCGACTGTTACCTGGCCTCGCTTGACGCACGCTCGTTTGACCGCGTGGCCGCGGACGAGCTGGGGGAGCTGGCTTCGGTGTTTCCATCGCTCCGTTCGGTGCGCCCGGCGGGTGCAGCCCTGGGCACGGCGGCGGAGCGCTTCAGGGCTCACTTTGCCGCGCGGGAGCTGCTCGAGCGTCTGGCGGCGCCGCGGCCATTGCTGCTCACGCTCGACGATCTGCAGTGGAGCGACGATGCGTCGCTCGAGTTCATCGGCCACTTGCTGAGGCGTCCGCCCGACGCGGCCGTGATGCTCGCGGCGACGATCCGGACGGGACCGGCGCCGCGGATGCTGTCGGCGGCGATCGACGGTGCCGCGCGGAGGGGGACGGTCCACCAGCTCGAGTTAGGGCCGCTCGATCGGGATCAGGCGGCGTGGCTCGTGGGCGAGATGGCGGCGAAGGAGCTGGACGTGCTGTATCGGGAAAGTGGCGGTAACCCGTTCTATCTTCTGCAGCTGGCACGCGCCCTCAGCCTGGCCCCGGCGTCGTCTGAACCCGAGTGGACGGATCGGCAGGAAGTCCCGCTCGCGGTGAGGACCGCGATCGCGGCTGAGCTCGATCGGCTGCCCGCGCGGGTTCGTGCGTTTGCGCAGGCCGCGGCGGTTGTGGGGGATCCTTTCGAGCTCGATCTCGCACTGGCGACGGCGGCGATCGCTCCGGTGGATGCGCTCGGCGCACTTGATGACCTGGTCGCGCGCGATCTGCTCCGCGCCGCCGACGTGTCGCGTCGGTTTCGCTTCCGGCATCCGCTGGTTCGTCACGCGATCTACGCCGGCTGTCCTCCGGGCACGCGCCTCGTGTGTCACGAGCGGGCTGCCGCAGCGCTTGCGGCGCAGGGGGCGCCCGCGGTCAGCCGGGCCCATCACGTCGTACATTCGGCCCGTCAGGGAGATGCTGCGGCGGCGGAACTGTTACGGGAGGCGGGCCTAGAGGTTTCACGGCGGGCTCCCGCGAGCGCGGCCGTGTGGCTCGAGGCGGCCGCTCGCATCCTGCCGAGTTCGACGCCGAGGGGTGAGCGCCTTGAGTTGCTTGCGGCGCTGGCCGGCGTTTATGCCGCGACGGGCCGGCTCGAGGACAGCCGGACGGTGCTGCTGTCCGCGGCCTCGCTGACCGCCGCTGAGGACGTGTCGACCCGGGTCAGGCTGACTTCTGTGTGCGCGAAGATCGAGTTGTTGTTGGGCCGACGCGAGCAGGCGCAGGCTCGGCTGCTCGAGGCGCTGGACGAGGTGTCCGAGTCCGAGCCTGAGGTGGGAGCCAGGTTGATGGTCGAGTTAGCGTCGAGCGCGTTCCATGGCGCCGACATCGACGGCATCCGGTATTGGGCATCCCGCGCGTTGGATATTGCGCGGACCTGCCAGGATCGTGGCTTGACGATCGGTGTGCTGTCGCGGCTCGCGCTGGCGGAGTCGTCTGGCGGCCCGGTCTCCGAGGCGCAGACGCACTGTTCCGAGGCGGTGACGCTGGTCGATGCAATGCCGGACGAAGAGCTGGCGGGCGAACTCGACGCTCTGGCGGATCTGTGCGCGGCCGAGTACGCGCTCCAACGATTCATTGAGACGGAGTCGCACGCTCAGCGAGGGCTGGCGTTGGCACGTGCCGGCGGTCGAGGCGACCTTTTCCCGTGGCTCTCCCTGGCGCTCTCGGGCGTGCTGTTTTCAACCGGGCGGCTTGTCGCGGCGAGGGCACTGCTCGACCGCTTGGTCGAGGCGGCGCGTTTGAGCGATAACACGGTCGGGCTCGCATCGGCGTTGCTCAACAGCGCAGCGGTGGCGCTCGTCGCGGGGGACTTGGACGACGGAATGGAGGCTGCGCAGGAGGCGGTCGCCCTAACTCGCGGGACGGGCCCGAGCGTCGTAGCTGCGTGGGCGGGCGCGTTCGTGGGTGCGGCGATGCTGGAGACGGGCCAGCCGGAACGGGCCGCGGCCACGATGATCGCCGCGGGGGGCGGAGATGATCTTCCGTTGATCCCTGGCGCGTTTCGCGTGAGCTTCCTCGAGATCCTCACGCGTGCGTGGCTGGCGAGCGGCCGTCGGACCGAGGCCGAGCGAACAGTCGAGATCGCCGAGCAGGTCGCGCGCCGGTTCGACCTTGCCGGTTCGAACGCATCGGCAGAGCTGGCAAGAGCCGCGGTAGCTCTCGATACCGGCGACGCCCGCCTCGCCGCCGCCTGCTCGCTCGCGGCGGCCGAGCACGCCGACGAGGTCGGCGCCCGCGTGATGGTGGGCGTTTCGTGCTTGCTCGCTGGCCGCGCAATGGCCGCGCTCGGGCAGACGCAGGAGGCGGTCTCGCAGCTGGAGCGGGCCGCCTCGGTGCTCGGGCAGTGCGGCGCGCGGCGCCGCGTCGCGGCGGCTGAACGGGAGCTGCGCCGGCTGGGCCTCCCGCTGCATCATCGCAGCCCGCGAGCAAGGCCGGAGGGCGTCGGGGTGGCTTCACTGACCGGACGGGAGCTCGAGATCGCCCGTCTGGTGGTCGACCGGCGCACCAACCCCGAGATCGCCGCCGAGCTGTTTCTCAGCATCAAGACCGTCGAGACACACCTGCGCAACATCTTCCGCAAGCTCGACGCCAACTCCCGTGTCGAGGTCGCCCGGATCCTCGAACGCGAACGAGCCGCGGGTCGAACACCCTGAGGCAAACAGTCCTGTCGTAGATCAGGGTCCGCACCCGATGTCGTGTGGCCGGCGATCGATCACGCTTGCCGAGCACCGATGACCACGAACACCGCAGCATTCAGCGATTACACGCACGAGTGGCGCCTAGCCGACGGGCGGACGCTCGGTTACGGGCTATACGGCGCGAGCGACGGGCCGCTTGTGGTCGTCCTCGACGGGCCCGGCTCACGCGGCCTCGCCCGCGCGATGGCGTCGCCCGCGGCGCAGCTCGGGATCAAGCTGCTCGCGCCTGACCGCCCCGGCTTCGGCAGCTCGACCGCGGCTCCCGAACGCTCGATCGCCGCGATATCCGGCGATCTCCTCGCGCTCGTGGACCACCTGGGGTTCAGCCGGTTCGGGTTGGTCGCGCAATCGGGCGGCACCCCGTTTGCGCTGGCCCTCGCAGCAGCCGCCGGCGACCGAGTCACCGGCCTGGCATTCATCGGAGGAGTGGCCCCGCTCGAGGGACCCGACCCCCTGCAGGACGTCGCGGGTCCGATACGAATCGCATGCCTGCTGGCCCGCCGAGCACCATGGCTGCTGCGTCTGCTCCTGAACGCGCTTAGCCGTCAGACCGCGAAGGATCCCGAGTACGCGGCGCGCAAGTACGCCGCGAACATGCCGCCGGACGATCGTCGCGTGCTCGCCGATCCAACCCTGTGGGCGATCCACGCCACCAGCTCAGCCGAAATCGCCTCGCGGCCAGCCGCCGCCGCGCGGGAAATGTGCATGCTCGTGCGGCCCTGGAGCATCGATTGGGACCGAATCAGCGCACCCGCAGCATTGTGGGTCGGTGAGCTCGACCGCAGCCATCCCCCGAGCATGAGTCGACGCCTGGCGAACCGCCTGGGCGACGCGCCGGTCACCGTGGTCTCAGGTGCCGCCACGTTCGCGATGCTCGTCTGCTACCCCGATGCGCTGTGCCACGCCGCCGCGCTGCCCGAAGACGGGGCGCCGAGCGGACTACAAGGGATGTGGCCGGAATCCCCTACCGGCAAGGACGCGCTCGAATCGCGGGCCGACTCGACGCCTCGATAATGCCGATGAGCCAACTCGCCGCCGAACCCACCCAGACCATCGAGTCGCCCACGACCTTGCCTCCCGGGCCGAAGTGGCCGGGACCCGTGCAGACCGTCTGGTACACGTTCGCTCAGCCCAGCTTCTTCGCCGCGTCCCGGGCGCGCTACGGGTCCACGTGGACGATGCGGCTGCCGAGCTTCCCGCCGCTCGTCGTAACCCGCGACCGCGACGCGATTCGGCGCCTGTTCACCGGCGATCCCCTCGTCCGCCGGCACGGCAACGACCTGTTCAAATCGGCCTTCGGTGAGCGCTCAGTGATGTTGCTCGAGCCCGACGAGCACCTGAACCGTCGGCGCATGGAGCTCCCGCCGTTTCACGGACAGGCGGTTCGGTCGTACACCGACCGCATCCGAGGGCTGATCGCCACCGAGCTGGAAACCTGGACGCCCGGCCGCGTGATCGCCACCCACCCGCCGGCGCGAGGCGTGACCCTGGAGATCATCCTCGAACTGGTCTTGGGCGTCCGCGACCCCGACCTGCAGGCCGAGCTCGCCGCGATCTTCGAGTCGTTCAACACGCCGCTGAGCAAGCTGGCCCTGTTCCTGCCGACGACGCTGGGGCGCAGAGCGTGGTGGAACCCGATCGCCAAGCCCGCCTTTGCGCGTGTTGACCGCATGCGCGCCCTCCTCAGCGCGCACATCGCTCGCACCCGCACAGATCCGCGGCTCGCCGAGCGCGACGATGTCCTCGCCGTGCTCGTCCGCGCCCGAGACCAAGACGGGCACGGGCTATCTGACATCGATCTCCGCGACGAGCTCGTCACGCTCGTCGCCGCTGGCCACGAAACCACGGCCACCGCGATGGCGTGGGCATGCGATCTGCTCGCACACCACCCGGCCGTGGTCACTCGGCTGCGCGACACCCTCGCCGCGGACGACCGCGAGTACCTCAAGGCCACGGTCAAGGAAATATTGCGTGTCCGCACGATCGTCTACGTGGCTGCCACACGTCAGATGCTCGAGCCATTCCCGATCGGCGACTGGGTCCTCGGTTCCGATGTCCTCATCCTCGTCGATGCCCAAGGCGTGCACGCCGACCCAGAGCTCTATCCCGAACCCCATGGGTTTCGTCCCGAGCGATTCCTCGCTGCGCCGCCCGACGGCTACGGCTACATCCCCTTCGGCGGCGGCGCCCACCGCTGCCTCGGCGCAGCCCTGACCACGCTCGAGCTCGAAGTATTCGTCGAAGCCCTCGTCAACCAGGTCGACCTGGCCCCAGCCGGACCGCCCGCTCGCCCAGTCCGACGCGGGGTCACCCTCGCCCCCAGCAACCGCGGACTGGTTCGCATCGCGCGACCGCCCCTGCTCGACCACCCGCACCCGCGCGAGCACGAGCTCGCGTGACGGGGCCAGCACCAAGCCGGACAGCGATGCTGGCCGCGATTGCGCGCGCTATTCACCTGCTGCACTACGGCCCGCGTGCACTGCTCGTTGACTGGCTCGCGTGGCCGCTGGTTGGCCCGCGGGCGGAGTCGATGGCGGCCGCCACCCCATCCATTCTCGGAGAGCTGAAGCAACCGTTCATGACCTGGTTTGCTGCGCGCGCGCGGCTTACCGAAGACGGCCTGGCGGAAAGTGGGGCCCGCCAGTACGTCATCCTTGGAGCCGGGCTTGATTCTTTTGCGTGGCGCCAGCGCCAGGGAGTTCAGGTGTTCGAGGTCGACCTGCCAGCGTCGCAAGCGTGGAAACGTGAGCGGTTGGCCGCGCTCGGGGTCGGCATTCCTGATGAGCTTGTGTGGCTGCCCGTCGACTTCGAGCAACCCGATCTCGCCGAGACGCTGCACGCCGCTGGTGTCGACGACGCGCAGGGCGTGTTCGTGAGCTGGATCGGCGTGATGCCATACCTGAGTGTCGATGCCGTTCTCGACACGCTGGCTCAGCTGCCGCCGTGTCACCTGTCCGTCGCCTACGTACCGCCTGAGGAGCACTGGAGCGCGTCTGCGCGAGCGCCGGGTCGATACTTTCAAGCGCAGGTGGAAGAACTCGGCGAGCCGTGGATCTCACTCCTGGCTCCCCGTGATCTAGAAGGCCTTCTGGCTGACGCCGGATTCGATTTAATCGAGGACCGAGGCGCACCGGACATTCACGGCCGATGCGGACTGCCAGTCGTCCACCACGAACGAATAGCGTTTGCGAAGAAGACAGCCTCCGCCCGCCGCTAGCGGCGGGCAGCCGGAGGGGTCGGGCAAAATGTAGTTTTCCGATGTTGCGCTGGGGGCGTTTACTCCTGTTGGGCATGGCGATGGTCGCGATCGGCGGCGCGGTGGTTTGCGCCCCGGCGTGGGCGGGGATCGTCACCCAAGCCGATTACGCGATCCTCCACCGGCCGGGGCCGACGGCGGCCGAGCGGCAGGCGATCACGATCATGTCGGTCACGGCCGCCAGCGACCCTTCGCTGGGCCTGATCGTGACGGTTACGTTCAAGGGCGACATCGAGCGCTATCTCGGTCAGGGCGACCTGAAGGACGGGCTGCTGGCGCTGATCCTCGAGCCTGGCCGGGTGATGCGAGTGCCGGCCGGGCTGGTCGAGCAGGGTGGGGGCTTCACTCCGGCGACTTTTTCGATGCTGGTCCGGCACCACAAGCGCGAGACGGTCACGCGCGGGACGGCCGAGCTGTTTGGCGCCGAGCACGTGCTGCGGACATTCAAGGGCGGCCATTTCGGAGCGATCCGGGAAGGCGATGAGGTCGTGTTCCACGTCGCAGGCCCGGTCCTCGCCGGCGTCGTAGGGATCAAGGTCAAGGTGTTCGTCGCGAGCCCGCTTGGATCGACCGCGACAGCCATGTCCCTCACGGCCTCGCGGTGGCGCGCCGTGCTGAACGAGCGCGCGGCGGAGGTCGCGGCGCTGAGCCTCGACCCGAGCCTGCTGAAAAGCAGGCAGCTGGCGACCGTCGGCAGTGGTGTCTCGAGCGTCGTGTCGGATGGAGTCCAGCCGGAGCTGCGCTTCGAGGAGAAGGTCCGTTCGCAGCTGAAGACCGTGCTCGATGACTACGCGACGGTCGAGACGTTGGCCCGCAGTCGCCGGGGGCTGCCGATCGTCTCGACCGGATCCCTGGTCTCGGAGCTCGGCAACGCCGTGGCGCGGATCGGTCGCCTGCGTGGCGAGGCCGCCGCGCTCGGGGGCTTGGGTGGCGAGGTCGTGGCGCTTTCGAAACCGGGCGTCCACGTCGTCCAGACCGACCCCGGGTTCTCGCAGGAGCTCTCGCCGCAGGCGGGACGGGCCATCTCGACGCTCCCGCCACAGGGTCTGCCCGTGATCGACGTCGCCCCGAAGGTGCGCTACCAGCAGTTCACGGGGATCGGCGCAGCGATGACCGACAGCTCGGCATGGCTGATCTACGATCAGCTGACGGCGAGCGATCGACTCAGGCTGATGCAGGAGCTGTTTGGCGCGTCTGGCATCCACCTGAACTTCCTGCGGGTCCCGATGGCTGCCTCGGACTTCACCCTGAGCCCGGACCCGTACAGCTACGACGATGATCCGCCCGGCGGCACGGACCCGACCCTGTCGCAGTTCTCGATCGCTCACGACCTGACATACCTGATCCCCGCGCTGCGGCAGGCGCTCCAGGTCAACCCGGGCCTCGAGATCTTCGCCAATCCGTGGAGCTCGCCGGCCTGGATGAAGACCAACGACTCGCTCGCAGACCCGGACGGGACCGGGATGCTGCTGCCCCTGTACTACGACGCCTTCGCGAACTACTTCGTCAAGTTCATCGAGGCGTATCAGAGCGAGGGAGTGCCGATAAATGCGATCGGGCCCGAGAACGAGCCCTCATCGGGCCAGGTCGCCACCGACTACCCAGGAATGACGTTCCCCGAGCCCGACGAGGCCCAGTTCATCGCGCAGAACCTCACGCCGGCGCTACGGGCGGCCGGCCTTCACCCGAAGATCTACGGGAACGATCTGAGCTGGGATCAGCTCGCGTACGCGGACTCCCTGTCGTCGGGCCCGGCCGCGGGCGACCTCGACGGGATCGCCTGGCACTGTTACTTCGGCTCCCCGACCGTGATGAGCGCGCTCCAGCACAGCGCTCCCGGGCTCACCCAGATCGCGGACGAGTGCTCCCCTGAGATCAGAGACATCGGCGCCCCCGAATACCTGATCTCGACCCTGCGCGATTGGGCGAGCGTGGTCGCGGTCTGGAACGTGGCGCTCGATCCTCAGGGTGGTCCCCACGGCACCGCGTACGGCTGCCCGGGCTGCACCGGCCTGGTCACGATCAACGAGCAGTCGCACACCGTCACCATCAGCTCCGAGTACCACCAGCTGGGACAGGTCAGTGCGTTCGTGCAGCCCGGTGCCACACGGATCGGCTCGCCGAGCTTCGTCACCTACGGCGTTGACAGCTCCAACATCGAATCGGTCAGCGCCGGCCTGGACGACGTCGCGTTCCAGAACCCCGATGGATCACTGGTGCTCATCACCTATAACAACTCCTCAGCGCCGATCACCTTCGCGGTCGACTCGAATGGCCACTACTTCACCTACACGCTCCCCGCCACCGCGATGACCACGTTCGTGTGGAGCCAGCCCCGCTGATGTGCACGCTTCTGCATCGTCGCGAAATGGGGGGGCATCCGAGGCAGGTGAGAGTCGTCGCTCTCGCCGCGGCCTTGGCGGCGGCTGTGCGAGTCACCGCGTGCGTCGCTGTCTCATCGCGCGCGCGAGGTCTGGTCGGACGCATGAATGCCCCGATCGCACCGGGGGATTACGCCACGCTGCCGGCCGCCTCGTCGATTAGGTCACAAACGGCGCTGGGCTGCGAGGCGAGCGACGCGTGGCTGGCAGCGAGCTCGAACGTCCTGCGCGGACTCATGCGTTCCGCCATACGCCGTTCATTGTCGGGGTGGATCATCCGGTCCTCGGTGGAGACCTGGTACCAGGTTGGCTTCCTTCTCCACGCAGGATCGGTCACCGTGTGACCGAAGGTCGAGCCGACCGGAGCCTTCTGGGTGACCGCCATGACGACCGCCTCGTCGGCGGTGACGTCCTGGCAGAAGCTCTCGTGGAACTTCTCGGGGGCGATCCATACGTACCCGTCGGAGTCGGGCGCGATGTTGGCCGCCGCCGCGGGAGGCATGTGCTCGGTGATGACTCCGAGTCCCTCTCCCGCGTCCGGTGCGAACGCGGCGATGTAGACAAGACCGACGACGTGCGGAAGATCACCAGCCTCGGTGATCACCGCGCCGCCGTAGGAATGGCCGACCAGCAAGACGGGACCGCCGATCCGCTTGATCATCTGCTGCGTACGGTGAGCGTCGTCAGGCAGCGAGGTGAGCGGATTCTCCACCGCATGCAGCGACGGATAGCCGCGACGATTCAGTTCGACGATCACCTTGGCCCAGTGGGCGGCGCCGCCCCAGAAACCATGAACGAGAACGACGGCAGGTTGACTCACGAGAACACTCCTCTTGTTATCACGCGCGTGCGGCGCAGGTGCTCGCCGTGAAGCGGCCGCACCCGGGGCGTGGTCGAAGCTCCATGTTTCGACGCCCGGATCCCGAGCGCCTCCTCGAAGCAGCCCGGGGCCTCGTCGTCCGCGGCGACGATCGCCGCCGATGCCCCCGCCAACAACCTGAGGCGAGAGGACAGCGCGGCGACGCCGGCCTCACGAATCGCGGCGACGTGAGCCGCGGCTTCGGCGCGGACTGCCGCCTCGACGTAGATCCATGAAGACGCGCAGCGCGTACGGGTTGTGGGACGCGAGCGTGCCCGCCGGACTGATTGTGTTGGCATGCCGGAAAGCGGCTTCGAAGTCTCCGCGCCCGAGCGCGGCAAGCCCGCGGACGTGGCAGCACACCACTGCAGCAGTCCGGCACGACGCGGCGCCGCCCACTGCGCCAACGCCGCAGCGACGCCCTCGGCCACGTACGAAGGCATCATCCACGTCTTCGTGATCCTCAACGCCCTGCGTGGCACGAACGCCGGCGCCGCGATCGCCCAGGCGATCGCGTACATCCGAGACGCGCTCGGATAAGGCGGTCCTACCGGCCCGCGGCGGGTGTTCGAGACAGGTGCCGCCGCTTTTCGGGCAACGCAGAACGGCGGCCTCGTCAACGAGGTGCTCAGGTTTGACGGGCCGCTCATGGTCGAGGGCCACGGAACCTATCTAGAGGACGCCGATCCGGGCGCCTAGGCTCGCTTGGTCTTGGCTTCGGCCGGGGCTCGTCGGCGTTTGGGTTCGCGACCGGGCGGTTGTGTTGGTCGCTCGAGCGTCGGCGTGGGCGGGGTCGCGCACCGTGTGGGGTGGTCGGTGGTGACCCGCAGGGGCTGTCCGTGGT
>Ga0335078_10012710_pt1 | contig 12475 bp, 10 predicted proteins | sample Lox_Sample_32_FD_206711 | JGI IMG/M metagenome (GOLD analysis project Ga0335078, IMG submission 206711) | Soil microbial communities from Loxahatchee National Wildlife Refuge, Florida, United States - Lox_Sample_3.2 | ecosystem: Environmental > Terrestrial > Soil > Wetlands | place: USA... | reverse complement strand
CGGATCGGACGACTGGGTGCGCGACTGCTGGGTCGATGACGGGGTGATGGATCTGGGCTATGTCGTGACCGGACGCGAGGCGATCGGCGCCGTGGTGAAACGGCCCGAGCACCAAGCGGCGATCAAAAATGGCATTTGCCATTTCGCCGGCCTGCCGCACATCCAACTCCAGGGCGATACCGCGGTGGTGACGGCTTATCTGCAGATCCTCGTGCCGCAGACGCAAGGCGACCCGGTGAGCGTGCCGAACCACGGCACGTCAAAGGGCTTCCGCGCGCACCGCGTCGGCGCCAACCGGTGGGACCTCGTGCGCACCAAGGCCGGGTGGAAGATCAAGCATCGCGTGTCGCGCCCGCTCGATGGATCGGAACCGGCGCCGCAACTGCTGCGCCGCACGCTCGAGGAGCTGCTGGCGAAGAAGTGAGCGGCAAGCGCGCGCTCGTCATCGGCGGCTCGGTCGGCGGGCTTTTCGCGGCGGGCCTGCTGCTGAAGGCCGGGTGGAACGCGACCGTCTTCGAGCGCAGCCTCGAGGATCTGGCCGGGCGCGGCGCCGGGATCGGCACGCGGCCCGATCTTTTCGCAGTCATGCGGCGGATCGGTATCGCGCCCGATCCGACCGCGGGCGTCAGCGTGAAGTCGCGCCTTTGCCTCGACCGCAACGGCGCCATCGTCGCCGAGCGCGCCGTGCCGGCGGTCAACAGCGCGTGGGACCGCGTCTATCGCCCGCTCAAGGACGCGCTCCCGGCGGCCTGCTACCGCGCCGGCATGCCGCTTGTCGGGCTCGAGCAGGATGGGGACGGCGTCGCCGCGCGCTTTGCCGACGGAAGTCGCGAGCGCGGCGACATCCTGATCGGCGCCGACGGGGTCTCCTCGACCGTGCGGCAGATCGTGCTGCCGGCGCTCGAGCCGAGCTATGCGGGCTATGTCGCCTGGCGCGGCGTCGCCGAGGAGAAGGACCTGACGCCCGACATCTGCGCCGGGCTTCTCGAGCGCTTCACCTTCTGCCTCCCGCCCGAAGAGCTTTTCCTCTGCCTGCCGATGCCGGGCCGCGATGCGGCGGGCGAGCGGCGCTTCAACTGGGTGTGGTTCCGTCTCGTCGATTTCGCCCGCGAGCTGCCGCTTCTGTGCACCGACGAGGACGGGCGCTGCCACGGCACTTCGATTCCGCCGCCGCTTCTGCGCCGCGCGGTAATCGAGGAATTCAGGGCGCACGCCGCGGCGGTGCTGGCGCCACAGTTGGCGCGCGTCGTCGCCGAGACGCGGCAGCCGTTTTTGCAGCCGATCTACGATCTCGCATGCCCGCGCGTCGCGTTCGAGCGGGTTGCGCTTCTAGGTGATGCCGCCTTCGTCGCGCGGCCCCATGTCGGCACAGGCGTCACCAAGGCGGCGGGCGACGCCGAATGCCTCGTTGATGCGCTTCTCTCAGCACCCAGCATCGACGCGGCGCTCGCCGCCTATGACCGCGCGCGGACGGCGGTCGGACAAGCGCTCGTGGCGCGCAGCCGCGAGCTTGGCGCCTATCTCAAGGCGGGCGCCGCAGCGCCCGATCCCGCAGCTGTGCTGCGCGAATATGGTGCCGCCGGCAGCCTTGCCGAGGAAGTGTTCGGCCCTACGCTGCGCGCTTCTTCTCGGCCCGGCGCATGAAGTCGATCGACAGGCGCGCGAGCTCCACTTCCTTCTCGCCGCCCCACGCCTCGACCGCGAGATCGGCATCGATGTCGGGGCCCATCAGATCGACGATCTCGGCGCCGGGGATGAGCGCGCCGACGCGCATGCCGGTGGCGCGGCCGTGCGTGCGGTCATGGCCGGGGATGACCTGCGTCGGTACCTTGATGCCGCGCAGATCCTGCTCGGTCGCGCCGATCATCGGCAGGCTGGCGCCGGTCGCGAACGGCTCGCGCCAGCGCGCGAAGTTGGCGATGAAGCGCTTCGGATCGAGCCCCAGGATGCGGGCGCGGTTGGCGGGATTGGCGGCGATGCGGTCGCGCCAATGCTCCATCTCGGCGACGGCGGCCATGCCGCCCTGCTCCGCCGCCTTCATGTACTGGCCGTAGTAATTCTCGGCGAGCCGGTTGCAGGCAAACGCGCCGCCGGTGCAGCGCGTCAGCAGCAAGCCCTTCACCGCCTCGGGATGGCGCAGCGCGAACAGCACCGACATGCGGCAGCCCGAACTCGCCCCGCCGATATAGGCGGGCAGCGCTTTCAACTCGGTCATCAGCGCGAAGAGATCGTCGGCCCAGATCTCGTATTCGGACTCCTCGCCCTCGAGCACCACGTCCGAGGCGCCACAGTTGCGGCGGTCGTGGATGAGGACACGGAAGCCGCCGTCGGCGATGCGGCTCGCGAGCGACTTCACCTCGTCCTTGCCGCGCCGCCCGCCCGGCATCAGCGCAAGCCACGGGCCGCTCGTGCCCAGCACCTCATAGACGATGGTGGCGCCGCGAATCTTTGCTGTAGGCATCGAATTTCCTCCTCTTCAACGGTTCAGGCGCGGCACCAGCCGCACGGCATTGTCGCGCTCAATCGCCGCTAGGTCGGCGGCGCCGAGGCCAAAGGCCTTCAAGGCCTCGCTGTGCTCGACGGCAGTGCGATAGGGAAAATCGGTGCCGTAGAGCACCTGCGCCGTCCCCACCATGCGCAACAGCGCGCCCAAGGTCACGCCGTGCGAGGCCTGCGCGATGTCGTAATGGAATCGCCGCACCATCGCCTCGGGGCTATCGACGATCGCCGCGTGGAGCGCCGGCCGCATGCGCGGCAAGAGCACGAAGCGCTCGATCACCGAGGTAAGCGTGCCGCCCGCGTGCGAGAAGATGAAGCGGATGTCGGGGCAGCGCTTGGCCGCGCCGCCGAACACGATGCTGGCGATGGCGCGGGTCGTATCGGTGCCGTACTCGATGGTGGCGTCGGTGATGACCGGCGCCTGGATGCCGCGGCAGCAATCGGCCGCGAGCGGATGGACGAAGGCCACCGCCTTGCGCCGGTGCAATTCGTCGAGCACCGCCGCAAACGCAGGATCGCCGAGCCAGCGATTTTCGTAGCTGGTCATGATGCCGACGCCGTCGGCCTTCAAGTGTGCGAACGCATACTCGATCTCGGCGAGCGCGCCATCGACGTCCGGCAGCGGCAGGCAGGCGAAGAGCCCGAACCGGCCGGGATGGTCGGCCACGACCTTCGCCGCGAACTCGTTGCACGAGCGCACGAGGCCGCGAATGACCGAGCGATCGCCCTGATAGACATTGGGGATCGAGATCATGGTGGTCTCGATCCCGCCGCGGTCCATCATGGCGAGCGACTTGTCGAGCGTCCATTCGAGCGTCGGCTTCTCGCCGACCTTGCGCGCCAGCATGTCGGCCAGCCGCGCCGGCGGCGTGACGTGGTGATGGACGTCGACGATCCGGCCCGGCATCGCCTAGCCCTCGCGCCGGTAGGGGCCGAGGCCGGGGCGATAGGTCTTGTCATCGAGGAATTGCGACATGCCCTTCTCGCGGCCCTTTTCGGGATCGAGGAAGCGCATCTGATCGAGCTTGGCGAAGAGATAATCCTCGGCATCGTCCCACGACATGTCCTGGACGCGCCGGCACGCCTGCTTGCAGGCGCGCAGCGCCGCCGGGTTCTTCGCCAGCAGGATGTTGCACAGCTCGGTCACGCGCACTTTCAGCTTGGCCAGCGGCACCGCCTCGTTGACGAGGCCCATCTCTGCCGCCTTGGCGCCGTCGAACGGCTCGCCGGTCATGGTGTAGTAGAGGAGATTGCGCCGGTTGATGACGGCCGAGGTGTTCTTGAGGACGTTGCCGGCGGGGATGATGCCCCAGTTGATCTCGGACAGGCCGAAGCGCGCCTCCTCGGCGGCGATGGCGATGTCACAGGCAATCATCGAATTGAACGCGCCGCCGAAGCACCAGCCGTTCACCATGCAGATGGTCGGCTTCAGGAAATTGCCGAGCCGACGCCATTGCCACTGCGCGCTCGAGCGGGTGAAGACGGCGCGTTCCTCGACCGTCAGCGGATCGCTCGCACGGAAGAACTCACGCAAATCCATGCCAGCCGAATAGGCATCGCCGGCGCCCGTCAGCACGAGAACGCCGACCCGCGTGTCGGCTTCGAGCGCGTCCAGCACCTGGAGCATCTCGCTGCACAGCTCGGGGCTGATGGCGTTGCGCTTTTCCGGGCGGTTGAGCGTGACCCAGGCGATCTTGTTCTCGATCGAAACCAGGACGGTCTTGCCGCCGGGCAGGGAGTCGGGCATGGACGATGTCTCCTCGGACTGATGCGGCGGATTAGACCACATCACCCGTTCCCCGTCATGGCTCTAGCCGGGCCGTTTGCCATCGGATAGCGTTGCCGCAAAACGCCGGGAGGGCGCGATGGATTTCGATTTCTCCGACGAGCAGAAGATGCTGCGCGACAGCGTGCGGAAGCTCATGGACCGGCACGCGCCGCCCGAGACGATCCGCCGCCTCGACCGCGAGCAGGCCTACCCCTACGAGCTTTACGACGAGTGGGTGAAGGCCGGGCTCCTCGCCATGCCGTTCCCGGAACAATATGGCGGGCTCGGCGGCAGCGTCATCGACATGGCGATCATCTCGTCCGAGCTGTCCTATCGCAGCGCCGATCTGGCGATGGCGTTCGGCGGCAGCGTGTTCTGCGGCCTCAACATCCTGCGCAAGGGCTCGGAAGAGCAGCGCCGCCATTGGCTGCCGAGACTGCTGAAGGGCGAGATCAAGATGACGATTTCGATGTCGGAGCCCGATGCCGGCTCGGACATCGGCGCGATGCGCACCAATGCGCGGCGCGACGGCAACCAGTGGCTCGTCAACGGCCAGAAACTGTGGGCGACCGGCGCCGCCGCCAAGAACAACGTCATCAACATGTATGTAAAGACCGATCCGGCCGCGCATTACCGGCAGGGCATGTCGCTCCTGCTCATCGACAACACCACGCCCGGGCTCGAACTGCGGAAGCTCGACATGCTGGGACGGCGCTGCACCGGGACCTACGAGATCTTCCTCACCGATGTGCGCATACCGGGCGACCGCGTCGTCGGCGGCGAGAACAAGGGCTGGGACGTGGTGCTGTCGGGCCTCCAGGTCGAACGCGTGACTTCGGCCGCGGGCGCGTGCGGCGCGGCGCAAGCGGTGGTCGATCTCGCCATCTCCTATGCCAAGGAGCGGAAGCAGTTCGGCCGCCCGATTGGCACGTTCCAGGCGATCGCGCACATGCTCGCCGACATGGAAACCGAGGTCGAAGCGGCCTGGGCCCTGATGTGGCGCGCGGCGTGGCTCGTCGCCAAGGGCGAGCAGGCGCTGAAAGAGATCACCATGGCGAAGCTCTTTTGCTCGGAGACATACGTGAAGGTCGCGAACATGGGGATGCAGGTGCTGGGCGGCTATGGCTACAACATGGAATTCGACATGCAGCGCTATTTCCGCGATTCGCGCGCGGCGACCGTGGCGGCCGGCTCGTCGCAGATTCAGCGCAACCTGCTCGCGAACCTGATGGGCCTCAAGGTGCAATAAGGATGGAGGCGCTTCCCGTCGGCAGGCTGCTGCGGCCGCGCTCGGTCGCGATCGTCGGCGCATCGCCCGACCGCGGCACGATCGGCAACAACGTGCTTCTCAATCTTGAGCGCTCGGGCTTTGCCGGGGCTATCCACCTCGTCAGCCGCTCGCGCGCCGAAATCGCGGGCCGCCCGTGCGTGCCGACGATCGACGATCTGCCGAAGGGCGTCGATGCAGTGGCGCTCGTCGTGCCCGAGGCGGCGGTGCCGGACGCGGTCGAGGCTTGCGTGCGCGTGGAAGCCGGGAGCGCGGTCGTGTTCGCGTCGGGCTTCGCCGAAATGGGCGGCCCGGGCCGCATACAGCAAGAGCGCATGGAGCGCGCGGCGCGGGCGGGCGGGCTTCTGCTGCTCGGCCCCAACTGCATCGGCTACACCAATTTCGCGGACGGCACGGCGCTCACGTTCGAGCCCTTGGGCGAGCCGCCGCGGCGGGTCGAGCGCGGCGCCGTGGTGATCGCGCAAAGCGGCGCGATGACGACCAACCTGCGCCTCGGCCTCATCGCCAAGGGCGTGCCGGTCACGGCCGCGATCTCGACCGGGAACGAGGCGGTCGCGGGGATCGAGGATTTCTTCGCCGACGCACTCGCGGGCGAGGCCGCGCGCCTCATCGTGCTGTTCGTCGAGCAGGTGCGGCGGCCACGGCTTTTCCTCGAACTGGTGCGGCGCGCGAAGGAGCTGGCTCGGCCCGTCCTCATGCTTCATCCCGGCCGGACCGCGCGCGCGCGCAGCGCCGCGATGTCGCACACCGGCGCGCTCGCCGGCGACCACGCGCTGATGACGGCGGTGCTCGAGAACGAGAATGTCGTCCTGACCGATACGATCGACGAGATGTTCGACACCGTGGCGCTCTTGGCGCGCTGGCCCGCGCCGGCGCCCGAAGGCGCGGCCATCGTCACCAATTCCGGCGCATTCCGTTCAGTGGCGCTCGACTTCTGCGCCGAGGAGGGGCTCGATCTCCCGGCGCTCGCGTCCGAGACGCAGGCGAAGCTCAAGACGATGTTGCCGGCTTACGCCGCCATCGACAACCCGCTCGACATCACCACGATCGGGATATCGCAGCTCGACATCTTCGGCCGCACAGCGCAGGCGATGCTGGAGGATCGGGCGGTAGGTTCGCTCGTCGCCGCGTTCATTCCGGGTGCGCCGGTGCTGCAGGTGGCGCGCGGGCGCTCGCTCGTGCCGGTGATCGAGGCGTCGGTGAAGCCGGTCGCGTTCGCGCTCTTCGGCGACGAGACGCCGCTTGCGCCGGAGTTCCTGGAGATGGTGCACGCCGCATCCGTGCCGCTCTTCCGCTCGCCCGACCGGGCGCTCCGCGCCATGGCGCGGGTGCAGGATTACGGCCGCGTGCTGGCGCGCAAGCGCCGTGCGCCCGGCGCGGTCGCGGCGCCGAAGCTGCCGTCGGGCGCCGTCGCCGAGCATCGCGCGAAGGCGTTTCTTGCGACGCTCGGCATCGCCGTGCCGGAAGGCGGGGTCGCGACGAGCCTCGAGGCGGCCGCGGCGCTGGCGCACAAGATCGGGTATCCCGTCGTGCTGAAGGCGCAGTCGGCGGATCTCCCTCACAAGAGCGAGGCCGGCGGCGTCATCGCCGGCATCGGCGGCGCGGCGGCGCTCGCGGCCGCGTGGCAGAAGCTCCACGCCAATATCGCGCGCGCCCGGCCGGGCCTCGTGCTCGACGGCGTGTTGGTCGAAACGCAGAGCCCGCCTGGCATCGAGATGATCGTCGGCGCCCGGCGCGATCCCGACTGGGGCCCAGTGCTGCTGCTCGGTCTCGGCGGCATCTGGACCGAGGCGCTGGCCGACGTGCGCCTCCTGACCCTCGACCGCAGCGCCGCCGACATCGAAGGCGAGCTGCTACGTCTCAAGGGCGCGGCACTGCTAAAAGGCCATCGCGGCACGCAGGCCGCCGACCTTGCCGCGGTGGCGCAGGTGGCGATGATCCTCGGCGACCTGGTGCTCGCCTGCCCTGCGCTTACCGAGGTCGAGATCAACCCGCTCGCGGTCTATCCGCACGGCGCGGTGGCGCTCGACGCGCTGATGGCGGGGGCTTGAAAATCACCCATTACCGTCATGCCGGCGGCACTTGGGTTCGTTCCGCAGAATCAGCGTAACTATCTGATATATATTAGTATTGTATCAGGCGGCGGGCTTCGTCGCGCAGGCGCTGGGCTTCGGCGGCATCGCCCCGGTCAAGGGCGCGTAGCATCTTCATATAGTGCGGCACGACCGCGCGGGGCTGCGCCGCGAGGCGGGCGGCGAAGGCGAAGGCCGCGTCGTCGATCGCGTCGGCCGGACGCAGCTCGTCGATGACGCCCCAGGCAAGCAACGTCTCGGGCGGCAGCGCCGCGCCCTCGAGCACGAGGCGGCGCGTGCGCGCCGGGCCGACCAGCCGCATCAGCCGCTCCAGCGCCGGGATCGGATAGAGCAGCTTGTTCTTCACCGCCGGGATCGCGAAGCGCAGCGAGGACGCGGCGAAGCGGAAATCGCACGACACGGCCAAGTGAACGCCGCCGCCATAGCAAACGCCGTGCAGCAGCGCGATCGAGGGGAACGGCAGTTGGGCGAGATCGGCGAGGAACGCATCGATGCCGGCGCCGACCTTGGCGAAGGCCTTGCCGCGGTCGCCGAACTCGGCCGCGAATTTGAGATCGACGCCGGCGCAGAAAGCCTCCGGCCCGGCGCCGCGCAGGATGAGCGCGCCAACGTCCGGACGCGCCCTCGCCTCGGCCACGCCGGCGGCGAGCCCCGCGCCCACTGCGTCGTCCATGGCGTTGAGCCGCCCGTGATTCTCGATCGTCAGCACGGCCACCTCGCCGCGATAATCCAGCGTGACCTTGCCCGCCATGCCTCTGTCCCCTTTGCGATCCGGTCGGATACTTAGCACTGCCCGGCCCGCAGCCATACCAGGCGTCCAAGGGTTGCCTAAAATTCGGGCAGGGACCCGGCCTGCCTGTTGGCAAGGCGCAGCGAAGGGGCGCAGAATCAAGGGATGGCCGGTTGGCCCGGCGCTTGCTTCGGGTGGGCAGAGGGTCCCGAGGGTGGAGAAAGTGAGAGCGTTCGACGAGACCGGCGCACCCGGCGAATGGCTCGAGCAATACCTGCTCATCAAGCAATGGCTCGACGAGGCGCCAGCCGAGCAGCTGGAGCGGAAGCGGCGCGAGGCCGAGCTTCTGTTCCGCCGCATCGGCATCACCTTTGCGGTGCGGTCGGAAGGCGGCGATCCCGAGCGGCTCATCCCGTTCGACATCATTCCGCGCGTGCTGTCGGCGGCCGAATGGCAGCGCCTGTCGGCCGGCCTCACGCAGCGCGTCAAGGCTATCAACGCCTTCCTGTGGGACGTTTATCACGGGCGTGAGATCCTGCGCGCCGGCCGCGTGCCGGCCGACCTCATTCTCCTCAATGACGGCTTCGCCGCGGAAATGCAGAACTGCGCGCCGCCGCAGCGCGCCTACACGCATGTCGCCGGGATCGACGTGGTGCGGGTCGGACCGAGCGATTTCTTCGTGCTCGAGGATAATTGCCGCACGCCGTCGGGCGTCTCCTACATGCTCGAGAACCGCGAAGCGATGATGCGGCTCTTCCCCGAGCTTTACGCGCGCCACCGCATCGCGCCCGTCGCGAACTATCCCGAGGAGCTGCGCGACACGCTGCAATCCGTGGCGCCGCCCAACTGCGACCGCGATCCGGTGGTCGTCGTGCTGACGCCGGGGCCGTTCAACAGCGCCTATTACGAGCATTCCTTCCTCGCCGACGAGATGGGGGTCGAACTGGTCGAAGGGGCCGATCTCGTGGTCGAGGAGGCGGTCGTCTATATGCGCACGACCGAGGGGCTGAAGCGGGTCGATGTGATCTACCGCCGGATCGACGACGCCTATATCGATCCTCTGGCCTTCGATCCGGGCTCGCTTCTGGGGCCGCCGGGCCTGTTCGATGCGTACCGCACCGGCAACGTCACGCTCGCCAACGCGGTGGGCGCCGGCATCGCCGACGACAAGGCGGTCTATCCGTACGTCCCCGATATGATCCGCTTCTATCTCGGCGAGGAGCCGATCCTCGGCAACGTGCCCACATATTCCTGCGGCAAGCGCGACGACCTTTCCTTCGTGCTCGATCATCTCGACGAGCTGGTAGTCAAGGAGACGCGCGGCTCGGGCGGCTACGGCATGCTGATTGGTCCCGCCGCGACCCGGGCCGAGCGCGACCTGTTCGCGGCGAAGCTGCGCGCGCGCCCGGCCGACTACATCGCGCAGCCGACCTTGGCGCTTTCGACGTGTCCCACCTTCGTCGCGTCGGGCGTGGCGCCGCGCCATGTCGATCTTCGCCCGTTCGTGCTGGTCGGGCGCGAAATCCGCATCGTGCCCGGGGGCTTGACGCGCGTGGCGCTGCGCGACGGCTCGCTCGTCGTCAATTCGAGCCAGGGCGGCGGCACCAAGGACACCTGGGTGTTGGAGCGGTGAGCAGATGGCGCGCGCGCACGACACCTTCCCTCCGCGTCATGTCCGGCCTTGTCCCGGCCATGACGACAAACCTACATCGCACCCATGCTGAGCCGGACGGCGGATAGCCTCTTCTGGCTCGCGCGCTATGTCGAGCGGGCGGAGAACGTGGCGCGCCTCGTCGCGGTCGCGCACCGCATGGCGAGCGTCGCGCGCTCGCTCGGCAGCGCCGGCAACGAATGGCTCTCGACCCTCATCGCGACCGGCTGCGAGCCGGGCTTCTTCGCCAAATATTCCGAGGCCGCGCCCGCCGACGTGGTCGATTACCTGGTGCGCGACCTCGACAACCCGTCGAGCATCGTATCGTGCCTCGAGACCGCGCGCGCCAACGCGCGCGCCGTGCGCACGGCGCTGACGGCGGACATGTGGGACGCGCTCAACGGCACGTGGTTCGGCCTGCGCCAATGGACGGAGCGGTCGAAGATCGATGTCATGGACTTTCTCGAATGGATCCGCGAGCGCTCGCAGATGTTCGAGGGGGCGTACGATTCGACGATGCTCAGGAACGACGCCTGGTATTTCACCCGGCTCGGCACTTTCGTCGAGCGCGCCGATTGCACCGCGCGAATCCTCGACGTGAAATACTACGTGCTGCTGCCGCAGGACGAGGGCGTGGGCGGCGCGCTCGACTATTACCAGTGGCAATCGATCCTGCGCTCGGTCTCGGCCCTGCGCAGCTATCACTGGGTCTATTCAGTGCGGCTCCAGCCGTGGCTCGTGGCCGAGTTCCTGATCCTGCGGCCCGAGATGCCGCGCTCGCTCCTTAGCTGCTTCAACGAGATCACGCAGTCCTTGTCGCTTCTGGCGGACGCCTATGGCGGCAAGCGCGGCGAGTGCCACCGGCTTGCCGGCGAGATGCACGCGAAGCTCCGCTATGCGCGGATCGAGACGATCTTCCAGACCGGGCTGCACGAATTTCTGACCGAGTTCATCGACCGCACCAGCGTGCTCGGCAGCGAAATCTCGCGGCTTTATCTCGCGTGACGCCATGCGCCTCGTGATCCGCCACCGCACCGATTACCGCTATTCAAAGCCGCTCGCCTACGCGATCCAGACCTTGCGGCTGACGCCCCGGACCTATGACGGGCTGGCGGTGATCTCCTGGCAGGTGCGCGGCGAGCGCCAGCGCGAATTGCCGTCCTATATCGACGGGCTCGGCAATGTCGTGCACAGCAACTCGCTGAACCGGCCGCACGACCGCGCCGCGATCGCGGTCGAAGGGGTGGTCGAGACGCGCGCCACCGGCGGCGGCGTGCGCGACGCGCGCGAGTGCCTGCCGCCCACCTATTTCCTGCGCCGGACGAGGCTGACCGGGCCCGACGAGTCGATCGCGCGATTGGCCGCCGAGGCCGCGCGCGGCACGAACGGCATGGACCGACTCGTCGCCCTCCGGGAGGCCGTGGCCGCCCGCGTCGTCTATCGCCAGGGCGTGACCGACGCCAAGACGAGCGCGAGCCAGGCGCTCGCCACGGGATCCGGCGTGTGCCAGGACCACGCGCATCTGTTCATCGCCTGCTGCCGCACGCTCGGCATTCCGGCGCGCTATGTCGGCGGCTATCTCTGGACCGGGCACGGCGGCGAGGAGCAGGCAAGCCACGCCTGGGCCGAAGCCTGGCTCGACGAGCAGGGCTGGATCGGGTTCGATCCGTCCAACAACGCGCAGCCGGGCGAATCCTATATCCGAATCGCGATCGGGCTCGATTACTGGCAGGCGGCGCCGGTACGCGGCATAAGGCGCGGCGAAGCCGAGGAAACGCTTGCCGTCAAGGTCGCAATAACCGTGGCGGACAGCATACAATAAGGGGCGTGGGGGAGACGCTTTCATGACCTATTGCGTGGGGCTTGCCCTGAAGGACGGGCTCGTTCTTTTGTCGGACACGCGCACCAATGCCGGGGTCGACAACATCTCGATCTTCTCGAAGATGCATGTCTTCAAGATCCCGGGCGAGCGCTACCTGGCGCTATTGACCGCCGGCAACCTCGCCGTCGGCCAGGCGGTCGTGAACATGCTGCACGAAGGCATCAAGACCAACGAACGGGTCGAGACGCTTTATACCGTGTCGTCGCCCTTCCGCGCGGCGCAGCTCGCGGGCGAGGCGGTGCGGCGCCTCTTCCACACCGAGGGCGACGCGTTGAAGGCGCAGGGCGTGCCGTTCGACGTGTCGATCCTCTTGGCCGGCGAGATCAAGGGCCGCGGCATGCGCATGTTCCAGATCTATTCCGCCGGCAATTTCATCGAGGCGACGCCCGACACGCCGTTCCTCCAGATCGGCGAGCACAAATACGGCAAGCCGATCCTCGACCGCGTCGTGCAGTACGACACCGAGCTGATGGACGGGGTGAAGCTGGTGTTGGTGTCGATGGATTCGACGCTGCGCAGCAATCTGACGGTGGGCATGCCGATCGATCTTCTGGTCTATCGCCG
>Ga0335078_10012709_pt1 | contig 12475 bp, 13 predicted proteins | sample Lox_Sample_32_FD_206711 | JGI IMG/M metagenome (GOLD analysis project Ga0335078, IMG submission 206711) | Soil microbial communities from Loxahatchee National Wildlife Refuge, Florida, United States - Lox_Sample_3.2 | ecosystem: Environmental > Terrestrial > Soil > Wetlands | place: USA... | reverse complement strand
GGTCTAGGATGTTGCGTCGGTCATGTTCAACGTTCGTCCCGTACCGGGCGGGACGGAGGCGTTGCGGGGGCGTCGCCGCAAATCCGCCCTGCTCGATGGATGGCCCTGCTTCCACGGTTGGAACAAACAGGCGAAGCGAACCGAGGAGCTACCAGCGGTCTACTGACGCCGAGACAGGTTCATGCGGACGGCGGAACGCACGGGGCGACTGCGCAGCGACCCGGGCATCGGACCAGGGACACACAGGTGCGATGCGTGGTGCAAGGCACGACTATTGAGTCCGTTTCCAGCAAAGGAGATCATCATGAGTAACGTCGACGACGAGCTGGTCTTGGCGCACTTCGTCGTTTCAGACGATGTCGAACGTTCCCGCCGCTTTTACACCGAAGTACTCGGCGGCAAAGTGGTCTTTTCCGGAGACGTCACCTATGTCGCTCTGTCCAACAGCTGGGTCATCATCAATGTCGGCGGGGGCCCGACCGATGACAAGCCATCGGTCACGCTGGAGACGCCGCGCAATCCCGACCGGGTCAGCAGCTTCCTCAATATCCGGGTCAAAGACATCCACGCCGTGTACGCCGAGTGGAGCGCCCGGGGTGCGGATTTCCTGACGCCGCCTAAACAGCACCAGTACGAGATCCGTTGCTACATCCGCGATCCCGACGGGCATCTGATCGAAGTGGGGCAAACGACGGACCCGGAGGGGGACTGGTCGAACTGGCCAATTAGTAAGGCCGCCGACGAGTCCGCGTGAATGCCGAGATCAGGTTTCGATCATGACCACCGCGATCATCGGCACTGGAGGGCTCGGATCGGCCATCGCGCGCCGGTTCGCCTCAGGTGGCGAAACCCTGCGGCTCTCGAGCGCAGACCATCAGTCGGCGGAAAGACTGGCCGGAGAGATCGGTCAGGGGGCGGTCGTCGCCGCCGACAATCGCGATGCTTTGCGGGGCGCCGATGCCGTCGTCCTCGCGCTGCGGTTTGGCGTGCTGAAGCGCGTGACAGAAGAGATCGCCGAGCCGCTGGCGGACAAGCTCGTGGTCGTTCCGAGCAACCCGGTCGGGCTGGACGCACAAGGTAACGTCACACGCCTCCTGCCGGAAGGACAATCCTCTGGGGAGGTTGTAGCCGGGTGGTTGCCCGCGGGGGCGCTCTTCGCCATGGCGTTTGGAACCATGTCGGCGGACGTCCTTGAGTCCTCTAGCTACCGGTCACCGGAGCTGGCGGTCCTTTTCTACGTGAGCGACGATGAACGCGCCGACGAGGCAGTCGAGCGGTTGATCCGAGCGGCCGGCTTCGAGCCGGCGAAGGTCGGCGGGATCGAACAGTCAGGTCGACTCGAGGTGGGCGGGGACCTTCACGATGTCGTGGTCGGGGCCGCAGAGGCGCGGTCGTTGATATGAGTGCCCGCACGCCGGCTGAGCTCGTCTCGCGCGTGTAGCTCCTTCAGGAACCCGCGTTGGGCGGGGTTTCGGGGCCGGCGCGGTTGCGACTGCTCCTGCTGCGCGCCCGCGTTCGCCGAGCCGCGGCGGTGGGCTGAGCTGCCGCGACGGGCGAGCCGTCAGTCGAGTCGGTCGGCGCTCGTCTGCGTGCCGGCTCGCGACCGGGTGGTTGGTTCGGTCGCTCGAGCGTCGGCGCGGGTGGGATCGGGCAGCGCACGGAGTGATCGGCGGGTACGGTCACGGGCTGTCCGTGGTGGCGGATATCGACCGCTTCGCCTATCACCAGCGTGTATGTGACATGGGTGGGCTCGACCTCGATCCGCAGCTGCCTGCCCTTGCGAAAGCGGAGGTTGAAAGCGAGGCGCGTTAGGGCTTCCGGAAGGCAGGGGGCGAAGCTGAGCGTCCCACCGTGGTCGCGCAGCCCGCCGAAGCCCGCGAGCGCGGCGATGCACGCCCCCGCGAGCGAAGCGATGTGAACGCCGTCGCGGGTGTTGCGCTCGAGGTCGTCGAGGTCGAGCAGCGCGGCTTCGGCGAAATAGTCGTAGGCCAACTCGACGTGCCCGACCTCGGCGGCAACTATCGCCTGTATACAGGCCGACAGCGACGAGTCGCGGACTGTGAGCTGCTCGTAGTAGGCGAAGTCCCGTGCCTTCTCCTCGGCGGTGAACGTCTCGCCGGCGAAGAACAGCGCCATGACCAGGTCTGCCTGCTTGACGACCTGCTTGCGGTAGAGATCGAAGTACGCGTAATGCAGCAGCAGGGGATAGTTCTCGGGCGGCGTCGAGTCGAAGTCCCACACGTCGTGTTGCGTGAAGCCGTCAGCCTGGGGGTGTACCGCAAGCGACTCGTCGTATGGGATGAAGATCGTTTGGGCGGCGTCCCGCCAGCTCGCAGCCTCTTCGTCGTCGACGGCTAGCTGCTTTGCCACGTCCGGGTGTCGCCCGACCGCGTCGGCAGCGGCGCGAAGGTTCCGCGCCGCCATCAGATTCGTGTAGACGTTGTTGTCGGCGATCGCGCTGTATTCGTCCGGCCCGGTGACACCGTCGATGCGAAACCGCCCTGCGGCGTCATGGTGACCGAGCGAGCGCCACAACCGGGCCGTCTCGACGAGCAGCTCGACACCCGCCTCACGCTCGAAAGTCTCGTCCTCGGTGATCAGCTGATAGCGGTCCACGGCGTTCGCGATCGCCGCGTTGATGTGGAAGGCCGCCGTGCCCGCCGGCCAGTATCCCGAGCATTCCTGCCCGGCGATCGTCCGCCACGGAAACGCCGCGCCGCGAAGCCCCAGCGACCGTGCGCGCTCGCGCGCCAGCTCCAGCGTCTGGTGGCGCCAGCGCAAGGCATCCGAGACAGAGCGCGGCCGATGGTAGGTGAGCAGCGGGAGCACGAACGCCTCGGTGTCCCAGAAAGTGTGACCGTCGTAGCCGGGACCGGTCAGTCCCTTGGCCGCAATCGGCCGCCGCTCGCCCCGCGCTCCCGCCTGGAGCGTATGAAACAGGCCGAAGCGCACCGCCTGCTGAAGCTCCGCGTCGCCGTCGATCTCGATGTCGGCATCAGCCCAGAACCTGTCGAGATAGTCACGCTGCTCCTGCAGCAGGCCGTCCCACCCGCTGTGCACGGCGCCCGCCAGCGCCGCGACAACCTGGTCGCGCAGTGCCGGAACGGTCCGCGCACTCGACCAGCCGTACCCGACGAACTTCGTCACGCGCAGTGGCGCTCGCGGCCCGGCCGTCGCGGTGATGGTCAGTCGAGCCAGATCGGGATGACTCGTGATCGCGGTCCCGGTGTCCGCGGGCCCATCGATTCGGTGATCCATCGCCGCGCCAACGGTCAGGCCGCTGGACCTCGTGGTGTGGACCAGAATCGCCTCACGGTCCTCTCCCTGGAAGATGTCGGACACCAGTGGCGCACTCAGGGCCGCCGCCGCGCGGGGGTCCCTCTCGGTCACCGGCAACGTCTCGTTGGTGACGAGCTCCGACTGGACGACCACCTCCACCGCGTCGTCGAGCGGCTCCACCTCGTACAAGATCGCGGCGATCGCGCGATGCGTGAACGACACCAGTCGCGTCGAGGAGACGCGGACCAGACGCCCCGTCGGCGAGACCCACTCGGCCACACGGCGCAGCACGCCCGCCCGCAGGTCGAGCAGCCGCTCGTGCTTACGCAGCTCGCCGTACCGGACATCGAACGGCTCATCCTCGACCAGCAGGCGGATGATCTTGCCGTTCGTGACATTCACCACCGTCTGTCCGTCCTCGGGATCGCCGTACCCTGCCTCCGCGTAAGGCAGCGGCCGAGTCTCGTAGAACCCGGCCAGGTAGGTACCGGGAAGTCCGAACGGCTCGCCCTCGTCGAGGTTCGCGCGCATCCCGACGTGCCCGTTGGCGAGCGCGAACACCGACTCGGTCTGCGCCAAGCGCCCGAGATCAAGCGCAGTCTCGTGGACCGCCCACGGCTCAACGACGAATGCCTCGTGCTGAATCATGACGCGTCCAGAAGCACGGCGAATGGTGGCTCGTTATGGATTGGGGTCGATGCTTGTCGCTAGGGCGTCGAGTTGCCGGGCGGCTCGTTGAGCATGATGCCTTCCGGGGTAATTTTGAACTCGCGGACGCGGGGATCGTGTCCGCTCGCGCGCGTCTTCAGCACCGTCACTGCCCGCCGTAGTTGCTCATCTCGAGGCACGAACTGCAGCAGGATGACGTTGTCGGAGAGGTGAGAGATGCCCTCTTCGGACACATGGGAGACGTCGAAAAGCCCTGGTATTTCTTGACTTATCATGATGCTGATCTGCTGGTTTGCGCAACGCTGCAGCAGCGAGTAGACATACTCGCGAAAGCGCAGTTCATCCACGGCGGCGCGCCGTAAGTCCCCGAGGCTGTCGATGAACACCCGACGCGCGCCGGTTCGGTCGATGACCTCGAGGAGTTCATAGAACCATTCGTCCAGATAGAGGTCCACGGGTGAGCGGTACATCAGCTCGACCGATTCGCTGTTCAACGACCAGCCAAAACCGGCGGCGATTCGATCGAGCTGCGTCGGGTTCTCTTGCAGCGTCGCGATGATTCCGGTCTGTCCGGCGGCCGCGCTGCTGAAGATGAAATGCAGCCCCATGAGCGTCTTTCCCGACCCTGACGGGCCCGCAACCATGGTGGACGCGCCCGGCCAGTAGCCATCGACCAGCATCTGGTCGATCGCGGGAATGCCGGAGGACATGCGCGCGGTTTGGAGCTCATACGCCTCGACGGGGACGCTTTCCGCGAGCCTCGGGAATACATGCAAGCCGTCGTGGGAGATCCTGTAGGCGTGCTCACCTGACATGGATCCGGTGCCGCGAAGCTTGAGGACCTCGATGTGGCGGATTGCGCGCTCGGCCTCGCGACGTGTGGTGAGCGAGATGATTCCATCGGCGACCGCGAATTCCGGTGCGGTTGCGATTTCGTCCCGGCCGTACTCGCCGACCCAGAAGGTAGTTGTGGGTAGGGCTGTGAGAATGCCGGCAAGCTCATGCAGGAAGCGGCGGAAGGCTCGCAGGTTCGGTGCGTAGGCCGAGAGCGCCTTGAAGCTGTCAAATACGATCACGCCGGGTCGCCGCTCTGAGATCAGCCTGCGAGTGTGAGCGAGAACATCGTCGAGGCCGCCGTCGTCGAGCAAATGCCCCACGTCGTCGAAGAACACGCTCGTCCCGATCGCCTGGGCATCGAAGAAGTCAAGGCTTTGGCCGTAGCGCAGAACCTTTTCAAGCGGTTCCGAGACCGTAGAGAGATACATGCCCGGCCGCTGGGGGGACGCGTTGTGGAACATGAACTGTTCGGCCATGATCGTCTTGCCGCTGCCCGGGAGACCGATGATCATGTTGAGCGCGTTCGCGGGCAGCCCGCCGCCGAGGACCGCGTCCAGGTGTCGGTTGCCGCTTGAGAACCGCTCATCCATCAAGCGGCGCCGAGCTCGTCGCGCATCGGCGCGTCGTGGCCGAGCAGGTCCTTCACGGTCGACACGAGCTGCCGGGGCTCGAGCGGCTTCTTGAGGAAGGCGTCCGCGCCCGCGGCCAGCGCTTGTTCGCCGAGATCCAAGCTTGAGATGCACAGCAGCGGCGTTTCGCGCCGCTGTTTCAGGCGTGCGCAGAGCGCCCGGCCGACACCCCCCGAGATCATCAGCTCGACGATCGACAGGGCGGGAGCCTGGGAGGCGAACTTCTCCTCGGCGTCGTCTGCCGTCAGCGCCAGCTCGACCTCGTAGCCCTCGGCCCGGAGGACGAAGCCGTTGAGCTCCGCGCCATGCCGATCGCTCTCGGCCAGCAGGACCAGAACTCGCGGAGGTGGACTCGGCGCCCGCCGCTCCACGATCGGCTGCGCGCCCGCTTGACGCTCGGCGAGCAGGCGGTGTGCATCGGCAGCGGACAGGCCCTCGTCGAGGCGCTCCTTGACGAACTGCAGCTGTTCGACCTGATCGCGCGTGTAGAGCCTCCGTCCGCCTGCGCTGCGCTCGGCCACGATCAGCCCGTAGCGATCCTCCCAACTGCGCATCGTCGGTTGAGACAGACCAAGCATCCGAGCGACTGCGCCGATGCTGTAGATGCCGCTAGGTCCCGCCAAGGGACCAGGAGCCTATCGCACCAAATCCTTGAAAACTGCGATGTCTCCGCAGCATGCGTGCATCACATGTTGTAAACCCACACAGTTGCTAGACAGGACCTCTGCAGAATGGAACCATTACCTCTACAGTTCCTAGAGATGACGATCCGCGAGCCGATGAACGCCACGCACAAAACCGAGGAACCCGTGGCCGAGAGCTTCCGGCTCGACGCAGCGTCGTGGCGGCCAGATCTCTCGCAACCCGCGGACGCACAGACCGGCGACCCGCTGCCCATGGCCGGGACGTTCTCCGTGAGTGTCCTAGCGGACCACGAGCATGATCAGAACGTAGCGCTGCTCATTGTCCACGGCGACATCGATCTCCAGACGGCACCGATGCTGCGGGAGGTATTGCTGCCGGTTCTCGAGCGCGACACCGGCTCGGTCGTCGTGGATCTATCCGAGGTCCCGTTCATGGACTCGACCGGGGTACACGTTCTCGTCGAGACGCTCCAGCGGCTTGAGCCCCAGAACCGCCGGCTCGCGATCGTCTGCCGCGAGGGCGACAAGGTACACCGACTCCTCGCCTTGGTTGGCCTGCTCGGCACGCTGGCCGTGCACAGATCGCGCGAAAGCGCCGTGATCGGCGGCGACGACCTCCTCGAACCCGAGCCGGGCACGACCCCGAGCCGGGCACGACCCCGCCAACCGTGCCAAGCCCAAGCGCCGCCCAGCCGAACTGGATGACGGGCAGAGGGCGATAGAACGGCCGCGGTCTCGTGAGACGAGCGAAGCTACGACCTTCGGAACCAACAGGCCAAGCAGGCGACGGTCGAGCTCGGGGGGCGACGACGATCGCAGGGCCCCGGGCGCCTGAAACCGGGCGCACGCGCGAGCCCACAGCCTCTCCAACCCTTGAGATTGCCAATGCGATGGTAAGGGCATACAAGGACGCGCTAGGGCGCGGACCCACCAAATCTCACGTGCACTTCGCCGGAGTCGACACGCTGGTCGTCGTGCTCCACGACACCATGACCGTTCAAGAGCGCAACCTCGCGTCCCTTGGCGAGCACAAACCATTGCGGGAGCGCCGGCTCCTCCTCACGCGGGCGCTTGAAGACGAGCTCCGATCGATTGTGGAGACCGCGCTCGGGAGACGAAGCCTGGCCTTCATCAGCGGCTTCGACACCGTCCGCGACGTCGCGGTGGAGGTCTTCACGTTGGAGCCAGAGTCCGCGGACGCCCAGCCCACAACGAGATAAATCCCGCGCCGCTGCGCGTCCGGCTCGATCGTGGACGGTGGGCTGACTGGCCGCTGCCGGGAAGTAATCTCCGGCGGCAATCACATGAAGGTCACCGACGTCAGGACATGGGCGCTGCACGCCGACGTGCCGACTCCCACGTACAGCTCCCATCCGGGTCTGATCACGGGCCGTGACAGCACGGTGATCGAGATCGTCACGGACGAGGGCATCTCCGGATTCGGCGAGTCGCTTTGCCAGAACCGCCAGCCGGGACAGATCGCGCAGACGGTGATCGAGACCGTGCTCGTGGATGTCATCCGCGGCGCCAACCCGTTGGACACCGGAGTTCTGTGGGAGACCATGTACACCCGTGTCAAGGACTTCGGCTTCAAGGGCGCGGTCATCGGCGCGATCAGCGCCGTCGACATCGCGCTGCACGACATCGCCGGCAAGGCGCTCGGGCTACCGATCTACCAGCTGCTGGGCGGCAGTTTTCGCGAGTCCTTGCCGGCCTATGCGACGGGCTTCTTTCGCCATCCCGACGGCGTGTACCCGGACGAACTCGTCGAGGAGGCCCAGAGACATCTCGAGGCCGGCTTTCGCGCAATGAAGGTGAAGATTGGGTTCGGCGTCCGCCAAGACGCGCTCGATGTCGCCGCTGTCCGCGAGGCGATCGGCCCCGACGTGCTCCTGATGGTCGACGCCAACCACGCCTACGAGACGGGCCTCGCGCGTCGACTGCTGCACGAGCTGGACGAGCTCGACGTCTTCTGGTTCGAGGAGCCGGTGTCGCCTGAGAACATTGACGGCTACGCGGAGCTGCGTGCCCTCGGAACCAGAACTCTCATCGCCGCCGGTGAAGTTGAGTACACCCTGAGCGGCTTCTGGCCCTGGATCACCCGCCGCGCCGTCGACATCCTCCAACCCGACGTGGCGGCGGCCGGTGGCTTTACCGCGATCAAACAGATCATCGCCGCCGCGGGCGCGGCGAACCTGCTGGTCAACCCCCACATCTTCGGCACGGGAATCGGACTGGCTGCCTCATTACACGCTGCGGCGATCGTTCCCCCATGCCCGCAATCCCGCGGCGCCTACGAGCCCCTCGCCGAGTTCGACCAGTCGCGGCACCCGTTCCGCGACGACGTCGTGCACCAACCACTGAAGGTGCAAGACGGGCGGCTCACCGTTCCTACAGGCCCTGGCCTGGGCATCGACGTCGACCGCACCGCGCTGGACCGACTCGCTGTCTGAGCCGAGTTGGCTCGCTCGCGGTCAGGTGCGGTCGTAACCAAGGGTTCGAGATGGACACCCTTAGGAGCAATGTGGCGTAGCGCTTCTTTCGTGTGACCCGGCCCCGAGCAGCGCGCGAGGCCGGGTCACACCGCGGACGGCGGCTAGCTGTTGCTCGCGGTTCCTATCGCGTTGATCTGCCCGTCAACAGTGACCGTGCCGCCCGTCTGCGTGCAGGCGAGCGTCGACGTCGCGCCGGCGGTCGGTACCGTCGAGGCGAGATTGACCGGCAGGACGACCTGATGCCCGGCGGCGATGGTCACCGTCCGTGCCTGGCTCGCGCCGCTCGGCACGGACAGGGTGCAGGTGAGCGTCGAGTCGCCGGCACCGGTGTTGTTCGCGTACGCGTCGCCGAGCAGGAGGAAGCTCCCTGCTCCAAGCGATCGGCTGGCCACGCTCGCCGGCGTTGCGGTCACTCTCGTTCCCGTCGACGAGCTACCGAACTCCTGCGGCGCGCTCGGGTTACACACCACATGGCCGGACTGCGTCACCTGGCCGATCGCGCCATTCGTGCCCGTGCAGGTGCCGGTCACGCGGGTCTGGACCAGAGCCTGATTGATCCGGGCCGAGCCGATCGTGCCCGGCGCGATCTTCTGCCAGGTCACGGCGTTGTTGCGGATCTGTCTGGTCCCAACCGAGTTATTCGGGATCGTGAACGCGGCATAGCTGGCTCCCCCGAAGGCGAAGAACAGCGCGACCAGCGAGATGAGCAACGGCGCCGAGGGACGGCGTAGGCGGAACGAGTTGAGCATGTAGAACCTCCAGCGATGCTTGACGCCGCGAGTGACCCGGCCGTCCGCTACCCACGGCTACTTCAGGACGCTTCGCTCCTTCCCGGAAGCGACGCGATCCAATCCGGACCGGCGCAGATTCTTCGCGCGATCTTACGATCCGGTAGCGGGCTCGCTCCGACCCATGCCGCTTCGGAAATTGCATCCCGCATGGCTGAAGCCCAGAGTCGTGAAACGGTTCCGCGGAACACCCCTCGAACCGCAAACGCCCCGAATCCGGCGGACGCGTGACGCTCACGATTGGATGTCGTAGCTGACGAGCGACCGTGGCGGCAGGGTCGCGGTGAAGGCGCCGTTCCTCACCGTGATCCCGGTCTGTGGAGAGAGCCGGTGGGATGTGTCGGTCAGGTACGGCGTAACGCGCGCTCCGCCGAGCCCGCGCAGCGAGAAGCTCGCGACCTGGCGGCTGTGGGTGCTGTTCAGAATGACCACGGCCGTCGACCCGTCGCTGTTGTGGAACGCACTCACCTTGAGGCCCGCGCGGCTCGTCGTCGTCCCGATGCGGACCGCGCCCGGGCGGATGAAGCGGCGGAAGCTCGCGAACGCCCACAGCCGACCAGAGGTGGCGACGGTGTTGCCCTGGGCATCAACCAGTCCGGTGTTGGGCCGGTCATGGCCGTCGTGCTCGTGTTTGCGCCCCACAAGTAGAGGAACGCGGCCAGGTTCGCCGCGGTCAAGCCCGTGTAGATGCTCTGTGCCCAAGTGAATCCGGACGACGGTGAACCGTCGTCCCAGGACGGGTCCCACGACTGAAAGCCGAACGGCGCCCACTCGGTCTCCCACACCGGTTTGCTCCAGCCCTTCAGCGGTGAGTCGGGCGCGACGAAGTAGCCGTGGCTGGTGAACAGCGCCGTCGCAGTGTTCGCTTGCGTGTCGCTCTCGATCGCCGCCGCGAACTCCTGCGCGTAGTTCCAGCCGATGCTTGCGCAGCACTCCGCGCGCGTCGAAAGACCGGACCGCGCGAGCGTCGCGCCGAGGATCGCCATGAAGTTCGCCGTCTGCCTCGGGCTCATGATCATGCTGTCCTGGGGTGGCGCGAGCGTGGTCTCGTTCTCCGGGCCCACGTAGCTGAGCGGTACGCCCGCCGCGGCGTAATCCTTCGCGTACTGCATGAGGTATTTGGCGTACGCGTGGCGCCAATCACCGCTCTTGCAGCTCGCGCCCGGGACCCCGCACACTGTGCCGCCGTGGATTGCCGAGTCGTTGGTCTTCATGAACGCGGGAGCGCTCCATGCATCGGCGAACACGCTGGCGCCGTAATCAGCCTTGATCTGCTTGGCGAACCAAAGCTGGCCTTGATCCTGGTCGGCCTCGGCGAGGGTTAGGTACGACGGCTTCGCGTTCGGGCTGCTTGGCGCCCGCGGCTCGATCGTGAAGCCCGCGTCGGCGCTGATCTCGTTGCGCAAGATTGTCAATCCCGCCCCACGCGTCGGCTGTAGAGCAAGCTCAGCACTTGCTTCTGGACCGACGCTGGCGCGTTCATCAGCGTCTTGGCCTGCCCGAACCCCTCCGACACACCAAACCCGGCGATGCGCTGGTACTGCTTGGCAGGGTTGACCGTGACCGTCGCGGTCGAGGAGGAGCCGCTTCTTGCCGCGCCCGGGGAGCCACCACCACAGCCGGCTGCTAGGAGTGTGACGGTGGCCGCCGTACACCACACAACCAGCCGCCCAAGGATTCGCAGCGCACGCAGGAGGACTTCGGGGATGGCGAGCATGTTAAGTTGCCATTGGCGGTCGGAGCCATGGCGGTAGGCACTCGCTTGCGGCCGAAGGTTCCTCCCCTCGTGCGATTGGTCGGCGGCGCAGCTCGCTCCAGCGCGCGCCCAGACCTATGTCATACAAAGCAGAGACCTGCGCTCGGCCAACCGGCTTTGAGAGACGTGCGGAAGTGCGGCGAGGCGCGGGAGTTAGCTGCCCTCGTCGTCGTGGTCGTTGTCGTCGCCCTCGAACGGCGGGACTCCATCCGCGAGCAGACGCTTGAACTCCCCCTCCCAATCGACAGGATCGGCCATAACCGCCTTCAGGACGGCGATATCCACCTCGAGGGCGCGGATCTCGTCCTGGAGCAACTTGCGATCCTCGCGATCGACATCCTCGCCACGCCTCTCGAGTGCGTGCGCTACGTCCGCGATCGTGCCGCCCGACAAGGCGAGCAGCTGACGGAGCTCCAAGATCAACTCCTCGTCCTCTCCGTCGACAGCCGGCCGCGAATCCAGCCGGGGACGGGACGTGGACTCGGTGGGTAGCTCATCGCGCTTGTGGACGACCAGGCGAATCTCGGCAGCGCCCGCCTGTTCGTCGTCGAATTGCCGCAGAAGCATCTCGATCATGGCCGCAAGTGCCTGAGAGCGCTCCTCGGGAAGCGGCACCGGCTCAGGTGGCTCCCCCGTCCAGTAGGCGTCGATCAGCCGCTGGATGTCAGCGCGTACGCGCGGGTCGCGGACGCCCGCGAGGGCCTTGCGGATCTCCCACGATGCGACGCGCCAGCGTCGCACGATCGCTTCCAGGGCGTTCGCGCCCGCGCCGCCAAGGCCGACAATGCTCGTGTTGCAATTGCGATCGGTGATGCCCATCGATAACGCCTCGCTTTGGCGGTCCCCTGTTGTTACCTCTCTTCGTTTAGCAGTCGGATCCTCGACGCAGGCCGAAGACTTAACGAACTCATAGGCGAGAACGCCGGGAGCGCTTAACCACGACGCCGAAGCTGTCCAAAGCTGACGAGATCTACCATGTTCGATACCAACGACCGCGGTTTACGAGCGGGCGTCGATCGGCTAGTTTCGCCGTTCGGGGTTTACGGAGGCGCGTCTGGACCGGGAGCACCGTCATGTGGATTGACCCGCGCGCCCCTGACGCGATGGCGCACGTCGAGATCATGCTCGATGAATATCGCTCGATGGAAGACATCGACGCAGTCGTCAGCCACCTGCCGATTCCCCCTGATGAGAGGGCGGCTGTGTGGCTCTATGCCTGGAGTGAGCGAGACCGGCGGAGGATGGGCAGAACCATCCTTCCGGAGCACTGATCCGGAGCTCGCTTCTATGTCAATGGTGAGTCGCTATTTGCGTGTTTTTGATTGGTTTGCTGGGGAGTGGGCGGATGGTTTGCGAGGAGTTGGGATCGGTCGGGCTC
>Ga0335078_10012708_pt1 | contig 12475 bp, 13 predicted proteins | sample Lox_Sample_32_FD_206711 | JGI IMG/M metagenome (GOLD analysis project Ga0335078, IMG submission 206711) | Soil microbial communities from Loxahatchee National Wildlife Refuge, Florida, United States - Lox_Sample_3.2 | ecosystem: Environmental > Terrestrial > Soil > Wetlands | place: USA... | reverse complement strand
TGAGCCGGCTCAGCACCCTGGTGCTCACCGACTCGCCCGACGAGACCGAGGGGGTGCGGGGCATGCTGCGCGACGCCGCCGGCGACGCCGCCGGCGGCTTCGACGTGGGCCAGGAGGACGATCTCGTAGCCCGCGTCGAGGAGCTCGTGGACGCCGGGGTGCAGTACCTCATCGTGAACCTGCCCACCGCCGGCGAGGAGGCCATCCACCGGGTGGGGTCGGTGCTCGGGACCCGCTTCGCCGACCCGGCCTGAGCGCGGGCGCTCAGCCCAAATACCGCGCGTAGTCGTCGAGGGTCCGGCGCACGTCGCCGTCGGCGAGGCCCGAGGGCACCCGCAGGACCACCTCGGTGCAGCCCACGGCGGCGAGGTGCTCGAGCTTGGCCGGGTCGGGGATCGTCCCGAAGGGCACGATCTCCAGAGCCTCGGGATCGCGCCCGGCATCGGCCAGGGCCCGGCGCAGCACGGCGCTCGCCGGCCCGATGCCGGCGCCGCCGATGGGCATCCAGCCGTCGCCCAGCTCGGCCACGGCCGCCGCCAGCGCCGGCCCGACGGCCCCGCCGAAGAGGGTGCGCAGGCGGGGCTGCTGGAGGGGCTTGGGCCACGAGAACGACGGGGGCAGCTCCACGTGGGCGCCGTGGAAGGCGGCCTCGTCCTCGGACCACAGGGCCCGCATGCACAGGAGCTTCTCCCTGGCGACGGCGCGGCGCGCCCCGAAATCGACGCCGTGGTCGGCGGCCTCCTGGCGGTTCCACCCGTAGCCGACGCCGAGCACCACGCGCCCCCCCGACAGGCGGTCCAGGGTGGCCAGCTGCTTGGCGAGGACGATGGGGTCGTGCTGGGCCACGAGCAGCACGCCCGTGCCCAGGGCGATGCGCTCGGTCACGGTGGCCGCCGCCGCCAGCGCCACCAGGGGGTCGACGGTGCGCCGGTAGTCCTCGAGGCGCACCCCGCCCACGAGCGACGGCGGGGCGGCGTCGGCCACGGGGAGGTGGGTGTGCTCGGGCAGGTAGAGCGAGTGAAAGCCGCGCTCCTCGACGGCACGGGCCAGCGCGGCGGGGCCCATGGACAGGTCGGTGACGATGGTGGTGATGCCGATGCGCACGGAGCGGGCGGGGTGCTCAGTCGCCGTCGGGGGGGCCCGACCAGAACTGCTGGGGGTCGCTGGCGGGGAAGGACTCCTCCTCCGCCTCGTCGATCTCCTCGTCGCTGCCGTGCTCGGGGCCGCCGGCGGCGGGGTCGTCGTGGTGCCCGTGGTGGTGGGGGCTCACCCGGTCGACCCTACCGGCAGTCGGCCACCCCGCACCCGGCGGGCGGGCCGGGCCGGCGACGCCCGGGCCGGGGCCCCGCCGCCGCGCCCGGGCCGGCCCGGGCCGGAAAGGCGCGCCGGCACAGCGCGGCGCGATCATGGGGCGTGCGGGTCCGACGAACCTTCGCCTTCCTCGACCTGTCCGGCTTCAGCGCCCTCACCGAGGCCGAGGGCGACGAGCGGGCCGTGACCATCCTGGGGGTCTTCCGGGCCGCCCTGCGCGACATCTGCTCGCGGCGCGGCGTGCGCATCGCCAAGTGGCTGGGCGACGGCGCCATGCTGGTGAGCGTGGAGACGATGGCCCTGGTGGCGGCGGCCCTCGAGACCAAGTCCGCCATCGAGGCGGCGCCCGAGCCCATCACCTTGAAGTGCGGGGTCACCACGGGGGCGGTCATCCTGCTCGAGGGGGACGACTACGTGGGCCACGCCGTCAACGTGGCCGCCCGGCTCTGCGACCTGGCCGTGGGCCACGAGATCCTGGCGGCGGCGGGCGTGGTCCCCGACATCCCGCCCTGGGCGACGGTGGAGGTCGGGGAGCCCATGGCGATCCGCGGCCTCGAGCAGCCCGTGGAGGTGGTGCGCCTGGGTCTGCCCGTGGCCGATCGCGACTGCCTGCCCGACCCGGTGTGCCGCATCCCGCTCAGGCCGGCCACCGCCGTGGCCCGCCGGCGCGACAGCGACGGCACCGAGGTGCTGTTCTGCGCCGACAGCTGCGCCGAGATGTGGGAGCAGCGCCGCACGCCGGCCACCTTGGAGACCGGCGCCCTCCGGGAGATGTGGCTGCGCTGAGGGGCGGGGCCCGGCGCCCTCAGCGGTTGGTGCCGGGGTGGCGGGTGAGGTCCGAGGCCCTGGTCATCTTGGTGCCCTTCGGGCGCGCCGCGGGGCGGGGGGTGACGTCGACGTCGGCCGCCCGGGCGCGCAGCGCCCCCACCGTGCACTGCTCCCGGGGCCGGTGGGCGAAGGGGTCGAAGCGGTAGTGGTGCATGGCGTTGCGGTGGGTGATGCGGTCGATGTCGTCGTCGGGGACACCGTCGAGCGACGCCATGAGGGTCTCGGGCGAGGTCGGCCACGTGGAGTCCGAGTGGGGGTAGTCGGCCTCCCAGCACATCGAGTCGAGGCCGACCCGGTGGCGCATCTCCACGCCGGCGGGGTCGTCGATGAAGCAGGTCACCACGCGCTCGGCGAAGACCTGGCTCGGGAGCTTGTCCCCGAAGTCCTGCCCGGTCCAGCCATGGTGGCGCGTGTAGATCCAGTCCATGCGGTCCAGGAAGTAGGGGATCCACCCGATCCCGCCCTCCGACAGCGCCACCTTGAGCGTCGGAAAGGCGCGCAGCACCGGTGACCACAGCAGGTCGGCGGCGGCCTGGACGATGTTCACGGGCTGGAGCCCGATGAGGACGTCGATGGGGGCGTCGGGGGCGGTCACCACGAGCGACGACGACGACCCGATGTGGAGGCACACCATGGTGCCCTCGTCGCAGCACGCCGACCAGAACGGGTCCCAGTGGCCACTGTGGAAGCTGGGCAGCTTCAGCTTGGCGGGGTTCTCCGAGAACGACACGGCGTGGCACCCCTTGGCCGCCACCCGGCGGACCTCGTCGGCCATGGCCTGCGGATCCCAGATGGGCGGCAGCGACAGCGGGATGAACCGGCCCGGGTAGGTGCCGCACCACTCGTCGATGTGCCAGTCGTTGTAGGCGCGCAGGACGGCCAGGCCCAGCTCGGGGTCCGAGGCCTTGGCGAACAGCTGCCCGCAGAGCTGGGGGAACGAGGGGAAGCACATCGAGGCCAGGACCCCGTTGGCGTCCATGTCCCGCACCCGGTCGTGGATGTCGAAGCACCCCGAGCGGATCTCGGCGAAGGAGGTGGGCTCGATGCCGTACTCCTCCACGGGCCGGCCCGACACGGCGTTGAGGCCGATGTTGGTGGCCTCCTTGCCGTCGAAGCGCCAGACCTCGGTGCCGTCGTCGCGCACGTCGACGCGCGGCGCCTGGTCGGCGAAGCGCGACGGCATCCGGCCCTCGAACATGTCGGGGGGCTCCACCACGTGGTCGTCCACGCTCACGAGCACCAGGTCGTCGAGCTGCATGGGCCCTCCCCCGTCCTCGGTGCCGGCGACGCGTGGACCCGGGCACCGTGCCGTTCCCTGACACGCGTGTCGGGGATCACACTATCGTCGGCGCCGTGACGGCACCGGGGCGGGGGCAGCCAGCGGCGTCCGGGGCCGAGCCCGCCGGCGGGGCCATGGCCCTGGACGGCCTGCGCATCCTGGACTTCACCCGTCTGGGGTTCGGCTCGCAGGCCACGCTCATCTGCGGCTGTCTCGGCGCCGAGGTCATCCGCGTCGAGAGCACCCGCTTCCCCGACGCCGTGCGCGTCATGCCCCCGTTCGTCCCCGATCCCGGCGAACACGGCGAGGGCTTCGGGGCCGCCACCCTGGCCAACGCCACCGGTGCGGCCAGCCCCAACCGGGGCGGCATCTTCTACAAGTACAACACCGGGGGGAAGAAGAGCATCACCGTCGACGCACGGCACCCGAGAGGCCTGGCCCTGCTCGAGGACCTGGTGGCCCGCAGCGACGTGGTGGCCGAGAGCTTCGCGGCGGGGACGCTGGCCCGGTGGGGCCTGCCCTACGAGCGGCTGCGGGCACTGCGGCCCGACGTCGTCTACGTGTCGATGTGCGGCTTCGGCCACGAGGGGCCCGACACCGCCCACGTGACCATGGGTCCCACCGCCCAGGCGCTCACCGGGTCGACATTCATGGTCGGCCTGCCCGACCGGCCCCCGGCGGGGTGGTCCTTCTCCTACCTGGACCACGTGGGGGGCTACCTCGGGGCCATGGCCATCCTGGCCGGGATCTCCCACCGGCGCCGCACCGGCGAGGGCCAGCACATCGACGTCTCGCAGCTCGAGCCGGCCACCGCCCTGTCGGGGGCGCTGCTGCTCGACGCCGCCCTCAACGGCCGGCCCGCCCGGCGCCCGGGGTTCCCCACCGGGAACCGCCGCCCGCACCCCCCGACCGCCCCCGGCGGCGCCTACCGCGCCGCCGGCGAGGACCGCTGGGTGGTGGTGTCGTGCCGCACCGAGGAGCACTGGCGGGCGCTGGTGGGCGCCATGGGCGACCCCCCGTGGGCGGCCGAGGAGCGCTTCGCCTCGCTGGCGGCGCGGGTGCGCCACGCCGAGGAGCTCGACGCCCTGGTCGAGGCGTGGACCTCGCAGCGCGACCGCTACGAGGTCATGGCGCTGCTCCAGGGGGCCGGGGTCCCGGCGGGGGCGGTGCAGGACGCCGCCGACCGCCTCGAGCGCGACCCCCAGCTGGCGGCGCGGGGCCACTTCACCATGCTGGGCAACGCCGAGGTGGACCCCCTGCCGCTCGAGGGGCTGCCCGTGCGCATGTCGGCCACGCCCCCGCACACCGGGGGGCGCCTGCGCCGGGGGCCGCCCCTGCTCGGCGAGGACACCGCCACCGTGCTGCGCGACGTCCTCGGGCTCGACGACGCCGCCGTGGCCGACCTGGCCGGCGACGGTGTGACGACGTGAAGGGGACCCGACGCTCAGGGGCGCGACGGTGAGCGCGGCCCCCGACGAGGCACCCGCCCCGCTGGCCGGGGTGCGGGTGCTGGAGTGGAGCGACGAGTCGGCGGAGTACTGCGGGCGCTTCCTCGCCGGCCTCGGCGCCGACGTGGTGAAGGCCGAGCCCCCCGGGGGGGCGCCCTCGCGGGCCGTGGGCCCCTTCCTCGACGACGAGCCCGGTCCCGACCGGAGCCTGGCCTTCTGGGCCGACAACGTGGGCAAGCGATCGGTGGTGGTGGGCGACGACGCCGAGCTCGCCGAGCTGTGCGCTGGCGCCGACGTCTTCGTGCACACCCTGCGGGCCTCGCAGGTCGCCGCCCGCGGGCTCGACGCCCCCACCCTCCGGGCCCGCACCCCGGGACTGGTGGTGTGCGCCGTGACCCCCTTCGGCCACAGCGGCCCGTGGGCCGAGTACCTGGCCGACGATCTCGTGCTCATGGCCCTGGGGGGATCCATGGCGGCCTGCGGGTACGCCCCGGGCCCCGACGGCGCCTACGACACGCCGCCGCTGGCCAGCCTGGGCGACCAGGCGTGGCGCACCGCCTCGACGTACGCCGCCCTGGCGGTGATGGCCGCCCTGCTGTGGCGCGACGGCCCGGGCCAGGGGGCGGGCCAGGCCATCGACGTGTCGGCCCACGAGTGCTCGGCGTCGATGACCGAGTGGCACCTCATGACCTACCTGTGCTCGGGGGCGGTGCACCGGCGCGGCCCGCACCCCACCCTGCGCGGCGCCGACGGGCGCCTCGTGGCCGCCCTCAACCCCGACTTCCTCGGGCCCCACGTGTTCGCCGGCATGCTGGCCATGCTCGAGGCCGACGGCGTGGCCGGCCCCCTGTCGGACCCCGCCTTCGCCGACCCCGGCCACCGGGCCCGCAACTACCGGGAGGTGTGGCAGGCCTGCAAGCGCCTGGCCGCCAAGCACGACGGCGAGGCCCTCTACCGCCTGGGCCAGCAGGCCGGCCTGCCCTGGGGGGTCATCCGCTCCCCCGACGAGGTCCTCGACGACCCCCACCTGGCGGCCCGGGGCCACTTCGTCGAGCTCGAGCACCCCGAGGTGGGACGCAGCGCCGTCTATCCGGGCGCCCCCTTCCTGGCCCACGCCTCCCCGTGGGTGCTGCGCCGCCGGCCGCCGCTGCTCGGCGAGCACACCGCCGAGGTGGCCGCCGAGTGGGGGGCGCCCCGGTGAGCGCCACGGGCGCCTTCGTGGTGGGGGTGGGCGAGACCCGCTACGCCAAGTGGGGCGGCATCGACGACAAGAGCGAGTACCAGCTGGCCATCGAGGCCATCCTGGCCGCCCTGGCCGACGCCGGGCTGGGCGTCGACGACGTGGACGGCCTGTCCTCGTTCGCCGAGGACCGCAACGACGCCACCTTCGTGGCCGCCGACCTCGGCATCCCCGAGCTGCGCTACGCCGGGCTGTCGTGGCTGCCGGGCGGGGGCGGCGCCTGCGCGGCGGTGGCCAACGCGGCGGCCGCCGTCCAGAGCGGGACGGCCGAGGTGGTGGTGGTGTACCGGTCGCTGTGCCAGGGCCAGTTCCGCCGCTTCGGGCGCGGCCCGGGCAACGCCCCGGCGGCGGGGCGGCGGGTGCCGGCCGTGCGCCGGGCGCGCGGCATCCTCGACGCCCACGTGGCCTTCACCATGCCCTTCGGCGTGTTCGGCCCCCCCATCGCCTACGCCATGGTGCTGCAGCGCCACATGCACCGCTACGGCACCACGGCCGAGCACATGGGCCACGTGGCGGTGACCACCCGGGCCCACGCGGCGCGCAACCCCCGGGCCGTGATGGGCGGGCGTCCCATGACCATGGAGGACTACTTCGAGGCGCGCCTGGTGTCGGAGCCCTTCCGGCTCTTCGACTGCTGCCTCGAGAACGACGGGGCCTGTGCCGTGGTGGTCACCACCGCGGCGCGCGCCGCCGACGCGGCGTCCACCCCGGTGGCCCTCCTGGGCTCGGCCCAGGGCACCTTGCGGGGCTTCGGCCACGGGCAGTACTCCAACGTGGGCATGCCCGACGACGACTACGCCAGCGCCGGGGCCCGGGGCGTGGCCGCCCGGCTGTGGGCGGCGGCGGGGGTGGGCCCCGGCGACATCGACGTGGCCCAGATCTACGACCACTTCACCGGCCTCGTGCTGCTCAGCCTGGAGGACTTCGGCTTCTGCGGGCGGGGCGAGGGGGGACCGCTGGCCGCCTCGGGCGCCCTGGCCTGGCCGGACGGGGCCCTGCCCACCAACACCCACGGCGGGAGCCTGTCCGAGGCCTACATCCACGGCCTCAACCACGTCGTCGAGGGCGTGCGCCAGCTCCGGGGCCAGTCCACGTGCCAGGTGGCCGGGGCCGAGACCTGCCTGGTCACGAGCGCCGCCGGCGTCCCCACGAGCGCCCTGGTGCTGGGGCGGCCGTGACCGGGCGCTGGTTCCCCGACGAGATGCCCGTGCCCGCCGCCAGCGCCGAGACGGCGGGCTGGTGGGAGGCGGCCGCCGCCCACCGCCTGGTGGTGCAGCGCTGCGACGCCTGCGGCACCACCCGCCACCCGCCGGGCCCGGTGTGCCCGTCGTGTCGCAGCGCGGCGGCGAGCTGGCATGCGGTCCCGGGCACGGGGACGGTGTACACATACACGGTCGTGCGCCAGGCCTTCATCCCCGCCCTGGCCGACCGCGTCCCCTACGTCGTGGTCGTGGTGGCCCTCGACGGGTCGGGCGGGGCGCGCCTGGTGTCGAACGTCGTGGACGCGGACGCAACGGAGGTGACCGTGGGCATGCCCGTCGAGGTGGTGTGGGAGGACATGGGGCCCGAGCTCGCCCTCCCGCGCTTTCGGCCCCGGGGGACCCCGTCGGAGCCGTCGTGACGGCGCGCCGTCGCCAGGCCGTGGTGGTGGGGGTGGCGACCTCGGACTACCCGCACCTGCCGGGGATGTCGGAGTACGGCGTGCACGGCCAGGCCGCCGACCGCGCCCTGGCCGACGCCGGGCTCACCTTCGCCGACGTGGACGGCCTGGCCACGGCCGGCTTCTTCCCCATGTACGCCACCATGGTGGCCGAGTACCTGGGGCTGCACCCGCTCTACCTCGACGAGACCAACACCGGGGGGTCGTCGTTCGAGGTGCTGCTCGAGCACGCCGCCTACGCCGTGGAGTCCGGGGCGGCCGAGGTGGTGCTCATCACCTACGGCAGCATCCAGCTCTCCCAGATGGGCCGCCGCCTGGGCACCGGCGGCGGGGGCGGGGGCGGCTTCGCCCCGGGCCCGTCGGTGTACGACAGCCTGTGGGGCAACACCCTGGTGGGCAACTACGCCCTGGCCGCCCGGCGCCACATGCACCAGTACGGCACCACCGCCGAGCAGCTGGCGGCGGTGGCGGTGACCATGCGCCGCCACGCCGGCACCAACCCCCAGGCCCAAGAGCGCGACCCCATCACCGTCGAGGACGTGGTGACGTCGCGCCTGGTGGCCGACCCCCTGCACAAGCTGGACTGCTGCGTCATCTCCGACGGCGGGGGGGCCTGCGTGGTCACCACCGCCGAGCGCGCCGCCGATCTCCGCAGCGCCCCGGTGTACGTGCTCGGGGCCGCCCACGCCACCACCCACCACCTCAACATGTCGGCCATGCCCGACCTCACCGTCACCCCCGCCGCCCAGAGCGGCCCCGCCGCCTTCGCCCGGGCCGGCATCACCCCGGCCGAGGTGGACACCGCCCAGCTCTACGACTCGTTCACCATCACCGTGGTGCTCACCGTGGAGGACCTCGGCTTCTGCGAGAAGGGCGAGGGCGGCGCCTTCGTGGCCGACGACGGGCTGGCCGTGGGCGGGCGCCTCCCCACCAACACCGACGGCGGCGGGCTGTCGGCCTGCCATCCCGGCATGCGCGGCATGTTCCTCATCGTCGAGGCCGTGCGCCAGCTCCGGGGCCAGTGCGGGGCCACCCAGGTCCCCGACGCCCGCATCGCCGTGGCCCACGGCACCGGCGGCATGCTGTCCACCGGGGCCACCGTCGTCCTGGGCCGGGAGGCACCGTGAGCGATCGCCCGGCCTCCACGACAGCGGCCACCGCCGACGAGCGCCCGCCCAAGCCCCGCCCCGCCCCCGTCCCCGACGCCGACTCCGCCGAGTACTGGCAGGCGGCCCACGACGGTCGGCTCCTCGTGCAGCGCTGCACCGCCTGCGGGAACGCCCAGCTCTATCCCCGCGACCGCTGCCGGAGGTGCCGGGGGGCGGTCGAGTGGGTGGAGGCGAGCGGGCGGGGCACCGTCTACAGCTTCACCGTCATCCGCCAGAACTACGCCCGGCCCTTCCGCGACCAGATCCCCTACGTGGTGGCGCTCGTGGACCTCGAGGAGGGGCCGCGCTGCATGACCAACATCGTGGGGTGCGCGCCCGAGGACGTGCGCATCGGCCTGCCGGTGCGGGCCACCTTCGAGGCCGTGTCGGACGTGGCCGGCATCGCCCTGTTCACCCCGCAGGGCGCCGGGGCGACGTCGCCGTGAGCAGCGCCGGGGTGCCTGTGCGGGCCGGCCTGTTCAGCGAGGGGCCCCCGCCCCGCCTGCTCGGGAGCCGCTGCGCGGCGTGCGGGCGGCACTGCTTCCCCCGGGCCGACACCTGCCCGTACTGCGCCGGCGACGCCACCGAGCCCGTGGAGCTGTCGCCGGGCGGCGCCCTGTGGGCCTGGACGGCGGTCACCACCGCCCCACCCGGCTACCGGGGCACCGTCCCCTACGGCCTGGGCGTGGTGGAGCTGCCCGAGGGGCTGCGCGTGGTGAGCCGCCTCACCGAGGCCGATCCCGCCCGGCTGCAGCCGGGCCAGGCCATGGCGCTCGTGACCGTGCCCCTGCACGCCGACGACGAGGGGCGCGACGTGGTCGGCTTCGCCTTCGCCCCCGCGCCGGGCCCGTGACCGAGGCCGTCGACGTCGCCGGGGTGGGCATCCACCGCTTCGGTCGCTTCGAGGACCGCACCGTCACCGACCTGGGGGTGGCCGCCGTGCGGGGGGCCCTGGCCGAGGCCGGCGTCGCCCCCGGCGGCTTCCAGGCCGCCTTCTGCGGCACCGCCTACGGCGGGGTGGCCTCGGGGCACAAGGTGCTCACCCGCCTGGGCATGACCGGCATGCCCATCGTGGACGTGGAGGCGGGGTGCGCCAGCGGCGCCGCCGCCCTCATGCTGGGGGCGGGCGCCATCCGGGGCGGCGCCTGCGACACCGTGCTCGTCTTCGGCATCGAGAAGATGCCCAAGGGCATGATCCGCTCCTCGTTCTTCGAGCCCTGGCAGGAGGACGCCGGGCTGAGCGCCACCCCGGCCTATTTCGCCCTGCGGGCCCAGCGCCTCATGCGCACCTCGGGGGTGACCAAGGACCACCTGGCCGCCGTGGTGGTGAAGAACCGGCGCCAGGGCGTCACCAACCCCCACGCCATGTTCCGGGCCGAGGTGGACGCCGCCGCCGTGCTCGCCAGCCGGGTGGTGGCCGAGCCCCTGCACCTGTGGATGCTGTGCAGCCCCAACGAGGGCGCCGCCGCCGTGGTGCTCACCCGCGCCGGGCACGGCACGGGCCCGCCCGGGGTGCGGCTGCGCAGCGCGGTGGTGCGCTCGCACGTGCCCGGGGCGGTGCTGTCGGAGTCGACGCCCATGTCGGGCCTGGTCGACGAGGACACCCCCGCCCCGAGCACGCTCGCCGCCGTCGCCGCCTACGAGGAGGCCGGGGTGGGGCCGGGCGAGCTCGACGTCGTCGAGTGCCAGGACACCGATGCGGCACGCGAGCTGCTCTCCTACGAGGAGCTCGGCCTGTGCGAGCCGGGCGGGTCGGCGGCGCTCCTGGACGAGGGGGCCACCGCCGTCGGGGGCCGGCTGCCGGTCAACCCGAGCGGGGGCCTTTTGTCGAAGGGCGAGCCTCTCGGGGCGTCGGCCCTGGGCCAGATCGTCGAGCTCGTGCACCAGCTGCGCGGGGACGCCCCCAACCAGGTGCCCGGGGCCCGGGTGGCCCTGGCCCACACGGTGGGGCGGGGCGCCAACGCCAGTGCCGTGGTGCTCAGCCGCTGAGCCGAGCCGGGAGGAGCCATGTCCGAGGCCGCCGTCACCCCCGACCCCGTGCTGGTGGGCGTGCTCTACGACTTCCCCCAAGCCGACCGGGGCGCGCTGTTCGAGGACGCCGTGCGCGAGGGCGTCGCCACGGTGGCCGAGGCCGGCCGCCTCGACCGCGGCGTCGAGCTCCTGGCGCGCCACGCCCGGGGCCTGCCCGCCGGCACCGCCGCCGACGTGGAGCGCACCTTCGCCGAGCTCGTCGACGCCGGGGTGCTGCTCGTGCTCGGTCCCTCGGTGAGCGACAACGGGCTCATCGTGGGGCCGCTGGCCGACGACGCCGGCGTGCCCTGCATCAACTACACCGGCGGCGAGCGCACCCGCACGCGCTGGATGTTCCACTACCAGGTGGGGTCGCTCGACGAGGAGCCCGCCGTCCTGGCCCGCCATCTCGTGCGCCAGGGCCGGCGCAGCGTGGCGGTGGCCCACGACGCCACGCCGGTGGGCCGGGGGTACGCGGCGTCGATGACGGCGGCCTGCGACACGCTCGGGCTCGAGATCACCGCCATGGCCCCCGTGTCACCGCTGGCCGAGGACGTGGCGCCCACCGTGCGCCGCCTGCGGGCGGGGGATCCCGAGTCCCTGTGCTACCTCGGCCTCGGGGTGGCGGCCCGGGCCGTGGCCCTGGGGGTGGAGGCCGAGGGGTGGACGGTGCCGGTGGTGGCCAACTCGGCGCTCATGTTCGGCTACGCCCGCAAGGACTGGCGAGCGGGCTGGGAGGGCTGGGTCTACGTCGACACCGTGGCCGACGACAACACCAGCCGTGCGCAGCTGCGCGCCCGCTCGCCGCGCAGCGCGGCGGGCCCCATCGGCGTGGCCGCCTACGACATGGGCCGGCTGGTGGCCGAGGCGCTGGCCCGGGCCGCCCACCTGACGCGTGCCGGGCTGCGCGACAGCCTGGAGGGGGTCAAGCTGCTGGCCGCCTCGAGCGGGCTGGAGGGCACCACCATGGGCTTCGGCACCTACGACCACGGGGCGCTCAAGGGTCGCTACCTGGTGCTGCGCCAGTGGGTCGGGGGCCGCTCGGTCCAGCTCGCCGAGCAGTAGCCGCCACCTTCCGCCGCCGTGGGCACGAGCGCCGACTCCCGACCGCCGCCGCGGCCCTCGCCGGCGGCGTGGGCCCGCACCCTGCGGGGGGCGGGGCGCGCCCGGTGGGCGGGCTGGGCGCGGCGCTGGAGCCTGCTCGTGGCGGGCTCCACGCTGTCCACCCTCTGCTACGCCGTGACCATCAAGGCCTCGCTCGGGCTCGGGCCGCTGTTCGTGCTCCAGGACGGCTTCGCCCGCTCCACGGGGATCTCCATCGGGGCGGCGGTCACCGCCACCGGTTTCATGTTCGTGGCCCTCACCACCGCCCTGCGCAGCTGGCCGGCGCCCGGCACGCTGGTGGTGCCGGTCCTCGGGGGCGTCACCCTCAACGCCGTGCTCCCCCACATCCCGCCCGTCCCGGGCTGGCCCCTGCGCCTGCTGTCGGTGTTCGGCGCCACCTGGTTGATGGCGCTGGCCGGGGTGCTCATGATCCGGGCCCGGGTGGGC
>Ga0335078_10012707_pt1 | contig 12476 bp, 14 predicted proteins | sample Lox_Sample_32_FD_206711 | JGI IMG/M metagenome (GOLD analysis project Ga0335078, IMG submission 206711) | Soil microbial communities from Loxahatchee National Wildlife Refuge, Florida, United States - Lox_Sample_3.2 | ecosystem: Environmental > Terrestrial > Soil > Wetlands | place: USA... | reverse complement strand
AATCCGCTGGCAGCAATGCCACACGGCGCCGATGCTCGACCCTACCATATCTTCGTTTGCAGAAAGAGTTTGCATATTTGGCGGTCATTCTGGATGCATACTCCCGAAGGGTGGTGGGCTGGGCGCTGGATCGAACGTTGTGCGCAAGCCTCCCACTGAAGGCCCTTGAGCAGGCGATTATAAACCGGCAGCCACCTCCAGGCTTGGTGCACCACTCCGATCGGGGTGTGCAGTACGCATCCGCAGAGTATGTTCGGGTGCTCCGGGACCACGAGATGATTCCGAGTATGAGTCGGCCAGGAAACCCGTACGACAATGCCACTTGCGAGAGCTTTCTCAAGACCTTGAAGCGGGAGGAGATATACGCCGGCGATTACGAGGATCTGGAGCGCGTACTTGAGAGCGTGGCGGCATTCATCGACCGATACTACAATTGCACTCGCTTGCACTCGGCACTGGGGTATCGCTCGCCCGCAGAGTTTGAGAACGAGTCAGAGTCAGGGACTGCGCGAGCGAACGTTGTCGGGGACGTACTGAAGGTTTGCGGCCAAGCACAACATCTTCGGGTCGCCATCGAGGCACCTTCTTCTAACAGCTCCGGGTTCTCGGACCTGTTTCGCAGTACCGAACCGGATGTGTGCCAATCCCAAAGTGTCTCGACAGGGGGTTCACCGTAGCGGCTCTCGAAGGAGGCTGTGCCACAGGTGTGCCAAGGTCCGTGGGGCTGCCCAGCGAACAGAACTGTGGTTCGGCTCAGTTTTGGTCGGAGAAATGTGACCCGTGTGCAACGAATGGCACGATTATGAAAACCGCTTGTTCTCTAACTGCAAATCGCGTGAATTCTCAAGGCGGCTCTCAGGGGCGAAACCGTTCTTCTCCCGCCTTGCGGCCAGCGCTTTGAGTGAGGGCGACTCGCTCAGAAAGGTAGCAAGCAGGTTGATAGCAAACAGAGTGACGGCTGTGAGTTCAAGAATTGCGGAGTAGGGCAGCCACGTCCACGCAGCATCGACGAACTCCTGATAAGCAAGAACCTCACCACTGACGCGCAGCAGGCATCCTAGCGACAGCAGCAGCAGCCCAGCAAACATCAACCTTGGACTGGACAGCATTTTCATACCCGAGAATGCGGGCAGCACGCGCTGTCCGACACAAAAAACCATCATGGCGACAAAGCCTACCGTGAGCGCATGACGCGACGCTCCCCAGATGCCCGACGGATTGGTCGTGTTCGCGGCCCATACTCCGAGCAGCGCTGCAATCATCAGCCACAAATACGCCGAACGCACGAATACAGGAAAACTGATGTGTACGCCCTTTGTCTTTGGGGCTTGTTTTGGACGGGAGAAGATTTGTAAGGCCACGATCGCCACCAGCGACGAGAACACCAGAAGGGCTGTCGCGGTCCGCAATATCCCTGCCAGTCCGAGTCCGACTGCGATCACCTGGGCAGCAACCGCGATTCCCAGCAGCCGGTTATCGGGATCGCGCGTGCCGAGAAACACCGGTAACCACCTCGCGCTGAATCCCCACACGAAGAACACCATGAATCCCCAGGCGGCAACAATTAGGAAACCCTGGTCGAACGCTTGCGGGAATGCCGGACTCGACGAGCGCAGCGATAACCACACGCAGGCGCCGAGATTGAGGACCAGCGTGACCAGCAGTCCGATTGCGCCGGCGATCACCACGAAGATCCAGGTTTCGAGTTTGGGTTTACCGCTGTCTTGCGGCTTGTGTTGCGATACCGCCCGGAAGAACATAAGGAAGGCGGTGAGTTCAAAGGTCGCGGAAACGGGCAGCAGCACGCGCCACTGCCATAAATACACATTCGCGACCCAGCGCAACAGAACGCCGCTCATCCAGATCGCGCCGGCGAACCACGCTGATCCCACGGCGAAGGGCTGCGAACCGCGGCGCAATTTCGGAATCGAGTAATATCCGATTCCGAGAATGAAGCTGCCAATCCAGCCCAGCACCTGGGCATGACCGTGCGCCTGGATCCACGATGGCGAGATGCTTTCGGCGGCCCGGCGCCCGCTGATCGAGATCAGGTTCCAGACGCCAAGGAAAGTTCCCGGCAATAGCATGAACAACAGGCCACCGGAGATATAGAAAACAAGTAAGCGCGACAGCTTCTGTTCGCGCCCGCTGACTCGCGCGAAGATCCCCTCCGCTGTGGCTTGAGGTTGCGGTGGCACCGGCCCGCTAGTAAGTGATGTCGCCATGGAACTCGTCAGGCCAGCTCTATTTCTGCGCCTCCATCGCAACCGCACGTGGGAACAGGATGTTGTTCTCCAGGTGGATGTGCTGGTGCAGGTCGGCTTCGAAGCCTTGCAATGCCTGGTAGAGGGTGCGGTAGCTGATGCAGGCGTCTTCCGGCAGCGTGTAGTCTTTGGTCACGGTGCGCAGAGATCGAAGGACCTCGCCTGCGCCATCGTGCTCCTGCATCATCATCCGCACTGGATTTACGACTGTGCCGAACATCGCGGGCGGTGCGGGTTCGCCGGAGAGAACACTCTCTTCCATGCGAGAGACGTAGGGAAAGAGGACCTGCTCTTCTTTCATCAGGTGCACCCTTAATTCTTCGGCGAGCGCCGCGAACAATTCCTGTACCTGCAGGAGTTCCGGGTGATTCTTGCCATGGACCGACACCACCTTCGCGGCCAGCGCTTCGATGCGCGGGCACTCTTCGCGAACGAAAACGTGATGAGTGCTGGTGATGTGCCCAATCAGGTCGGCGAGCGGCTGATTCTGCCAGTCCTGGCCGGCGCTCGGCGCGGCGGCTGTCATGCTCTTTTGGAGACGTTGCAGGGCTTCGTCGACGGAGATTTTGGCTTCGGCGCAGGCCTCGCCGAGCGTGCGGCTCCCGCCACAGCAGTAATCGATTCCCAGCTTTTCGAATTCGCGCGTCGCATTGGGTATTTCAACGGCGAGTTCACCGACGGTCTTGGTGGTTGCAATTGCCATTTTCTTGTCTCCTTGTACCGGTTTCCAACCTTGATTCAGATGGTCGGCGTTGCCGCCATGTCTCGACTGTAGAGGGGCAGCCAGGGAGGGGCTATGACTTCTGTCACGGGAATGGTGGAATCATGCGACTCACGATCCAAATCGACGTAATTCGATTAGTTAGGCAACTCTAATCGCGAAAAACCTTACCAACTGCGACTTTTGTCACTGCGCTTGAGCTGCCGGGCTGTTGGGATATAACCATCATGGGTTCCGCAGAGCTGGCAATCAACTTTTCCGAACGTCCCTACATCGTAATTTGGGAGGTAACCCAGGCTTGCGACTTGGCGTGCGTCCATTGCCGCGCTTGCGCACAACCCAAACGAAACCCCCTAGAGCTGTCCCTTAATGAAGGGAAGCGGCTGATCGACGAAATCGCCCAGATACAGGTACCGGTGTTCGTCCTGACTGGCGGGGATCCGATCAAGCGGCCTGATCTCTTCGAGTTGATTCACTGTGCAACGCAGGCTGGAGTAAGGGTTTCGCTAACACCGAGCGCCACCCCGCTGTTGACACGACAGGTTATCCAACAGCTCAAGCAGTGCGGACTAGCGCGGCTTGCCGTGAGCCTCGACGGATCGCTGGCCCGGGTTCACGACGAGTTCCGTGGAATGTCCGGATCCTTCGACCGCACCATGGAAGCGATCGATTGGGCAAACGAAGTCGGCCTGCCGGTGCAGATCAACACAACCTTCAGCCGCACGAATGTCGCAGACTTCGACCAAATTGCGGCGTTGATGGAGACCAAGAAAATCGTGCTCTGGAGCGTCTTTTTCCTTGTTCCCACCGGGCGCGGCAAATTGACGACTTGTTATCGGCGGACGGATTTGAAGCCGCCTTCGCCAAGCTGTACAAGCTGTCACGGCGCGCCCGATTTCACATCAAGACCACGGAAGCGCAGCATTACCGGCGCTATGTGTTGCAGCAACAGGTCGCACAACATCGATCCGGGAAGCCATCGGTCGCCAGTACAGCGGAAAAAGTGCAAGACACGATTGGCCGAGCTCGGGGATTGAACGATGTCAAAGGATTTGTCTTCGTCTCGCATCTCGGAGAGGTATTCCCCAGTGGGTTTCTGCCATTTTCGGCTGGCAACGTGAGGACAGAGTCCCTTAGTACCATCTACCGTGAATCGCCAATCTTCCAGCAGCTGAGAGATCCTGAGCAATTGGGTGGCAAGTGCGGCGCCTGCGAGTTCAGACACGTCTGCGGCGGGTCGCGCGCCCGCGCTTACGCACTGACAGGAGACCCGCTGGCCGAGGAGCCTTGCTGTTCCTATATTCCGAAAGACTACGCACCAACCGAAGTACCGCCGCTATTAAGGCAAAAACAGATCTCCCTGCGAGTGTTGTAAGACGAGAGATCGGTTGCAGCGCTCAGCTGCCGTCGATGCTGAAGCATGCCGGCGTTGCTCCCCAAACGAGCGCAGAGCCGACGGCGCGCACCAGCGTTTTGGGGTTGATCGCTCAGCTAAGCTTCTATGGATACCGTTAACAGCCACGATTGTCAGCAGAACGGCCCTAGACACCAGCATCAGGATGTTCGACACCTCAGTGTCTTCGGCGTCTTCGTAGCGGCAATAACCTGCGGAATTATTGTCGAGAATCGGCGGATCCAATTGCGACAGCTCCGGGTGGCGGTGCTGCGCCATTCGTCCAAGTGCTCGTCTTGCCCGGTCGAAAGAATGTTGACGATAATCGAAGGCCCGCACCTGTAATGCAGAGTAAGGGCAGGGCGAGAAGCAACTGGTCGCGCGTATCGTTCTGTCGCAGGATCGCGAACACGAGAATCAGGTCGGCGAGGAGTAACAGAGTCAGCGAGAGGCCGCGATGAAAGTTGCGGAGCTCGGACTGTAACCACGAGTCACGTTGCACCTCAATAACTCGGCCTTCATCCGAGTCGGTGCACCGGTGCTTAATTGGGCAGCTATTACACTGATGCGCCAAAGCCCGATATCGCACAACCGTCGATTCCCGTATTGCCTCAGCCCGGTAAAGCTGCTTGCCATTCGGGCATTGCCAAACATCCAGGTCTGAGTGGTAAGAGAATCCAATCGTGCGGGCCCTCTGCGTTCGTTGATGCGAATGACGCGCGAGGAGTTCGAGGGCTGCTGCCATCAGCGCGAGGAAGATCGCGTAGCCCGCCCCCAAGAGCACTTCAACATCGGAACCGCGCATGGCTAACGTCCTCCTGTTCCGCTCACTAACTCAGTAAACAGAATGTCTCTTGGCTCCTCGACCGTACTCTGTGTCCTCATATGACGAACTCCCAGCCAGCAGAGATAAAGAACTGGCAGGGTCCCGCCGAGAATGAATACGGTGTCGCCAGGAAGTCTTAGCCACTCAATGAGCGAATTGGTTGGGTTGCCGGCGAATTTCAAGCTACGAGCATCGTAGTATCCGTAGGCGATGGAATGATAAAGTTGCAACACTCCCAACGGAAATAGCGTGGCGAAAACCATCCATGCCAAGCCGAGATTCAATGACCAGAAGCTGATCTTGGCAGCTCGATCTGACCAACGCTCTTCGGGAATGATGTAACGCAAGCAGAATAGGGCCAACCCAACGGACAGCATGCCGTACACACCCATCATCGCGGCATGCCCGTGGTTAGGCGTCAGCGCGGTACCGATTTCGTAGTACGAGACAATAGGAAGATTGATCAGGAAGCCAAAGATCCCGGCACCAAGGAAATTCCAGAAACCCACCGCAGCCAGGAACATCACGGCCCAATAGTGTGGAAATGGTGTCTTTGATCTGGTCTCCTGCTGAGTCCCGAGCTGCAGGAAGCTCCATGCCTCCAGCGTCAACAGCGTGAGCGGAATCACCTCAGCAGCGGAGAAGAAGGCGCCCAAAGCCATGTGAATGGAAGGCTCGCCTGAAAAGTACACGTGATGCATGGTGCCGATCACGCCGCCCGCTGAATACAGCAACATATCGAGATAGATCATGGTTAACGCGACCCGCTCATGTACCACACCGAGTAGCACGAACACGTAGGCGACCATGATCGTGGTGAAGAGCTCCAGGAAATCCTCAACCCAGAGGTGCACCACCCAGAAGCGCCAGAAATCAGTTGTCGTAAAGTGCGAACCGGGATGTGCGAGCAGACCAACCCCATAAAAGGCGGGGATCGACAACGCCGAAAAGAAGAAGAGCCAGGGCATATTGCCCATGTGGTCGCTGTGCAGTTGTCCGCGAAGCCCACGAAAGAGGATCGTCACCCAGAAGAGAAGCCCAACCGTAAGCAGAATCTGCCAGAATCGCCCCAAATCGAGGTACTCAAAACCCTGGTTGCCAAACCAGAGCCAGGCATTCCGAAACCAGCCTTCGATTCCGGCATACTCGCCAAACAAGCTTCCAAAGACCACAATCACCAAAGCGCCCAACAAACTATACGCGAGAACGTGTTGGCCTCGCGGTTCGCGGCCGGCAATCATCGGCGCCAGGAAGATCCCAGCGGCAAGGTAAGAGGTCGACACCCAGAAGATTGCGAGCTGCAAGTGCCAGGTGCGAGCGATGTTGAATGGCAAAAGACGCGCAAGGTCGATTCCGAAGAAGTTGGAGATCTCCGCGCGATAGTGTTGGGAAGCGCCCCCTGCAAGTGTCTGCAGCAGAAAGAGCAGCCCCATGACGAGAAAGAACCAAGCACAAGCCCTTTGCGCCGGCGTCAACAGAACCTGGTTCGGGGGACGAAATGAGACTGTCTGCTGTTCACGGCCATGCCAACCTAAAAAGTTCCAGCGACCAAACGCGGCGAACAGCAGGCCAATTCCGCCGAGCAGTGCGATAAGCGACAGCACACTCCAAACAATGGCATCGGCAGTCGCGCGATTCTCGACGAGAGGCTCGGGCGGCCAGTTATTGGTATAGGAGTATTGCTCGCCCGGCCTGAGGGCCGCTGAAGCCCAAGCCGACCAACTGAAGAACGCGGTCAGTTGGCGAATGTGCTCAGGGTCCCGAATGGCATTGGGCCGAAGACCATACTTGGTAGTTGGCTCGCCGAAAAACTCACCGTAATAGCCGCGCAGCTGCTCGAAAGCGTGTGCCTGCGCGGGCGTGTAGATCAAAGTGTTGGCCGAGCTGTCGTATCGATTATTCTTGAAGTCGGCAACCGTTTGCAGCTTGGCGCGGTCTGAGGATTCTCCTCCGTAAAACTCCATCACGCTGAGCGCCGCACGATGCAGGTAATCGGCAGTGAAGTCCGGCCCTAGATACGCACCGTGCCCAAAGATCGAACCGTACTCCATCAGACCGTTGCGGAGAAACACAGCCTGCCCAGCAAGGATGTCACCGCGTGTGAACAGAACATGCCCAGAATCATCGGTGACCCGTGCCGGAATCGGCGGTTCGCCCGTGTAGGTGCGATACGCCAACATCCCCATCACGGTGAAGCCGAAAATCATGACGATTGCGACTGCCTGGACCCACCCGTGCGAGATAAGTAACTGGCGTCTTGGTTCGAGTGCCATTAGTTCGCGCTCCTCCTCATCCGCTTATCAAATGCTGTTGCTGCGTGTGGCCACCCCAAGTTGATAGTCAGGAATCTTACACCCAAGTGCGAGTTGGATAGCAGCGTACAACTGTCACCAGCGCAGTTATGTTTGCTCCATTTGCGAAATCTCGCACCCCGGCTGAGCAGCGTAATGTTTGTGATGCAACCCGTTCGTATGGGAGAAGCGGTCGGTAGAGTTTTCGAGTTGGAGGTCAGCGGATGAGTGCACTCGACGAGAACTGCCATTCCGATGAATACCGCGCCAGCTTGACCAGACTCCCCCACTTGGCAGAGCCAACCATCCAGTTCAATGTGGCTACAGAATTGGAACAGCTTCATCATTCTGGGGCTTGGCACCTGACCAGCGGCCGGAGTTCAAAGACCCTGGCAAAATATGCGGACTTCGAATCGTGCTGGTTTCAATGAAGGCAAATACCCGCATGGATCAACATCGGGCCGAGGGCAGGATTTCGATTCAGTGCCTGGCAGGAAAACTTCGCATACATCTTCCCAGTGCACAAAAAGCGGAAATGGCTGCGGGTGATTTACTGGTTCTCGACTGTGGCATTCCTCACGATGTTGAGGCGCTAGCGGAGAGTGCCTTTCTGCTAACCATCTGCTGGCCACATTCGCATGTAGCAGAGACGAAGTAGGAGGGGTTTTTCAACCATCCGATGGCCGAAAATGACGAGTGTGACTAATGTGGTTGATGGAACGCACATCCAGGCAGGACAAATGCCGGAGCCAAGGGTACACCTCTCGATTAAGCGGCAGGCGACGCCCGATTCGCGGCCCTACTGGGAAGATTTTGACGTGCGCTGGCGTCGGGGAATGAACATCATCTCGGCCCTGATGGACATCGCCGCAAATCCTGTAACACATTCCGGAGAGGCGACAGCGCCGATCGTGTACGAATCGAACTGCCTGGAGGAAGTGTGTGGTTCATGCGCCATGCTGATCAATGGAAAAGCCGCGATGGCGTGCTCACACTTGTTGCGAACGCCTGGGGAGACGGTCCGGCTTGAGCCGCTGTCCCGCTTTCCGGTCGTGCGCGATCTCATGGTTGACCGAAGCGTGCTCTTTGAGAACCTCAAGCGAGTGAAGGCGTGGGTCCCGGTTGACGGCACCTACGATCTGGGCCCCGGGCCCCGTATAAGCCCTGCGATGCAGGAGCAAGCCTATCCGCTTTCTCGTTGCATTTCGTGCTGCTTGTGTCTGGAAGTATGTCCTCAGATGACAGAAGAAACGCGCTTCGTGGGAGCAGCCATTATTAATCAGGTCCGTCTCTTTAATCTGCATCCGACGGGGAGGGCACTGAAAGCGGAACGACTGGAAGCCATGATGGGCGATCGCGGAATACACGAGTGCAGCTATGCCCAGAATTGCGTTCGCATCTGCCCCAAGGGTATTCCCCTGACCACCTCAATCTCCATCCTTTATGGCCAGGTGATGAAAAAGGCGATACTCGATCTCTTTCAAAAGTGAGTGAGCACTCGGATTCAAATCCCCTTTCAGGCTGCAGTGCTCTGGGTTCAGGAGCACTGGTATCGTCGCCCAGTTCGGTCGTTCTTAATAACCAAAGAACTCGTCGGCGCATAAGTTGTCTTCCGCTACGCCTGCTTCCAACAAGGACTCACTCACCCCGGCCACCATGGCAGGCGGTCCGGCGATGAAATAGTGAGCCTGCAGAAACTCAGGCATATGCCGGCTTATCAGATCAGGCGAGAGGCGAGCGGTTTCGCCTTTCCAAACATTCGAGTCCCCAGTCTCTGTCATCGTAGGCACAAAGTGAAAGTGCTGGTCGACCGAGACCAAATGCCGCAACTGGTCGAGGAATGGTGCATCCTTCGGCTGCCGGTTGGAGTAGAACAAGAACAATTCATGCGACAGTTTCCTGTCCGTTGCATCGGCGATGATGCTCATGAACGGCGTGATGCCAATGCCTCCGGCCAACAGGATGGTTGGAAGTGATGCGTCCCTCTGCAAACAGAAAGAGCCCATCGGGCCCTTGATGTTCACGTACGATCCTAACGGAAGAGATGCCAGAACACGCTTGAATGCAGTGTCGCGTATGCGAGTGGCAATCATCAGCGTGTTGGCGGAAGGGGGATTTACCAGGGAAAATGTACGAGTATTGCCTTTGGCGTCTGTTTGCGACGGATCCAACAAGGTCAGGTCTATGTATTGCCCTGCCCTGAACTGAAACCCGGCAGGTCTTCGGAAGGAAAAGGCCTTGGTGCCGTCGGCGACATCTTCATGACCAATCAAGTTCGCTACATAAGTGGTGCTATCCGTGATCATCTACATTCCTCTCCCAACAGATTGGAGATGTGCACCCCTGCGGCTACCCCACGCCGCAGGGAAGACGCACCTCAAGCAATGCCGGCTGCCCTCACTTCACGATCACTGTCCCAACCATGCGATCGATTTCATGGGGGGTGCAGGCATATCTGTATGTGCCTGGAATCGTGAAGGTATGTTCATACGTTGATCCTTCACGCAGCAGTGCGGAGGAGAAAGGCTTTGTTCCTTTCGGTAACTTCGCATCCGCGGGATTGGTTACCAGACTCGGGTCGTCCACCACATTGTGCGTTTGGGTCGAAGACAGATTTTGCCATTCGACCGTCTGGCCACGATGAATGGTAACTGTTGCGGGACTGAAGCGCATGCTGTCGCCTTGCATGTATACGGTCACAGCCGGACCCTTCACCGCCGCGGAGCTTGCATAAGTAGAGTTGCCTGGTGCGGCGTATACGTAGGTCGTAAGCAGGAGGATGCAGGCTGTCGTGAAGCTGCCAGCCAATGTTTTGCTCGTCATAAGGTCTCCTTCCTTGCATTAAGTCTTTTCGTTATTAAGAAAAACTGATTCGATGGAGTCATTCGTGTCCGCTCGTTAGTGATGGCGCTGATTCCTTGCCTTGCGATCCCGGATCGGCGGGTCCTTCGTGCATCAACTGCGGTGCTGCTGGACCGGTCGCCTCGAGGTATCCCATGGACCCCTTCATCGCGCGGCTCATCGCGTGGTCCATCAACATGAACCGCCCGGGGATAGGGGTGCTCAACTCGATGACTGCCGCTGCCCCTGGAGGTACAGAGACTGTCTGCACATTCTTCAGCGGCGAAGAGTCGAGGGACCCGAGTCCATAGACCTTGCTGAAAATCCCTCCAACGATGTGGAACGAGGCAGTGAGGTTTGGACCGGCTACGCCAAAGAAGATCCTGATTGTGTCGCCGACATTGGAATGCAATGCACGCTGCCCAAACAAGGCTCCGACCGCACCATTAAAGACGACATAGTTAGGGCGCTCATCGAGCAGTCGGGAGACGCTCATCTTCTGCATTCCTGCCTCTCCCATCGCTCCCGTGGTGTAGACCTCGCTTTGCATCACGTAAAACTCGTGCGACACAGGGGGAAGTCCCGCTGGCGGCTCGACGAGTATCAAGCCGTACATCCCGTTCGCAATATGTTGGGCGATGACGGGAGTACCGCAGTGATATACGAACAACCCGGGAGTGGTTGCTTGGAAGGTGAAGGTCCGCGCCTCTCCAGGAGGGACAGAGGAGTACTGTGCTCCGCCACCCGCACCCAGGGCGGCATGGAAATCCAACGAGTGCTGCATGAGATCGCCGGCATCATTCCGCAGCGTTATTTCAACTGTGTCCTCTTGCCGAACTCGAATCATCGGACCGGGGACGGTTCCGTCAAAGGTCCAGTAGTGATATGTCGTTCCACTGTCAGGATCGAGAGCGCCGTCCAGTTCTCGTGCAGTGAGCGTGACCCTGACGATGGCCGGCGGCCGTTCTCCAATAGGAGCAGGAAGGTTGGTTGGATCTCTTGCAATCCTGGTCGCGTTGGTTGCGGTCTGCACAGTCGCAGCCGGCGACGAAACGGCATAAGAAATCGAGAACATGATCACGGCAAGTAGGAAAAATAAAACATGCGAAAAAGCTGATCGCGCATTCGTTGAGGCTGGGCGTTTCATCTGTACTCCTTTCCGCCACGCAGCGGTGCTCAAACTTCGCTTATGGCCCTCTTTATCTAGCGATATACTTGCTGTGTCAGCGACAGTTCTCAATGGACTGTTCGTACCGGTTTCGATCACAGATGTTTATTGGCGTCTCTGAATATGCTGGAAACTGAGCTGTTTTCATTCCTGGAAAACACGACAGATGCCGTGTTCGTGGTGACAGGTCAAGGTGAGATTCGATCCTGGAACCAGTCAGCCGAAAAGCTATTCGGTTACGCCGCCGACCAAGCGAAGGGGAAAACCTGCTTCGACCTCTTGCATGGCGTCGGGACCCTGGGCACGACTGTGTGTCACGAGAACTGCAGTGTGCTGGACTGCATCGGGAAAGGATCCGAGGTCCCAAATTTCGACCTGAACGTAAGCACCCGCTCTGGTGAACGCTTGTGGATCAATGTCTCGACTGTGATTTTCCACAACCGGCGGACTGGAGAAAGGTTGCTGGTTCATTTGGCACATGACATCACGGAACAGAAAAAGCAGGATGAAGTGGTGCGCCAGGTCCTGACGCTGTCGAAGGAGCTCAGCAGCTTGGGCGAGAGAATAGGCAAAACTGCACCAGTCTCTCCACTGTCAACTCAGGAAATTGAGATCCTGAAGATGTTCGCAGCGGGAAACAGTCCCCAAAAGATCGCCAAGAAGCTTGGAATAAGTTCGCAAACTCTGCGCAATCATCTCCACCACATCAATCAGAAGCTCAGGACGCACAACCGCCTGGAGGCGGTTATGCACGCAATGCAACGGAAGCTCATCTAGCGAAGCCGCCGCTGACCGCAGGCCTTCTGAGCCGTAACTTTCTGCATGGTATTTGCTTCCTGATCACAAGTACAAATGATTCATTGTCTACGTTTTGGTGTTGGCGGATAACTAAGACAGTTCAGCACTTTGTACGGAGCGGCCTGTGATCAGGAAGTGCGCTAATCCCGCCAGCGACATTGAGTTCCGTTCTTC
>Ga0335078_10012706_pt1 | contig 12477 bp, 11 predicted proteins | sample Lox_Sample_32_FD_206711 | JGI IMG/M metagenome (GOLD analysis project Ga0335078, IMG submission 206711) | Soil microbial communities from Loxahatchee National Wildlife Refuge, Florida, United States - Lox_Sample_3.2 | ecosystem: Environmental > Terrestrial > Soil > Wetlands | place: USA... | reverse complement strand
GAGCTATCAGCGCAGTCTTCTTCATTCTGCTGCTCCCCAACCCATTCGCCCATGCAGCCTAACAGCGGCGGCATCCAACCACGCTGAAAAGCTGAAATTGTCCCCAAAGCCATTTTGCGGATGTGAAATACGTTAGATTGTTGCCACTATGACCGCCGACCTCCCGCACTTGCCGTTCGGCCTCAGCCCGATGTGGCTCTCGGTGCTCGTGCTTGCCTTGACTTACGTGGCGGTCATTGCCGGCCGTTTCAATCGCGCGATCGCGGCGCTCTTCGGTGCTGTTCTTTTGATTCTCCTCGGAACGTTGGATCAGGCCGAGGCGATTCGGGGCATAGACTGGGATACGATCGGGCTACTGGTCGGCATGATGATCCTGGTCGCGGTGTCGCGCCGTTCTGGACTGTTTCAGTTTCTTGCGGTGTGGTCGGCGCAGCGGGTCAAGGCCAATCCGGCTGGCATCGTTGTCATGCTGCAGGTGGTGACCGCGCTTCTCTCCGCCGTACTCAACAATGTCAGCACCGTGCTTTTGATCGTGCCAGTCACGTTGGTGATCGCCGAGGAGCTTGAAGTTCCGCCCTTTCCGTTTCTCTTCGCCGAAGTGTTTGCCGCCAATATCGGCGGAACCTCGACGCTGATCGGCGATCCGCCCAATATTCTGATCGGCTCGCAAGCCGGCCTCGATTTCAACGCCTTTCTCAATAACATTGCGCCGGTCGCAGCCTTGATCATGGCGCTCCAGGTGGCGACGGTTCACATGATATGGGGACGGTCTCTGCGTGCGAGTCCCGAGGCGCGCGTCCTCATGATGGGCATGAATGCGCGGGGGATGATCGAAGACGCAGGCCTGCTCATCCGTTCGGTCCTGGTGCTGATTGCGGTGCTCGCGGCTTTCGTATGCGCGGAGCCGTTGCATCTCAAGCCGGCGACGATCGCACTTTCCGGCGCCGCCGTGCTGATGCTGCTCGACAATTTGCGCCGTCCCGGCCTCGGCAAGGATAATGTCCCGGCCACGTTCGCTGATATCGACTGGACCACAATCTTCTTCTTCCTCGGCCTGTTCGTCGTGGTGCATGCGGTCGAAGTATCAGGCGCTTTGGAGATCATTGCCGACCGGCTCGTTGCGGTAACACGCGGCAATGGGGCGGGGGCGGCTTCGGTCATTCTATGGGCTTCCGCCGTGCTTTCGGCGGTCCTAGACAACATTCCCTTTGTCGCCACCATGATCCCGGTGATCAAGAACACGAGCGCCGCTTTTGGCGGGGAGGGAGCAATCGCGCCGTTATGGTGGGCGCTGTCGCTGGGCGCGTGCCTTGGCGGCAACGGCACGCTGATCGGCGCGTCGCCGAACCTTGCGGTCGCGGGTATTGCCGAGCGCAACGGCGTCCATTTCAGCTTCGTTCGCTATTTTGTCTACGCCATGCCGATGACGCTTGCTTCCATCGTCATCTGCCAGCTTTATCTTTGGCTCCGCTATTTTTGATGGTTAGGCAGCGAGCGCATCGGCGACCTCTTGCGCCAGCGATAGCGAACACGTCAGCCCCGGCGATTCGATGCCGAACAGGCAAACGAGCCGCTTCATGCCGTGCGCGGCTTCGCCGGCAATGAGGAAATCGGCCGCGGGCTGGCCGGGACCGGTCAGTTTCGGCCGGATGCCGCAATAGTCGGGCACCAGCGAGCCTTCCGGCAGACCCGGCCAATAGCGGCGAATGCGGTCGTAAAATGCATCCGCGCGCTGCGGATCGACCGTGTAGCTCTCGTGGTCGATCCATTCGACGTCCGGGCCGAACCGCATCCGGCCGGCGAGGTCGAGCGTGACGTGCACGCCAAGCCCGCCATCGACGGGCGTCGGATAGATCAGCCTGGAAAAAACCGCCTTTCCAGCGAAGCCGAAGTAATTGCCTTTGGCCAGCACCAGCGGCGGAATCTTGTCCGCTGGGTAGCCCTCGATGCGCCCGGCGAGCGCTTGTGCGCCCAGTCCGGCCGAATTGATTACGGCGTCGAACGCCGCGGTACCGGCGTCACGCCCGCCAAACTCGACATGCCACCGCGCCGTCGTAAACGACATCCGTTCAACCGGGGTCGCAAACGCAATGCGGCCGCCGCAATCCTCAAGCTCCCCCCACAGCGCCCGCATGTAGCCGTGGCTGTCGATGATGCCGGATTGCGGCGACGACAATGCACCAATACAGGCGAGTTCGCCTTCGAATGCGCGCGCCGCGTTGCCGCCAATCAGCTCGAGCCCTTCGACGCCGTTCGCCTCGCCTTGCGCCATCAGCGCTTCGACCTTCGTAAATTCGGCGGCGTCGGTGGCGACAATAAGTTTGCCGCATTTGTTGTGAGCTACGCCGTGTGAGGCGCAGAATTCGTAGAGCATGCGCCGGCCACGCGTCGCATGGCGGGCGCGCAGGGAGCCGGTGGGGTAATAAATGCCGCCGTGAATGACTTCGCTGTTGCGCGAGGAGATTCCATTGCCAATCCCCCCAGTCGCTTCCGCAACAATGACGTCATGACCGCGCAGAGCGGCCGCGCGGGCGATCGCAAGTCCGATGACGCCGGCCCCGGCCACTAGAACCTGCATGGCTTTCGACTCCGTGCCGCTTATTGTAAGTGAGAATGGCGAAAGAGGAGCCTCTAATGGCTGATAATTCCGAAAATGTCGTGCGGGTATGTTCGAAATCGGAGGTCAGGGCGGAGTCGGTCAAGGCGTTTGAGCTGGGCGACCGCAGGCTCGCGGTCTATAACATCGAGGGAAAGTTTTATATCACCGATGACGAATGCACCCACGCCGCGGCAAGTCTTGCGGATGGAATGTTGGAAGGAGACGTTATCGAGTGCTGCATGCATATGGGCGCGTTCCGCGTGCCGACCGGTGAGGTCGTGCAGCCACCCTGCGAGGTGCCGCTGCGCACTTATCGGGTGGTCGTCAAGGATGACGACATTTACGCCGACCTTGCTCGCAATGCCGCCGGCGAGCCGGCCTAGCTGCAACCGGCCGCCATCATGTCGGCAGACTTCGGAAAAATCGCGATCATTGGCGGCGGAATTGGCGGACTTGCGGCGGCGCTTGCGCTTACGCGCCGCGGCATAGACGTCGAGGTCTATGAACAGGCGCACGAACTACGCGAGCTTGGGGCCGGCGTGCAGGTCAGCGCCAACGGCACTCGCATTCTTCACGCACTCGGTCTCAAAGCGGCGTTGGAACAGGTCCAGGTGCTGCCGGCCGGCAAGGTCATCAGGCTGTGGAACACCGGGCAGAGCTTCAAACTGTTCGATCTGGGCATGGAGTCGGTCGAGCGTTACGGCTCGCCGTACATCACCATTCATCGCGGCGACCTGCATAGCGTCATCGCCCAGGCATTACTGCGGGAAAAACCGGCCGCCGTCCATCTTGGGCACAAGCTGGTGCGGCTTTCGCAGACCGGCGGGGCCGTAAAACTCGAATTCGAGGCGGCAGCGCCAGCCACGGCGCACCTGGTCATCGGCGCCGACGGTATACACTCGGCTGTTCGCGCGAATTTGTTCGGCGATGCCAAACCGCAATTCTGCGGCCTGGTCGCTTGGCGGGGCGTGGTGCCCATGGCCAGCCTTCCAGCATCAGTTGCGACGACCATGGGCACGCAATGGGTCGGTCCGGGCGGCCACGCCGTGCATTATCCGTTGCGCGCCGGAAAGCTTTTGAACTTCGTCGGCCTGCGCGAGCGCAGCGACTGGAGGGTCGAGGGTTGGAACGTGCGCGGCGTGACTGAGGAATTGGCGGCCGATTTTGCCGGCTGGCATGAAGACGTCCACGCCATCATCGACAAGATCGAAACTCCCTATAAGTGGGCGCTGGCGTTGCGGCCGGCGCTGGCAGCGTGGAGCGTCGGTCGCTGCACACTCCTTGGCGATGCTTGCCATCCGATGGTTCCTTTCCTTGCCCAGGGTGCGGTTACGGCGCTTGAGGACGGCATGGTCCTTGCCCGCTGTTTGGAAAAGTACGCGCCCGATCATCAGGCAGCGTTGACGCACTACGATGCGGCGCGCCGCCAACGGGCGAATGCGGTTGCTGCCGCCTCTTCCGCCATGATCCCGCGCCTGCACAGCAACGCTTTCGCCGACGCCAATGCGGCGCTCGATCACGTCGCCCGCGAATTTCATGCGGATCGGGTCAGGGAGCGTTACGATTGGCTGTTTACCTATGACGCCACGGCGGTGCCGATCTAATGACGCATGCGATGATGGCGGCTTGACCGGACACTCCATCCTGCCATCTGATGGTCAGCGAAAGGGATGTGTGATGAACGCCGCAGCAGATCTTGGGACTGGTCCGGATTTCGCCATTCCGGCTACCATGAAGGCTTGGGTTTTGGGCGATCCAGGCGAGCTAAAGCCCGCGCAAAAACCCGTGCCGGTGCCGAAACGGGCCGAAGTCCTTGTGCGCATTGACGCGGTAGCCATCTGCGCCACGGATCTTGAAGTCATTGAACACGGATCCCCGGCGTTGATCGAGGGCGGGCTGCCGTTCAACAAGGATTTTACGCCCGGCCACGAATACATGGGCACGGTGGTGGCGCTCGGTCCCGGCGTGGATGAGTACCGTATCGGTCAGCGCGTTGCCGTCGAAATTCATTCCGGCTGCGGCCAGTGCAAGCGCTGCCGCGAAGGCATGTACACGTCGTGCCTCAACTATGGGCTTAATTACGGCAACGTCAACAAGGGCCACCGTGCCAACGGCTTCACCACCGACGGTGGCTTCTGCGAATACCAGGTCAACAACATCAACACACTCGTCGCCATTGCCGACGAAATGTCGGATGAAGAGGCGACGCTGGTAGTGACCGCCGGCACCGCCATGTACGGACTCACCGAGCTCGGCGGTCTAGTCGCCGGCGAGAGTGTCACGGTCAGCGGGCCGGGACCAATCGGCCTTCTCGGCGTTGCGGTGGCAAAAGCGCTTGGCGCATCGCCGGTCATGCTGACCGGCACGCGCGATAATCGGCTGCGGATCGGGCTGCAGCTTGGCGCCGATCATGTGATCAACGCCCGCAACGAAAATGTCGTCGAAGCCGTGCGCCGTTTTAATGGCGGCAAGGGGGTCGATTACGTAATCGAGTGTTCCGGCGCGCCCAACGCCGTGAACGACGCAATCCGCATGGCCAATCGCGGCGGCAAAGTCTGCCTTGCAGCGTTTCCCCACGAAGAAACGCCGGTCGATGTCGCCCACATCGTGCGCAACAACATCTACCTTTATGGCATCCGCGGCGAGGGCAAGAGCGCGACGCATCGCGCCCAGGCTCTGATGGCGCAAAAACGCTTCGATGCGAGTAAGATTCACACTCACACTTTTGCACTGGATGATTTGCCCACTGCGATTCGCTATGCCAGGGAACGCCTCGACGGCGCGATCAAGGTCGTGGTGAAGGCACGCGGCGTTCCCGCACACCGCCTGGCGGCCGAGTGAAAATCAGCGGGATCCGCTTCGGCGAAATGAGCGCGAAGATGCGCGTACGCAGCCCGGGAAGCGGACATTTGAGGCCGCGCAAGTCAATCGTCATTTCCGCCATAGCAAGGGTCGCAAAAGCTTAAGGCGCTGCTTATCATATCGGTCATGAGCACGCGCGTCATTGGTCTTGCCGGCTGGAGCGGCTCGGGCAAAACGACCTTGATCACCAAGGTCATCCCGGTTCTTGCGGGACGCGGCTTGAAAGTCGCCACGGTCAAACATGCGCACCATGACTTCGATATTGATCAGCCGGGAAAGGATTCCTGGCTGCACCGCGCTGCAGGAGCGAGCGAGGTCATGGTTGCATCAAGCCGGCGCTGGGCGTTGATTCATGAATTGCATGGCGAGCCCGAACCGCCGCTGGAAGACATACTGGCAAAGCTCTCGCCGGCTGATTTGATCATCGTCGAAGGATTTAAGCGCCACGCTTACCCGAAGCTCGAAGTGTATCGGGCGGCGGTTGGCAAGCCGCTTCTCCATCCCGACGACGATTGCGTCGTCGCCATTGCCAGCGACGAGCCTTTGCCTAGGGCGCCACTGCCGGTCTTGCTGCTCGACGACATCGAGGGCATCGCCAACGCCCTGCAGGCGGAGGCATTGCCGCGCGGGCAGATCGGGAAAAAAGCGGGCGTCTAAGTAATCGCTTGCGCTTTCACGAGCTTTCGCCGGGGACTGCCACCGTCTTGATGAAAATTGCGGTCGATACGTAAAACCAAACGAGCATAGCGAGCCGTCGCCTCGTTTTGCGAACGACGATGCAGTGCCGCGGGGGTTCGCGTTGTCTGGGCAACGGGGCTCGCTATATTCGGGGCTTGCCGCGCCCGGAGGGATGGCCGAGTGGCTGAAGGCGCACGCTTGGAAAGCGTGTATACGGGCAACCGTATCGTGGGTTCGAATCCCACTCCCTCCGCCAGCCTCAGGCGAGAGGAACTGTAAACTCCGCTGGCGCCTCACCAAATTCAAACCGACGCCCAGGGCCGTGTATGGCAAAGGAGTGCTAGAGCCCGCGGCTTTGGCTACTCTGCGTGCGTTTACTCGCACCCAGCCCAACGCCGAGCTCGATTGATCGCGGCGAACTTCGCTATGCCCCCAGCGGGATAGGTCGCCTTTCCCCTCGAGCTTTCCCTCATCAACTAGTGCACAAATACGGGCAGCGATCGCATTCAAATTCGCCGTATCGCCTGCACGATCCGAAACCACAGCAATGATCTTAGCGACCTTTTTCCATCGCTCGGTCACAGACGAGAGAATCAGCTGTCCAATAAGCTATGCATCGCTCTTTTCCCTTTGGAGTCGCGTCATGTGCCGCGCCCGGTTGCTAGACATGCGGAGCGGTTGCTTGAGCCGGAGCGTCAGAAGCGTATACCGTAATATCGGCAGCAGGATCGATCGGATAATTCCAGGGCTGCCGGGAAATCATGCGATTGGTGTCAGCGTAGCCAGCCTGCCAGCGTTTCCGCACGGCCGCTCGCGAAAAATCGAATTCTCGCGAGTTGGTCTCGCCCTCAAAGGGCTGGGCATTGATCTCGACAAGGTGCATTGTGGTTGTGCAGCTCCAACTGGCCAGTTCTTTAACTCTCGAAGAGTCCTTTTGCTCTTGCGGCAACATATCAATCAATTCGCGGATGATCCGCCGCATGCGATGAAGTTCCGCCTGGCGGATAATGTGGCTTCTTGATCGGCTTCCAAACAGGATGTCCTTTACCCGCATGAAAGCATGAGAAAGCGACGCCGGTTTCGCGCCCTTCTGATGCCAGATCTGTATGGCGAAAACGACGGAGCTCTGACGAGGACGCTCGTCAAAGACGACCTCGATCGGTGAATTTGAGTAGACACCACCGTCCCAATAATACTGTCCCTCAATCGGTATTGCAGGAAAGTTCGGCGGAACGGCACTCGAGCCGAGTACGTGTTGAAGCGCAATTTTATCTTGTTTGCTGTCGAAATAATGGAGCTCGCCGGTTTCGACTTCGGTGAGCCCGAGCGTGAATCTCGTGCTTCCGGAGTTGATCAGATCGAAATCAATAAGAGTCGGAAGCAGTTTTTTGAGCGGTTCGGCGAGATACACGGCGGCCTGCTCTATACCGACACGTGCGTCGAGGCCCCAGGCAAGTGCCGGGTTGGGGAAACAAAACCCGGGCACCCCGGTCAAAAGTGGCGCTATCTGATTCAATGGTTCGGGTAAACGCGTATCAAGATGGCCCCAAAAATCCTTCAGCCTATCGATCCGATCGGATGGCTTATTTCCCGCGATGATGGCGCCATTGATGGCCCCGATGGAGGTCCCAATGACCCATTCCGGTTCGATCCCGGCCTCATGCAGCGCTTGGTAAGCGCCCGCCTGATATGCGCCCGGGGCGCCGCCGCCTTGCATCGCCAGAACTATCCGACCGGGTAGGGCAGGGCGCTCTTTGGCGTTCGTATTTAGCGATGTCGAGTTGACATTCGAAGTCACGGCGCACCTATTCGATCAACAATTCCTGTGACCCTAATGGCAGGCGGCGATGTCTGGAGCGGCAGGGGCGCCTTTTGAAATCGTCACCGAGTTACCGAGAAGCCGAATGATCTCATCGGCGACTTGCGCGGCGGAAGCGCCCACATCGACCGTTAGCGGATCTTCGCTGGGGTCAGGTTCTTCGAGCGCGTCGATCTGGCTTCGCAGCAACTCCGGAGGCATGAAATGGCCATGCCGTCCCGCCAAGTGCTCGGCAATCAAGCTTCGACCGCCGCGCAGGTAGACTAGCCGCACCTGCGGCCGGTCACCAATGATGACTTGGCGATAGGCTCGTTTGAGCGCGGAGCACGTGATGATGCCCGGCTCTTTTTTCGCGCGCTGCCCGTCGATCCAAGCGGCTACACGCTCCAGCCACGGCAGCCGATCGGCATCGGTAAGCGGAATGCCGGCTTGCATCTTGACGATGTTTGCTTCCGGATGGAGCAAATCGCCCTCCTCGAATGGCCAGCCGAGCCGCGCGGAAAGTTCTTCGGCGATCGTCGATTTGCCGGATCCGGACACGCCCATAATCACCAGGATCGGCGGACTTCCCCTATGGGCGCGGGCGCTGTCGAGGCGATGAACGCCGGCCGCGTCGGCCACGAAAACCGGGTCGGCACGGCTGACAAAAAGCCCGCTTTCCACCACGCCAACGATGCCTCTAATGCGCCTCTCCAATCGCGCCGGATCGTCGATGCGGCCAAAATCGCAATCAAGAATGCGGTTGCCGTTGTCGGTGATGAAGGGCTCGGCCGCGGAGAGGCGCATGCGGGCGCTGGAGCCGAGCACTTCAAGCGAGTCGCGGGTTGCTTCCAAGCCGAAGGCGATCACTTCGACGGGGAGCGACGTTCGTGTCCCGAGCCGGTCCACTATCTTGCTGCCATCTACGACGATCACCAGACGGTGGCTCGCAGCCGCCACGATCTTCTCGCGCAAAAGCGCTCCACCCCTTCCCTTAATCAGATTGAGCGTGCCGCGCTCGACTTCGTCGGCGCCGTCAATGGTCAAATCGATCTGACGATGCTCGCTGAAAGAGGTCAGCGGAATTCCCGCCGCCTTCGCCTGCCTCGCCGCACGTTCCGAGGTGGGAATACCGACAAAATGCAGGCCCTGCCGATGACGCCGCGCAAGTGCATCGACCGCAAACGCCGCCGTCGAGCCGCTACCGAGGCCGACAACCATGTCGTTCTCGACCATTTGCACCGCGGCCTCAGCGGCGGCGCGCTTGAGAGCGTCCAGATCGTCGCTGGCTGAGGAAGGAGCCGTCGTCATGAGATCACGGCCGCGGCAGTGGCCGTCGCGCGAAGCTCGGCAATGGCCTTGGCATAATCCCTAGTTGCAAAAATTGCCGAACCCGCGACAATCGCGGTGGCGCCGGCGGCGGCCGCCTGCGCCGCCGTCGTCGCATTCTCGCCGCCATCGACTTCGATCACCGGATGCAGGCCTCGCTCGGCGCACATCGCACGCAGCCGCACAACCTTGCGCAGCATTTCGGGAAGGAAGCTTTGGCCGCCGAATCCCGGATTGACGGTCATGACCAGAATGACGTCGCATAGATGCAGGACATATTCGATAAGCTCCGGCGGTGTCGCAGGATCGAGCACAACGCCTGGTTTTTTGCCGAGCGCGCGAATATTCGACAGCACCCGATGCAGATGAATTGTGGAACTGGGCTCGGCCTGTACCAGCAGGTGATCGGCGCCGGCATCGGCGAAAGCGGCGAGATAGCGTTCCGGCTCGACGATCATCAAATGCACGTTGAGCGGTTTTGCGGTCGAGCGGCGGATGGCCTGCACCACAACGGGCCCGACGGTGATGTTTGGAACGAACCGTCCATCCATCACGTCGACATGGATCCAATCAGCGCCAGCCAAATCGACGGCACGGACTTCTTCACCCAACCGTGCAAAATCGGCCGCGAGAATCGAGGGCGCTATGATGATCGCGGGCTTTCGTCCCCCCGTGCTGATGGGTTCGGCTTTGGCTTGCTCGGCTTTGATTGTGGGAGCGGCGCGCGGCATCATGATGCTTGTGCTCGGCTGGGATGCCTGATCGGCTCTTCACCGGCCGCGGCTTGATCGACAAACCAGAACAACTCACCGAGCGGCTGGACGCGTGCCGCCGGGACTTGACTGTTGCCAGCGCGGATGGTGCCAAATATTCGCGCCTTGCTTTCGCCGGCCACGAGAAACGCCACGCGCCGACTGCTCTCGATTACCGGATAAGTCATCGTGATGCGCACTTCGGGTCGGCCTTGGGCAACGGCGGCCACCCAGCGTTGGCGCTCGTTCAATACAGGGTTTCCGGGCAGGAGCGATGCGGTGTGCCCATCGGCGCCGAGGCCGAGCAGAGTGATGTCGAAAAGCGGTCGCTGCGGGTCGAGCGTCGCCGCGCCATAAGCTTCCTGTAACGTCCGCTCGTAGCGCCGCGCCGCGTCTTCGGGAGCGCCGTCCGTGGGGATAGGATGGATGTTCTCCGGCGGCACCGGTGCCTTGGCGAGCATGGCTTCGCGGGTCATCCGATAATTGCTGTCGGGGTGATCGTAAGGGACGAAACGCTCATCGCCCCAGTACCAGCTGACACGCGGCCAGGGGAAACGTCCCCTGAATTCGTCCGAGGCGAGCAGTCCATACAACGTCTTTGGCGTCGAGCCGCCGGAGAGTGAGACGCGGAAAGGACGATGCGCGGCCAACGCAGCTTCGGTCATCCATTCCGCCGCGTGACGCGCCAGCACGAGCGGATCTGAAAATATTTCAACGCGCCCGATCGCTCTCGCCATGTGCGAACTGCCTCGACGTACCGAGAACGAAGGCTTCCATCGCCTTTGCGAAACCTTCGTCGTTGTAGGAAGCCGTGACGGCCGTTGCTTGCGATTTTACCTCGTCCGAGGCGTTACCCATAGCGATGCTGAAGCCGGAACGCTTGAACATCACGATGTCGTTTGGTTGGTCGCCGATGGTCGCAATCTCGTTTTCCGGTATGCGGAGATGCTGCGCCAGATATTCCACCACGCAGCCTTTGTTCGCATTCTTGTTTGTGACGTCGAGATAGTAAGGTTGCGACCGGTTAGCGGTCGCGCGCTGGCCGAATGCCGCCTGCGCCTCGGTTTCGCAGCGCCGCACCTTTTCAAGATCGTCGCTGACGCCGACAATCTTGGCGACGTCCTGCAAATGCTCGCGGACGTCGGAAACGACCTTCGGCTTGAATTTAACGGTCCAGGCCTCTCGGGCGACGTGCGGTGCATCGGCTTTTGTAATCAGCCAGTCATTGCCGCTATAAACCCAGGTATCGAGGCCCTGTGCCCGCATCAGATCGACGGCTTGGCGCGCGACGTCGGGCGGCACCGTCTTTTCCGCCAGGATGCTGAGGTCGCGCCTGACAAAAAGCCCGCCATTGAAGCCGGCAATTGGCGTGTCGATATTGAGGACATCGAACAGCATCTCCATGCCAAGCGGTGGCCGCCCGCTCGTAATGGCGAAAAGGACACCCGCCCGCTGCAGCGCGCTCACGGACTCGCGGGCCCGCTTGGTCAAGATCTTCTGCTCAGTGACCAGCGTGCCGTCCACGTCCGCCAGCACCAACGAAATTTTGCGCCGCTCTGCCATCGGTCTCTTAAGCTCCGCTTAGTCAAGTCGCCGCCACGCGCTGCGATCACGCGCTAGCAGTTCGTCGGCCGCGGTTGGGCCATCGCTGCCGGCGACGTAATTCGGAAAGTCTTGCGGCGGATTGTTAGCCCAGGTATCGAGAATGGGCTGTACGGCTTTCCAGCCCGCCTCGACGGTGTCGGCGCGCTGAAATAACGTCGCGTCGCCAATCATGCAGTCATAAATCAGCGTCTCGTATCCGGTACTGCAGGCGACGTTGAAGTAAGTCTTGTAAGCGAAGTCCATGCTGACGGTATTCAACTTGACGGTGGGGCCGGGATGCTTCGCCGCGAATTCGAGCGCGATGCCTTCGTCGGGCTGAATACGAAGGATCATCCAGTTCGGGTGCATCCGCTCCACGTCGGTACCGCGAAAGAGCGCATACGGCGCCTGGTGAAAGCGGATCGCGATTTCAGTTGACCGGCGTTTCATATATTTTCCCGTACGCAGATAGAACGGCACGCCAGCCCACCGCCAATTGTCGATGTTGAACTTGCACGCAACGTATGTCTCGGTCGTGGAATCGGTCGCCACATTGGGTTCCTGTCGATAGGCCCGAACTGGCTTCCCGAGGACGCAGCCGGCGTCATACTGGCCGCGCACGACATCCTTGAAGACTTTGGCCGGATCGAGCGGCTTGATGGCCTGAAGGACTTCGGTCTTCTTCGCGCGAACCGCGTCGGCATCAAAGGAGATCGGCGGTTCCATGGCCGTCATCGCCAGCAGCTGGAAGACATGGTTGGGCACCATGTCGCGCAACGCCCCGGTCTTGTCGTAAAACTTGCCGCGGTGCTCGACACCGACCGTTTCCGCAGCGGTGATCTGAACATGTTCGATCTGCTGGCGGTTCCAGAGTG
>Ga0335078_10012705_pt1 | contig 12477 bp, 9 predicted proteins | sample Lox_Sample_32_FD_206711 | JGI IMG/M metagenome (GOLD analysis project Ga0335078, IMG submission 206711) | Soil microbial communities from Loxahatchee National Wildlife Refuge, Florida, United States - Lox_Sample_3.2 | ecosystem: Environmental > Terrestrial > Soil > Wetlands | place: USA: Florida... | reverse complement strand
GCTGCCGCGGATGATGCGGATGACGTCATCCACGCGATCCAGTGCGGCCTGGTAGCCCTCGAGAATATGCTCGCGGTCGCGCGCCTTCTGCAGCAGGAACGCAGTGCGGCGGCGCACGACGTCGATGCGGTGATCGACGAAATGCTGGATGGCCTGCACTAGTCCCATTTCCTTGGGCTGGCCGTTCACAACCGCAAGGAAGATCATGCTGAAGCTCTCTTGCATCGAAGTGTGCTTGAAGAGCTGGTTGAGCACGATCTGCGGCTCGCAGCCGCGCTTGAGCTCGATGACGATGCGCATGCCGTCGCGGTCGCTCTCGTCGCGAATGTCGCTGATTTCGTCGATGACCTTGTTGTTGACTAGCTCAGCGATACGCTCAATGAGGCGTGCCTTGTTGACCTGGTAAGGAATCTCTGTAACGACGATCGCTTCTTTGTCCTTCGTGAGGTGCTCGATCGCGGCCTTGGCGCGCATCACAAAGCGGCCGCGGCCGGTGCGATAAGCCTCCATGATGCCGGTGCGGCCATGGATGAATCCGCCAGTAGGGAAATCGGGGCCCTGCACGAACTTCAGAACGTCGGGCAGCGTGGCTTGGGGATTGTTCACGAGCGTGATGCAGGCGTCGACGATCTCGGTGAGATTGTGCGGCGGAATGTTGGTCGCCATGCCAACCGCGATTCCGTTGGAACCGTTCACCAGCAGGTTGGGAATACGCGCCGGAAGAACGTCAGGCTCGACCTCGCTGTCGTCGTAGTTGGGATGGAAGTCGACTGTCTCCTTGTCGAGATCTTCCAATAGAGGCATCGCCACATCCGCGAGCTTGGCTTCGGTATAACGGTCGGCGGCTGGTGGATCTCCGTCGATGGAACCAAAATTTCCCTGTCCAAAAATCAGTGGATAGCGCATCGACCAGTCTTGCGCGAGACGGACAAGCGCATCGTACACGGCGAGGTTGCCGTGGGGATGGTATTTGCCCATCACATCGCCGACGATGCGGGCGCACTTGCGCGTGGCCTTGTTGGGCTGCAGCCCCATTTGCTGCATCGTGTACAGGATGCGGCGGTGCACTGGCTTCAGTCCGTCGCGCACATCGGGCAACGCGCGCCCGATAATGACCGACATGGAATAGTCGAGATACGAGCGCCGCATCTCGTCTTCAATGTTGACGGGCTGAATGTTGCCGGCGTGTCCGCCGTCGAGCGGGAGTTGCTGGTTGGGATCGTCAGCCATGAGTCAGCTAGCAGCCGTCAGCGTTAAGCCTTCAGCTTTTCCTTCCTGAAATTGCGTGCTTGTAGGGTCGGGAAATGCGCTTGGAGAGCACCCTTTAGTATAGCACGGCGAGGGGCCGCTAATTGTTGCGTAAGTGTTTACGATTCAGCGTCTTGCGTCGATGAGCGGCATGGAAAAAATGCGCTCGCCGAGAGTGTTTTCTCACCTGTCTGCCTGATGCGTGCACACACCGTGTCATCCTGCGCGAAAGGCGGCTCGCTCTTGGCCGCTGCAGTCGAAGGACACTTTTGAGGCTAGCTCTGCTTTGGTGCGGGCAACTGGAACTCGACGCCGCGGTCATCGTTAGCCTTAATGGTGGCAGGAACGTCGAGATCGCCGAGCGCGATCTTCTGCGTGCGCGCGTCGAAGACGTAGACCGTCTGGCCCATGATGGCGTAGTTGTTCACTTCCTGCTGATGACCGTCGCGGAAGACGAGAAGGGTCGTGTCGACAGGCCGCGCGTCGTGCTCGTGCTTTGGCTTCGTGGCAGGTGGTGGCACATCGTCGACTTCATCCGACGCGATATCACGTTGTGCCGGTGGAGTATCGATCACGATGTGCAGCGTCTGTTCGGCGGGAGGTGCGGAGTACAGGTACGGACCGGAATCATAGCCGGCCGATGTGTCGTACACGGGAACGTAGTACGGCACCGCATAGGTTGTACCGTAGCCATAGTATCCATAGCCGTATCCGTTCTTATGGCCACGGCCGTAGACGCCGTGGCCATAGACAGAGCGAGGCACTCCATAAGGTGATGGAATCGGCCCGGCATGGTTCGTGAACGGACTTGGACCGAGGGAGGTCACGCTCGGCATGATATTGGGCAAAAACGGCGGAACGTGGAATTGGATCGAAGTAACCGAGGGCGGAACGCCGTGAACCTGCGCGCTTGCAAATTTCGGGACGAGCACAAGAAGCAGAGCGATTCCCCATGACGGCAGTACGAAGCCGCACCTACGGCTGGCAGACCGGAATGACACCGCTCGCACCATGATTCCTACTCATGCCAACCCCTTGGACGCCGAAAAGTTGTCAGCGGAGCTGGGTCAGCGACTTAGTGGGCGACCCAGTTGCAACAGTCCCCCGATATCGACCACGGCGTTGGCAATCAGAACTCCGACAATTATCGCATTGGCGAAGACGGCGTAGCGGGTCTCCAGCAGATCGCTGGACACTCCCGCCATGAAGAGCATGAGAAATGGCAAGGCCACGAAGAGAAAGACCATTCCGGCAAAGTGCTGCATAGTGAGGCCCGCAGCAACTAGCACGGCGGCGCTGATAAGAGGGGCTGCATTGCCGAAATAACGGACGCGCCGCCACGCCGCGAAGACCAAAAGAGAAGTCAGCAGCAGGACGAGTGTCCCGAGGCCGTTTTGCGCAAAGAACAGCCAAAGCAGAGTCAGCGTGGACTTTGCCGTGAGGAAAGCGGGGGAGAATTCGATCCAGTGGGCAGCGCGTAGAGATTCGACAAACGTTACGGGACGGAAGGTAAATACTCCCCAGAGCAACGCCAGGCCCACGGCGCATGCGGCGGCGAAAATGGCTAGTGCCGCCATGGGCCGCATATGTCCCACCCAGAGCATGAAACCGAGTGCCGGAAGCAGAACCAGCCAGAGTGACCATTGCGCGCCTACGCAGAGTGCGAGAGAAATTCCCATCAGGAGAATGCGCTTCCAGTTCCAGAAGACGACGTCGCGCGGGGCGTAGAGGGTGTGAGCTGCGGCGATTCCGGTGAAGATGAGACCGAAAGCTCCCCAGGCTCCGATGATGTCAGGTTGCACTTGGCTGGAACGCGTGATCACCATTGGCGAGAAGCAGTACAGGCCGAGCGCGATATATCCGCCGAAGTTTCCGTAGAGACGGCGGGCGACGTACCAGAGTGATGCCCCCAGCAGCAGTCCCGAGAGGAGAAAAGGCAGGCGGATCAGAAGGCGATATTCGCTGAGGTGTCCGAAGTTGGCTTGCGGATCGATTGCCCGCGCCGGGATTCCGGCCAGCACTGGGATCAGCGGCGAATGGTATTCGGTTCCGGCATTCACGAGGCCGTCGACGTGGAGCAGGCCGTCTTCAATGTAGCTGCTTTCCATCTGGGTGATCGTGATGTGCGCCATGAACCACAGGCATTGCACCAGGAAAAGGAAGAGCAATATCAGCGCAGCGTATTGCGGCAGGCCAAGTTTGGGGAGGATCCGGGAAGCCATGCGTAAGTTCTCTGTTTGTACTACGCCGCTTCCGCGGGAAAGGGAATGTTATTCGACACGCGCGGACCAGCCGTCCGCACTCCAAATCTAAATAGAAATCAGTTTATCAGCCCGGTTGAACAGGCTGCTGAACTCCCTTCGCCGATGGTTTTGCGTCAAGGCACGACTTCAGTCGTGCCGAAGGGCCCATTAATTTTGTCATCCCGAGGGGCTTTGGCCCCGAGGGATCTGCTTTTTCGTGGGTGGCCCACAATTGCCTTCTTTTGGCAATTGTGGGAGGCGAAAAGCTAAATGTCCAAATTCTTCACGTCGAGGGCGTTGTCTTCAATGAACTTGCGGCGCAACTCCACGTCTTCGCCCATCAGCGTAGAGAAGATGGTCTCGGTCTCAGTGAAGTCTTCGAGTTTCACCTCAAGCAAGGTGCGACGCTCAGGATCCATGGTGGTTTCCCAAAGCTGCTGCGAGCTCATCTCGCCCAGCCCTTTGTAGCGCTGGATGGTGTAGTCTTTGCGGCCCTCGTTAAGCACATAATCGAATAGGTCGCGTACCGTCTGCTTCTCAACTGTCTCGGCTTCAGCCTTGCGCTTCGAGCTCTTGGGACTCTTCTGTTCGGCCTTCTCGTGGTCGGCGCGCTCCGCGTCGCTGAGTTCTTCCTTGCCGTTACCGCCCGATTCCTTCTTCACCGACTCGATATAGTACGGCGGCTGCATGTACTCGTCGATCTGCTTGTACTTCACCATCATCTGCCGGTATTCAGGCGAAGACGCCAGTTCCCAATTGACAACATGCGTCGCGCCTTGCGAGTCGACGAAGGGGCACTCCCACAGGCTGTGCTCTTCTTCGAACCGCTTCTCGACCGACTTGAGAGCTTGCTCCTTGGCAACGCCCTTAAGCGCCTTCTCGAGTTCGACGATCTTCTTCGGCGGATGAGACTTGTCGCCTTCGAAGTCCGCACGCTTGGCCAGATCGAACCTCGGCAGCATTTCCGTAATCACTTCGTTGCGGATGCGCTTGTTCGTCTTGTCGACGAAACCAAGGTACTCATTGAGCGTGGTCATGAACTTGGTCAACGGAGCGCCATCGAGCGCGGCCGCGCCTTCACCGTAGCGCACGATGATGCCGTCGGCGGCGCGCTTGACCATGACCTTCACGAATTCGGCATCGTTCTTGATGTACTGCTCGAACTTGCCTTTCTTGATGCGATAGAGCGGCGGCTGCGCGATGAAAACGTTGCCGCGCTTGATGAGCTCTTCCATATGGCGGAAGAAGAACGTAAGCAGCAGCGTGCGAATGTGCGAGCCGTCTACGTCGGCGTCGGTCATCAGGATGATCTTGCCGTAACGCAACTTCGAGACGTCGAAATCTTCCTTGCCGATGCCAGTGCCGAGCGCTGTGATCATGGCCCTGATTTCTTCATGCCCGAGCATCTTGTCATAGCGCGCCTTCTCGACGTTGAGGATCTTTCCTTTAAGCGGCAGGATCGCCTGGAAGCGGCGATCGCGTCCCTGCTTTGCGGTACCGCCTGCGCTCTCACCCTCGACCAGGTACACTTCGCAGCGGTCTGGCTGACGCTCCGAGCAGTCAGCAAGCTTGCCGGGAAGGCCTCCGCCGTCGAGCGCGCCCTTGCGACGCGTGAGATCGCGAGCCTTGCGGGCCGCTTCACGTGCACGGGCCGCCTCAATCGCCTTGTTGATGATCTTGCGTGCAACCGGCGGATTCAGCTCGAAGAATGCGCCGAGACGCTCGTTCACGAACGCCTGCACTGTGCCGGCGATGTCTGAGTTCAGCTTGCCCTTGGTCTGCCCTTCAAACTGCGGTTGCGACAGCTTCACGCTGACGACGGCCACAAGTCCTTCGCGAACGTCGTCTCCCGAGAGATTTTCCTTCACGTCCTTAAAGAGCCCGAGCTGACCCGCAGCCCAGTTAATGGTGCGGGTCAACGAAGTCCGAAAGCCCGACAGGTGCGAGCCGCCATCGACCGTGTTGATGTTGTTAGCGAAGCTGAAGACCGTTTCGGAGTAGCCGTCGTTGTACTGCAGCGCGATCTCCATGGCGACGCCCTCACGCTCGGCTTCCATGTAGATCGGCTTGTCGTGCAGGACCGATTTTCCGCGGTTCAGGTGCTTGATGAATTCGGCGATGCCGCCGTTAAATTTGAACTCCGCGTGCTTGGGCTCACCGGTCTTGGGATCAGTCGTGCGCTCATCGGTAAGCGTGATGAGCAGGCCTTTGTTCAGGAAGGCGAGCTCGCGCAGGCGCTGTGCCAGCGTGTCGTAGTTGTATTCAGTAGCGGTGAAAATCGTCGCGTCAGGAACGAAGTGGACCTTTGTCCCACGCTTCTTCGTCGTGCCGGTCTTCTTGAATTTGCTGGTGGGCTCGCCCTTGGAATAGGTCTGCTCCCACACCGCCTGGTCGCGCCAGATCTCCAGCTCAAGCAAGCTGCTGAGAGCGTTAACGCAGGAGACGCCGACGCCGTGCAGACCTCCCGAAACCTTGTAGGTCGAGCTGTCGAACTTGCCGCCGGCGTGCAGCATGGTCATAACAACTTGCGCCGCGGGCAGACGTTCGCCATCGACATCCATTTCCCCGGTCGGGATGCCTCGCCCGTTATCGACGACGGTGATGGAGTCGTCGATGTGTATGGTGACGTCGATGCGATCAGCGAAACCCGCGAGTGCCTCATCAACAGAGTTGTCCACCACTTCGTACACGAGATGATGCAGTCCCATGTCGCCCGTCGAGCCGATGTACATGGCAGGACGTTTGCGAACGGCTTCCATGCCGCCGAGTACTTTGATGGAATCGGCGGTGTAATCAGTGTCGGACTGTCCGTTGCCGTTCTTGCCGTTGGGCGACGGTTTTACTTTCTCGGTTTCGATACTGTTTTTTTCGTTGGAGGCTTTGGCAGTTTGCGTGTCGGTTGGGGACATCCTGCTCCATTCCATTCAGAACGCGCACGGTTGGCGTTCCGCCTTCGTCACAGTCGGATCGCGGCAGGGTTCGGGGTCAGCCGTCGAAGTGGCTCAAGTACCCGTAATTTCAATAATTTGAGGGGCCGACGATCCTTACTTATTTTAGCATAAAATGCGGCCGTCTTGGGGAGCGATCCTCCACGCTAAATTATTTAGTATCAATAGGTTGAAGGGTAGTGTTTGGTTGGTAACAGGCAGCGCGCTGATGGCGCTCATCCGGCCCCGAAAATCGCGCGAAATCGACGGCATTCTCTCGCTCCAGCGCTTCAATTTGGGCCTCGATTCTCGACTCAACTACGCGACTGCAGAGGTGCAGTATGCGCACTTGCGGGCGCCGATCGGAATGTCGCTGAGGCACTCCGGACACTGCTTTTTATCGGGCGCAGCGGCTGGCTCGTTCTTGTGAATTCGCGCCATCAGTGCATTCACCGGCAGCACGACAAAGTAGTACACGGCTGCCGCGATAAGAAGAAATGCGATGACGGCGTTGACGAAGTCGCCGTAGAGAAATTTCGAGCCGTTTACCTCGAAGACATATCCGGAGAAATCGGGCTTGCCAACCAGCGCAGCAATGAGCGGTGTGAGCAGGTCTTTGACGAATGCGGTGACGATGGCGCCGAAGGCCGCGCCGATGACCACGCCCACCGCCATGTCGACAACGTTACCGCGCAACACGAACTCGCGAAATCCTTTGAACATGGATGTCTCCTGGTTGAAGCGACGGTACGACTATAGGGGCGAGAAGAAGGAAAGACAAGTACGGATGTGTCAGCCGTGCTACTCGGTCGAACGCCACGCGAACCAGTCTTTCACAGGATCCTGGCTGAGGTAGAAAACGATCATCACGCGTGCGATGATTTGCAGTCCTTCGCGGGCGATGGCGAAGAGGCGCGAGTCCATCACGGCGCTGGAGATGGCCGGAACCGCCAGCGCGACGCCAATGATCGCGACGAGCACGGCTGCCTGACGTGCGAAGCGCAACCGCCGCCACAATGCGACCCCGAGGACCAGCAGTAATGCTGCGTAGAGCACAAATGCGATCGGCCCCAGTTGTTCGAGTCCGCCGCCGAGGAGAAAAGCTCCCTTGGACAGTGGGATCTTTCCCGCGCCAATCAACACTGCGAAGCTCAGTGACGCAATTGCGGTGAGGATGCAGATTGCGACGATCGCAGTTACGCTAGCCGGACGGGTGGTACTGTTCATGCGCAGTAGAAACGGGGTGCTTCGCAATCGAGGCACCCCGTCGATCAGGGCCCAAAGCGCCGACGCCTTAGCGAACTGCTACGGGTCTCCGCTGCTTGACGACGATCGGGTCCGCCGCCGTGCTGTGGGTGGGGACCTTGCGATGCTGCTCACCAAGATAGATCTGGCGCGGACGCGAGATCTTCTGGTCAACATCCGTCATCAATTCGTTCCACTGTGCCAGCCAGCCCGCGGCACGCGGAATGGCAAACAGCACCGTGAACATGTCGGGCTGGAATCCCATCGCCTGGTAAATGATTCCTGAATAGAAATCGACGTTGGGATACAGCTTGCGGCTGACGAAGTAATCGTCGCTCAGGGCGATGCGTTCGAGCTCGAGCGCAATGTCGATCTTGGTATTGCGTCCCGTAACTTCAAACACCTGGTCGGCGACATTCTTGATGATGCGCGCGCGTGGATCGTAGTTCTTGTACACACGGTGCCCGAAGCCCATCAGCTTGATCTCGCCGGCCTTCACCCGTTTGATGTAATTCGGAATGTTGGACACCGAGCCGATTTCATCCAGCATGCGCAAAGCTTCTTCGTTCGCTCCTCCGTGCAGAGGGCCTGCCAGGGCGGCGGCAGCAGCAGCCATCGAGAGATACGGGTCCGCTTCCGCGCTGCCCACAACACGCATCGTCGTGGAGCTGCAGTTCTGCTCGTGATCCGCGTGCAGGATGAAGAGAATGTCAAGCGCACGGGCGATCACAGGGCTGGCGACATACTTCGGCTCGGTCATACGCCAAAGCATGTTCATGAAGTTCTCGGTGTAGCTGAGGTCGTTGTCAGGATAGATATACGGATGCCCCATGCGATGGCGGTAGGAATACGCCGCCAGCGTAGGCATCTTGGCAATCAGCCGGACAATCTGTTTCAGCCGGCTCTCCCGGTCGCGTACGTGCCGCGCTTCGGGATAAACGGTTGAGAGGGCCGCCAGGGTGCTCACGAGAATTCCCATCGGGTGGGCGTCGTATCGGAACCCATCGATGAAGTGCTTCGTGTTCTCGTGCAGCATGGTGTGGAAGGTGATGTCGTGGACCCATTCCTTTTCCCGCTCAGGATTGGGGAGCTCACCAAACAGCAACAGATACGCTACCTGGAGGAAGGTGCAGTTTTCCGCCAGGTCGTCGATATCGTATCCGCGGTAACGCAGAATGCCTTTGTCGCCGTCGATGAACGTGATGCTGCTCTTGCAGCACGCCGTGTTCATGTAGGCGGGGTCATATGTCATAAGACCGAAGTCGTCGGGGTTGACCTTGATCTTGCGGAGGTCCATCGCGCGGATGGTTTCGTGCTCGATGGGGAGTTCGTAGGTTTTATCAGTGCGGTTATCAGTAATGGTCAAAGCGTCTTTGGGCATGACCTGTTTCTCCTTCTGGCCTACGTGGCATCTTTGCCAGTAGATGCTTCGGATTTGGAAGCGCCCGGCTTGGTCTCCGTAGAGGACTTAGTTTCGGACGCAGGCGCAGATGAAGGATTGCTTCCGTTTCCACCGGCGGTAGAGGCGCCCGACTTCTTGGCGTAGTCGGTCACGTACCAGCCGGCTCCTTTGAATTGCACGGCAGGAGCGGAAATTAACTGCTCAAGCTCGCCTCCACAATGTGGGCACACCGTGAGCGGCGGATCGGAGAACTTTTGTATGCGCTCCGTGAGGCTATGGCAGCTTTTACATTGGTATTCGTATAACGGCACAGCGATTTTCCCGTGGTAGGTATAACTAACTGAGTTTATTAGGCCGTCCTAGGGCGGGTCAATGTGAATTCGAACGATCGTTTGAAATTTTCAGGCTTGCATGAGGTGGTTTTGGCCAGCAAACTGACACTGTGAAATCCATCGCCATCATTCCCGCCCGCGTCGCTTCCACCCGCCTGCCTCGCAAGATTCTGCGTGAGATCAACGGCCGTCTCATGCTGGCGCATGTCTACGAGGGTGTCCGCGCGTGTCCGGACCTCGCTGATGTCATCGTCGCAACCGATTCTGAAGAGATTCGGAACGTATGCCAAGCGCATGGCTGGCACGTCCGCATGACCTCGCCGGAGCATCGCAGCGGGACCGACCGGGTTCACGAGGTCGCGCAGGCAGTTCCGGCAGATGTCTACGTCAACGTGCAAGGCGATGAGCCGATGGCGCGGCGGGAACACCTGGACGCGCTGCTGGGTCTGATGGCGCAGCCGGACGTTCAAGTCGGGACCCTCAAGACCCCTTGCGCCGCGGAAGACATTCCCAATCCAAACGCGGTGAAAGTCGTCACGGCGCTGGATGGACGGGCACTGTACTTTTCGCGGGCGACGATTCCCTTCGATCGGGATGGCAGCGGAAGGGTCGCTTACTTCAAGCATCTTGGCTTCTATGCCTACCGCAAAGCCGCTCTGGATGCCTTCTGTTCCTGGCCCGAATCGCAGTTGGAAAGAAGCGAGCGCCTGGAACAGCTCAGGTTCCTGGATAACGGCATCCCGATCCATGTGGCAGAAACGCCGTTCGACACGGTCGGAGTCGATACGGAAGAGGACCTGAACCGGGTGGAAAGGCTGCTGGCAACGCGATAAGAGGCGCAAATGCAAAAATGTTTTGCGCGGCCGTTTAGAATCAATGGCTTACGATAAAATTCCTTGCAAGCAATTGAGCCCCAAGAGTTTATAGCTATCCAATTGAGCCCGTGGGACTTAGGACTCATTTTCGACGTGTTTTAGTATGTAAGTACATAAGGTACATAGTATGTACATACATACAGTACATAGTGCCTGGCGTTGGTATAAGGCACTCCTTATACGCGAGGCCCGCTTCCCTGTCAGCGGTGAATTATCAAAGAGCGAGGTCCCATGCGCTGGGCATCGGGTGAGGGTACACAAATCCCTTTGCCTCACAGAACGGTTGTAGCGCGACTGAACAGGTTGCGCCAGAGAAATCGGGCAGGCGAGGAAAATTAGTAAGCAATTCGTCCCGAAATGGGAATTGAGTGAACCTCCACAATTGCCAAAGAAGGCAATTGTGGGCCACGCGGCGGGCTACATCAGTTTTGGAGTGTCGGTCCCCGCAGGTGATCGGGAGCCGTAGCGCTCGGGCTCACGCCCTCGCGGAGTAATGTGTCGTCCCGCTCAGCGGGACTCGGGATTCTTTGGGCAGCTACCCAGGGTTCCGCTTCCCCAATTCGTCCAACAGACGGACGAATTGGGGACGCTCCACCCTGGGCGAGGATGTTCCCGTCCCGCGGGGCGGGACTCGCTTCGTTACGCTCCCACCCTATATGACGCACCCCGAATCTTTAGCTAGGGACACAGACCCCGCGAAGACCTATTCGTTCAACTTGCAACGTTGCAAACCCCACCCGCCGCGGCGGGCCAGAAGAAGGCAATTGTGGGCCACCCCGCGACCTGCGGGTTCTGGGCAAACACGAAGTGTCTCAGTACACGTCCAGGTCATGCGCCGAGACCACTGCTCCCGCATAGTGGTTGCGTATCTGCTGCAACATTTCGCCCTCGGAGACGCCGTGAAACATCTGGTGATACAGCACCAGCAGTTTGGGCCTGGCGCGGGTAGAGAGCGCAGCCAGTTCCGTCGTCGAGGTGTGAAACGCTTTGAAGTAGGCCTGCCATTGCGGCGAATCCATCTCACTATGCGCTCCGGAGGTGTAGGCCTCGTGCAAAAGGACATCGCAGCCGTTGCAGGCCTGCACCACCGAATCCGCCGGCGAGGTGTCGCCCGAGATGACGATTACGCGGTCCGGGGTTTGAAAGCGATAGCCGAAGGACTCGTCCCAGGAGCCGTGTTTCACAGGAAATGCTGTCACGGTGACGTTCTCGTCTTTGTAGATCACGCCCGGCCCGATCTCATGCACGTCGACCTGGTAGCCGGTGGTGTTTGCGTGCTCCAGTCCCTGGGTGCGGACCTCGATATCCTTTTTCCACGCCGCGAGGATGTTCTTCGTCATATCGGCGGTTCCGCGCGGACCGTAAACCGTGAGGTGCGCGGTGCGGCCCAGCACCCAGGGCGAGAAGATCAGGTCGGGATAGCCGAGCGTGTGATCCGAGTGCAGGTGGGTGATGAAAAGTGTGGTCAGGTTTTTCATCTCCAGCGCGGGTACTCCTTGACGCGTAGCGGCAGCGGCCCGGCGCACAATTCCGGGGCCGCAATCCACGAGATAGCTGTGTCCATTGACGATAATGGCTAGCGCCGGGCCGGAGCGATCGGGATCGGCGTTCGGTGTGCCGGAGCCCAGCACCACGACTTCGGAAATGTGCGGCGTGGTGGCGGACTGAGATTCTGGAGCGGGCGCAGGCTGACCGCTCGCTGGGAGCAGAAGACTTGCCGAGAAGAGCAGGAATAACAGGAGGCGCTTCATCGGCAGAATCATACAATCCGGCGCGAGCGCCGGGCTTGCTGCTTCGCGTGCGCCCAGGCTTCCGCCGTCGCGACGCGCTTGTGAATCGGGATGGGGCTCGGGCGCGCGGATTACTTGGACGGCCTTGACAATTTGTAATCCAGATATTCGATGGTGAGCACGGCCTTGCCGCCGAATCGTATCTCCGTTGTGGTCTGGTTGCGCGCGGGCAGGTAAAACTCGCCGATTTTCTCGTACCAGTGACGGATTTGGGAGCGCAAGATCCAGTATGAGGGGTTACGAGCGGGCTCAGCCTCGATGCGGGTAACCGCGAAATCCTGGGAATCGATCCAGATGGTTCCCCGATACAGGAACTTGTTATCGCGCAGCGGTTCCACCTGCATGACGTAAAGCGGCCGGTCGCCGCGGGAGTCACACCCCAGTAACGAGAAGCGATAGTTCGCGGTGGTGAGCG
>Ga0335078_10012703_pt1 | contig 12478 bp, 14 predicted proteins | sample Lox_Sample_32_FD_206711 | JGI IMG/M metagenome (GOLD analysis project Ga0335078, IMG submission 206711) | Soil microbial communities from Loxahatchee National Wildlife Refuge, Florida, United States - Lox_Sample_3.2 | ecosystem: Environmental > Terrestrial > Soil > Wetlands | place: USA... | reverse complement strand
CGGCGCGAAGACGTGCGCGGCGCAGGGCGTGATCGGCAGGCTGAACCGCAGGAATCCGTACGTGCCCATCTTGAGCAGGATGCTGGCGAGGAGCACGCTGCCGGCGGTCGGCGCCTCGACGTGGGCCGCGGGCAGCCACGTGTGGAACGGAAACTTCGGCACCTTGATCGCGAACGAGATGAAAAACGCCGCGAAGATCCAGCACTGGAACACCGGGCTGTACGGCCGGCCCATCAGGTCGGGGATGGCGAAGGTGCCGGACTGCAGGCGCAGCGCGATGAGCGCGACGAGGAGGAAGACCGAGCCCGCCATCGTGTAGATGAAGAACTTCAGCGCGGCGTAGATCCGCCGCGGCCCGCCCCAGACGCCGATGAGCAGCGTCATCGGGATGAGCATCGCCTCCCAGAAGACGAAGAAGAGGATCGAATCCAGCGCACTGAAGACGCCGATCATCGCCGTCTCCATCAGCAGCAGGCAGATCATGAACTCCCGGACGCGCTCCTTGATGTAGGTCCACGACGCCAGCACGCAGAGTGGCGCCACCAGCGTCGTGAGCAGGATGAGCAACAGGCTGATCCCGTCGATGCCGACGGTGTAGTTGATCCGGAGCCACGGAATCCAGGCCGCCTGCTCGACAAACTGGAACTTGGCGCTGTCGGCGTCGAAGCCCGTCCAGAGCCGCACGGAGAGCAGGGCCACGGCGGTGGTCACCAGCAGCGTCCACCAGCGCAGTCCCCGCTCGCTGCGGATCAAGGCGGCGACCGCCGCGGCGGCCAGCGGCGCGAAAATCAGCACGCTGAGGAGCGGGAAACCGGCGTTGGCGTCAGGGGGAGTCATGGACCGGGGGCGCTAGAACCAGAGGAGGAACGCGAGCAGGGCGACCGCCGCGACGGCGAAGACGAGGGTGAGGTTCTCCTGCAGCGCGCCGCGCTGGGCGAAACGCAGCCGCCCGCCGGCGCGGCGCACCGAGGCGGCCAGGCCGTCGACCGCGCCGTCGATCACGCCGTTGTCGAACCGCCCGACGAGGCCGGCGGACTTCATCAGCGGGACCAGGCCGCCGACGCGGTAGATTTCGCCGACGCCGGTGTCGGCCGCCTGCACGGGCCGGCGGGCCAGCCAGAGGAAGGCGCGGCCGCCGAGGCGGTAGAACCAATCGAGATCCACGTTGGTGCCGCGGTGCGGCTCGATCTTGCGGAGCTTGACCAGGACGAAGAAGGTGAGCGCGGTGAAGAGCAGGATCTGAAGCGTCTCGGCGATGTGGTAGGAGTTGTAGGGGTGGTATTCCGCGGCGGCGGCGGCGTACGGCAGCATCCGGTAGAGGTACGGCGTGTAGACGCCGATGAAGACGCAGAGGAACGCGGTGAAGCCCATCGCCAGCCGCATGTTCCACGGCGGATCCTTCGCGCGGTTCCACACTTCCGGCGAGCACTTGTTCTTCCCGAACCAGACGAAGTACGGGACCTTGAGGCCGTTGCAGTAGAACGTGCCGATGGCGGCGAGGTTGAGCAGGAAGCCGGCCCAGAGCAGGTGGCTCTCGAAGCCGGCCTCGACAATCATGGACTTGCTGACGAAGCCGCTGAAGAGCGGGAAGGCGGAGATCGACAGGCCGCCGACCAGCGTGAAGAGGAACGTCCACGGCATCTTCTTGTACAGGCCGCCGAGCTCGGACATGCGCGTCTCGCCGGTCATTTTCAGCACGGTGCCGCCGCCCATGAAGAGCAGGCCCTTGTAGAGGATGTGGGCGAAGGCGTGGGCGCAGGCGCCGTTGATCGCCAGCTCGGTGCCGATCCCGACGCCGGCCACCATGTAGCCGACCTGGCTGACGATGTGGTAGGCGAAGAGGCGACGGACGTCGTTCTCGATGATCGCGTAGACGACGCCGTAGAGCGCCATGATCACGCCGAGGATCACGAGGAGGTGCATGCCGGCGAAACCGCGGCAAAGGGCGTAGACCGCGGTCTTGGTGGTGAAGGCGCTGAGGAAGACGGAGCCGTTGAACGTGCCCTCGGGGTAGGCGTCCGGCAGCCAGGCGTGCAGCGGCGGCACGGCGGCGTTAAGGAGGAAGCCGGCGAGGATGAGCCATTCGGCCGGCGACGGGTGGTGGACGTCGAACAGGTTGAAGGCGATGCTGCCGGTGGCGTGAATCTGCAGGACGATGCCGGCGAGGAGCGCGAGGCCACCGGTGACGTGGACGAGGAAGTAGCGGAAGCCGGCGGCGGTGGACTGCGGCCGGCGGCGGAACCAGATGAGGAAAACGGAGGCCAGGCCCATCAGCTCCCAGAAGAGGAAGAGCGTGAGCAAGTCGCCGGCGAAGATGGCGCCGAGCGAGCCGGCGACGTAAACCCAGGCCGCGATGTGCTGCGCGTCTTCCTCGACCTGCAGGCCGAAGAGCGTGCCGATGATGCACATCAGGCTCATGATGTGGGCGAAGACCAGGCTCAGGGCGTCGACCCGGCCGAAGACCAGGGTCCACCGCAGGAAATGAACGTGGGCGTATTCGCCCCGGCCCGTGGCGAGCACGAGGCCGTACGCCAGGAGCGGGACGAACATCAGGAACGCCTTCTTCAGACGCGCGGGCACGGCCGGCAGCAGGGCGGCGCCGAGGAGCAGGACGAGTGCGGGATGGAGCCAGTGGCTACTCATCGTAGTAATCCTCCCCCCGCGAGATGCCGAGATGCCCGTAGCTCTTGGAGAACACCACCAGCGCGAGGCAGCCGAGCAGGCCGAAGAGCGACCAGAAGCCCGGCAGGTGCTCGGCCGCGGTGTGGGCGTGGGCCTTGTCGACGACGGCCGGGATGGCGTCGAGCACGATCAGGAGGACGAGCACGCCCAAGCCGACCCGCACCACGGCGGGCAGGCGGTCGCGCAGCCAGTCGATGAGGCGGAGGAGGTTCATGGCAGGACGGCCGCGGCGAAGTGCATGAAGACCCCGGGGAAGAGGCCGAGCAGGACGGAGATCGCGGCGGTGAGACAGAGCGGGATGAGCATCGCCAGCGGCGCCTCCCGGTAGTGATGGCCGGCGTCGCCGGCGGGCGCCGGGCTGAAGAAGGCGTGGTAGACCACCGGGGCGAAGTAAGCGGCGTTGAGCAGCGCACTGACCACCAGCACCACGACGATGCCGATCGAGCCGGCGTCGAGCGCGCCGACCAACAGGTAGAGCTTGGAGATGAAGCCGCCGACCGGCGGGGCGCCGATCATGCTCAGCGCGGCCAGGCCGAAGGCGCCGAAGGTGAAGGGCATCGCCCGGCCCAGGCCGTGCATGTCGGAGATCTTCTTCTTGTGGGTGGCGACGTAGATCGCGCCGGCGCAGAAGAACAGCGTGATCTTGGCGAACGCGTGGGCGGCGATGTGGAACAGGCCGCCGGCCACGCCGACCGGCGTCAGCAGCGCCACGCCGAGGATGATGTAGGAGAGCTGGCTGACCGTGGAATAGGCGAGCCGCGCCTTGAGGTCGTCCTTGCTCAGCGCCACCACCGAGCCGACGAGGATCGTGATCGACACGAAGTACGCCGTCGGCAGGCCGAGGTGCAGGCGGGACATGGTGTTGACGCCGAAGACGTAGAGCATGACGCGCACGGTGGAGAACACGCCGGCCTTCACGACCGCCACCGCATGGAGCAGGGCGCTCACCGGCGTCGGCGCCACCATGGCGCTCGGCAGCCAGTTGTGCAGCGGCATGACGGCGTTCTTGGCGAAGCCGAGCAGGCAGCAGACATAGAGGATGACGATCACGCCGTTGTGCACGCCCGCCGGGAGAATCCCGACGGTGGCGTTGGTCGCGAAATCCAGCGTGCCCGAGAGCACGTAGATCAGGACCATCGCCGGAAGAATCAGGCCCTTGGCGGCGGTGGTCAGGTAGGTGAGGTATTTTTTGCCGCTCTCGTAGCCCTCCTCGTCCTGGTGGTGGGCGACGAGCGGGTAGGTGGTGATGCTGACGATCTCGTAGAAGAGATAGAGCGTGAGCAGGTTGTCGGCGAAGGCGCAGCCGATGGCGCCGAAGATCGCGAGCGCAAAGCAGGTGTTGAATCGCGTCTGGGCGTGCTCACCGAGGCCGCGCATGTAGCCGGCGGAATAGAACACCGTCAGCACCCAGAGCGCCGAGGCCGCGCCGGCGAAGATCATCGACAGCGCGTCGGCCCGCAGCGAGACGCTCAGGCCGGGCAGCAGCGCGAACACCGTGTAGTGCAGCGTGCGGCCGGCGCGCACGTCCGGCACCAGCGAGACGACGAGCCCGAAGAGCACGACCGCGGCGAGGAGCGAGCAGGCTTCGCGCAGGTTGGGTTTGCGGCCCGTCGCCATCACCAGGCCGGCGCCGACGAGGGGCGCGAGGACGGCGAGGAGCAGGCGGGGATCGGAGAGCGGTGGCATCGCGTCAGCCCTTCAGGTCCGAAAGCTCCTGGGTGTGGATGGAGCGGTAGTTGCGGTAGACCGCGATGATGATGCTGAGCGCGATCGCCACCTCGGCGGCCGCGAGCCCCATGATGAAGAGGACGACGATCTGGCCGACGGCCGGGTCGGGCGCCACGAACCGGTTCAGGGACATGAAATTCAGCGAGGCGGCGGAGAAGATCAGCTCGCCGGAAATCAGCATGCCGATGAGTGTCCGGCGGCGGATCAGGCCGTAGATGCCGGCGGCGAGCAGAAAGGCCGCCAGCACCAGGTAGACGGCGGGGCGGTCGTAGACGGCCGGATTCATGTCTTCCCCCTTCCGCCGCGCGCGATGGCGAGGGCGCCGAGGATGGCGACCAGCAGCACGAGCGAGATCAGCTCGAACGGCAGGCTGTACGTCGTGAGCAACGCGACGCCGATCGCCTGGACGGAGCCGTCGGCCGCGGGCGCGGCCGGCGCCGGCCAGGGGCCGTGCAGGCTCAGATGCGCCACGCCCCCGCCGATGATCGCGGCGACCACGAGTTCCAGGCCGCCCCACCAGAACTCCCGGTGGCGCGCCTCCGCCAGCTTCGGCTCGTCCGGCTCGGAAAGCATGACACCGAAGATGATGGTGACGCAGACGGCGCCGACGTAGATGAGGATCTCCATCAGCGCGAGGAACGGGCTGCGCAGGAAATAGTAGAGCCCGGCCAACCCGATCGAGCAGAGCGCCAGGCCGGTCACGCTGCGGATGATGCGCGTGGTCAGCACCGCCAGCAGCGCCCCGGCGACGGTGAGCAGGAGAACGCAACCGAAAATGCCGGCGACGAGATACGGGGCGCCCGGGATCACGGCTTCTTGGCCTCCTCCGCCGCTCGCTGCACGAGGTCGTACTGGTACGCCTCCTTGCGGGTGCCCGCGAGATTGTAGTCCTTGGAGAAGCGGATGGCGTCGCTGGCGCAGGCCTCGACACAGGAGCCGCACAGGCTGCACTTGGTGAAGTCGAGGCGGTACTCCGTGACCGACTTCTTCTTCTCCCCTTCGCGCTTGGCGCCGTCGACGAAGATGCAGTCGCTCGGGCAGGCGCGCTCGCACAGCTTGCAAGCGGTGCACAGCGGACGGCCGGTCGCCGGGTCGACCACCAGCTCGATGTGGCCGCGGTAGCGCGCGGGGATCGGCAGCGTCTTATGCGGGTAGGGCACGGTAACGACCGGCTTGAAGAACTGGGTCAGCGTCACCCGCATGCCGACGAGCAGGCTCCAGAAACCGCGCGGGACTTCGAGAATCGAGGCTTTCATGCGTGGACGAGTTTCAGCAGGGCGCTGGAGAGCAGGAGGGTGAAGAGGGAGATCGGGATGAGGATCTTCCACGACAGGTTGAGCAGGCCGTAGAACTGGGTGCGGGGGAACGTCCAGCGGACCCAGATGACCGTGAAGACCAGGGCGTACATCTTGAGCAGGAACCAGAGCACGCCGGAGAACACGCCGAACGGACTCTGCCACCCGCCGAGGAAGAGCACCGTGGCGAGGCTGCTGCCGAGCACGATGTTGGCATACTCGGCCATGAAGAAGACCCCGAAGCCCATGCCGGCGTACTCGGTGAAGGCGCCGGCCACCAGCTCGCTCTCCGCCTCGGCCATGTCGAAGGGCGCGCGGTTGGTCTCCGCCAGCATGCAGATGAAATAGATCACGAAGGTCACCGGCATGAGCGGGTTGACCCAGACGCGGAACAGGTTCCAGTGCCAGAAGCCGCCGGCCTGCTGGCGCACGATCTCGTTCAGGTCCATCGTGCCGGTGATCATCAGCAGGGTGATCGCGACGAGGAGCATCGGGATCTCGTAGGCGACGTTTTGCGAGACGACGCGCGCGGCGGAGATGATCGCGTACTTGTTCCGCGACGACCAGCCGCTGAGCATGATCGCGAGGACGTTGATCGAGCCGAAGGAAAAGACCATCAGCAGCCCGAAGTTGACGTCGCGGGCGGTGAGCGTGTCGCTGAAGGGCACGACCGCGAGGCACATCATGGCCGGCGCGAGCACGATGAGCGGGGCCAGGCGGAAGAGGATGGTGTCGGTGCCCGGCGGCACGAGCAGCTGCTTGGAGAGGAGCTTGGCCACGTCGGCCACCGGCTGGAGCCAGCCGCCGTAGCCGGCCTCATTCGGGCCGGGGCGGCGCTGGAAGCGACCGGCGCCCTTGCGCTCCGCCAGCACGAGGTACATCGCGTTCACGCCCACGAACGCCAGCAGGGCGACGAGCGCCAGCAGCAGGCGGTAGGGTTCGTGGGTGAGGATGTTCATGGCGGCGGTCGCGGTCAGCGGTCGATGTCCGGGATGACGAGGTCGAGGCTGCCCATGAGCGCGAGCGCGTCGGGCAGGATCATGCCCCGGCTCGTCTCCTCGAAGAGGCTGAGGTTGGAGAACGACGGGGTGCGGAGCTTGACGCGGTAGGGGATGTCCTTGCCGTCGCTGACGAGGCGGACCATGAACCGGCCGCGCGCCGCCTCGACGGCGAAGCAATAGTCGCCCGCCGGCGGCCGCAGCACGCGCGGCACCTTGCCCAGGACCGGGCCGTCGGGCAGCCGGTCCAGCCCCTGCTCGATAATCCGCAGGCTCTGTTCCAGTTCGGCCATGTGCACGAGGTAGCGCGCCATCGAATCGCCCTCCGGGCGGGTCGGGATTTCGAAGTCAAGCTCGGGATAGACCGAGTAGGGCTCGGCGCGGCGGACGTCGTAGGCCACACCCGAGCCGCGGATGACCGGGCCGGTGGCGCCGTACTTGCGGCACTGCTCGGCGCTGATCGGCCCGATGTTTTCGAGCCGCTTGCGGAGGATGATGTTGTCCGTGACCAGATCACGATACATCTTCAGCCGCGGCCGGAACTCGCGCACGAACTGCCGGGTGCCGCGGAGGAAGGCTTCGTCGACGTCGTTGTACACGCCGCCGAAGCGGAAGTAGGTGTAGGTGAGGCGCGAGCCGGTGACGGCCTCGAGGAGGTCGAGCAGCTTTTCGCGATCGTCGAACGCGTAGAGCAGGGGTGTGAGGCCGCCGAGGTCGATGAGATAGGCGCTCCACCAGACGAGGTGGCTCGAGATGCGGTTCATCTCGGAGGTGATCACGCGGAGGAATTCCGCCCGCCGCGGCACCTCGATCTTGAGCGCCCGCTCGACGGCGGCCACATAGGCGTGGTTGTAGTGCAACGCCGAGAGGTAATCGATGCGACCGGTGTTGGGCAGGAACTGCGCCCAGGTGCGGTTCTCGCCCATCTTCTCGTGCATCCGGTGAATGTAGCCGATGACGGGCTCGGCCCGCATGACGTACTCGCCGTCCATCGTCATCTTCACCCGCAGCACGCCGTGCGCGGCGGGATGCTGCGGCCCGAGGTTGAGGACAAATGTCTCGTTCACGCCGGGGCGGACGGCGCTGTCGGCGGGGGAGGTCACGGCTGGTAATCCTTCCGCAGCGGATGGAACGTCGCGTCCTCGGGGAGAAGGAATGGCGAGAGATCGGGGTGGCCGGCGAAGACCAGGCCGAAAAAGTCGTGCGTTTCGCGCTCATGCCAGTTGGCGCCGGGAAACACCGCGGCGATGGTCGGCACCTCGGGCCGGGCCCGCGGCACGCGGGTGCGCACCGCGACGCGTCCCGGCGCGGTCGGGTGAAAATAGTCGTACACCACCTCCATCTGCTCCTGCGCGAGCCAGTCGACGCCCGTGATGGCGTCGAGGCCGAAGCCGGCGCGGTCCATGATCTCCGCCGCCATCACGATCTGGGTCGGGGCCACCGTGACGTCGAGGTCGTAGCCTTTGGCGGCGTGGTCGGTCTTTTGAATCGGGCCGGTGGGAGCCGGTGGTGGGTGCGCAGCCATCTTGGCTGCTTGATCGGCAGGCCGGAGGCCTGCGCCACTTTCAGAGGCCGGCCCGGCGACCCGGCCTTCGCCGGAGGCTGCGACGGGCAGGCCAAGGGCCGGCCCTACAGAAGAGGATGCCGTCGGCACGGGTGGTTTGGAAGGCACGGGGACCGTGCCCACCAGCCGGCCGAATTGTTCGCAAAGCTGGTCGAGGGTCGGGTTCATTGTGGCGGCTTGACCACCGGCCAGCGGCGCTTGCCGGTGAGTTTTTCCTCCAGCGCCATGATCCCCTCGAGCAGCGCCTCGGGCCGGGGCGGGCAGCCCGGAATGAACACGTCGACCGGGAAGAGCTTGTCAACGCCCTCGACCACCGCGTACTGGCCCGGAAACACGAAGGGCCCGCCGGAGATCGCGCAGTTGCCCATCGCGATGACCCACTTGGGCTCCAGCATCTGATCATACAGGGTCTTGACCGCCGGGGCCATCTTGCGGTTGACCGTGCCGGCCACGATCATCACATCCGCCTGCCGCGGCGACGGCCGGAAGACCTCGGCGCCGAAGCGCGAGATGTCGAAGCGCGGGCCGCCCGCCGCCATCATCTCGATGGCGCAGCACGCCAGGCCGAAGGTCAGGGGCCAGAGCGAGTTGGCCCGGCTCAGGGCGAGCAGGTCGTCCAGCTTGGCGAATTTGACGATCTGGGAGGTGTCTAGCGCCGCTTCCATTCGAAGACTCCCTTCCTCCAGGCGTAGATGATGACCAGCGACAGGATCCCGACGAAGAGCACGAGCTCGACAAAGTCGCGGATGACGAACACCCGGTTATAGACCAGCGCGACCGGGACCAGGTACAGGACGTCGACCGCAAAGGCCACGAACACCAAGGCGTACAGATAGTAGATCGCGCTGTACCTAATCCACGCGTCGCCAATGGGTTCCATCCCGCACTCGATGTACTGGCCGGTCTTGTTGGCGGTCTGGCGCGTCTTCCGCGCCATCAGGAGGTGGACGACGATGAACGGGCCGAGGGCGAACGCCAGGCCGCCGAGGCAGAAGGCCGCGATGTAAATCAGGTCGCCACTAAAGGTTTCAGTCATCGTTGTGATCGGCGGGACGGGTCGTGCGCGGGACGTTCATCTTGTTGGGTACCATGTTCGCACGGAACGTCCGGACCTGCGCCGCACGCCTTGGCGAGCTTTGCGCATTTCTTGCCGCAGCAACCCGTGCGCAGCACCGGATGGCGCCGGCGTCGCCGCCGGCCCCGGGGCTCAGGCCGGGCGGGCTGCGGGCCGGCCCGCCGTCAGGTGATCGTGGATCGCCGCCGCAGCCTTGCGCGCGTCGCGCACGGCCTGCAGCGCCGTGACCGGCCCCCGCACGAGGTCGCCGCCCGCGAACACTCCCGGGACGCTGGTCATCTGGTTCGCGTCGACGATCACGCCGCCGTCGGCGTCCGTCGCCAGCCGGCGGAACGAATCCGATCGCGGCAGCGGCTCGCGCACGAAACCCAGCGCGAGAAAGACCCAGTCGGCCCGGATGTCGAACTCCTTGCCGGGCGCCGCCCGGTACACGCGGCGGCCGCTCGCGTCCGCCTCGCCGGGGGTCGTGTGCGCCAGGCGCAGGCCGGTGACCCCACCCTGGGGGCTGCCGAGCACCGCCACCGGCGTGGCTTGGAAGATGAACCGGACGCCCTCCTCGAGGGCGTCGTCGTAGTCGCGGCGGCTGGCCGGCATGCTGTCGGCGTCGCGCCGGTAGACGACCACGGTTTCGAGCGCGCCGGCGCGGACGGCGGTGCGGGCGCAGTCGAGCGCGGTGTCGCCGCCGCCGAGCACCACCACCCGCCGGCGGGTGACGTCGAGCGGCGGCATTTCGAGGGCCACCGTCGAGTTCTTCTGGATGATGAAAGGCAGCGCCGGGACGACGCCCTTGAGGTCGGCGCCCGGGACGTTCAGGGGGCGGGCGCGGCGCGCGCCGAGGCCGAGGTAGACTGCGTCGAACTGCGCCTGAAGCTCCGCCAGCGTGAGATTGCCGTCGAGGCTGACCCCGAGGCGGAACTCGACGCCGCGCCGGCGCAGGACGTCGAGGCGGCGCTGGGCGACGGACTGCTCAAGCTTGAACGCGGGGATGCCGTGCACCTGCAGGCCGCCAGGGGTGAGGTCGGCGTCGAAGATCGTCACCGCATGCCCGCGCCGCGCCAGCTCGTCGGCGCACGCCAGCGCGCCGGGGTTGGAACCGGCGATCGCCACGCGTCGACCGGTGGCAGCAGCCGTTGCGGGCTCGAGCCCGCCGTGGGCGAAGGCGTAGTCGTTGAGAAACTGCTCGATGGCCTTGACCGAAACCGGTTCCGCACGCCCCTCGAGGATGCACATCCCCTCGCACAGGCGGTCGGCCGGGCAGGTGCTGGCGCAGACCTCCGGCAGATTGCTCGTGGCGTGCAGCACCGCCGCCGCCTCGAGGAACTGCCCCTCCGCCGTCAGCGCCAGCCACTCCGGGATGCGGCTGCCCAGCGGGCAGCCGGTGACGCAGACCGGCTCGGGGCACTGGATGCAGCGGCTGGCCTGTTCGCGGGCGGTGACCTCGTCGTACAGTCCGTAGATCTCGAGAAAATCCGCCATGCGCTCGGCGGCGCTGCGCTTCGGCGGATCCCGCCGCGGCAGCTCCCGCCAGGCGTACCGGGCGTCGACCTTCGGCGGAATGGCGTCACTCATCGGGCGGCGGGTGTTGGCACAAGGTTCCACATCTCGCCGACCCCCGCAAGTCGCGAACGGAGTGCGGACGGCGTGCCGGCTGGCGGGCGCGAAGGTGCTGATCAGCCCGATCGAGACGCGGGTCTGCTGGATGGCTTGGATGGCGGGTCCCGACGGCAACCGCCTCCGCCTGCACGCGCGGAAGGACGGAAGCGCTGGATGGCGGATTTCGGATATCGGAAAGCTGAGAGCCGGGCACCTGGCGATCGTGCCAGCGATCACCTTGAGGCCGATGACGGGGTCGCGTCGTGGGGGGTCACTGTCAGCCGGGCCTGGCCCGCCGCGATGGCCCGCGTCCACACCGGACCGCCGAGTATCGCGGACAGCGGTTTGGGCTCGGAGGGCGCGGCGGTTTCCGATCGCAACGACAGCTCCCACCACGAGACGTCGCGCCAGGCGCCGGCCTTGTAGCCGACGCCGCGATAGACGCCCACCTGCCGGAAGCCGAGCGAAGCGTGCAGGCCAACGCTGGCCGGGTTGGGCAGCGCGATGCCGGCGTAGGCCTTGTGGAATCCCTGCGCCCGCAGCAGGTCGAAAAGCACGTGGTAAAGCACCTTGCCGAGGCCCTGACCGCGGCTGTCAGCGCGCAGGTACGCCGTGACGTCGACGGCCCAGCGGTAGGCAGCGCGCTCGCGATGACGGCTGGCGTAGACGTAGCCGCGAATGCCGCTCGCGTCCTCCGCCACCAGCCAAGGATAGCTGACCGTCGTCCGGGCGATGCGCTCGCCCATCTCGGCCGGCGGGGGCGGCGTCGTCTCAAACGAGACGGCGGAGTCGCCGCCGCAGAACGGCGCGTAGATCGCGGCGATGGCCGCGGCGTCGGCGGGCGTGGCGAGGCGGATCTGGAGGCTCATGGGTGATCGCGGCGCGCTTCGGGCTGGGGGCCGTGGCAGACAGGATTTCGAGCATACCCTGTGCCGCTTTGGGGCCGGCTCCGGAGCGGTCCAGCGCCCGGTTCAGTCCGCCACCGGCCCAACCGGCGCGCGGTGGACGCGCCGCGCGGCGAGGAGAAGCAGCACCGAGGCCACGAGCAGGAGGGGCGCCGAAGACACCCCGGGCATCCAGCGTGCGAAATAGAGCGAGCCGCCGAGGTGCCCGCAGCCGTTGGCGAACATCAGCACCACGTACGGGTAGGCCAGCCACACCGCCGGACGGCGGCCGCGGAACGCCAGCGGCGCCAGTGCGAACAGAAGGACGATCGCGGCGATCAGGCCGGCCAGCCACACGCCGAACGTGAACGTCGGCAGCGGCAGCCGGGCGCGGACGGCGCGGACCGACGGGTTGTAGACCGAGAGGAAATCCGTGAGCGCTTCGTCGGTCACGTGCACGGCGACGGCGGCGGTCAACGCGAGCCAGGCGGCGCCGAGCTGCCGGTGCAGGCGCTTCAAGGCTGGTGGCGACCCAGGCGGCTCAGGCGTCATGGCTCCCGGAGGGCCGCCCCACCACAGACCGGGGTGGCGCCTCGCGCGCGTTCACTTGCGGGCGTGCAGGATGATCTCGTTCCCATCGGGGTCGCGGATGATGCAGC
>Ga0335078_10012702_pt1 | contig 12479 bp, 12 predicted proteins | sample Lox_Sample_32_FD_206711 | JGI IMG/M metagenome (GOLD analysis project Ga0335078, IMG submission 206711) | Soil microbial communities from Loxahatchee National Wildlife Refuge, Florida, United States - Lox_Sample_3.2 | ecosystem: Environmental > Terrestrial > Soil > Wetlands | place: USA... | reverse complement strand
GCCCGCTCCGAAGACCGGGAGGCGGGTTGATCCGGCGCGTGGCGGTGATCGTCCCGGCCGCCAACGAAGAACAGCTCATCGGCAGGTGCCTGTCCAGCATCAAGGCCGCGCGAAGGCACCTGTACCGCAGCAGCGCGAGCATCCAGGTCCGGATCGTGGTCGTCCTCGACAACTGCCGCGACGCGACGGCGGCGATCGCCGCGTCGTTCGGTGACGTGCAGCAGCTCGCGATCACAGCCGGGAGCGTGGGCACCGCCCGGCAGGCCGGGACCAGCACGGCCCTGGCGGGCGCCGGCCCGCTCAGCGAGCTGTGGCTGGCCAATACCGACGCCGACTGCGAGGTTCCCGGCACCTGGCTGACGTCGATGGTGACCGAGGCACGGCTCGGCGCCCACGTGGTCCTCGGCACCGTGACACCAGGTCCGGGGCTCGGCCCGGCGGCCCGGTCCGAATGGGCCAGCCGCCACCACCTCCGCGATGGTCACCCGCACGTGCACGGCGCTAACTTCGGCATCCGCGGCGACACCTACCTGGCGCTCGGCGGCTGGCGGCCGGTGGTGACCGGCGAGGACGCCGACCTCGCCCGGCGGGCGTTCCGGACGCATCACCTGCGGATCTCCCGCACCGCCTCGATTCCCGTGCTGGCCAGCGTGCGCCGGGACGCCCGGGCCCCGCATGGTTTCTCCAGCTACCTGCGCGGCCTGGACCCGGACGCGGCCGGAGCGCGGTCATGACCGGCCGGGCCGCGGCCACGGGACCGGCCGGCCTGATCGACGGGCCGGGTACCAGCGAGGCGGCCTGGCGCCGCTGGCCGGACTTGCCCCGATGCCCGGTCATGGATGTCACGGCCTGGAGCAGCGCGGTGATCCTGGCGGCCCATCCCGATGACGAGGTACTCGGCGCAGGCGGGGTTATTTCCCTGCTGGCCGCCGCGGGTTCCCGGCTGCGGCTGATCGCGGTGACCGACGGCGAGGTCTCCGATCCCGGCCATGGTGACGCCGCCGCCCTGGCGCTGCGCCGGGCCCGGGAGCGGGCCGACGCGCTGCTGGCGCTCGGCGCGGCCGGCGTCGAGGTGCTCCGGCTGGGATTGCCTGACTCCGGGCTGACGGGCCGGGACGGTGAGATCGCGGCGGCGCTCGGGCCCCTGGTGGCCGGGTTCGAGGCCTGCCTGGCGCCGTGGGAGGGCGACGCCCACCCCGATCACGAAGCCGTGGGCCGCGCGGCCAGGCAGGCCGGCCCGCGCGTGTTCTTCTACCCGGTGTGGATGTGGCACTGGGCCCGGCCCGACGACCCGCGGGTGCCCTGGCGCCGGGCCGTCCGCGTGCCCCTCCCGGCGGCCGTGGCCCGGCGCAAGCGAGCGGCCATCGGCTGCTTCCGCAGCCAGCTGGAGCCCAGGGCGCATGGCGGCCCGGTCCTGCCGGCCGGTTTCGTGCGGCACTTCACCCGCGACCTCGAGTTGCTGTTCCGGGCGGTGCGCTTATGATCCTCGAGCCGGCTTACTTCGACCGGATGTACGACGCCTCGGACGACCCCTGGAGACTGGCCAGCCGCTGGTATGAACGGCGGAAGTACGCCGTCACCCTCGCGATGCTGCCCTCCGAGCGTTACCAGCGGGCGTTCGAACCGGGCTGCTCTATCGGGGTACTGACCGAGCAACTCGGCCGCCGTTGCACCCGGCTGCTGTCCTGCGACCTTTCCGAAGCCGCGGTGCGGGCGGCCAGGAACCGGACCTCAGGCCAGCCCGGCGTCCGCGTGCAACAGCGCATCCTTCCCCGCGACTGGCCGTCGGGCCGCTTCGACCTGATCGTTTTCTCGGAGATCCTGTACTACTTCGGCGGAGATGAGCTGGAGCGCGTCCTGAGGCTGTCGGTCGCCGCGCTACGCCCCGGCGGCACGCTGCTGGCCGTCCACTGGCGGCATCCGGTACCGGAGTACCCGCGCAGCGGGGACAGCGTCCACCAGGCGCTGGCCCGCCAGCCCGGCCTGAACCGGCTCGCCGGGCACCAGGAGGCCGACTTCCTCGCCGACGTCTACGTTAACGGCTCGCCGGTTTCGGTCGCCCGCGCAACCGGGCTGCTCTGATCCGGCCCGGCGTGACGCCGCCGCCCATGATGACGAGTTGCCCGCACTGGGACTGCCGGAGCATGAGCGCACCGATCACGGGTAAGCGCATGTCATCGGTTAGATCGGTACGGACGAGAGGAGAGACGTGATGGCCACGGCCCGGCAGAAGGAAGCAGCCCGGCGCAACATCGCCAAGGCGCGGCAGGCGCAAAGCGCCCGGGCGCACGGCGAGGAGGTACCCCGCCGCAGCCAGGGGATGAGCACGGCGGATGAGGACAAGCTGGCGGACAAGGAGTTCGCCTTCCCCAAGGAGCGCAAGGAGCCGCTGACCGACGCCCGGCACGTGCGCAACGCGATCGCCCGGTTCGACCAGGTGGAAGGGGTCAGCGACGCGGAGCGGGACCGGGCGTGGAAGCGGATCCTCGCCGCCGCGGAGCGCTACGACGTCGAGGTCTCCGAGTCCAGCTGGCGGGACCTGGCCAAGGGCGGCAAGGACCGCAAGCGCTGAGGCCCGGCCGGGTGCCGCGGCCCGGCAGCGCTCCGCTACGGCGTCGCCGGCCTCACCGGGCCGCCGGGACGGCCACGATGTCCTCGATCATCTGCCGCGGGACGGTGACGTCGTCGAACCACCGGCCCCCGAAAGGACGCCGCACCGGGACGATCTGGTCGCTCGAATAGGCGAGGATCTTGCGGTTGTAGGTGCGCATCTCGTCCCGGAGCGAGGCTGGCAGCATGCCGTCGAGCCGCAGCGCGCTTTCTATTTCCGTGAGCAGTTTCCGCGTCTCGTCGATGGTCTCCAGGATGGCCCGGCAGAACTCGGGCGGCAGCACCCCGTACTCGCCCTTGATCTCCACCAGGCGGGCGATCGCCTCGTAGGAGACGTCCTGCAGTTCGCGCCGGCTCAGCCAGTTTGTCTCGTAGTTGAGCCGCCGGTACCACAGCGGCTCCACCAGGGCCTGACGGTGCTCTTCGAGCGTGCGGTGGAAGATGCGGTAGCCATGCTGCTCCGGCTGCTCGAAGAACCGGCACCCGGGGTCGAGGAACGGCACCATCGGGCAGATGAGCGGCAGCGCGGCCCACCCGCCGAACTTGCGTATCAGCCGCTCTGAGTACGCGATCGTGTCCATGACCGACTGCCGGTCCTGGTACGGCATGCCGATGAAGAACCAGATCATGACGCCCTTCACGCCAGCGTCGAGAGCGCGGGGAATCCACTCCTCCATCTGCTCCATGGTGTAGGTCCCGCGGCCCGCCGCCGCGCTTATCTTCATGTCGTGGGACTCCGGCGAGAGCATGATGTAGGCCGACGTCGACTCGCCCATCTTCTTGAGCGTGTCGGCCGGCGTCAGCCGGAACTGCTCGAACGAGACGCTGCTGTAGCCGACCTCTTTCACGGCGTCGAGATACCGGTGCAGGCGGCCCTTGTTCTCCGAGTAGCACTGCAGCGCGTATATCGAGGTTCGTTTCGCCGCCTCCCGCATCGTGCGGAGCTCTTCGATGACGAGGTCGTTGTCCTTCTGGATGAGAGTCTTCTGGACGCCCATGATGTTGCGGTAGGCGAACTTTGAGCCGCCGCACCAGCCGCAGTCATGCGCGCAGCCGGTATTGGGCAGCGTCATGATGAGCTTGGATACCGCCGGCCCGGCGCTGGCCGTCTCCCGGTAGTACGACCAGTCGCCCTGCGCGTCGTTGTAGCGGGTGGCCGGCTTGTGCGTGAAGCCGGTGGCCTGCACCTCGCCGCCCGCCTTGTACAGCAGGTTCGGGATCGAGCGGAAGTCCCGGCTGCCGCGGCGGACCCTGGCGACCAGTTCGGTGACCGGCTCGAGCGTGTCGTAGCCCTGGACGACGACGTCAACGCTCGGGTACTCGATGAGCTGGCTGGCATAGTAGGTCGCCGAGATGCCGCCGAAGACGGTCAGCGCGTCCGGCTGGACCTCCTTCAGGAGGGCGGCGAGTTCGATGGCGCCGTGGCATTGCGTCATCCAGTGCAGGTCGAACCCGAAGACCGGCGCTTCCAGGCGGCCGAGCAGCCGCCTGACATCCAGGTCGGGATGCATGAGCATCAGCGAGGCGACGTTCACGATCTTCGCGTCGAATCCGTGGTCGGCCAGCCGCGCCTTGATCGAGAACCAGCCGATCGGATACATCTCGTAGATGGAGGTGACGTTGACGCTGTCGCTGTCGCTCAGGTAGGCGAACAGCATGTCGTCGCGCTCGCGGAAGTCATAGACGCTGGGCGCGTGCAGCAGGAAGAGGTCAGCCTCGAGCCGCGACGCTATCTGCTGATCCATGGTGCGGGATCTCCTATCTCGCTGCCTGAGCGAGCGAGTCGAGGGCGGGCCGTACCGCCGGGATCGCGGCCGCCGGCCTGTCCTGCCCGGACGGGACCAGCCCGAGACAGGCCAGATCGGCCAAGCTCGCCCAGTAGGCCCAGTGGGCCGGGCTCCGCCGGATGGCCGCGCTTACGCCGTCGGCGCAGCGCTCGAACGCCGTGACCGTCTCTCCGGCCACCGGCACCGGCGCGGAGATTTCCAGCACCTGGTGGCGGTAGTCAGACGACCGGTACAGGAAGGACATGAGCACCGGAGCGCCGGTCACCTGGGCGAGGGTCACGACCCCGGGCACGAGCCCGGCCTTTCCGTTAAGGAAGGGAACGTTGACGGTGCGGGCCTCGTCGCTGTCCAGCGGCGGCGCGTCGATCGAGATCGTCACCACCTCATTGGCGCGCAGCGCGGAAGCCGCCAGGGCCGCGACCTCCAGCCGGCCGGGCCACGGCTCGATGTTCGGCCGCTGCCGGTGGCGCCGCACCCGCCGGGCGAGCACCAGGTCCCAGAACCGCCGCTCGGCGGAGGAGAGGCTGGCCGTGTATTTGTACTGCCAGCGCCCGATGGTGGTGACCGGGAAGCCGCTGGTGTGCAGCACCGAGAACGCGCTGTTGTAGGAGCCGAAGTGGGCGCAGCAGAGGATGGCGCCCTTGCCCGCGGCCAGCGCGGCCTCCAGGTGCTCCCGCCCCTGGATCTCGACCAGCCGCCGCAGCGGCCGCGCCCGGTGCCGCAGCCGCATCACGTCGAGCACTTCGCAGGAGGCGAACCGGAACCAGTCCCGGGTCACCTGCCGCGCCGCCGTCCGGCCGAGCTCGCTCCCGAGCACCTGCCGCAGGTTGCGGGCCAGCTCGGCGCGCTTGCCGGCCTGCCGCCGGTACAGCCAGTCGCCGCGCCAGCAGGCGACGCGGTAGCCGAGGGCGGCCGGCAGGCGGGCCAGCACCGGCGCGGCCGCCGCCCAGTAGATGACGCCCTCCAGGTTGCGCAGCAGCTTCTCCGCGCGGCTGTCACCCATGCGCGGCCTCCTGTTTGCCGGCCTGCCGGGCGCGCACGTAGCCGCAGATCGCGTCCACGCTGGCGAAGTTGTCCGGGAGCAGGTCGGCGTCGCCGACCGCGATCCCGAACCGCTCCTCCAGGAAGACCACCATCCGCAGCAGGCTCAGCGAGTCGAGGATGCCCGCCTCCAGCAGTGATGTGTCGTCCGCCAGCGGCAGCAGCGCCGGGTCGCGGACGAATTCCCGGCTGATGTACTCGTTGATGACCGTCTCCACCTGAGCAACTCCCTTCTGTGTGTGTCGGCTAATCTCCGGTTCGCCGGCTGGCTCCGGCTGGCTCCGGTTCGTGCTGTTCGGCGGCCAGGCCGGCCCGGTCGACCTTGCCGGTCGAGGTTCTCGGCAGCGCCTCGCGGAAGTCGATGACGTCGGGCACCATGTAGCCCGGCAGCCACTGCCGGCAGTGGTCCAGCACGTCCTCGCGGGTGAGATCGGCCGCCCCGCCCGCCTCCCCTTCCCCCGTCGCTGCGGTGATGACCGCGCGCAGGCGGCTGCCGAGCAGCTCATCCGGCACCGGCAGCACCGCCGCCTCGCGGATGGCCGGATGCCGGTACAGCGCGGCTTCCACCTCGCCCAGCTCCACCCGGTAGCCGCGGACCTTCACCATGCTGTCCAGGCGGCCCAGGTAGGCGTAGTTCCCGTCCGGCTCCAGGGTCACCAGGTCGCCGGTCCGGTACACGACCTCCTCCCGGGGCCCGCCCAGCGGGCTGGGCCCGAGCACCTGGCTGGTCTTGGCCGGCTGCCGCCAGTACCCGCACATCAGCGACGGGCCGCGCACGTACAGCTCGCCCTCTTCGCCCGGCGCGGACACCCGGCCGCCGTCGCTGGTGACCGCGAACACCTCGGTGTTGGCGATGGCCTTGCCGATCGGCACCGGTCCGGCGTCCGCCCCGCCCGCGGGCACCTCGAACGCCGTGCACACGTTGGTCTCGGTCGGCCCGTACCAGTTGAGGTACCGGGGGTGCGGCAGCTCCTCCATCAGCCGGGCGAGGTGCTTGGGCGGGAACACCTCACCAGCGAAGATCACCACCCGCAGGCCCGGCAGGCCGAACCGCCGCAACCCGCCGTAACTGGCGAGCAGCGTGAGCACCGACGGCACCGAGTACCACACCGAGATCCGCTCGGCGTCCAGCCACTTCGCGATCGATACCGGGAAGGTGGCAGCCCCGTCCGGAAGCACGCACATGCAGGCGGCGGCGCGGCAGGCGGCGAAGACGTCGAAGACCGACAGGTCGAAGTGCAGCGGCGCGGGGCTGCAGACGCGGTCCTGCTCGCTGAGCCCGGCCGCGGCCGCCGCCCACTCCACGAACGTGAGCGAGTTGCGGTGGGAGATCATCACCCCCTTCGGGGTGCCGGTCGATCCCGACGTGTACAGGATGTACGCGAGGTCGGTCTCGATCGCCCTTTCCCCCGCCAGCGGCCCGTCCGGTTCCGCCGCCACCTCGGGGGCGCTGGCCACCAGCACGCGCAGTCCGGGAACGCGGCCGGCCAGGGCGGCCGCCTGGCCCGCCGTGGCCTCGTCCGCGACGATCACGGCGGCGCCGCTGTCGCGCAGCACGTAGCCGAGCCGTTCGGCGGGCGCCTTCGTATCGAGCGGCACGTAGCACGCCCCGGCCTTCAGCGCGCCGTACACCGCGACCACCGAGGCGGCTGACTTGGGGATGAGCACCGCTACCCGGTCGCCGGGCGCCACGCCCAGGCGCAGCAGGAACCGGGCCATCTTGTTGCTCAGCTGGTCCAGTTCCCGGTAGCTGAGCGTGCCGCCCGCCGACGCCACCGCCGGGCGGCCAGGCTGCCGCGCCGCGGCCTCGGTCAGCAGTTGCTGCAGCAGATACACCATCGCGCTTCCTTTCGGTTGCCCCCGTCGCGGCCTGCCCGGCCGCCTCCCGGATCTACAGGCCCAGCATCCGGGCGATGACCACCCGCTGGATCTCTGACGTGCCCGAGTAGATCGTGCTGGCGACCGCGTCACGCAGGTCGCGCTCGATCCCCGCTTCCTTCATGTAGCCCATGCCCCCGTGGGTCTGGATCGCGTCCTGGCTGGACCGCACCCACGCCTCGCTGGTGAACAGCTTCGCGGCCGCCGCCTGGCCCGGCGCGGACCTGCCTTGCTGTTTGAGCCAGGCGACCTGGTAGATCAGCAGCCTGGCCGCCTCCAGCCGCACGTACATGTCGGCCAGCTTGCCGGCCACGGCCTGGAAGTTCCCGATGGGCTGGCCGAACTGCTCGCGGGTGCGCGCGTACTGCACGCACGCGTCGAGCTGGCGCCGCATCGCGCCGGCCGCGCTGGCGAAAAGGCAGCTCCGTTCCCACTCCATCGACGAGTTGAAGATCGCCATCCCGGCTCCCTCGGGCCCGAGCCGGCTCGTCGCGGGAACGAGGCAGTCGGTCAGCGCCACCTCGCCCATCGGCGAGGTCCGCAGGCCCATCTTCTCGAAGCCGCCGCTGATGGTGAGCCCTGGCGTCGTGGCGTCGACAAGGAACGCGGACAGGCCGCCGAGCCCCGGGCGGTCCGTTACGGCGGCGTAGACCAGCAGCACGTCGGCGACGGGCGCGTTGGTGATGTAGTGCTTGGTCCCGTTCAGCAGGTAGTGGTCACCTCGCCGCTCGGCACGGGTGCGCATGCTCAGCGCGTCAGAGCCGGAGCCGGGCTCGGTCATCGCGTGCCCGCCGATAATCTCCCCGGACACCATCGGCGGCAGGTACGCCCGCTGCTGGGCGGGGGTGCCGAACGTCACCAGCGGCAGCTGCACGCTCCACATCTGCGCGTTGAGCGAGAACAGCAGCCCGTTGTCCTGGCACCCGTATCCCAGGGCCTCCATGACCAGCGCGGCCGTCAGGGGGTCGCTGCCCGCGCCGCCCAGGTCGGCGGGGATCGGCAGGCCCTGGATCCCGAACTTGGCACACGCCCGCCATGCGTCCCGCGGGAACTCGCCCGCGTCCTCGCGCTTGGCCAGGTCCTGGTTGAGCTCCCGCCGGGCGAACGCGAGCGCCGCCTCCGTGAGCTCGCGCTGCTCGTCGCTCAGTGAGAAGTCCATGTCGCCTCCTTGTCCTCGGTCCCGGCGGCCGGGGGGCGCGGCGGCCGCCCGATCCCGGACACGGCCGCTACGGCGGCCCGCCACCTCCCGGCCGGGCGCCGGGCGAGGCGGAGCGCGGCCGCGTGCGCGTGCGCCTCCGCCTGGTCCGTGAGCGGGGCCAGCGGGCCGACATCGGTGTACCGGCGCGCGAGCGCCCGGGAGATCAGGTGGTCAGCCAGCCACGGGTTCTTGGGGAGTACCGGCCCGTGCAGGTAGGTGGCGTACACCTCCCGGTAGCGGGCGCCCTCGGTGCCGTCCTCCCCGTTGTTGCCGGCCCCGGCGAGCACCCGCCCGAGCGGCTTGGTGCCGCTGCCCAGGTAGGTGCGGCCGCTGTGGTTCTCGAACCCCGTCAGCTGGTTGTGCTGGCCAGAGCCCAGATCGCACTGGACCGCCACGTGCCCGATGAAGCGGGTCGGGCCGGCTTCGGTGACCACGTCCAGCACTCCCAGGCCCGGTATCGGCTCCCCGTCGGCCGGCCGGTAGTGCCGGCCCAGAAGCTGGTAGCCGGCACACACGGCGAGGACGACGGCGTCGGCCTCGATCGCCTCCCGGATCGGGCCGGCCTTCGCCGCGAGGTCGCGCGCCGCGGCGGTCATCTCCCGGTCCTGGCCGCCGTGCAGCAGGATCAGGTCGGCCTGCGCGAAGTCAGGGACCTCGCCCACGTCGGCCTCGGTGACGGTGTAGCGGATCCCGCGCCAGGCGCAGCGCTGGGTGACGGCGAACAGGTTCCCCCTGTCCCCGGCCACGCTGAGCAGCCTCGGGTAGAGGTAGCAGATGCGGACCGTTACCGGAGCCGGCGTCATCTCGTCATTCCTCCCACGACGGCCGCACCCACCCGCGGCGCTGCATGATGCCGCGAAGCTCGCGCATGGGGGTGTAGCCAGCGAAGATGTACAGCGGCTCATCAGGCGGCGTCGCGGTCAGCGCCGCGTCCAGGGCCGCCGGGCGGCCGGGCAGCACCTGCGTGGCCTCCGGGCGGGCCCCCGCGTACTTGAACCGCAGCCAGACCTCCTCCGCCCGGGTGCCGCTGACGACCAGGCTCGCCAGCTGGGGCACCAGCTGCTCCAGGTCCACGTCCCAGAGCCAGGCGAAGTCCTCACCGTCGACCACGGTGTTGCTGTGCGCCGCCAGGACGTGCTTGCGGCCGGGCCGCGCCAGCACCTCCCGGAGGGTCGCGTTGTAGGCCGTCGGGTTCTTGACGAAGGCGAGCACCACGCGCCGGTCGCCGGCCTGGATCTCCTCTAGGCGGCCGAACGCCGGACGCAGGCCGGCCATCGCGTCCCGCGCCTCGCCGGGCGGCAGCGGGCGCGGAAGCGACAGCGCGATCTCGCCGGCGAGCGCGGCGGCCGCGTTGTACACGTTGTGCATCCCGGGCAGCGGCACCCGCAGCGGGAAGATGCCCGCTGGCGTCGCCACGGTGATCTCGGATCCCGCTTCCGGCGAGGGCCGGACCGCGGTCACCGCCACGTCCAGCCGCGGCCTGGTGTTCCCGCACGCCGGGCAGTGGTAATCACCCAGGTGGGAGAGGTATACGGCGCGGTAGTCGAGCAAGTGCTGGCAGCGCACGCAGCGGATGGTGTCCGCGGCGTGCTCGGGCACCTGCGAGCCGGCGCTTCCGCCCGGGCCGCCCGGGGCCCGCCGGATCCCGTAGTACAGGCGGCGGGCGCGCGCCTGCGGGGCGAGGCTGGCCACCAGCGGGTCGTCGCCGTTGAGCACCACCGTGGCCGACGCGGGCAGTGCCTCGATGACTTCTTCCAGCTTTCTCGCCATCGCGTACAGCTCCCCGAACCGGTCCAGCTGGTCGCGGAAGATGTTGGTGATCAGCAGCGTGTCCAGGTCCACTTCCGACGCCACCAGCCGTACCGTCGCCTCGTCTACTTCCAGCAGGAGCAGTTGCGCGTCCATCCGGCCGCGCAGGTCTGTCCCCCGGACGGCGGCCGAGATCACTCCCTGCAGCAGGTTGGAGCCGGACCGGTTCTGGTTGACCCGCAGGCCCGCGGCCTGTGCCAGGACGGCGAGCATGCGGCAGGTTGTCGTCTTGCCGTTGCTCCCCGTGACGACGACCGTGCGGGCATCGCTCGCCGCCGCGGCCTTCTGCAGGACGCGGGGGTCGATCCGGCGGGCGACGATGCCCGGGAAGCTCGTCCCGCCGCCGACCCCCAGCATCCGCGACGCGGTCCCCGCCGCCTTGGCCCCGGCGAGCGCGAGCGTCAGGCGCGCCTGAGCCGAGGGGGTGACGGGCGGCCGCCCCGCACCGGGCCTGGCCGGCGGACGGCTGGCTACGATGCGCATCTGACATCCTCCTTCGCCTGGGCGCGGGGCGCCGGGGCGGTCAGCGCGTCACCGGCCAGCGGTAGCGGGCCAGCCTGGACGCGGTGCTGGCCGGCGTCCCGGACGGCGTCCACGATCGCCTGCACGTGCCCTTCGTCGAGGGCGTAGTGGAGGGCGCACGACCGCAGCGCGAAGTGACCGCGGATGTCCGTGCCGGCCAGGAACGCGCGCCCCCCGACCTGCAGGTCTTCCATGACCGCCTGGTTCAGCAGGTTCAGGCCCGCCTCGTCGCCGCGCAGGCTGGCTGGCACGTAGCGGAAGCACACCGCGGTGAGCGGCCCGGTCGCCAGCACCTCCAGGTCAGGGCTCGCCTCGATGACCTGTTCCAGGTAGCGCGCCAGGTCGATGTGCCGCCGGACGTGATCCGCCAGCCCGGTCTTCCCGGCCTGCTGGATGTTCCAGAGGGTCTTGAGCGCCCGCCCGGAATCCCTGGTCTGCTCGGCACTGCGGTGGGAGTACCAGACCTCGCCGGCGAACCCCTGTCCCGGCGGGAGGTTCAGGTAGGAGGGGATGAGCTTGTAGGTGTCCTGCAGCAGCGAGCCCTGCCGGACCATGGCGCAACTGCAGCCGATGGCCACCGCCAGCCACTTGTGCGGGTCGAGGGCGACCGAGTCGGCGCGCTCCAGGCCCGCGTACCAGTGCGCGAGGCGCGGGTCGAGTACCCCGAAGCCGCCGTAGGCGCCGTCCACGTGCAGCCAGAGACCCTCCTGACCGCAGAAGTCGGCGAGGTCACCGAGCGGGTCGATGGCGCCGGTCTTCACGCTCCCGGCGTTCGCCGCGACCAGGAACGGACGGTGGCCGGCCCGCCGGTCAGCATCGACCGCCGCCCGCAGGTCGGCCAGGTCCATGCGGAAGTCCTCGCCGACCATTACCTTGCGGGGAGCGCCGAGCCCGAGCGTAAAGGCCGCCTTCTCCAGGCAGGAATGGCCCTCGGCCGACATGTACATGGTCAGCCGGGGGTGCCCGTGCAGGCCCTCAGCCCGGATATCCCAGCCGCCCGCCTTGGCTCCCCAGTACCGCGCGACTTCCAGGCAATGCCGGTTCGCGTCCGAGCCCCCGCCGAGGAGAACCCCGTCGCTGGAATCCCGGGGGAATCCGATGAGCTCCATAAGCCAGCGGACGACGGCCCGCTCCACGTAGATGGCCGCATAATTACCGCCGGAACCGCTCGTGTTGGTGACCGCCGACGCAAAAGCCGCGAGCATGCTCAGCCTGGATGCGGCCGGATCAACGAATGCGGCGAAACACGGATGATTCTGGCCGCGGCCGTATGGCAGCACCAGCCGGAGAAAGCCGTCGATGACATCCGCGGGCGCTGCTCCCTCCGCGGGAAGGTTCATATTCTCCAGCTCACGACGCGCCTCCGCGGGCATGGGCCGGTAGACCGGCTCTCGCGGAAGCTCGTCCAGGTAGCCCGCCAGCGTGTCCACCAGCCGATGGCCCAGGCCGCGGAAGGTGGCATCGTCCATCGCCAGCGGCGAGGGAACGGCGGCGTAACCCTCGTCGAGGCGGGCGGAGCCAGAAGGGACAGGCGATCCCATGGATGGGAGCTCCTCTCGGTTAATAATGCGGCTTCGAAGAACACCATATCGCGCGCAAGCGACCATTCCCGTAGCGCGCGGCCAGTAAACAGG
>Ga0335078_10012701_pt1 | contig 12480 bp, 12 predicted proteins | sample Lox_Sample_32_FD_206711 | JGI IMG/M metagenome (GOLD analysis project Ga0335078, IMG submission 206711) | Soil microbial communities from Loxahatchee National Wildlife Refuge, Florida, United States - Lox_Sample_3.2 | ecosystem: Environmental > Terrestrial > Soil > Wetlands | place: USA... | reverse complement strand
ATGCGCCCCGCGGCTTTCGGTTCGGGTGAGCGCGGCGCGGGCGATCAGGGACGCGGTCAGGACCGCGTTCGCGACCGGTCCGGGAGGACCGGCCGTGCGGCCCGGCTCGGTCGAACGGCTGAGCCCGCCCAGTTCCTCGAGGGCGGAGCGGAGGCCGCCGCCCGAACGGACGATGCCCACCTGGTCCCAGAGGATGTCGCGGACGCGGTCCACGGCACCCGAGGTGTCGTCGCGACCTCCGCCCGCCGGCCATACGAGGCGGACGAGGCGTTCGGGAGCCGGGGGTTGGCCCGGTACCGGGTGGACCAGCTGGCGGGCGACCCGCTCGCCGAACACAAGTCCCTCGAGGAGGGAGTTGCTCGCGAGCCGGTTCGCTCCGTGGACCCCGGTCGAGGCCACCTCGCCGCACGCATAGAGTCCCCGTAGGGTCGACCTCCCGACGAGGTCGGTGGTGACGCCCCCGATCATGTAGTGCGCCACGGGAGTGACCGGAATCCAATCGCGCGAGGGGTCGAGGCCATAGGTTCCGAGGAAACGGCACACCGACGGGAAGCGGGCGTAGAACCGGTCCCGGGGGATCGCCGTTGCGTCGAGATAGACGCAGGGGTGGCCGGAGCGCAAGATCTCCCGGTCCACCGCGCGGGAAACGACGTCCCGCGGCGCGAGCTCGGCATCCCGGTGTTGGCCGACGAGGAACCGTTCTCCGGCCTCGTTGCGCAGGACCGCACCCTCCCCCCGGACCGCCTCCGTGATCAGGAATCGGGGGGCGCCTTCCCGCCAGAAGACGGTGGGGTGGAACTGGATGAACTCCATGTCGGTCAGCAGCGCCCCCGCGCGGAACGCGATCGCGACGCCCTCCCCCGTGGCCACGGACGGATTCGAGCTCTGTCGGTAGAGACTGCCCGCCCCGCCGGTCGCAAGGACAACGGGTCCACCGTCGATCTCCTCGACGTTGCGTCCGGCCTCGCCCGAAATGACCGCGACCGTGGCGTGTCGGTTCACGGCCTTGAGCGCTCGCAACGCGGTCCGCTCGCGGACCTCGATGCCGGCATCGAGAACCCGATGCTTGAGCGTCTCTTCGATCGACAGTCCGGTCGCGTCCCCACCGGCGTGCAGGATCCGCATGCGCGAATGGGCGGCCTCCCGCCCGAGGGCGATCTGACCTTCGACCGTGTCGAACGGCACACCGTATCGAACCAGGTCCGCGATGCGCGCGGGGGCTTCGTAGCAAAGTGCCTTCGCGGCGGCCAGGTCCACGAGGCCCGCGCCCGCACGGATCGTATCCTTCAGGTGCAGCGCGGGGGAGTCGTCGGGGCCGACCGCGGCCGCGATCCCTCCCTGTGCGTATCGGGTGGTCGCCTCTTCGAGTCGGGACTTCGTGATCAGCGTCGGACGGAGGCCGAGCTCACGGCAGCGGAGCGCGACGTAGAGACCCGCGATGCCCGTCCCGACCACAAGGGGGCGGCTGGCCGGGTCGCGCATGTCGTGCGCGAGCGGAACGCGCGGTATAGCGACTTCTCTTCCTGGGCGCGGGGGTCGTATACCCTCGCGACCTGCTAAGGTCGTGCCCGAGCCCGAGCCTCCGTTGACCTCACCCTGGGAGAGCGTCGTCTCCGTCGGGGAGGACACGCAGCTCGGCCAGGAGCTCGCGACCCGCTTCGGCGCGCAGACCGGTCAACGAGCGGTCGGAGTTACCGACCTGGTCTCCCTTCGCCGCGCGTTCTACCGAGTCACGACGCCCCCGGTGCCGATTCCGCCCGACCGGCAGGCGCGGCTCGACCAGGGCCGTGCGGTCCATCATGCGCTGGGTTCCCGCCTCGCCGCGGAGGGGATTCTCGAAGCGCGGGTACGCCGAGAGGGATTCGTCGGTCGCATCGACATTCTGGCCGAACTCCCCATCGAGGTGAAGACGACCTCCGGTCTCGTCGACCCCTCGACGCTCTCGAGCCTTCGGCCGGACCACATCGAGCAGCTCGGCATGTACTGTGCCCTCCTCGACCGGGCGGCCGGTCGACTGCTCTCACTGCTCGCGGATTCGGGCCGGGTGTCGGAGGTTCAGGCCGTCGACGTATCGTTCCGGTCGCCCCCGGAGATCCTCGAGGAGATGCGGCGGCGGGCCGCGCTCCTTCGTACCGCGTGGAACGAGAACCGAGTCGATGGGCTGCCGAGGTGTCCGTGGTACGGTCGCGGTTGCGAATTCGAGCAAGCCTCGGTCTGCGCTTGCACCGGAGCCGAGCCGTTGGCGGACCGTCCCCTCACGGAACAGGTGGACGGGCTCGCGCTCCGGGAGGAGATACAGGAACGGGTCCGCGCCACCCTATCGACCCCGGAGCCGCCGGGCGAAGCTCCTCCGGTCGCACGCTACCGCGACATCCTGTACCCGCGGCGGTCCTACTTCGACCGGACCGTGCCGCCCACGCCCTCTCCCTCCGCCCCGACGCCTCCGGGGCTCGCGCCCGACCTCTATGCGCGGCTGAGCGAAGCCCTCGAGAGCGGTCCTCCCGGCGAGGTCGCGCGCCGGCCGGCGCGGTCGGTCGAACCGGAGGAGGAGGTGGTCGCCTTCCGAGGGCGCCCGATGCTGGTGAAGACGTCACGAGCATGGCGCCGCTTCCGAACCGACGAACTGGTCCGCCGCTCGCCGCAGTACGCGCTCGAGCTGGGGCTGCGATGCGTCACGACCGGGTCCGATTCGGGGATCGTCGTCGTCGGCTTTGAACGGGCCGAAACCGACCGCGACCGGATCCAGGTCCTTGAGCTTCGCTTCGCCGACCTCTCTCCGTTCGCGCGCATGTACCGGGAGCGGAGCCGGGCTCTCGCCGAGGCGCTCCGCGACCGGACCCCGGCGCGTCTACCAGCCTGCCCCGGGTGGATGGCCGTCGATTGTCGCTATCGATCGGAATGTGGCTGCGAAGACGCCCGGGAACGCACCACACGATAGATCGTGGACCGGACGGTCGGCTCCAGACGGAATTCGTGGTAGAGTCGACGGGCCGGCTCGTTCGCGGCCGTGACCCACAGGTGGATGCGCTGGTAGCCGAGCGCCCAGAGCGCGCGCAGTCCCCACCGAAAGAGGAACGTCCCGTACCCCTGGCGACGGAACTCGGGATCGACCATGAACGCCACGAAGATCGCCTTCCGCGGCGAGCGCTCCGCGGAGAGGATCGCTCCCACGAGGCGGGGCGGGTCCGGCAGCAGCAAGGCGGTCGACGCCTCGTCGAGGAAACGGCCGAGGCTCCCATCGATCAGTGCCGCCATGACGCGGCGATACTCGTCCACCCGGTCTCCGATCAACTGCTCGTCGACGCTTCCACGGACCGAACGAAGGTCGAGGTCCGCGAGAGCGTCGACCGTGACGGCCCGGATCGGTACGAGCATGAGCCCGGCCGGCACCGGGCCGGGCGGGCGACCATCCTCCGCGGTGAGCGAACGCTCGAGCGCCATGCGCTCGAGGACGGTCGAGTCCGGCCGTTGGCCGAGCCGCCCGAGGAGCTCCTGCTCGGGAGCGGGAGAGAGTCCGGTGAAGCCGATGTTGATGGAGCGAACGGTCTCGGGCAGGTGCTCCAGCATCGAGGTCACGAGGCGTTCCGCACGGTCGACCGCTCCGGGGCCATCCACGGCGTGAACGTGACCGAAACCCTCGGCCCCGCTCACGGAGTAGAACGACAAGCCCTCTCCGGGGTAGTACCATCCGGGCGTCCGCCCCGAGCTCAGCTCCTCCGACGTCTGTTCGACCCAGTCCCCGGCCGGAGATTCGTCCCTCGCCAGGAGGGCCTTGCGCACCTGATGGACGATCTCCTGAAGGTCGTCGACCCTCGCGCCGCGGGTGGGTCGAGGTTCGTCCACGTCTCGTTCCTGGGCTACGCCGCGACGAGGCGATGGAGGATCTGGGCGATGTCGGGAGCGACCGAGGCTTTCTCGGCCGGGTTGCCGAGGGTGTCGGTGGAGTAGACATCACCGACGACGACTTTGATCCGCTCGAAGGCATCCTTCAGAAAAAGACCGTGCGTGCAGGCCGCGCTGATGCCCGACGCTCCGTTCTTGCGAAGGAGCTTCGCCGCCTCCACGATCGTGCCGCCCGTCGAGATGACGTCGTCGATCAGCGCGACGTGCTTTCCTTCGACCGGCATGGGAAGCGTGGACGGCAGGGAGAGCTCCACGTGCTCACTGTCGATGCGTCGCTTCTCGAGAGCAAACCACGGTTTGTCGAGCAGCTGGGCCATCCGCCGGACCCGGTCGACCCCACCCTTGTCCGGGGAGACGAGCAGGTCGAGGGGACGCTCCCGGAGCAGTCGGGCGATGGCAGGGATGCCGCTCGCCTCGAACGCCGGCTTCGTGAAGTGCGTCAGGGTCTGGGAGGAGTGCAGGTCGACGGTCACGACCGCGTCGGCGTCCTGTTCGACATGGCGGCAGAGCGCCCGTGCGCTCACCGGCTCTCCCGGAAAGAATCGGCGGTCTTGGCGGGCGTAGCCGAAGTAGGGCACGACCACGAACGTCCGGCGTGCCCCGGCCTCCCGCACCGCGTCCTCCAGAAGTATGAGTTCGAGGAAATCGGCGTCCGTGCGGGTGGACTGGACGAGCACGACATCCTCCCCTTCGAGTCGACCTCCGACCCGGACGTAGAGCTCATCGTCGGGGAACCTCTTCGTGAAGGGAATCCCGAACGGCGCGTTGCCGAGTTCGCGGGAGATACGCTCCGCGAGCGCGGTCGACGCCGTTCCCCCGATGACGTGCATCCCCGTTCCTCCCGCGTGGGACCCGGAATGGGACTATAACCTTGCGCGACCCGGTCGGGTCAAGACGCCGTTCCACCTCCTCCGCGTCGAGGGTTGCAGATGAGGTCGGGCCACGCCGCCTACAGCTCGTCTTCGGCGTCGGACTTCTTCGACGGCTTGTGGTTCCGTCGGACGTGCGGGACGGGGCGGCCTCGGCGCGAGTGCGCGGGCGACGGGGGTGGCCGGCTGCGGTGGCGTGGGGGCGACGTCTCCTCGTCCGCGTCGACGTCCTCATCGTCGTCGGAGCGGTCCCGCCGGAGCATCGAGAGGAACCGACGGAACGCCGGCTCGTCCGCCCCCGGTCCCGCCTGCGCCCGGGCGGCTTCGTCTTCCTCCTTGCGCAGGGGCGTCTCGATCCCCTCGGTACGCAGTGCGTAATGGATGCCGAAGGCGACCAGGATCGCGCCGACGATCGTGAGCCCCATGAACTCCCAGGACTGCGCAGGGACCTCGTGGGCCTGGCCCTGGAAGAGGAGCTTCACCGCCCCGAACCAGGGGATCATGCCCCGGGCCACACCGATGATCCAGCCCGGCTCGACGAGCTCGCTCAGCGCGGGGGTAGTTTGCCCGGCCTGGTCCGGCAGCGAGTTGTTGTCCCCCAGGGTCAGGAATCCGGAATGCCGCCCGAGGGCGGGATACGCCAGGTCGAGAGAGATGTTGAGCGACTTCCAACCCACGTTGTACAGGTCGAGATAGCCCGACAGTGCCGACGTCCGGCAGCTCGGAGTCGAACCCGGACCGGTCGGAAGGTAGGCGTAGGCCGCGTTCGGTGCGCTGCCGCACGGAAGACCGGCGAGGTCCGTCGCGTTGTAGGAACCGTTCGGGTCCCACTGAAGGTACAGGATCGCGCGGTGGATGATCGGCGTGGTCGTCTGGCCGTTGGGCCAATAGAGAAGGACGTCGCCGTATTCGCCGTACGTCTGATAGCCGGTCTGGAGGCCGGCGACGTAGGGAGTGATGTCCGAAAGGGACATCTTCTGGGCGAGCACCAGGTCGCCGGTATTGATCAGGCCGAGCTGGTCGGCGCTGCCGTGTTGCATGCTGTCCGACTCCACGACGTAGACCGGGGGCCAGTTCTGAGTGTACGCGAACAGTGAAACGAGCAGCAGCACGACGATCGCGAGCGCGACGAGCGGCTCGAAGAACAAGGAGTCGCGAGCCCGCCAATAGATCGGCTTTCGCTCGGGGGCGCCCGCTTCCTCCGGGTTCGGCCCTTCGGAGAGATCGTCCTCCTCCGTCGACCGCCATCGCCGAATGGGTGAGGGCCGGGGTCGAGAGTGAACGCGGCGCGCCGGCGCCTTCCTTCTCCGTCGGCGGGGAGCGGCCTCTTCTTCCTCGTCCTCCCCCTCGTCGCTCGGCTCTTCGTCCTCGTCCTCCGGCTCCTCGTCCTCGTCGCGCCGGGCTCGAGCCGGAGGGGGCATCGACCGCGTCTTTTCCGGAGACCCCTTAACCCTTCGTTTCGACCCGAAGACGACGCGTTCCCGTACTTCGCGCGGACACCGTGCCGCCCCGAGGGAACGCTTAAACGGCCCGAGGCCCACCATAGGCCGCCGGGACACGGTCGGCGGCGTTCATGCGACGGATCGACATTTCGATGCCGCTCTTTCCGGGAATGCCGTCGTTCCCGGGTGACCCTGAGTTCACTTCGAACCGCCTGCGGTCGATCAGCGCCGGCGATCCGTACAATATCTCGGGTCTATCGTTCGGCTCCCACGCGGGCACGCATGTCGACCCGCCGGTTCACTTCATTCCGGGCGGGCACACGACCGACCAGCTCGACCTCGAAGCGCTGAACGGTGCCTGCCGGGTCGTGGACGTCGATCTCCGGGCCCCGTCGGTCGGACCGGACGACGTGGCGCGGATCCCCGAGGACTGTCACCGTGTTCTGTTCCGTACCGCCAACTCACCCCGATGGAAGAGCTCGCTCGCGTTCTTTCCGGATTACGTCGGCCTTACGCCCGCCGCCGCCGATGCGCTCGTCGAGCGAAAGGTCCGCCTGGTCGGCATCGACTCATTGTCGATCGAGAACGACACGTCCGGCCACTTCCCCGTCCACCACACGTTGCTCGGCGGTGGGACGCTGATCCTCGAGGGCCTCCTTCTGGGGGCGGCACCGGCCGGCGGCTACACGCTCGAGTGCCTCCCCCTGCGGATCCGGGGCGGCGACGGCGGCCCCGCCCGGGCCGCGCTGGTGACGCCGTAGGTCCCGTCGGATGGCTCTCGTCCCTCCCGGCCCCGGGCCGCATGACCTCTCCCTCGCCACTCCCGGGTTCTACCTCGTCGCCGCGACCCTGGGTCTCTTTGTCGTAATGCTCTTCCTGCTGCGCCACTACTACCCCAACCGACGGCGGGGACTCGAGGGATACTTCGACGCCGCGGGCGTCAGCCTCGGGTTCCTCGCGTTCGGGGTCCTCCTCGTGGTCGTGCTCGCGATCAAGGATCCCGAGGGGAACGGAACCGCCTACGCTCTCTACGAGACGGTCCTGACCGGTTACTGGCTCGCGTTCGCGATCCCGGTCGTGACGGTCGGCAGCTCGGTCCAGGCGCGTTCGCGCGGGTCGATCCGCTGGTTGGTCCCGTCCATGCTCATCGCGTTCGCGATGTTCTTCGGGATCTTCGCCTACTACTACTCGATGACGTAGTCCGAGAGCGTGCCGATCAATCCCGCTCGTCCGGGGGGAGGAGGTCGGGAATCCCGTCGGTGATGGGGTAGTCCACGCGACAGGCCGGACAGGCGAGCAGACCTTCCACGATCTCGGGGCCCTCCTTCTTCCGGACGGTGAGCGTGAGCTCCCCGCGGCAGAGAGGGCATCGCAGGATGTCCATCAGGTCCGGCTTCACTTGGCACCGCCCTCGACGATTCCGTAGCCGATCAGCCGCCAAGCATTCAGTTTTCGGGAGATGGCGACGCGGCTTCCCGGGAACACGGTGACCGCCCGATTGAGGGCGAGCTCCACGTCATCGCCTCGCGCGCTCGTGACCTTTCCCGCGGCGATGGTCGTGCCGACGGTGACGGCCAGCATCTCGCTCGTCCGGATCTTCTCGACCTTGATCTCCCGCTGGGCCCCGACGACCCGGTCGAGCAGCGTGGCCCGCAGCCGCATCTTTTGACTCACGGGGGGAAGCGTTCCGGCCGTCCCCACGAGCCGGCCGGTCAGACCGTCGCCCTTCGCGAGCGAAGGGTCGAGACTCGTTCCGATCGCCGCGAGCCCGCCGGGGTGCAGCTCCTCCCATTCTTGGCCCCCGGAGACGATCGAGGTGATCTTCGTGGTCAGCGACTCCGCACGGCCGTTCGCCGAACCGGCGGGGCCCGGACGGATCTCGATCTCTTCGCCGAGGGTGAGCCGCCCTTGCAGGAGCGAACCGCCGAGGACGCCTCCGCGGAGCGCGGCGGGGCGAGTGCCGGGCCGGTTGATGTCGAACGAACGGGCCACGTACATGAGCGGGGGCTTTTTCGGGTCGCGGGTCGGGGTGGGGATCGTCGTCTCGATCGCCCCGATTAGGGCATCGATGTTCACCCGGTGATTCGCGCTCACCGGGATGATCGGAGCCCCGGCGACGGGCGTTCCTTTGAGGAAGTCGGTGACCTGACGGTAGTTCTCCTCGGCGGCTTCGGACGAGATCAGGTCGACCTTGTTCTGGACGACCACGACCTTGCGGACCCCGATGATATCGAGTGCGTAGAGATGCTCCCTCGTCTGGGGCTGCGGACACGGCTCGTTCGCCGCCACGAGCAGGAGCGCGCCGTCCATGATCGCGGCGCCCGAGAGCATGGTGGCCATCAGGGTCTCGTGGCCGGGAGCGTCGACGAACGAAATGGCGCGGAGGAACTTCGCCTCGCCGCCGCACGATGGACACACGGGCGAGGTCGAATACCCGGAGGGTTCGGGGCAGTTCGGGCACTTGTAGAACGCCGCGTCCGCGTACCCGAGCTTGATCGAGATGCCGCGCTTGAGTTCCTCCGAGTGGCGGTCCGTCCATTCGCCGGTGAGCGCTTGCGTGAGGGTCGTCTTCCCGTGGTCGACATGGCCGACCAGGCCAATGTTCACTTCGGGCTGCCGGGGAACTTTCATGCCGCGGCGAACAGCTCCGCGAGAGGCTTCGGGCCCTTTTGCTCGACGATCAGGTTGATCTGGACCGTGTCTTCGCTGACCGTGTTGCCGCGGAACGTCCGGCGCTTTCGCATCCCTGCACGCGGGGCCTTGAACCCGAACCCATCGCCGACGAACAGTCGCGTTTGTCGAGCGCCCGGGAGGTCGGGGCGGAGCGGGAAACCGCTCTTGTCGGTGCCGCCCGTGATACGGAAGGTGTAGCCGGTCGCGCCGATCAACTCGCCCCCGACCGCCTCGCCAATGCGCTTACCGAGAAAGCCGGCGGCCTGCGGGTCGCCGACGGTGCGCGCGACGGACTTCTCGCGCTCGGAGATGACGAGCTTGTACTCCACCATGCGATCCTGTAGGGGCGAGTGCGCGCCAGTCGAGGGTGGTTTAAATAGGTTATTACTTCGAAGGTCGGCCCCCAGCCCGCGCACGTTAGGCTCCCTCGGCGCGCGCCGCGCACCCGGCTCAGCGGCGGGGGTGGCCGGGCGTGTCCCCTTCGGGTAACGCACTTATCAACCGGTCCTCCGTCCGCCGCCGGCTGGGCGACGTGCTGGGATGACGGACCTCGCGACCTACACGCTCGGCGCCGAGGTCCTCCTGCTCGTCGCCGGCTTCGCCTACGCGGCGGTGGCGGATTGGAGGGAGCGGGAGGTTTCGGACCGCCTGTGGCAGCTCCTCGGCGTCGTGGGCTTCCTGATCGGGTTCGTCGCCGAGGTGCCGGGCGGGCTCGTCCCCTCGCTGCTCTGGTTGGTCGTCGGTCTCTTCGTCATCCAGCACCTGTTCGCCTGGGACGTCCGCCTCGGACCGACCGCGGAGGCGTACGCGGACATCATCGAACTGGGGGTCTATGTCGCCGTGGTCGCCATCGTGGGAATCGCCATCGCGCACGTGGGGATCGGACCGAGTGCCGTACCTATCCCGGTGATCGCCGTCCTGGTCAGCGTCCTGTTCGCCCGCGGGCTCTTCGAAGCCGGGATTCTCTACGGGGGTGCCGACGCCAAGGCGCTCATGATCGCCGGGCTCCTCGTCCCGATGTTCCCGAATCCCCTGATCCCGCCACCGGATCCGATCGCTCCGGTGACCGCGATCCTGCCGTTCGCCGTGAACGTGTTGATGAATTCCGCGTTGTTCTCCGTCGTCGTTCCCATCGTCGTGGCGGTCCGCAACCTTCGGGCCAAGGAATTCCGGGGGGTCTCGGGGTTCCTCGGCTACTCGATTCCGGTGGAGGAACTTCCCCGCCAGTTCGTCTGGGTCCGTGACCCGATGTTCGGCCAGGGCCGCGAGGAGGAGAAAGCGATCGAAACATCCGAGGACGACCGGCAACGCCGCGTGGAGATCGCCCGCGATCTTTCGGCGCGGGGGGTCGCCCGCGTTTGGGTCACGCCCCAGATCCCGTTCCTCGTCGTCATGGCGTTCGGGGTCGTCGGCGCTCTGCTCGCGGGGAACATTCTCTTCGACGTGATCTTCCGCCTCTGACGCCCCCGGGCCAAAGCTTTTCTTCGGGGTCCCCGTCGGAGAACCGCTGACGATGGCGAAAGCGCGCACCTCGAAGAGCTCACCGATTCGGGTGCTCATCGCAAAGCCCGGTTTGGACGGTCACGACCGAGGGGCGAAGGTGGTCGCGCGGGCGCTGCGGGACGCCGGCATGGAGGTCATCTACGCGGGGCTTCGGCAGACCCCCGAAGAGATCGTCCGCGCCGCGCTCGAAGAAGACGTCGACATCATCGGGCTCTCCATCCTGTCGGGCGCCCACATGGCGCTCTTTCCCCGGATCCTCGCGCTCCTGAAGGAGCACAAGGCCGGCACCATCCCGGTCTTCGCGGGCGGGATCATCCCCGACGAGGACGCCCGGCGCCTCCGCAAGGCCGGCATCCGCGCGATCTTTGGCCCGGGCACGTCGCTCGAGGAGATCGTCACGACCGCTCGGTCGTTGGCGCGCCCCACGGCATGAAGGGGCCCGCTCGGCTTCCGGCGGCGGCGCGCGCGATCGTGGACGGGGACCGCCGGGTCCTCGCGCAGACCATCTCGGCGGTCGAGAACGGGGACCCCTCGGCCGACCCGATCGTGCGGGCTCTCTACGCCCGTTCGGGTCGAGCCCCCGTGGTCGGGCTGACCGGCCCTCTCGGCGTCGGGAAATCGAGCATCGTGAACGCCCTCGTGGGCCGGCTGCGCTCGCTCGGACAGACGGTCGGGGTTATCGGAGTCGACCCGTCCAGCCCGTTCACCGGAGGTTCGGTTCTCGGAGACCGGATCCGCCTCGAGCGTCGGGCCGACGACACGGGGGTGTTCTTCCGGTCGATGGCGAGCCGGGGTGCTGCGGGCGGCGTAGCGGAAACTACCCGCCAGGTGTCGCGTCTGCTCGATGCGGCCGGCTTTGACGTGATCCTCGTCGAGACCGTCGGAAGCGGTCAGGTGGACGTCGCGATCCGCGACATCGCGAGCACGAGCATCGTGGTGGTCGTGCCGCACCTCGGCGACGAGGTCCAGACGCTCAAGGCCGGACTCTTCGAGATCGCCGACATCTTTTGCGTGAACAAGGTCGACCTCCCCGGCGCCGAGCTCGCAAAGCGCGACCTCGCGGAGCTCGTCATGCTCGGCGGTCGGGCGAGCTCCTGGACGCCGCCGATCGTCGGAACGTCGACCGTGGACGCGAAGGGCATCGACGAGCTCTGGAACGCGGTCGTGGCGCACGAGAAATTCCTCGATGTCTCGGGCGAACGGACGCGGGGCGAGCGAGCGCGTCTCTCGAGCGAGGTGGTCGGACTGGCGCGCGACCGGATCGGTCGCGAGCTCATGCAGCGGCTCGAGCAGGACCCTTCGCTCCGCCGGCTTCTTGAGGATGTGCTCGCGCGCCGGATCGACCCTCGCACCGCGGCGGACCGACTCGCATCCACGAGCCAGCGTGCGCGGAGACGATGAACGACCTCCAGTTCTTCCTCGCGATCGGGCTCTTCGTCCTGGCGGTAGCGATCGCCTACTTCGTCTTCGCGTCGTTCCTCTTCGGTGCGGGGTACCAGCCCACGCCCCGCCGTTCCGTCGAGACGATGCTCCGATTCGCCGAGGTCGGCCCGAGGGACACGCTCTACGACCTCGGCGCCGGGACCGGGGCGATCGTCTTCCGGGCGGCGCGGATTTACCGGGCCCGGGTCATCGGGGTCGAGGTCGAGCCGCTGCGCTACCTGATCCTGAAACTGCGCCGAGGGTTCGGGCCGTTCCCCGACCGTATCACGCTCCGTTGGGGGAATCTCTTTGACCTGACGTTCCGGGACGCGAACGTGATCACCGCGTTCCTCTGGCCCGGCGCCATGGCGCGACTTCGTCCCCGCTTGGAGGCCGAGCTTCCGCACGGGGCCCGGGTCGTGAGCCACTGCCACTCCGTTCCGGGCTGGACCGCGGAGAAATACGACAAGGACACCGACGTCTACCTCTACCGTTGGCCGGACGCGGGGCGCGCGTCCGTTACAGAGGGTGGAAGATGAGCCAGATGCCCGCGGCCGCCGCGCCCGTGACCGCAAGGAAGATTCCCGCCACGATCCAGCCGGAATAAGGATTCCGTTCCTTCCTCGCAGGGGGCTGGGCCGGCATCTTGCTCTCGGGCCTCAGCGCGA